>CAJDWR010000077.1_pt1 | contig 13112 bp, 10 predicted proteins | sample 7391651 | NCBI WGS metagenome assembly CAJDWR01 (sample SAMEA7055720, study PRJEB34461) | soil metagenome | biome: terrestrial ecosystem; feature: Peninsula; material: soil | place: Antarctica | collected 2016
GACTGGTAGCCCGACAGGCTCCCAGGTACGTGATCGCGTTATTAAACCTCCGGGACAGCAAAACGAATAGAGGGATTTCCATAAGTGCGTCTTCATGACAAACGGAAAAATGCTGCACTGCGGTAATATCCGAAGGGTACGCAGCCGCACGTGGCTGCCACTCCACGCGCTCTGCGGAGATCCGAAGCCAGCCCGCGCCCGGGCATTACGCCTGACACCCCATTGACCGATGAACGCTCCGATCCGTCCCGACCACCTGTCGCCTGCCGCCGGGGTCGGCGTGCCCGCCGCGGATCGTATCCGTGAGATTCCGTACAACTACACCTCGTTTTCCGATCGCGAGATCGTCATCCGGTTATTGGGTGAGGCCATCTGGAACACCCTGCTGCGTCTACGTGACGAACGGCGCACCGGACGTTCCGCGCGCATGTTGTACGAGGTGCTTGGCGACATCTGGGTCGTCCAGCGCAATCCATACCTGCAAGACGACCTGCTGCACAACCCCAAACGCCAGCGTCTGCTGGTCGAGGCCTTGCAGCACCGGCTGACCGAGATCGGCAAGCGGCGCACGCCGGACGAGGACGCCGAGCGCGACGCCATGGTCGGCACCTTGCTGGACGCTGCTCAGGTGGCCGTGCAGCGGTTTGACCGCAGCTTCGTCGATATCCAGGCGCTGCGCCGCAAGACGCAGAAGTTGCTGGGCAGGCTCACAGCGCGTGACAACATCAAGTTCGACGGCCTCAGCCGGGTGTCCCATGTGACCGATGCCACGGATTGGCGCGTCGAATACCCGTTTGTCGTGTTGACGCCGGATTCGGAGGCCGAGATGGCCGGCCTGGTCAAAGGCTGCATCGATCTGGGCCTGACCATCATTCCCCGCGGGGGTGGCACCGGCTATACCGGGGGCGCCTGCCCGCTAACCTGGAAAAGCGCGGTCATCAACACCGAAAAACTCGAGACGATGTCCGAGGTCGAACTGCGCACCGTGCCCGGCCACGACGCGCCGGTGGCGACGATCTGGACCGAAGCGGGCGTGGTCACCCAGCGGGTGGCCGATGCTGCCGAACGGGCGGGGTTCGTGTTTGCCGTCGATCCGACTTCGGCCGAAGCCTCCTGCATTGGCGGCAATATTGCCATGAATGCTGGTGGCAAGAAGGCGGTTTTGTGGGGCACGGCGCTGGACAATCTTCTGTCCTGGCGCATGGTCACGCCGCAGGCGACCTGGCTGGAAGTGACCCGCCTGGACCACAACCTGGGCAAGATCCACGATGCGGCAGTGGCGACCTTCGAGCTGCGCTATTTCAAGGCCGATGGCCGGACGCTGGAGCGCACCGAACGCATGGAGATTCCGGGCGTCCGGTTTCGCAAGGAGGGCCTGGGCAAGGATGTCACCGACAAGTTCCTCAGCGGCCTGCCGGGCATACAAAAAGAAGGCTGCGATGGCTTGATCACCAGTGCGCGCTGGTTGCTGCACACGATGCCGACCGAGGTTCGTACCGTGTGCCTGGAGTTTTTCGGCAATACCCATGACGCCGTACCCGGTATCGTGGACATCATCGATTTCATGTTCGCCGAGCAGAAGCGCTCCGGTGTGTTGCTGGCCGGCCTGGAGCACCTGGATGACCGTTATTTGAAGGCGGTCGGCTACGCGACCAAGTCCAAACGCGCCGGTGGCAGCGGTTCCGGCCTGCCCAAGATGGTGCTGATCGGTGACATTGCCGGCGCGGACGCCGACCAAGTGGCCCGGGTCAGCTCCGAGGTCGTCCGATTGGCGAACCAGCGCGGTGGCGAGGGTTTCATCGCGATCAGCGCCGAGGCGCGCAAGAAGTTCTGGCTCGATCGCAAGCGCACCGCGGCGATTTCGCGCCACACCAATGCGTTCAAGATCAACGAGGACGTGGTCATCCCGTTGCCGCGCATGGCCGATTACACCGACGGCATCGAGCGCATGAACATCGAGCTCAGCCTGCACAACAAGCTGGTCCTGTGCGACGCCTTGCTGGCATTTTTTGCCCAACCCCGGTTGCCGCTCGGACGGCGTGAAGACGATGCGCAAGTGCCTCCCGAAGAGTTGCTGGAAGACCGCGTAGCGCAGGCGCGCAGCTTGATCGAACAGGTGCAGGCGCAGTGGCGCGGCTGGCAGGACGATCTCGATGGTGTGTTTGTGCAGTTGCAGGATCACAGCCTGCGCGCCAGCTGGAAAACACAGTTGCGCGCGCCGCTGCGCCAGATTTTCTCGGGTGCTGCGTTCGAGCCGATCCTGCAGGAATGCACCGCGATCCACAAGCGGGTGCTCAAGGGCCGGGTCTGGATCGCGCTGCACATGCATGCCGGAGACGGCAACGTGCATACCAACATTCCGGTCAACAGTGACGACTACGACATGCTGCAGACCGCCCATACCGCGGTCAAGCGGGTGATGGCGCTGGCGCGATCGCTCGGCGGCGTCATTTCGGGCGAACACGGTATCGGTATCACCAAGCTGGAGTTCCTGACCGAGGAGGAGTTACAGCCATTTGCCCGCTACAAGCAGCAGGTCGACCCCGAAGGGCGGTTCAACAAGGGCAAACTGATTCGCCAGAACGCCGGTGCAAGCACTGAGCCGGGCGCAGATCCGATCTACGCCGACCTCAGCAACGCCTATACGCCCAGTTTCGGGCTGATGGGGCACGAGTCGCTGATCATGCAGCAGTCCGATATCGGCGCCATATCCGATTCCATCAAGGATTGCCTGCGTTGCGGCAAGTGCAAGCCGGTGTGCGCGACCCATGTGCCGCGCGCCAATCTGCTGTACAGCCCGCGCAACAAGATCCTGGCCACCTCGCTGCTGGTGGAGGCCTTCCTGTACGAAGAGCAGACCCGGCGCGGCATCAGCCTCAAGCATTGGGAGGAGTTCGAGGACGTGGCCGACCATTGCACTGTCTGCCACAAATGCCTGTCGCCCTGTCCGGTGGACATCGATTTCGGCGATGTGACGATGCACATGCGCAATCTGCTGCGCAAGATGGGGAAAAAGTCGTTCCGCCCGGCCAACGCAGCGGCGATGTTTTTCCTCAACGCAACGCATCCGCAGACCATCAAGATCGCACGTGCGGCGATGGTGCAGGTCGGGTTCAAGGCGCAGAACATGGCCAACAAGTTGCTGCAGCGGTTGGCGCGCAAGCAAACCCGGCACCCGCCAGCGACTGTGGGCGCACCTGCAATCAGGGAGCAGGTGATCCACTTCATCAACAAGAAGATGCCCGGTGGCTTGCCCAAGAGGACCGCGCGCGCCCTGCTCGATATCGAAGACGCGCAATACGTGCCCATCATTCGCGACCCGGTGCTAACCAGCCCGGAGACCGAGGCGGTGTTCTACTTCCCGGGCTGCGGATCGGAGCGTCTGTTCAGCCAGGTCGGACTGGCGACGCAGGCGATGTTGTGGCATGCCGGCGTGCAGACTGTCCTGCCGCCCGGTTACCTGTGTTGTGGTTATCCGCAGCGTGGCGCCGGGCAGTTCGACAAGGCGGAGAAGATCATCACCGACAACCGGGTGTTGTTCCACCGGATGGCCAACACGCTGAACTACCTGGACATCCGCACCGTCGTGGTCAGTTGCGGCACCTGTTACGACCAGCTTCAGAGCTACAAATTCGAGGAGATCTTCCCGGGTTCCCGCATCGTCGACATCCATGAATACCTGCTCGAGAAGAACATCCGGCTGGAAAGTGGCGGCGCCTACCTGTTTCATGACCCTTGCCATAGCCCGATGAAGCAGCAGGACCCGATGAAGACCGTCAGGGCGCTGGTCGGTGGCGATGCGCCGCAGAACGTGCTGGAGAGCAAACGCTGCTGTGGCGAAAGTGGCACGCTGGGCATCACCCGGCCCGACATCTCGACCCAGGTGCGTTTTCGCAAAGAGGAAGAATTGCGACGCGATGAAGCTGCATTGCGCGAGACCGGCGCCGTTGGTGCACAGGCGAATCTGAAAATCCTGACTTCCTGCCCCAGTTGCCTGCAGGGTTTGATCCGTTACCGCGACGACCTGCAAAACGGCCTGCTTGAGGCGGATTACGTCGTGGTGGAAATGGCGCGCCATATCCTGGGCGAGCAGTGGTTGGAGCAATATGTCGCGCGGGCCAATGCCGGCGGCATCGAGCGTATCCTGGTCTGAGTCGCAGCCGACTGGTGACGTTACGCCGGCAGGTCGATGCCGGGTGGCGACCGCATGTGGTTTCGCCGCCACGTTCGACCATGACCTGGTCCGGGATAACCAGCTGCCGCAGCGGCCGCCGATACGAAGCATGCTACCTTTGGGCTCAGGTCGCTCGCACGCGTCGAATGGCGACATCAACGTCTTTTTCACAAGGAATTCACGATGGCAGGCTTGAAGGTCGGTGCACCGGCACCAGAATCGATCACGGTCCATGGCCAAACCAAGGTGCTCGAAATCCGCTTCACGGATGGCGCGTTTTTCCGTATTCCGTTCGAGCTGATGCGGATCTACTCGCCATCGGCCGAGGTTCAGGGTCACGGCCCGGGGCAGGAAGTGCTGCAGACCGGCAAACGCGCAGTGGAACTGGAGAGCCTGGAGCCGGTTGGCAACTATGCGGTGCAGCCGCGCTTCTCGGATGGCCACGAGTCTGGCATCTTCTCCTGGGATTACCTGTATTTCCTGGGCACACAACAAGACAAGTTGTGGTCCCAGTACGAGTCCCGTCTGCTTGCTGCCGGACTGGACCGTGACGCGCCCATGAAGCTGGCTGCCGGTCATGGCTGCTCCAGCCATTGACAGACAACGGCACTGGCACTCCTCAATTACGCGACAGATTTCCCATGTCCCCGCGGGGTTGTCGCGGGGCGTATTGCATTAAGCACTAGCATCGGACCCCATGACCACCACCCATTTCGGCTTTGAATCTGTCGACGAGACAGAAAAGGCGCGGCGTGTCCGTGGTGTTTTCGATTCGGTCGCATCGCGTTATGACCTGATGAACGACCTGATGTCGGCCGGTTTACATCGGGCCTGGAAGGCCTATACGGTCATGGTTGCGAACGTGCAACCGGGCCAGCAGGTGCTCGACATCGCCGGCGGCACCGGCGATCTGGCCAAGGCCTTTGCCGAACGGGTCGGCAATGGTGGGCGGGTGATCCTCTCGGACATCAACGAGGCGATGCTGCGCACCGGACGCGATCGGCTGATCGATGCGGGTTGCACGCTTGACTGCGCGGTCTGCGACGCGGAGCAGCTCCCGTTTGCCGATGCCAGCTTTGACCTGGTGAGCGTGGCTTTCGGGCTTCGCAACATGACACACAAGGAGGCCGCGATCAAGGAAATGAACCGCGTCCTCAAGCCCGGCGGCAAATTGCTGGTGCTCGAATTCTCCCGTGTGGCCAAACCCCTGGAGAAAATCTACGACTGGTATTCGTTCAAGGTGTTGCCCCGGCTTGGCCAGTGGGTTGCTGGCGACGCGGACAGTTACCGCTACCTTGCAGAGTCGATCCGCATGCACCCTGGGCAAGACGCATTGAAGGCGCTGATGCAGGAATGCGGCTTTGGCCATGTTGATTACCACAATTTGAGTGCCGGTGTTGTGGCGCTGCATGTGGGCATCAAGTGCTGATGCACGTGGCCGCTGCGTAATGGTTGGTGTCGGCGGGTTCTATAAAAGGGAGGCAATATGATGAAGTTCTGGAGTCTTATCCTGGGTGTTGCGCTGGTATTGACCGGTGTGGATGCTGATGCCCGGCGCATGGGTGGCGGTGGATCGTTCGGCAAGCAGTCGACCAATGTGATGAAGCGCCAGGCGCCGGCAACTCCAGTGCAGAACGTGACCAATTCGGCCGCGAAGCCGGCCACGCCAGGCGCTGCCGCGGCGACCAAGCGCCCCTTGGGCGCGATGCTCGGTGGTCTGGCTGCCGGTCTGGGTCTGGCCTGGCTCGCGCAGTCGCTGGGTTTTGGCGAGGGGTTCGGGCAAGTGCTGATGCTGCTGCTGTTCGCTGTGCTCGCGGCGGCGGCTTTTCGCTGGTTCATGCGCAGTCGCCATCCGGTGGCGCAGGGCCAAGGTGCGCGGCCACTTGCGTTTCAGGGCGCTGCCGGTGGAGCAGCCGTGCAGGAGCCCCGACCCTATCGGCCCGAGAATGTCGGCAACGATGCTTCGGCCCGGCCGTGGGAGCGCAGCAATGCGATGCCGTTCGAAGCACCGGGGTCAGGTGGCAATAGTGGCTCAATGATCGGCTCTGCATTGACCGGTTCTCAATCCTGGGGCATTCCTCCCGGCTTTGACGCGCAAGGTTTCCTGGATGCGGCCAAGACCAATTTCGTGACCTTGCAGGCCGCCTGGGACAAGTCCGACATCGCGTCCTTGCGGGCCATGATGACCGACGAGATGCTCGGCGAGATTCGAACCCAACTGGCCGAACGCGAAGCCCATACCGGTGGCCCTGCCAATCACACCGACGTGGTCATGATCGACGCCAAATTGCTGGGCATCGAAGACATCGGCTCCGATTACATGGCCAGCGTCGAATTCTCCGGCATGATCCGTGAGGATCTTTCCGCCGGACCCAGCCCTTTCCGCGAAGTCTGGAACATGACCAAACCCAAGTCCGGCACGAGCGGCTGGCTGGTTGCAGGCGTACAGGCACTGCAATAAGGCGGCGATCGATCCTTTCGCCACGCCTGGGAGAGCGACTGCGCTCCTCAGGGGACGTGCGGAGTCTGGTTTGGGCGCCATGTCTCCCGGCTGCGGAGTGAATGCGGGAATAATCGGGGACTATGGTCACACCTCAATTCCCTTTTCTTTTGTTCGAGAACCTGGCGCAGTCCGTTGTGTCGCGGTTCCCGCCGCCGCCGTGGGCCGTGCAGGAGGCGCATCGACGTATCGTGCTGCTGCTCAACCATGTTTTGATGCAGGAGCCGGTCGCGATGACCCGCATGGCGCGCCAGAAGGGTTCCGTGATTCTGGCGCAATGGCGCAGCTTCACTATCCGGCTGCTGGTGACGCCGGCCGGTTTGCTGGACCTGGCTCAGCCCGAAGCGCGCCCCGATCTGAGCCTCACGGCCACAGACGCGTCGGCGGCCGTCATGGCGCAGGCTCTGCTGCGGGGCGATAAACCGGCGATCCGGATCGAGGGTGATGTGCAACTGGCGGCCGACGTCAATTGGTTGGTGGACCATCTGCGCTGGGACGTCGAGGACGATCTGGCGCGCATCGTTGGTGACGCACCTGCCCACGCGCTGGGTGAGGTGGCAAGACGTATGGGCCAGGTTCTGCGCCAGTTTGTCGCCAAGGCCCCGACGCCCGCGCAGCCCGATGGACCTGCCCCATGACGCGTGTGCTGCGCGGTACCTTCATCGTCTGGGTGGTGTTCCGTTATGGCCTTGACGAGCTGTTTCTGAACAGTTTCCGCCAGCCCTGGTTGCGCATGGCGGGACGGATCGTGTCGGTCGGTCGTCGACTCGATGCGCCGCGGGGGGTACGGCTGCGGATGGCGCTCGAGCGGTTGGGCCCGATCTTCGTCAAGTTCGGTCAGGTCCTGTCGACCCGGCGCGATTTGCTTCCGGTCGATGTCTCCGACGAGCTGGCGCGTCTGCAGGACCAGGTGCCACCATTCGATTCGGATATCGCGATTCGATCAATCGAACGCGCGTTTCGCAAACCCTTGAACGAGATTTTTGTCTCCTTCGAACGAGAACCGGTGGCCAGTGCCTCGATCGCGCAGGTGCATTTCGCGGTGCTGAAAGATCGGCATGGCAAGCTGCATGACGTCGCGGTCAAGGTACTGCGTCCCGGCATGTTGCCAGCAATCGAAAAGGACCTCAGCCTGATGCGCATGATGGCGTCATGGGTCGGTGGCTTGTCCAGCGACGGGCGCCGACTCAAGCCGCGCGAGGTCGTGGCCGAATTCGACAAGTACCTGCACGACGAACTCGACCTGGTGCGCGAGGCCGCTTGCGCCGCGCAACTGCGCCGCAACATGGCCGGACTCGACCTGGTGCTGATCCCCGAAATGCACTGGGACTACTGCAGCCCCGAAGTCATCGTGATGGAGCGCATGCGCGGCATCCCGATCAGCCAGGTGGATCGTCTGCGGGCCGCCGGTGTCGACATTCCCAAATTGGCGCGTGATGGAGTGACGCTTTTTTTCACTCAGGTGTTTCGAGATGGTTTCTTCCATGCGGACATGCATCCCGGCAATATCCAGGTCAGTGTCGCGCCGGAGACCTTCGGTCGCTACATTTCGCTCGATTTCGGCATCGTCGGTACCTTGACCGAATTCGACAAGGAGTACTTGGCGCAGAACTTCACCGCATTTTTCCGCCGCGATTACAAACGGGTTGCAGAGCTGCATATCGAATCGGGTTGGGTGCCACCGACGACCCGGGTCGACGAGCTCGAGGCCGCGGTGCGCACCGTGTGCGAGCCGTATTTCGACCGTCCGCTCAAGGAGATATCCCTGGGCATGGTGCTGATGCGCCTGTTCCAGACGTCGCGCCGGTTTCAGGTCGAGATCCAGCCGCAGCTGGTCCTGTTGCAAAAGACACTGCTCAATATTGAAGGGCTCGGCCGCGACCTCGACCCCGAACTGGATCTGTGGAGCAGCGCCAAGCCCTTTCTCGAGAAGTGGATGCTCGAACAGGTCGGCCCGCAGAAGTTGCTGGAGCAGCTCAAAGAGGAGGCGCCACGGTACGCCAAACTGTTGCCAGGCTTGCCGCGCCTGCTTGACAGCTATCTGCGCCAGCATCCGGCCGATCTGCGGCGCGAGGTGAAGGAGTTGCTGGCCGAGCAGAAGCGCACCAATCGCCTGTTGCAAGGCCTGGTTTATGGTGGCGTGGGTTTTGCGCTGGGCTTGCTGGCCATGCAGATACTGGTAAGGGTCCGATTGTTCTGAAGCCAATCGCCAGGCAGCCTTGCAAAACGATGCACTGCCTATAATTGAAGGTTTTGCAAACCTTCAATCCGGGTCCATCAGCATGCCGATCTACGCCTATAAATGTGAGTCTTGCGGCTTTGCCAAGGACGTGTTGCAGAAAATGTCTGATGCGCCCTTGAGTGAGTGTCCATCCTGTGGTGCTGCGACTTTTCGCAAGCAGCTCACCGCGGCTGGATTCCAGCTCAAGGGTTCGGGTTGGTACGTGACCGATTTCCGCGGTGATAACACCGGCCCCGCAGGCAAGTCCGATGACAAACCGGCAGATTCGGGCGCCAGCAAGACCAAAAGCGGCGGTGACGCACCCGCAGCCAAGAGCACGTCAGCGGCACCGGCGGCTGAACCGGTGTCCAAGAAGACTGCGACCACTCCCAACACGGGTTCGGACACCTGAACACTGCCGGCCCCGGCGCTTTGATGCCCTTTCGCAAGTACCTTCTCACCGGACTGCTGGTCTGGTTGCCGCTGGCCATCACCGTCTGGGTGATGTTGTGGCTGGTAGGCATGCTCGATGGCATTTTTTCGGGTTTCCTGTCGGGTGTGGAAGCATTGTTGCCCTATGGCGGCCCCTACCCGTTTATCGAACGCTTGCGCACCATACCCGGACTGGGTGTGATCCTTGTGTTCCTGACGCTGCTGTTCACCGGCGTGGTGGTGTCCAATGTGGCGGGTCGCTGGTGGGTGCGGCAATGGGATCGCCTTTTTGCCAACATCCCGTTCATCAAATCGATCTATAACAGTGTCAAGAAGGTGTCCCACACGTTGTTCTCGAAGGACGCAAAGGCGTTCCGCACGGCGATGCTGATCCAGTACCCCCGTGCAGGCGCGTGGACGATCGCGTTTCAAACCGGCGAACCGCAGGGTGAAGCCGCCAACTACCTGGGTCCTGGTTTTGTCAGTGTCTATGTTCCGACCACCCCGAACCCGACCAGCGGTTTTTTTCTGATGTTGCCGCGCTCGGACGTGATAGAACTGGAAATGAGTGTCGACGAAGCACTCACCTACGTGATCTCCATGGGTTCCGTGGCGCCTGGCATCACGCCGCGACGGATTGACACCCCGACTCCCTAGCCCTTGCCAGCCTTCCGGCTGGCCAATGAAAGCCATTCCCCATGACCATGCGTACCCATTATTGCGGCCTTGTGACCGAAGCCCTGCTCGGCGAAACCGTCAGCCTGTGTGGCTGGGTCAACCGCCGCCGCGACCATGGTGGCGTCATTTTTGTCGACTTGCGCGATCGCGAGGGCTACGTGCAGGTGGTATGCGACCCCGATCGTGCCGGGATGTTTTCCCTGGCCGAGGGGCTGCGCAATGAGTTTTGTGTGCAGATCCACGGCATCGTGCGTTCGCGCCCGGACGGAACGGTCAACGACAGTCTGCGCAGCGGCAAGGTCGAAGTCCTATGCCATGACCTGGTGGTGCTGAACCCGTCGGTGACACCGCCGTTTCAACTCGACGACGACAACCTGAGCGAGACCACGCGGCTGACCCATCGGGTGCTGGATTTACGCCGGCCCTACATGCAGCAGAACCTGAAGCTGCGCTACCGGGTGTCGATGGAAGTACGCAAGTTCCTTGATGCCCAGGGTTTCATTGATATCGAGACGCCGATGCTGACCAAGTCCACGCCCGAGGGGGCACGGGACTATCTTGTCCCGAGCCGTGTGCACGCCGGGTACTTCTTCGCCTTGCCGCAGTCACCACAGTTGTTCAAGCAGTTGTTGATGGTGGCTGGGTATGACCGCTATTACCAGATCACCAAGTGTTTCCGCGACGAGGACCTGCGGGCCGACCGACAACCGGAGTTCACGCAGATCGATATCGAAACCTCGTTCCTGGGCGAACAGGAAATCCGCGACCTGACCCAGGCCATGATCACCACGGTGTTCAAGAACACCATGGACGTGGACCTGGGCGAGTTTCCGGTCATGGCCTATAGCGAGGCGATGCACCGCTTCGGATCGGACAAACCGGATCTGCGCGTCAAGATGGAGTTCACCGAGCTCACCGACGTGATGGCCGACGTTGACTTCAAGGTGTTCGCCAGTGCTGCCGCGGCCAAGGGTGGCCGAGTGGTCGGTCTGCGGGTGCCGGGTGGCGCACGTGAAGGCAGCGGCCTGAGCCGAGGCGAGATCGATGCGTATACCGAGTTCGTCAAGATTTACGGCGCCAAGGGCCTGGCCTACATCAAGGTCAATGATGGTTCGGCCGGCCCCGGCGATGCGTCGTCCCGTTGGCCTGGCCTGCAGAGCCCGATCGTCAAGAACCTGCATGACAAGGCCCTGGCCGAAGTACTGGCGCGCACAGGAGCGCAGGATGGTGATCTGATTTTCTTCGGCGCCGACAAGGTCAAGGTGGTCAACGACGCGATCGGCGCCTTGCGGCTGAAGATCGGGCACAGTGACTTTGGCCAGAAAGGCGGCTTGTTCGAGGCCGGTTGGCGTCCGTTGTGGGTGGTGGACTTCCCGATGTTCGAGTTCGATGAGGAGGCACAACGCTACACGGCGACGCACCATCCATTCACCGCGCCCAAGGACGGGCACGAGGACTGGATGGTCACCGCCCCGGAGAAATGTGTCTCCAAGGGTTACGACATGGTGCTCAACGGCTGGGAAATGGGGGGTGGCTCGGTGCGTATCCACCGTGCCGACGTACAGCAAAAGGTGTTCGATGCACTCAAGATCTCCCCGCAGGAGGCCCAGCTCAAGTTCGGATTCCTGCTCGACGCCCTGCAATATGGTGCGCCGCCCCACGGTGGCCTGGCGTTCGGGCTGGACCGCATCGTCACGCTGATGACCGGTGCCGAGTCGATCCGCGATGTGATCGCTTTCCCCAAGACCCAGCGAGCGCAATGCCTGTTGACCAATGCGCCGTCGGCCGTTGACGAGAAGCAGTTGCGCGACTGCCTGGGGTCGCGGTGGCTCCTGTCGCACGCACGAAAAATCGGCGCGTGATGCAAAATGGGAGAGCGTCTGTGCATATTCGCTCCCGATGTCCAAGGCCTACAAGATTCCCCAATCTGTGCTGGTGGTGATCCACACGCCGGCGGCCGAGGTGTTGCTGATCCGACGTGCGGATGCGGATGACTTCTGGCAGTCGGTGACTGGCAGCAAAGACAACCTTGACGAGGACTTTCGGACCACGGCCGCGCGCGAGGTCCTGGAGGAGACCGGTATCGATTGCCGCGCAGGGTCCGCGCTGGCCCATGCGCTGGTCGATTGGCGGTTGGAAAACGTGTACGAGATCTACCCGCTCTGGCGCCATCGGTTTGCCCCTGGAGTGACGCGCAATACCGAGCATCTGTTCGGCTTGTGCGTGCCGGCGCAGATCCCGGTCCGGCTGAACCCGCGTGAACATGGCGCCTATCGCTGGTTGCCGTGGCGAGATGCGGCAGACGCGTGCTTTTCTCCGTCCAATGCCGAGGCGATCCTGATGTTGCCGCGCTGGTTGCACGACAAGGTGACGCGATGAACATCGTGCGGGTTGCCACTTACAACATCCACAAGGGAGTCCAGGGCGTCGGGCCTGGGCGACGGCTCGAGATCCACAATCTGGGCCATGCGGTCGAACAACTCGACGCCGATATCGTCTGCCTGCAGGAAGTGCGCAGGCTGAACCGGGGCGAAGCGCGTTATTTCTCACACTGGCCGGATGTTCCGCAGGCTGAGTACCTCGCGCCGCCGGGTTACGAAGCGGTGTACCGTACCAATGCCACGACGCGCCATGGTGAACATGGCAACGCGATGCTGTCACGCTGGCCGGTGCTGTCGCATCAGCACGAGGACATATCAGATCATCGCTTCGAGCAACGCGGGCTGCTGCATTCGCAGGTCAACCTGCATGGGCAGGTGGTGCATGTCGTGGTTGTGCATCTGGGCCTGATCCGCGCCGGCCGCATGCGCCAGATCGCGCAGCTGGAGCGTTATATCGCACGGGAGGTCCCGATCCGGGCGCCCCTGATCGTGGCCGGTGATTTCAATGACTGGGGTACGCTGGTGCAACGCGAGATGGCAGGCATGGGACTGTTGAGTTTCACCGAGTCGATACAGCCGACTTATCCTTCGCGACTGCCGCTGGCGCAACTGGACTACGTCTACGCGCGTGGCTTGTTGCCACACGGCTTGCTGGTGCCCCGTGGGCGCATCTGGTGGCGCATGTCCGACCATCTGCCGCTGGTGGCGGAGTTCCAGTTGCCAGAC
>CAJDWR010000059.1_pt1 | contig 13105 bp, 8 predicted proteins | sample 7391651 | NCBI WGS metagenome assembly CAJDWR01 (sample SAMEA7055720, study PRJEB34461) | soil metagenome | biome: terrestrial ecosystem; feature: Peninsula; material: soil | place: Antarctica | collected 2016
CGACCGGGTGACCAAGGTCGGGAGCGTCATGCGCAAGCTGCGCATCGACGAACTGCCGCAGTTGTTCAGCGTGCTCAATGGCGACATGAGCCTGGTGGGGCCGCGGCCCGAGCGCCCCTATTTTGTCGACAAGCTCACGCAGGAGCTGCCGTATTTCGCAGTTCGGCAAAGCGTCAAGCCCGGTGTCACTGGCTGGGCGCAGGTGCGTTACCACTACGGCGCTTCGGTGGAAGATTCGGCCGAGAAACTGCAATACGACCTGTATTACGTCAAGAACCACACGCTGTTCCTGGATCTGGTGGTCCTGTTTGAAACCGTTGGTGTGGTGTTGATGGCCAAGGGCGCGCATTGATGCGCGGGGCGCGTCGCCTGTTTCGCTGTCCATGGATTCCGACAATCTGGTTCTGACCGCCTGGAGCTACGGCCTGGCTGGCCTGGCGTATGTGGTGCTGTCGATCGCCCTGTGGCAGCACGGTTACGCCAAGGCGCCACGGGAACCCGCACGTCTGGGCATGCTGGTTGCGGCCCTGGCCAGCGCTGCATGGGGCAGCTTGTTGCTCGCCTTCCTGTTCACGGGTCAGGGCGTTTTGTTGCAGCTGTCCTACCTGGCCGATGTGGTGCGTTATGGCGGCTGGTTCGTGTTCCTGCTGGTCCTGCTGCGCCAGCGCCTGCCGGGGCCGTCAGTGCTGGGCCTGGGCTGGTTGAAGCCGGTAGCCGCTTTGGCCATCGTGCTCGCGCTGGGCCTGCATCTGGCCGCTCTGCTGGGTATCGGGGACCCCGCCGAAATGCGCAAACCCTTGCTGTTTGCGACCATGGCGCTGCCAGTGATCGCGATGGTGTTGCTCGAGCAGCTGTTTCGCAACGTGTCGCAAGACGCACGCTGGAACATCAAACCCCTGTGCCTGGGCCTGGCGGGCGCATTCCTGTTCGATCTGTACCTGTACTCCCAGGCAGTGTTGTTCAATGCGATCGACGGGGATGCCTTCAGCATCCGCGGCGCCGTGCACGCCATGGTCGTGCCGTTCCTGTTGTTGTCCACGTCGCGCCAGAGCGACTGGTTGTCGAAGATCCAGATCTCGCGCAAGGCGGCCTTTCATTCCGCCACCTTGATGATCGCCGGGTTCTACCTGGTGTTCGTCTCGGGCGTTGGGTATTACGTGCGGTACTTCGGCGGCGAGTGGGGCCGAGCGCTGCAGTTGGGGTTGGTGTTCCTGGCGTTGGTGGTGCTGATGGTGCTGGCCTTGTCCGGGTCGATGCGGGCGCGACTGCGGGTTTTCCTGGGCAAACATTTCTTCCGTTACCGCTACGACTACCGTGAGGAATGGCTGCGTTTCACCCAGACCCTGTCGACGCAGAATTCGCCGCATGAAATGGGGCAGCAGGTGGTCCGTGGCCTGGCCGATATGCTCGAGAGTCCGGGTGGCAGCTTGTGGCTGAAAAACCGCGGTGAGACAACGTATCGGCAGAATGCGCGCTGGAACGCCCCGGCCTGCGCCGTGACGGAAGACGAGGCGTCGTCCCTGTGTCTGTTCCTGCAAAGCAGCGGCTGGATCGTCAATCTGGAGGAATTCCGGTCGTTTCCCCGTCGGTATGGACATTTGGTCTTGCCAACATGGTTGCAGGAGACGCCGCAGGCCTGGCTGGTCGTGCCGCTGTCCGTGGGCGAGACCATGATCGGTTTTGTTGTCCTGTCCAGCGCGCGCGCGCGCATGGATGTGAACTGGGAGGTTAACGACCTGCTCAAGACGGCGGGCAGGCAGGCCGCCAGTTTTCTGGCCCAGATGCAGGCCACCGAGGCCTTGCTCGAAGTGCGCAAGTTTGATGCGTTCAACCGCATGTCCGCCTTCGTCGTGCATGATCTGAAAAACGTCGTGACCCAGCTCTCGTTGATGATGAAGAACGCGCGGCGCCTGGCCGACAACCCCGAGTTCCGGGAAGACATGCTGATGACGGTCGACAACGCATTGGACCGTATGCGCCAGCTGATGCTGCAACTGCGCGAAGGCGCGACGCCGCCCGGCACCGCGTTCGGTGTCGAACTCGAGGCCATCGCACGGCGCATCGCAGCTGCCGCCGCCGCCCGTGGTCGCACGCTCGAACTCGACATCGCCATGCCGGTTGAAACGCGTGGCCATACCGAGCGCCTGGAGCGCATCATCGGGCACATGGTGCAAAACGCTTTCGACGCCACCGATGCCCAAGGCCGGGTCTGGCTCAAGCTTGACCGCAGCAGTGGTCAGGCCCTGATCGAGGTCGGCGACACTGGTCAGGGTATGTCCGAAGAGTTCCTGCGCGAACGCCTTTTCAAGCCGTTTCAGACGACAAAAAAGTCCGGAATGGGCATTGGTGCCTATGAAAGTTACCAGTACGTGCAAGAATTGGGTGGAAAAATCACCGTGAAAAGCCAGGTAGACCAGGGAACCATCGTCACCGTGCTGCTGCCGTTGTTCGAATCGCAACGGCATTCCGATCTGCAACCACTTGAGACCCCATGACAGCTGAAAAACCGCGTGCATTGCTGATCGTCGAAGACGACCTGGCGCTGCAAAAACAGATCAAGTGGTCGCTGGATCGATTTGAGTCGGTGGTGGCCCACGATCGGGAGTCCGCCCTGGTGCAGGCGCGGCGCCACCAGCCTGCCGTGGTCACGATGGATCTGGGCTTGCCGCCGGATGCAGATTCCGTCTCCGAAGGTTTCAAGTTGCTCGAGCAACTGCTGTCGATCGACGGCGACATGAAGGTCATCGTGTTGACCGGGCAGAACGACCGCGCCAACGCCTTGCGTGCGGTGGCCATGGGCGCGTATGACTTCTTCGCCAAACCTTTTGAGCCGGAGTTGTTGAACCTGACGGTGGAGCGCGCATTCCGCCTGGCCGAATTGCAGGCCGAGAACAAGCGTCTGCAGCTGATATACCAGCCCGACGCACTGGCTGGCCTGACCACCCGTGACCCGGGCATGTTGCGGGTCTGCCGCACGATCGAGAAAGTGGCTAGCAGCAATGCCACCGTGTTGTTGCTCGGCGAGAGTGGAACCGGCAAGGAACTGCTCGCGCGAGGCCTGCACCAGGCATCGCAACGCAAGGGTGGCAAGTTCGTTGCCATCAACTGCGCCGCCATTCCCGAGAACCTGCTTGAAAGCGAGCTGTTCGGGTACGAAAGGGGCGCATTCACCGGCGCTGCCAAGACGACGCTGGGCAAGATCGAGACCGCCAACGGCGGTACGCTGATGCTCGACGAAATCGGCGACCTGCCGTTTTCGCTGCAGGCCAAGTTGTTGCGTTTTCTGCAGGAGCGCACCATCGAGCGCATCGGCGGGCGCCAGGAGATCCCGATCGATGTGCGCATCGTGTGCGCGACCCACCAGGACCTGATGGCACTGACGAAAGAGGCCAAGTTCCGCGAAGACCTGTATTACCGCCTGGCCGAGATCGTTATCGACATTCCGCCCCTGCGCGACCGTGTCGGTGATGCGGCCTTGCTGGCCCATGCGTTTGCGCGTCGGTTTGCCCAGGAACAGAACCGGGGTTCGCTGACACTGAGCGAAGACGCGGTGCGCGCAATCGAGCTGCATAAATGGCCCGGCAATATCCGTGAGCTGGAAAACTGCATCAAACGCGCAACCATCATGGCCGATGGCAACCAGATTTCGCGTGACGATGTCGGGCTGGAGCCGTCGCAGTCTGAGGAAGTGTTCGACACGCTGGACTTGCGCACGATTCGCGACACTGCCGAGAAGCACGCCATCGTCGCTGCGCTTGGCCGGGTCAACGGCAATATGGTCAAGGCGTCTGAGTTGCTGGGTATCAGCCGGCCAACGCTTTACGATTTGATGCACCGGCTTGGCCTCAAGTGACGCCGCCAAACGCCGCCATTCATTTATAGGGTTTTCATGAAGCAACTCCGATTTCTCAAATTTCCCGGTAAACACGTGGTCCTGGCCACCGTGCTGGCAGCGCTGCTGACTGCCTGCGGCGGTGAAAAGCCCGAAGCGATGCTGGCCTCAGCGCGCGACTACATGACCAAGAACGACTACAAGTCGGCTGTGATCCAGGTCAAGAACGCGTTGCAGGCGAACCCGGATCTGGGCGAGGCGCGTTACATCCTGGGTGTTGCGCTGCTCAAGGAGGGCGATCCCGTCGGGGCCGAGACCGAATTGCGCAAGGCACGTTCGCTCAGTTACCCCGACGACAAGGTCGTGCCGCCGCTGGCCCAGGCCATGCTGATGCAGGGCAAGGTCAAAAACGTCATCGAAGATTTTGCTGCGGTCCAACTCACGACGCCGGTGTCGGTGGCCGAGTTCCAGACCGCGCTGGCCACGGCACATCGTGCGCAAGGCTCCAAAGAACGCTCGCAACAGGCTTTGGCAGCGGCACTGGCTGCGGACCCGTCCTATGGCCCCGCTGTGTTGCAGCAGGCAGCTTCACTGGGCGCGGAGAGCAAGTTCGACGAGGCGCTGGCGCTGGTCGACGGCGTAATCGCCAAAGATGACAAGAATTCCGCGGCCTGGAAACTCAAGGGCGACCTGCTGATGATCGGCAAGGATCAACCAACCGAAGCTGTGGCCGCTTACCAAAAGTCGATCGACGCAAACCCTGCTTCGGTGCTCTCATACGGCGCCATACTGACTCACTACTTCAAGCAGGGTGATCTCGAGAACGCAGGCAAGCAACTGGCCGAGCTGAAAAAAGTCGCGCCAAATTATCCGCTGACACGGTATTTCGACACCTTGCTGGCATTCCAGAAAAAGGACATGAAGCTGGCGCGCGAGTTGTCGCAGGAGATGATCAAGGCAGCGCCCGACAATGCCCAGGCACTGACCCTGGCCGGTGCGATCGAGTTGCAATTCAATGCAACGCAGCAGGCAGAGATCATGTTGACCAAGGCGTTGCAAGGTGCGCCTAATTTTGCGCTGGCCCGTCAGTTGTTGACCAGCACCTATCTGCGCTCCGGCCAACCGGAGAAAGCACTGACCACGTTGCAGCCGGCCCTCAAAGGAGACGATCAGGACGCCCGTACCAACGCCCTGGCAGGCGAGGTTTTCCTGCAAAACGGTGACATGAAGAAGGCGGAGGAATATTTTGCGAAATCCGCGCAACAAGAACCGAAAAACTCGCGCTCGCGCACCGCGCTGGCGCTGACCCACCTGGCGGATGGGAAAGATTCGGGTTATGGCGAATTGCAGTCGGTGGCGGCGTCCGATACCGGAACCACTGCCGACCTCGCCTTGATCAGCGTGCATCTGCGGCGAGGCGAATTCGACCAGGCGCTGGCGGCGATTGCAGCGCTGGAGAAAAAGCAACCGGACAAACCCCTGGCCTCCAATCTGCGCGGCCGCACCCTGTTGGCCAAGAAAGATGTTGCCGGCGCGCGCAAGGCGTTCGAGCATTCACTCGAACTCGATCCCACCTACTTCCCGTCCGTCGCCGCCATGGCTGCGCTCGACATCGGCGACAAGAACATGGACGCGGCACGCAAACGCTTCGATGCGGTGCTGGCAAAAAACCCGCAACATCCACAAGCGTTGCTGGCGTTGGCCGAGTTGCGTGCGCGTGCCGGTGGCACCAAGGAGGAAGTGGCTGAGCTGATCAACAAGGCCATCACGGCCAATCCGACTGAAAAGACACCGCGGCTGCTGCTGGTTGACTTGTACCTTCGCTCAAAAGACAACAAGCTGGCGCTGTCGACCGCGCAGAATGCTGTCGCCGCGATCCCGGACAGCGCGGATTTGATCGATGCATTGGGACGCGCACAGCTTGCATCCGGTGACACCAACCAGGCGCTGGCCAGCTTCAACAAGGCATCCGCCCTGGCACCGAACTCGCCCTTGCCTTACATGCGCATGGCCGAGGCAAACATGATTGCCAAGGACAAGAGCGCCGCCGCGCAGAGCCTGCGCAAGGCGCTGGACGCCAAGCCGGACCATCTCGACGCGCAGCGGGGCCTGATCCTGCTGGCGCTCGATGCGAAGAACTACACTGAAGCTGCCAACCTGGCCCGGACCATACAGAAGCAGCGACCGAACGCGGTCATCGGATACCAGTTCGAAGGCGATGTGGCGGTCGTGCAGAAAAAATGGGATGTTGCAGCCGAGGCCTACAGCAATGGCCTCAAACACGGCGCCTTCCCTGAACTCGCCGCCAAGCTGCACTCGGCGCTGAATGCCGGTGGCAAGGCGGCAGAAGCCGACAAGTTCGCAGCCAGCTGGTACAAGGACAACCCGAAGGACACGGTTTTTCCCCTGTACATGGCGAATATCGCGTTGGCCAACAAGGACCTGACCGGGGCGGAAAAGCTGTACCGCAACGTGATCCAGCTGGAGCCCAACAACGCCATCGCCTACAACAACCTGGCTTGGGTCACCGGCCAACTCAAGAAGGATGGTGCTGTCCAACTGGCGGAAAAGGCGGTCACGCTGGTGCCGAACCAGCCTGCCTACATGGACACGCTGGCCATGTTGTTGTCCGAGAAAGACGACTACGCCAAGGCGCTGGAGTGGCAGAACAAGGCGCTGGCCTTGCAGCCCGAAAATCCGATCTACAAGCTCAATTTGGCCAAGATTCATATCAAGGGCGGCGAGAAGGACCTTGCCCGCAAGGAACTCGACGACCTCGCCAAACTGGGTGACAAGTTCCGTGGCCAGGCTGAAGTCAGTGCGTTGATGAAGTCGCTTTGAGTGATGTGGTCATGCGCATTGGCACGTCAGACGAGTGTCCCATGACCGTGGTGCGGAGCCGCAGGGTTGTGCGGCGGACATTGCTGGCGGCCTTGGTAGCTGTGATGGGCTGCACCATGTTGCCAGTCCATGCCGACCTCCCGGACACCGTTGCCCGCATCAAACCCTCGGTGCTTGTCGTTGGCACCTTTCGTGCCACCGACAGCCCGCGTTTTCGGATGCGTGGCACCGGTTTTGTCGTGGCTGACGGCAATCTGGCGATCACCAATGCCCACGTTTTGCCCGAATCCACAGAAGACATGACCACCATGTCTTTGGTGGTGCAGGTGCGCAGGCCGGACGGCAAGCTGTCGATGCGCCAGACGACGGTGCTGGCGGTCGATCGGGTGCATGATCTGGCGCTGATGCGGTTTGAAGGCGCTGCCGCGCCAGCCATGCGTATCGGCGACTCGCAACTCGCACGTGAAGGCCAGACGGTGGCCTTCATCGGTTTCCCGATCGGTGGCGCATTGGGCTTTTCGCCCGTCACCCATCATGGTTTGATTTCCTCGATCACGCCTGCCGCATTGCCCACGCCCAGCGCCCGGGTCCTCAATGCAGCGACGATCCGCAGTGTGCGTGCAGGACCGTTTGATATTTTCCAGTTGGACGGTACTGCCTACCCCGGCAACAGTGGCGGCCCCATGTTCGACCCGGACAGCGGCGAGGTGCTCGGCGTTGTGAACATGGTGTTTGTCAAGGGCTCGCGCGAATCGGCGCTGACCAAACCCTCGGGTATCAGTTATGCGATTCCGTCCAGATTCGTCGCCGCGTTGATCGAGGACGGGCAACACAAATAAGATTGGGCAGCACGCTCCCGGTCAGACGACTGCAACTCAGTCCGGCAAAAACCGCGTCGCATGTTCCAGATCTTCGTGGGTGATGCCCGTGTTCAGGGCGCCGACGAATTTACGCCACGCCAGATCGGGCTCGGCAAGGGTGAAACCATAGAAGATCTTGTCCCCAGAGGCTTTGCCGCGCACCGCCATCGCGCGCACTGTTGATTGCTCGTTGTTGCCCAGTTCGACGGTGGCGTCGCCCCAGACCCGGATCGGCAGTTCGGAGTCGGCGTGCGCCAGGAAGCCGAATACCGACAGCTCCACCACGCGCATGCTGGCCACAATGGCTTTGCCATCGTCGGCCTGCACCAGAAAGTTGCCCGGGCACTTGAGCGAATACCGCTGGTGCTGGCGCAGATGTTTGCCACTCCTGGGCGGCTCGGTCATCTTGGGCAGCATCTTCTGATGTTCGGGCAGGTCGTAGATGGCGTGCAGCAACATCTTCTCGCGGTTGCTCAAATGCTCGAAGACCTGGGTGCGCTGGTTGAAGAAATAGTCGAGCAGCTCGGTCGTCATCACCGGATCGTTGGTGGTGTGGTAACGCCGCTGCGGTAGCTGGATGTTGGGTAGTTCGGTGCGCACGAAGTAGTCATACAGATTCTTGCGCCGTGGCTTCTTGTCGTAGAGATCCTTGTACTTGCGTGGTGCGGAGCGCAGGTCCAGAGTGGCTCCGACCGCCGGCGCGCCGTTGGCAAAATCGTAGTTGTCGACCTTGCTCTCCGACAGCCGCTTGAAAAGCAGTAATGACTCATACATCTCGATGCGGTTCGGGTTCACTGCGATCACCAGATGCCGGGTGTCGAAGAAGGTGGTGCAGTATTCGTACATGAACTTCATCAGCGGAAACAGGATCGCTCCACCGGTCTTGCGAAAGTCCGGATGCACCGCCAATGCAGATACCTCGGCGATCTTGCCGCCGCGTGCACGTACCGCTTTCAGGTCGAAGATGGCCTGCAGCGGAAAGCCGAACACGCTTTCGCGGATCAGCGACAAGGTGCCCACCACTTGGCCGTCGAACTTGGCGCACAAAGTGGTTGTCGTGGGCAAGGCGTGATAGATCGTCGCGCGCAGTCCCGAAGGCGCCGGTTTCATGAAGCCGCTGCTGACATACGCATCGTGCAGCAACTTGAAACACTCCTCCAGCTCTTCCCGGGTCTCGGCGATCTTGAGCACCAGGCGCTTGTCGGGCGCCGGATCACACTCGACGAATGAACGAAAGATCGCAAACCGTACCGATTGCGGAAACAACGAAAATGCCTTGCGCAGGCCGTCGCGCCACGCCTTGCGAATGTTGGCCAGCAGCGAGCGCCTTTTCACATTTTTCTCCCCGCCGCGTTATGGGCCTGCTGGTCAGACCGGTCGGCGCTGTTCGGCTTCAGCGCCCGTACATGTCCTCGAACCGCACGATGTCGTCCTCACCCAGATAAGTGCCTGATTGCACCTCGATCATCTCGAGTTGCACCCGTCCCGGGTTTTCCAGCCTATGGGTCGTACCCAGTGGAATATAGGTTGATTCGTTCTCTGATACCAGGAAGTTTTCCTCCCCGCGCGTCACCTTGGCCGTGCCGCTGACGACGATCCAGTGTTCGGCGCGGTGGTGGTGCATCTGCAGTGACAGGGTACCACCGGGCTTGACGACGATACGTTTGACCTGGAACCGCGAGCCCGCGTCAACACTGTCGTACCAGCCCCAGGGCCGAAATACCTTGCGGTGGATCTGACCTTCTGCGCGGCCCTTGTGTTTGAGCGCATCGACAATTTTCTTGACGTCTTGCGTGCGGTCCTTGTGCGCCACCAGGATCGCGTCGGGTGTCTCCACCACCACCAGATCCTTCACGCCCACACAGGCCACCAGGCGACTGTCCGACATTGCCAGCGTGTCGCTGCAGTCGTGCAGCATCACGTCGCCTTGCGCCACGTTGCCCTGCGCATCCTTGGGCAATACCTTCCACAAGGCGTCCCAGGCGCCCACATCGGACCATCCCGCCTGCAGCGGAATCACCACGCCCAGCGGCAAACCGGCGATCGTGTTGGCATCATCGCGGCTGCTGCTGGTGATGCGTTCCATCACTGCATAGTCGATCGAATCGGACGGGCAGGCCGCAAACGCTTCCTTGTCGACCCGCGCAAAATCACCGTCGCGCGTCACCTTGCTCCACGCCGCCTGGCATGCGGTCAGGATATCGCTGCGACAGGCCTTGATGGCTGCCAACCAGACCGATGCGCGCATCATGAAGATGCCGCTGTTCCACAGATAGTCGCCCTGGGCCAGGTATTGGCGGGCGGTTGCAAGATCGGGCTTTTCGACGAACCGCGCAATCAGCCGCGCAGCATCGCCATCGGCGCCATCCGGTAATGGCCCACCCCCCTGGATATAACCGTAACCGGTCTCCGGCGCGTCAGGCGTGATGCCGAAGGTGACCACCCTGCCGCGTGCCGCCAGTTGCGCGCCGTGGCGCACGGCAGCGCAAAACGCCTGCGTGTCGACGATCACATGGTCTGCCGGCATGACCAGCAGCACCGGGTCGCTGACATCGTCTGCCGCGGCGGCCAGCGCCGCCAGGGTCAAAGCCGGCGCGGTATTGCGGCCCATGGGTTCGAGCACGATGGTGCCGGGTTTTCCCATCAGCCGCAGTTGCTCGGCGATCACGAACCGGTATTCCTCGTTGCACACGACCATCGGCGCCGCCAGCGCGCTTCCGATGCCGTCGGTACGGCGCACCGTGGCCTGCAACAACGAGTCGTCGCCGATCAGCGGCAGCAGCTGCTTGGGGTATTTTTCGCGCGACAGCGGCCACAGCCGGGTGCCCGATCCGCCTGACAACACCACCGGTTGCACCCGAAGGTCGGTCGTATCGGCTTGTACTTGCTCCATATTCCGGTTTCCTCGTGGTTCGGTCAGCCGCGGGCGTCGCCCCAGCGCAGATCGGCGGTTTCGTCGCCCTGGTACAGGGTCTTGCCGAACCGGTTCACGCAGTATTCGGGCGACACGATCATGTCCTCGAAACACATGCCGGCGGCGATACGCGTGTATTCGACCAGGATGCTGCGCCGCACCGTGGACTTGGCGCGCAAGATGGATCCATGGCCGATCCAGGCCGGCCCGACGATACTGGCGCCCGGCTCGATGCTGACGCTCGATCCGATATACACCGGCCCCTTGATATCGACCTCGTCCCAGGGAATGCGGGTGTTGATACCCACCCATACGCCGGGCCGCACTTCGCGCCCGGGCATGTTCAGCTGCGCCACGTCGCCGGCCAGCACCCGCTGCAGCACCGACCAGTAATCGCTCACCCTGCCGATGTCGATCCAGTTGAAAAAGCGGCTCTGCGCAAAAAACGGCAGTCCTTCCTTCACCAGGCTGGGGAACAGCTGCGAGCCGATGTCGTAGACCTGGCCTGACGGAATACGCTCCAGTGCGGCCGGCTCGAAGATATAGATGCCGGTGCTGGCCAGCGTCGAACGCGCCTGCGCCGGTTCGGGTTTTTCCTGGAACGACTCGACGCGGCCGTCCTTGTCGGCAACAACGATGCCGTAATTCTTCACTTCCTCCAGTGGCACGTTGAGCGTGACCACGCTGGCGATCGCGCCTTTTTCCTTGTGCTCCTGCAAGGCGGCGCCGATGTCCAGGTCGATCAGCGCATCGCCGCAGAGCACGATCGTGGTTTCATCGAAAAAACCGCTGAAATCCTGGATCTTGCGCATGCCTCCGGCAGAACCCAGTGGCTTGGGCACGATGTCGCCATGGGCGCGTGTACCTTCATATGAATAACCGATCTGCACGCCCCAACGGTGTCCGTCGCCGAAATACTGTTCGATCTTGTCGTTGTGGAACGCCACATTGACCATGATCTCGTTTACGCCGTATTTGGCCAGGTGCTCGATCAGGTATTCCATCACCGGTTTGCCCAGGATCGGCACCATCGCCTTGGGCAGATCGTTCGTCAGCGGGCGTACCCGCGTGCCTTGGCCAGCGGCCAGAATCATTCCTTTAGCCATATGGCTACCTCCCGTACTGTTATGTGTTTATTGTCATGCGACCGTAGCGGCCCGGTAACCATTCGGATTGTCACTTTGCCAGCGCCAGGCATCCTGGCACATGGTTTGCAGATCGCGTTCGGCGCGCCATCCTAGTAATACTTCCGCCTGAGCCGGGTCCGCGTAACAGGCGGCGATGTCGCCCGCCCGCCTGCCAGCGATCTGGTACGGTATCGGCCGGCCGCTGGCCTGTTCGAACGCGCGCAACATGTCCAGCACGCTGTAGCCCACTCCGGTGCCCAGATTGATGGCGCGGCATTCGGCATGATCTTGCAGCCGCTCCAGCGCCTTCAGATGTCCCAGCGCCAGATCGACCACATGGATGTAGTCACGCACGCCGGTGCCATCGGGCGTGGGGTAGTCGTTGCCCCACACATTCACATGCGGGCGGCGCCCGACGGCGACCTGCGCAACGAAGGGCAGCAGATTGTTGGGAATGCCTTGCGGGTCTTCGCCGATCAGGCCACTGGCATGTGCGCCCACCGGGTTGAAATAACGCAGGATGGCGATGCGCCATTCGGGCGCGCTACGGTGCAGGTCGCGCAGCATGTTCTCGATCACCAGCTTGGTCGTGCCATACGGGTTGGTGCTCGATAGCGGGTGGTCTTCCTGCAGCGGCAGGTGTTGCGGGTCGCCATACACCGTGGCCGACGAGCTGAACACGAGGGTCTTCACGCCACAGGTCTGCATCGCCTGCAGCAGGCACAAGCTGCCGTTGACGTTGTTGTCGTAATAGGCCAGCGGTTGCTCCACCGATTCGCCCACTGCCTTGAGGCCCGCAAAATGGATCACCGCCGTTGCGCCGCTATTGCGCAGTGCCTGCTCCAGCGCCGTTTGGTCACGGATATCGGCCTCGATCACGGTGACCTTCTTGCCGGTGATCCGTTCGACCCGTTGCAGCGCCTCCATCTGGCTGTTGCAGAAATTGTCCAACACCGTCACCGCATGCCCGGCCTGCAACAACTCCACGCAGGTATGGCTGCCGATATATCCAGCCCCGCCGGTGACCAGGATCATGCCTTCACCGCAGCGTGCGTCTGGTTCAGGTACCGCGCCAGGATGTCGACGATACGCGTTGCAGCCTGGCCGTCCCACAGGTGAGGGCGGCGTCCGGCCTTGCCTTCGCCACGCAGCACCTTGCGCGCCTCGGCCACAATCACCTGCGGATCGGTGCCGGCCAGCACGTTTGAGCCTTCGTCCACCGTGACCGGCCGCTCGGTGTTTTCGCGGATCGTGATACACGGCACGCCCAGCGCGGTGGTTTCTTCCTGCATGCCGCCGCTGTCGGTCAGCACGACGGCCGCGTCCTTCCACAAATGCAGGAACGCCATGTAGCCTTGTGGCCCCACCAGCGTGATGTTCGGACCCAGGTCGATGCCGAATTTTTCCAGATTGGCCCGGGTGCGCGGATGCACCGGGAAGATCAGCGGCAATTCCTGCGCGATCTCCTTCAAGGCGCCGGCGATACGCGTCATCATGGCGGCGTCATCGACGTTGCTGGGGCGGTGCAGCG
>CAJDWR010000060.1_pt1 | contig 13051 bp, 7 predicted proteins | sample 7391651 | NCBI WGS metagenome assembly CAJDWR01 (sample SAMEA7055720, study PRJEB34461) | soil metagenome | biome: terrestrial ecosystem; feature: Peninsula; material: soil | place: Antarctica | collected 2016
AAGCCGCTCGGCAGGCGGATCTGCTCTATGGGTGGGTCGGCGGCAAACGCGACACCTGGCAGTGCCAGTGCGAACATGAGTCCGATGGAAAAAGCAAGTTTGCGCATAAGGGGGCTCCTAAAAAACGAGACCGGGTCGGGGAAAATCGGAATAGAATACAAATGCGAATTGTTTGTATTAGCGTTGAGGCCGCCGCGCCGGATAGTCAGCACCCCCTGCGCCGTCGGCGTTTTACCGAACGAGATGTCAGGTCGTTGCCGACCGGCTTCCGCCACCATCATGCACCAGGACCCAATTTATGAAGTTTCCTTTTCCCGCCCTCGCACGTAGTCTGGCTCTGACCTTCGGCCTGCTTGCCGCATCAAGCCCGGGCATGGCCGAGACCGACGGCATCCTGATTTACAACGCGCAACATACCAGCCTGACCCAGGCCTGGGCCGACGGTTTTACCAAGGCAACCGGCATCAAGGTGACGCTGCGAAAAGGCAGCGACACCGAACTGGGCAACCAGATCGTTCAGGAAGGTGCTGCATCCCCGGCCGACGTGTTCCTGACCGAAAACTCACCGGCCATGGCGCTGGTGGAATCCGCCGGCCTGCTGGCGCCGATTGATTCGCAGACACTGGAGCAGGTTGGCCCCAATTTCCGCCCGTCGCACGGCAACTGGATCGGCATCGCTGCGCGCAGCACGGTGTTCGTCTACAACAAGGTCAAGCTCAAGCCCGAGCAACTGCCAAAGTCGATCATGGACCTGGCCAAACCCGAATGGAAGGGCCGCTGGGGCGTTTCGCCCTCGGGCGCCGACTTCCAGGCCATCGTGAGCGCGATGCTTGAACTCAAAGGCGAGGCAGCCACCGGGGCCTGGCTCAAGGCCATGAAGGAAAACGCCAAGTTCTACAAGGGCAACAGCGTGGCCATGAAGGCTGTCAACGCGGGTGAGATCGAAGGCGCGGTGATCTACCACTACTACCGTTTCGGTGATCAGGCCAAGACCGGCGAGAACAGCGGCAACACCCAGTTGTACTACTTCCGCAACCAGGACCCGGGTGCCTTCGTGAGCATTTCGGGCGGCGGCGTGCTGGCGTCCAGCAAACACCCTGCACAGGCCCAGGCATTCTTGAAGTGGGTCACAGGCAACGGTGGGCAAGAGGTGTTGCGCGACGGAAATTCGTTCGAATACGCGGTTGGCGTGGGCGTCGAGTCCAACCGCAATCTGGTGCCATTGGCGGACCTTCAGGCGCCGAAGGTGGACCCGTCCAGGCTCAACAGCAAGAAGGTTACCGACCTGATGATCCAGGCTGGTATTCTGTAAGGTGCATACACTGCCAGCGCGTCCCTTTGCCATGCACGTCAACATTCCACCGTTCTCACCCAGAGGTCTTCCGTGAAGGCTTGACCCCGTGACTGCCGCCACCATCCGGATTCCATTGCCGTCGGTGCACAACGCGCCGCGATGGCGGGTTTCGTTCGTGGCCGTCGCCGCAGTGGTGGTGGCGCTGTTCGCGCTGGTGCCGCTGGGCTTCGTGGTCTGGGTTGCGGTGCACAGCGGATGGGACACCGTTTACCGACTGGTCGTGCGTCCGCGTGTCGGCGAACTGCTGATCAATACCGGCTTGCTGGTGCTGTTGACGGTGCCGCTGTGTGTTGTGCTGGCGCTGGCCCTGGCGTGGCTTACCGAGCGCAGCAACCTGCCAGGCGCCCGCACCTGGTCCTGGCTGGCCGTGGCGCCGCTGGCGGTGCCGGCCTTTGTGCACAGTTATGCCTGGATCACGTTGTGGCCCGGGCTGCATGGCCTGGGCGGCGGCCTGTTGGTATCGGTGCTGGCGTATTTCCCGTTTGCCTATCTGCCGATCTCCGCCTCCATGCGTCGCCTTGATCCGGCCATGGAAGACAGCGCCGCTTCGCTCGGTCTCAAGCCCTGGGCGGTGTTCAGACGCGTGGTGCTGCCGCAATTGCGGCTGGCGATCTGGGGCGGGGCCTTGCTGATCGCACTGCACCTGCTGGCCGAATATGGCCTGTACGTGATGATCCGTTTCGACACCTTCACCACCGCCATCGTGGACCAGTTTCAGTCGAGCTACAACGGTCCGGCCGCCAATATGCTGGCCGGCGTGCTGGTGTTGTGCTGCTTTGCGCTGCTCGGTCTGGAGGCCGGCACACGCGGCAAGGAACGTTACGCGCGGCTCGGCTCAGGCTCGGCCCGCATGCCAAAGACGGTTGCGCTGGGTCGCTGGACACCACTGAGCCTGCTGTTACCAGTCATCGTGGCGCTGGCCAGCCTGGGCGTGCCGCTGCTCACGCTGGGGCGCTGGTTGTACGTGGGTGGTGCGCAGGTCTGGGACCTGGGCGGGTTGTGGCCGGCGCTCGGTCAGACCCTGGCGCTCGCCGTGGTGGGAGCGCTGCTCACCACGCTGGTGGCAATTCCGATGGCCTGGTTGTCGATACGCTCACCAGGGCGACTGCAGCGGATTCTGGAAGCCTGCAATTACCTGGTGGGTTCGCTGCCCGGAATCGTGGTGGCGCTGGCATTGGTGACGATTACCGTGCGTGTGGCCTTGCCGATCTACCAGACCGTGGTGACGATCGTGCTCGCCTACATGATGATGTTCCTGCCACGCGCGTTGATCAGCCTGCGCGCCGGCATCGCCCAGGCGCCGGTCGAGCTCGAACAGGCCGCGCGCAGCCTCGGACGCTCGCCAGCGCAGGCACTGTGGCGCGTCACCATGCGCCTGGCCGCGCCCGGCGCGGCATCGGCGGTGGCGTTGGTGTTCCTGGGCATCGGCAACGAACTCACCGCCACGCTGCTGCTGGCGCCTAGTGGCACGCAGACCCTGGCCACCGCGTTCTGGGCGCTCAGCAGCGAGATCGACTACGCCGGCGCCGCGCCGTATGCGCTGTTGCTGGTGTTGCTGTCGCTGCCGCTGACCTGGCTCTTGTACCTGCAGTCCAGGAGCAGCGCCGGACGATGAGCCGCCCGTCCCTGGTCAAGGCGCCTTCATGAGCCAGCTCGAGATTCGCGCGGCGCGCAAGAACTACGGCCCGGTGACAGCGCTGGACGGCGTCAACCTGAACGTTGCCGCGGGCAGTCGCACTGCCATCGTCGGGCCATCGGGTTCCGGCAAGACCACGCTGCTGCGCATCATCGCCGGCTTCGAGCTACCCGATGCGGGCCAGGTGCTGCTCGACGGTCGCGTGCTTGCGGATGGTCCTGACGCAGTTCCCGCGCACCAGCGCGGCATCGGTTACGTGCCACAGGACGGCGCGTTGTTTCCGCACCTGAGTGTGGCCGACAACATCGGCTTTGGCCTTGCGCGTCATGCTCCCGGGCGCGATGCGCGTATCGCCGAACTGATCGAGATGGTGGCGCTGGAGCGCGCCATGCTGGAGCGCCGACCGCACGAACTCTCGGGCGGCCAGCAGCAGCGCGTGGCGCTGGCGCGTGCCCTGGCACTGCGCCCGCACCTGATGCTGCTGGACGAACCGTTTTCGGCGCTCGACACCGGCCTGCGTGCGGCCACGCGCAAGGCTGTCGCGCAATTGCTCAGCGGTGCGGGCATCACCACCATCCTTGTGACACACGACCAGGGCGAGGCCCTGTCGTTTGCCGACCAGGTGGCCGTGATGCGAAGCGGCCGGCTGGCCCAGGTCGGGCGCCCGCGCGATGTCTACCTGCGCCCTTGCGACGCCGACACCGCGAACTTTCTGGCTGAGGCCGTGGTGCTGCCCGCGCGCCTGGCCGGCGGCTGGGTCGAATGTCTGCTGGGCCGTATCGCCGCTGACGACACAGTGCGTCACGGTGAGGTGCAGATCATGTTGCGGCCCGAGCAGCTGCAACTGGAGGAACTGGCGCAGGACCAAGCTGTCGCGCCCGCCAGGGCGCACGAGCGTTTCGGAACCGTGCTGGAAGCAGACTTTTGCGGGCCTGTGAGCGAACTGAGCGTGGGCTTGTCCGGGGACGGCGCCGGCGCACCGCCGCTGCGTGTCAGCTGCCCTGGTGCGCAGGCGCCCAGTGTGGGCGCGCGGGTGCGCATAACGGTTCGGGGCAAGGCGCACGTTTTTGCGGACTGAGGGCAACGCCACCGGGTTCTTGTGGGCTTTGCGGGAAGCGGGGGCCGGATGCCTCGCAGCCGCCCTTACCTGGACCCGTCTACTGGCGTCGATGTGACTGCGTCCGTGCGTCGGCTGGGGTTCTCTGTGAAGCGCCAGCCGTAGTAGCACGATCTGCGTGCGCCATCGCGGTATGGCCGCTTGTGATTGCGCATGAACCCGATCTGAATGTCTCAAGCTCGACTGAACTTTGGGGACTTTATCCTACGCCCTGAGTCACGGTGGACCTACGAAGCACATCACAGGTTGCAAACACAATGGTCTGCGAACAACCGGAGAAGTTTCATGAGCACCACCATTTTGTCCATCCCAGTCGGCCGGGACACTTTTGACAGCACCGCTGAAGAAGCGCCCGTCGGTGCGGTTTCTTGGCCAGCAATCTTCGCCGGCGCTGCCGGTGCTGCCGCCCTGTCGCTGATTTTGCTGATCCTGGGTGTGGGCCTGGGACTCTCGTCAGTGTCCCCGTGGTCGGGCGCGGGCATCACGGCTGCGACGTTCGGCGTGTCGACCGTGATCTGGTTGACCTTCACCCAGCTTGCAGCATCCGGTATGGGCGGCTATCTGGCTGGCAGGCTGCGCACGCGATGGATGCGCACCAACGCCGACGAGGTGTATTTCCGGGACACGGCACACGGCTTTTTGGCATGGGCCGTCGCGTCGCTTGCAACGGCGGTCATGCTCGGCTCCGTGATCGGGTCAATCATCAGCGGAGGTGTACAAGTGGGTGGCGCTGTCGCAGGCGGCGCCGCCGTGACGGCAGCAGCTGCCGTGCCGGCCGCTGCTGCAGCGATGGATTCGAGCGACCACGCACCGGGTCAGGGCTATTTCGTCGATGCATTGTTCCGCCGGGATATGTCGGCACCGGGCATGACCACGCCCGGCGCAAATGCAGCAGGACTTGCACCGGACGCAGCGTCCTCCGAAGCAGCCTCGTCGCCTGGCGCCATGCCAGCAACAGCCGCACCGGCAACTGCCCCGATGCGAGCGGTTGATTCCGCGCAGTCATCCAGAGAGGCGGCGCGCATTTTTGCCAATGCGATTGCCGGTGGCACCTTGCCGCCCGAGGACACGACATATCTTGGCCAGATGGTGGCCCAACGCACCGGTTTGAGCCAGGCGGATGCGGAAAATCGGGTGACCAATACCTTCACTCGCTTTCAGACCACGGTCAAGGACGCTGAACTGGCCGCGCGGGATGCCGCTGACAAGGCACGCAAGGCCTCGTCGTACGCCGCGCTGTGGATGTTCGTATCGCTGCTGATCGGCGCGTTCGTTTCCAGCCTCATGGCGACCTTTGGCGGACGCCAGCGCGATCTGGCCTGATCGAGTTTCAGCAACATCCATTGACCGGAGATCATCATGCGTTCCTTACTACTTCTTTTTCTCGGCATCCCGATTCCCATCATCATCCTGATCGCACTGCTGACGTAATTGCGAGACCGAAACCAAGGTGTGGCAGATTGACCGCATCTTGGTGTCGGTCCGGTATTCGAAATTCGGTCGATCGGCTCGCAGGCCGCTCGGCCGCATGGCGTTTTCGCGCCAGCGACAGTCGCAATTGGAGCCGCCCTAATAGATTGCCTGAATACACTTCTTTGCGGTTGCCCAAATGCGCAACAGCCAGAGCCACCTCCGTCAGGAATCGTTAAATCATGGAATCGCACGCACGGGCCGTTGTCATTGGTGGCGGGGTGGCCGTCATCCAGTTTTCTTAGGAACTAGCGCAAATGGCCTCATTCCCTGAACGAGCCAAGGTTGTCATCATTGGCCAAGGCGGCATCATGGGTGCCTCGGTGGTGCACCACCTGATCGAACGCGGCTGGGACAACATTGTCGGCATCGATAAATCCGCCATCCCCACGGATGTGGGCTCCACCGCACACGCGTCTGACTTCTGCTTCAACACGATGCACGATCAGATGACGATCTTCACGACCAAATACAGCATCGACTTCTACGACAAGATGGGCCGCTACGAGCGCATCGGGGGCCTGGAGGTGGCGCGCGTCGGTGATGACGAGCGCATGCAGGAGCTCCAGCGCCGCCTGGCCTCGGGCAAGGCCTTCGGCAACCGGGTGGAGATGATCACCCCGGCCCAGGCCAAGGCCAGATTCCCGCTGCTCGAGGAAAGCATGATCCAGGGTGCCCTTTGGGACCCCGATGCCGGTTTGGTCAAGCCGCGCTCGCAGATGGTGGCGGGCGAATTGGTGGACGCCGCCGTGGCTTCAGGCAAGCTGCGGTCGATTGCCAACACGGCATGCACCGGGCTGCGCATCGAGAACGGCCGTATTCAGGGCGTCGAAACTACCAAAGGCTACATCGCCGCCGACCATGTCGTGGTGTGCGCCGGATTGTGGGGGCGCCTGATTGCGGGGATGGCCGGTGAAGACTTGCCCATCATGCCGGTAGACCACCCACTCACGTTCTTCAAGCCCTATCTGGAATTTGCCGGTACCGGCAAGGACATTGGCTACCCGCTCTTACGCGACCAGGGCAATTCGGCCTACTTGCGCGACACCGGAGACCCCAAGACGCCCGAGGGCGGCCAGATCGAATGGGGCTACTACGAAGAGAAGAACCCGCGCATGTGCCACCCGCGCGAGTTGTTGGAGAAGGAACAGGCCAGGTTGTCGCCTTCGCAGCGTGACCTGGAACTGGAGCAAGTCATGGCGCCGCTGGAGCGGGCCATCGAACTGACGCCCATCCTGTCCGAACTGGGCTACGACGAGAAGCATTCCTTCAACGGCCTGTTGCAGGTCACCACCGATGGCAATCCCTCGATTGGCGAGTCGTCCAAGGTGCGCGGCCTGTGGTACGCCGAAGCCGTGTGGGTGAAGGACGCGCCCGGGGTGGGCAAGCTGGTCGCCGACTGGATGACCGATGGCTATACCCATCTGGACCATTCCCACATTGATGTGGCACGCACCTATCCGTTTCAGCAAGACGAGCAATACATCCACGACCGCTGTTTCGAGGCCGCCTTCAAGATCTACAACCCGCCAGTGCACAACCGCGAGCCCTACAGCGCCGCGCGCGGCATCTACAAGAGCCCGTTCCACGAGCGCGAAAAAGCACTCGGCGCCTACTTCATGGAACTCTCCGGCTGGGAGCGTGCACATGGTTATGCCAGCAACGAGCATCTGTTCGCGGTCTACGGCGACAAGGTGCCGGTGCGGGCCAATGAGTGGGACAACCGCCACTTCTGGCGCGTGTCGAATGCCGAACATCTGAAGATGTCGGAAGACGTGGGCATGATCAACGTCTCGCACTTTGCCAAGATTGATGTGCAAGGCCCTGATGCCGCAGACCTGCTGGAATACATCTGCGTGGCCAAGGTCGGTGGCGATACGCCGGTGGGCAAAGGCATTTACACCCACTTCCTGGACGCCAAGGGCGGCGTGCGCGCCGACCTGACGGTGCTGCGTCTGGGCCAGGACCATTACCGCGTGATTGACGGCGCGGACGCCGGCCACCGCGACCTGGTGTGGATTCGCCGCATGGCGCAGGATCGGGGTGCCAATGTCACCGCGACGGACACCACCACGCAGTACGGCTGCCTGGGCGTGTGGGGGCCCAATGCCCGCGCCACCATCCAGAAGATTGCCGACGAGCCCGAGGCCTGGACGCATGAGAACTTCCCGTTTGTGGCCCTGCGCGAACTGACGATCAAGGGCGTCCCGGTGCTGGCTTTCCGCATCTCGTATGTGGGCGAGCAAGGCTGGGAGCTGCACTTCAAATATGAGGACGGTCTGGCCCTGTGGGATGCGCTCTACGCGTTGGGCGTCACCCCGGTGGGTGTGGAAACTTACGCCAACAGCCGGCGTCTGGAAAAGAGCCTGCGCCTGCAAAATGCCGATCTGCTGACCGAATACAACCTGTTCGAATGTGACCTGGCCCGCCCCAAGGTGAAGGCCGCCGATTTCCACGGCAAGGAGGCGCATCTGAAGTTCCGCGAACGCGAGCACCAGCCGGCCACGCTCTGCACCTTGACCATGATCAGCAATATCGACAGCACTGGTGTGGCGCGCTACCCGATGGGCGCCTGCGCGGTGATGGACCCCGCAACCGGTGCCACGTTGATCGACGCGCTGGGCCGTCGCTCCTACACCACCAGCATCGCCTTCGGCCCGACGATTGGCAAGAACATTGCCCTGGCCTACCTGCCGCATGCGTATTGCCAGGTGGGACGTGAACTGCAGATCCAGTACTTTGCCGATGTCTATCCGGTCAAGGTCGAGGCGGTGGGGTACCGGCCCTTGTACGACCCGGAGAACACCAAGCCGAAGTCCTGACAGCGGCCATCGAAAGATCCAGGGACTTCGTGGCCTGGCAGCTCTGCCAGGTCGGGTGTTCGTCTACCGCTCGGCGATCAGGATTTTCCGGCTGTGAATCCACCGTCCACCATCAAGGTGGTGCCGGTCACGAAACTTGCTTCATCGCTCATCAGGAACAGCGCAGCGTTGGCCACCTCCTCCGCCCGGCCGAGGCGGCCGATCGGATGCAGCTGAATCAGCGCTTGGCGCGTGGCATCGTCCAACAGGGAAAGCAGGGGCGTGTCGATGTAGCCCGGGCCGATCGCGTTGACTCGCACCCCTTTGCCTGCAGCCTCGATCGCCAGCGTGCGCGTGAGGTTCACCACACCGCCCTTGGCCGCTGAGTAGGCCGCGGTACCCGTTTGCCCCATCATGCCAAGGATGGAGGCGCAGTTGACGATGCTGCCGCTGCCTTGGAGGTACATCTGCCGCAGTGCCGCGCGTGCGACACGAAACACACCAACGAGGTTGATGTCGAGCACGCGCAGGAAGTCCTCGTCGGGATAGGTGTCGGCCGCGGCCAGACCACCGATACCGGCGTTGTTGAACACGCCATCGAGCGAGCCGTAGGCCTTGACCGTGTCGGCAATCAGACCGTCCACCTGCTCGGTTGATGTCACATCGACCGGCAGGAACATACAACGCCCACCAAACCGATCGGCCAGCGCCTTCGCCTCCTGCGCTCCGGCCGAACTGGCCAGGTCGGTGAGCACCACCCGGGCGCCCTCCTGCAGGCACCGCTCCACTGTGGCCAGGCCAATGCCGCTGGCACCTCCGGTAACGAGAATGGTTTTGTCTTTCAAACGCATGCGATCTCCTGAAATGGTTCAACAATGATGGTGTTTAGCACACCCGGGCGTGCATGCGTGTGGCATTGTTATCAAACGACAGTCCCCCGTGTCATGCCTTGCGCCATCCGTGACAGTTGCGCTGTCCAGCGTGTGCGGGTCAATCAAACAGGACTTCGCGCTTCTAGCCCGACTATAGACCCGTCGTACTCTGGAGCTGCGCAGAGGAGCATAAGCTTCTGCCGATCATTCGCGTTGCAAGTAACAGGGTCAGGACAGCGACAACATGCGTATCCAGCCTAAAGATCCCGGCGGCTATCCCTGGTATTTGAAGCCGTTTTTCTGGAGTCAGAAGCGCCGCTATGGCGAAGTGCTGCTGCCCGGTTTACTGTGGGGCCGCGTGCCGCGTCTGTTCATGACCGTGGCCATGCTCTATGGTGCCCTTGACGCGCGTCGCTCGCTGCTCGATCCGACCCTGCGTTCCCTGCTGACGGTGCGGGTTTCACAGCTGAACTGGTGCAGCTTTTGCGTGGATATCAATTCGGCGACGCTGGCGCGGCGGGCCGGCTCCATGGCCAAGGTCGAAGCGTTGGTGCAATGGCGCACGAGCAGTCTGTTTTCGGCACCCGAGCGTGCCGCGCTCGAATACACCGAGGCCATGACCATCACCGGACAGGGCGTCAACGATGCGCTGATGACAGAACTGCGCCAGCATTACAGCGACGATGCGCTGATCGAGCTGACAGCGCTGGTTGCCTTTCAGAACCTGTCAAGCAAGTTCAACAGCGCACTGGATGTGCCGCCGCAGGGTTTCTGTAGCCTGCCGCAGGCCGACCCGGAACGCCCCGATGCGTCCTGACCCGGCAGGCGTAGTGAACAGGGCACTCAGCGCAAGGCGGCCACCGCAATGCCCTTGAACTGACCCGCCTGCGGCGTGGCGCTGGCCGGCTTGGTATAGCGCTGTGGGTTGAAGCGGTGCAGCAGTTCGGCCTCGCGCGCCTTGGCCAGCGCTACGTTGGCCAGCTTGACGTGGCCAAAACCGCGCATGGCCAGTGGCACAGCGGCGATCTGCGTGGCCAAGGCCAGCTTATCGGCGTTCAAGTCCTGCAACAGGTCCTGCACACGAGATTCAAACTCGGTCACGAGCGCACGCTCCAGGCGGCGCTCTTCAGTGCGGCCGAACAGGTCCAGTGCGCCGCCGCGCAGTCCCTTGGCCTTGGCCAGCATGCGCAGGGCTGGCATCAGCCACGGTCCCATCGTGATCTTGCGCGGTGGCTGGCCGTGCCTGGGCTTGGCCAGGAAGGGCGGCGCCATGTGGAACTCCAGCTGCAAGTCGCCCTCGAACTGCGCTTGCAGCGACTGCTGGAAGCGGCCATCGGTGTAAAGCCTGGCCACCTCGTATTCGTCCTTGTAGGCCATCAGCTTGAGCGCGCTGCGGGCCACGGCCGCTGCCAGCACGGTGGAGCCCGAACGCAGCTTGTCCTCGGCCATCGCAACACGGTGCACCAGGTTAGCAAAGCGCTGAGCGTAGGCGGCGTTCTGGTAGCCGGTGAGGTGAGTCATGCCACGGGCGATCACAGCGTCCAAAGACTCATCGGCAGGAGCCTGCGCAGCGCCGCCCAACAAGGCCGGCAGCGCAGCGGGATTGCCTGCCGCCAGTCGACCTAGCGCAAAAGCCATCAAGTTAGCCTGCACAGCAACGTTGTTCAAGCGGATCGCCTGCTCCATGGCTGCCAGGCTCAGTGGCACTACGCCGCGTTGCCAGGCGTAACCCATCGCCAGCACGTTGGCGGTGACGGTGTCGCCCAGGAAGTCCTGCGCCAAGGTTTGCGCGTCAAAGGTTTCAACAAAGTCGTGACCGGCGGCAAATCGCAGCTTTGCGAGCAACAGATCGACCTTCAGGCTGGCGTCCGGGTTGCGCAGCGACTCAGCCACCGGGATTTCATGCAGATTGGCCAGCACCCGGGTGCGGCCGCGGCTCGCCGTCTGCAGCGCCTCGGGCGAGGCGCCGACCACGATGTCGCAGGCCAGGATGGCGTCGGCCTGCTGGGTATCGATGCGCACCTGGTTCAAGCGCTCTGGCACATCGGCCAGGCGCACAAAGCTCAGCACCGAGCCGCCTTTCTGGGCAAAGCCCGTGAAGTCCAGCACGCTGGCGCTCTTGCCTTCCAGGTGGGCGGCCATGGCGATCAGCGCACCCACGGTCACCACGCCAGTGCCGCCCACGCCGGTCACCAGCAGGTCGTAGGGTGCCGTCCATCGGTGGGCGCTGGGCACCGGTAGCGCGGCGACCTGGGCCAGGAAGGCGTCTTTGCCACTGATCAGCGCGCCGCTCTTCTTGCGCAGCTTGCCGCTGGTCACACTGACAAAGCTGGGGCAGAAGCCTTTGGCGCAGGAGTAGTCCTTGTTGCAGCTGGTCTGGTCGATCTTGCGCTTGCGGCCCAGTTCGGTTTCATGCGGTAGCACGGCCACGCAGTTGCTCTGCACCGTGCAGTCACCACAACCGTCGCACACCGCCTCGTTGATGAACAAGCGCGTGGGCGGATCGATCATCTCGCCCTTCTTGCGGCGGCGGCGCTTCTCGGCGGCGCAGGTCTGCTCGTAAATCAGCACGGTCACACCCGCCACCTCACGCAGGCGGCGCTGCACGGCGTCCAGCGCGTCGCGGTCGTGGAACTCTGTGCCGGCGGGGAACCTGGCCTTGATTGCGTCGTACTGCTCGATGTGGTCGCTGACCACCACCACCTGTTTCACGCCTTCACTCTCGACCTGACGAGCGATCGCGTCCACGCTGATGATGCCGTCTATCGGTTGCCCGCCGGTCATGGCCACGGCATCGTTGTAGAGGATCTTGTAGGTCATCGTGGCATTCGCGGCCACGGCCTGGCGTATCGCCAGGTAGCCCGAGTGGTAGTAGGTGCCGTCGCCCAGGTTCTGGAACACATGCGGCGTTTTGGTGAACATCGCGTGCGACACCCAGTCCACGCCCTCGCCGCCCATCTGGATCGAGCCGGCGGTGTCGCGGTCCATCCAGTTGGCCATGAAGTGGCAACCAATGCCGGCCCGCGCAGTAGAGCCATCGGGCACCCTGGTGCTGGTATTGTGCGGGCAGCCGGCGCAGAAATAGGGTACGCGCTTGACGCTGTCGCTGGCATTGGCCAGCAGCTCGGGTGGCGTGAAGTCGCGCACATGCTGCAGGTGGTTGCCGATCACGGTGTTACCGGGGAAGTGGCGGGCAATCCAGTGCGCCACCAACTCGATCAGACGCGAGGGCCGCAATTCTCCCAGCGCCGAGACCAATGGCTTTCCAGTGGCGTCCTTCTTGCCCACCAATACCGGACGCGCATCGGCCGGCGCGTTGTAGAACAAGTCGCGCAGCTGGGTTTCGATCACCGCGCCTTTTTCTTCGATGATCAGGATCTCTTTCAGGCCGCTTGCAAACGTCAGTGCGCGGGTGGTCTCGATCGGGAAGCTGAGGCCGATCTTGTACAGCCGCACGCCCACCTGGGCCAGCATGGCCGGCGTGATCTCCAGGCGGCGCAGCACCTCCATCAGGTCGTAGTGCGCCTTGCCGCAGGTGACGATGCCCACCGAAGCGTGTTCGCTGCGGATGACGTGTTTGTCGATGCTGTTGACCCGGGCAAACGCCGCTACCGCGTCCAGCTTCTCATGCATGCGCGATTCGATGCGCAGCGAGGGCAGGTCCGGCCAGCGGTAATGCAGGCCGTCGGCCGGTGCCCGGTGGCCGGTCAGCGCACGCAACTGGTCGGCGTTTGCCCACAGCGCAACCTGGTCGTTGATGGCGTCCAGATCCACGGTCGCGCCACTTTCCACCACTTCGGA
>CAJDWR010000062.1_pt2 | contig 12740 bp, 14 predicted proteins | sample 7391651 | NCBI WGS metagenome assembly CAJDWR01 (sample SAMEA7055720, study PRJEB34461) | soil metagenome | biome: terrestrial ecosystem; feature: Peninsula; material: soil | place: Antarctica | collected 2016
AACCGTCCTCACCCCGCAAACGCTCACTACGCACGCCCGGTTTCCTTGCGAAAACCTGGCTCGTTGTTCCCTGCGCATCATCGAATCTGGTACCCTATTCCTTTACGTAAGTCACAGGAAGGGGCGATTGAAATGGAAAACAAAGAATCCAGGACCAGCGTGCAACAACAACTGGTATCCGACATGAAATCGGCGATTGCCGACGCAGAAGATATGCTGCAGGCGACGGCCGACCAGGCCGGCGAGAAGGTTGCCTCACTGCGCGCCCGTATCCAGGAACGGCTCAAGAGCACCAAAGAGCGGCTGGCCGAGGCCGAAGAGGCATTGCTGGATAAGACCCGCGCTGCCGCACGCGCGACCGACAGCTATGTGCATGAGTCACCCTGGACTGCCGTGGGCATCGCCGCTGGTGTGGGCCTGCTGATGGGCCTGGTCATCGCGCGTCGCTGATTCACCGACGGGCAGCATGCTTCCATCACCCTGATGGGGATGCTGCAGAACGGAACAGGGAGGTTACCGCAACGCGGCATCTCCCCGGAACTGGGTGACATCCCATTCGTGCACCGGCGCGCCCCGGTTGCCCCAGGCCGAGCGGATATGGGTCAACACCGCTGCCACAGCGCGGTCATCGAGTTCGAGCTTGAACGGGGGCATGCCAAACGGCCGCGCATTGCCCAGGGTGGCGGGCGCGAATCCGCCGTACAGCACCACCTGTACCAGATTGGCGGTATTGTTCATCTGCACCGCACGGTTTCCGGCCAGCGCCGGGTAGGCGCCCGGCACACCTTCGCCGTTGTCGCCATGGCAGAGCGCGCACTGTTTGTCATAGATGTCGGCGCCCCGTGCCGATCCTTGTGACGAAGCCAAACCGTCGCTGCCATCCGCAGTGGAGGGATCGGCTTGTGGCAGAGACTTCAGATAGGTCGCGATGGCACGCAGATCTGGTTGCGTCAGGTATTGCGTGCTGTGCAGGACCACCTCCGCCATCGGTCCCGAAACGGTGGCCGAGCCGGAGACACCGGTCTGCAGCAGACGCACGATGTCATCGAGCGCCCAGTCACCCAGGCCGGCTTCGGTCGGCAGGAGCAACGACGGCGCATACCAGTTCTGCATCGGCATCGGTCCACCCGACAAGGCCAGGCGATCGTCCGCCGCACCCAGCAGATTGCGCGTGGTGTGGCAGGCGTTGCAGTGGCCCAGGCCACGCACCAGGTAGGCGCCCCGATTCCACTGCGCGTCACGGGTGCTGTCTGGCTGATAAACGCCCGGTTCAAAATACAAGGTACGCCATGCCGCCAAAGCCAGTTGCGAGTCGTAGGGCCAGCGCAAAGCATGCGCGCGATTGGGTTGCCGAACGGCCGGCAGACTACGCAGGTAGGCGAGCAATGCGTCGGCGTCGTCCTGGCTGATCTGCGTGAAGCTGGTATACGGAAACGCGGGAACCAGCAGCCGTCCGTCCTTGGATCGACCCTCGTGCATCGCGCGCCAGAAATCGACCGAAGTCCAGTTGCCGATGCCGGTTTCGCGATCGGGCGTCAGGTTGCTGGTGTAGACGGCACCAAACGGTGTCTGGATGGCACGACCACCCGAATACGGGGCCGCACCGGTCGGCGTGTGGCACACCATGCAGTTGCCGGCACGCGCGAGATAGGCGCCTTGCGTGATCAGACGCGCGTCAGGCAGCCGATGGCCGTGCTGCGCCGCCGGAGGCGGGTGCAATGCTCCCGCTTGCGACCACCACCACAGCCCCGCTCCGACGCCCAGCAGCAGAACACCTACCAGCAGCCACAACCCCAGGCGTCTCATCGGACGGTGGCTCCCAACTCAGGCGCACTGCCGCAGTTAGGCCGGGGCGCATCGGAAATGGCCAGGTTGGCCGCGGCTACGGCATGGGTATTGACTGGTAATGGCTGGGCCGACAACCATGCACTGATGGCGGCCACCTCGCCGATCGTCAAGGCCTGCGCGACCTCGGCCATGCAGTCTGGCTCGGTGGCGTCGCGTTGCCCGGTCCTCCAGGCGCCGAGCTGGGCATTGATGTAGTCGCGCGGCAGGCCCAGCAGACCCGGCACATGGGGCACGATGCCGGTCAGCGCCGCACCATGACAGCTGGTGCAGGCGGCCAATTTGCGGGCCGGATCACCGCGGTTGACCAGATTGCGTACCGCATCTACTTGTTGCGGCAGCAGGTTCGATGGGCTTGGCGCGGGATACGGCAAATCCAGCGCGGAAAAGTATTGTGCGATCTCGTGCAGGTAAGCGTCGCTCAGCAAGCTGACCATGCCGACCATCAATTCATAGGAGCGCCGGCCATCGCGAAAATTGCGCAACTGGTTGTACAGATAGCCGGCCGGCTTTCCGGCGATACGCGGGAAATAGACATTACCGACTGCACGCCCGTCCTTGCCGTGGCAACCGGTGCAGGCCAGCATGCGCTGGGCCATCGTGTCCTCGAACGGCGCAGCGCTGGCGAGTGGTGTCAGCGCGACCAACATCCACAACAGCCACCACATCCGGCGGATGCGATCCGATGCCGGGCCTGCGCGCATCATCGCGCCGACAAAAACACGCAAACCGACACCGGCGCAGCCCTATTTCTTGCGTGCACGCCCTTCACCCGATGCCTGGGCACCGCCCTGCGACAGACCCTCGGACATACCGATCAGCACGCCACTGACCAACGCCGTATAGCTGTCCAGCATCGCCTGGGCTGCCTTCATGCTGCTGGCGCGGCTGCTGCGAATCGCGTCACGCGACTGCGCCATGATTTGTTCGATCGCCTCGCTGGCCTGGTTGCCGGTGCCCGTGCCATGGAGCTTCATCGACGACAACACCTGCTCCCACGGCCCCTGCAGCGGTCCACTGGCGTCCTTGACCGCCTTGCCCACCGAATCGAAAAACACGTCCTCCATCTTCTCGACGTTGGCCAAGGCACTTTTCATCTGCTTGCCCTGCAAGTCCATTCCCTGGGCGGCAAGCTGCTCGAGCGCCTTGCGATTGGCCTGCACCGCTTGCAGCAAGGCGCCGTCCATGCCGGCAAAGGCCTTACCCAGCATCGCCTCGATGTCGACCGGCCCTGCCGGATTGAGCGCAGCCCCGGCCGAACTGGCCTGGGTCACCGATTTGAGCACCTTGCGGATGTTCTCCATTGTCAGTTCGCGGCCCTGCAGGGCCTTGAGCGTGGCCTCGCTGACCGCCTTGCGCAGCGCCTCACCCTGCTTCGCGGTGGCCTGCGAAAACATCTGGATGATGGCGTCCTGGTCGATTCCTGACTTGATCATGGTGCTCTCCTGTTGGGGTGAGGCATATGCGAAACGGCACAGCCCATGCCATTATCAACCCGCCGCGCGGTTAGTCCAGCCGGCGCATCCCCAGCCATGCAACTGCGCGGCGCGCTGTACCTGCATGATCGGACCATGAAACAATGATTCCCTTCACGACCAAGGACGCCAACACCGCATGAACACGCCGACAACCCCTTCCCGGGATCTGACCCACGACCTGCTCGCGCAATGGCTGGACGACGAACGACGCGTGGCCGCCGTGCTCGATGCCGGCGTGGGTTCTGGCGTCGCGACACCGGAGCAGATCGGTGGCAAGACCGGCCTGCAGTTCATGCAGGCAATGCTGCGCGGCGAGGTGCCCTACCCGCCGATCGCGCGTACGCTTGACTTCATGCTGGTTGAGGTCGGCAATGGCACTGCGGTGTTCCAGGGCACGCCGAAGGCAGAGCACTACAACCCCCTGGGCAGCGTGCATGGCGGTTGGTTCGCCACCTTGCTCGATTCCGCGCTGGGCTGCGCGGTGCACACCATGATGCCGCCGGGACGCGCTTACACCACAGCCGAACTCAGCGTGAACCTGGTGCGCGCTGTCACCACTGACGTGCCGCGGGTACGCGCGGAAGGGCGCGTGGTGCACTGCGGCCGTCAATTGGCCACCGCCGACGCACGTCTGGTGGGCCCGGACGGAAAACTGTATGCCCACGCCACCACGACCTGCCTGGTATTCGGCATGCCGGGCGCAGGGAAAACATGACACCCCGATGAGGGTGACCCGACGCCGGGTAAACGATTGCAGCCGATAACCATCGTCAATCCGTCGAAGCCTTCCGTGCCACAACGGGGCAAGGCGCCCAAACCCCCTTGCCAGCGGCAGCACCACGCCAGAACCTGGAAGACCGTGACACAATTTGTTCCTGCACGGGCCAGGTCGGCCTGACGCTACGCCCACCCACCAACCGAACCATCCCACGGACCCCACCATGCGACTGCTTCACACCATGCTGCGCGTTGGCGACCTGCAACGCTCGATCGACTTTTATACCAAGGTGATGGGCATGCAACTGCTGCGCACCTCGGAAAACCCGGAATACAAATATTCACTGGCCTTTGTCGGTTATGGCTCCAACCCGGATCACGCCGAGCTGGAGCTGACCTACAACCATGGTGTCGACCACTATGACATGGGTACGGCCTATGGCCACATCGCGCTGCAGGTGAAAGACGCCTATGCCGCCTGCGAGCGCATCAAGACCGCCGGCGGCAACGTCACCCGCGAGGCGGGCCCGGTCAAGGGCGGCAAAACGGTGATCGCCTTCGTCACCGACCCGGATGGCTACAAGGTCGAGTTGATACAACGCTGATTCGAGCCGCCATGGCATCGACGGGCCTGGACACACGCGGCGCATGGCTGGTATTTGGCGCGGCCGCGACCTGGAGTTTCGGCGGCGCGATCGCGCGATTCCTGGTTGTCACCGACAGTTGGACCATCGTCTTCTGGCGCTCGGTTTTCGCTGCGGTATTCCTGCTCGGCTTCATGGTGCGGCGCGATGGACTGCGCGGCACCATGAAGCTGTTTGCCGGCATGGGCTGGGCCGGCATGGGTGTTGCGCTGTGTTTCGCGACCGCTTCGACCTCGTTCATCGTCGCTCTGGCGCACACGACCGTGGCCAACATCCTGATGATGCAGGCTGGTGCACCCTTGTTTGCGGCGCTGATGATGTTCCTGCTGTTCGGAGAACGCGTCAGCCTGGGAACCTGGGTTGCCATCGTCGCGGTCATGGCCGGCATCGGCGTGATGGTGTCCGATTCGATTGACGGCAGCGTCTCGCCGGTTGGTGACGGGTTGTCCCTGCTGATCGCCCTGTCATTCGCGCTGGCCACCGTGCTGACCCGCCGCCATGCCCATGTGCGGATGTTGCCAGCCGCCTGTCTGGCAACCCTGATCACGCTGGTGATCGGTTTCCTGTTTGCAGGATCATTGCGCGTGGGTCCGGCCGACGCGGCCTGGTTGTTTGCGTTCGGTGCGCTGAACCTGGCCCTGGGGATGATGTTTTTCGTGACCGGCGTGCGCCTGTTGCCCGCTGCGGTCGCTGCGCTGATCAGCACCGCCGAACCGGTGCTGGGGCCGGTCTGGGTCTGGCTGGTGCATGGTGAGGTGCCGGTCAGCCGGACCCTGGTCGGGGGCAGCATTGTCATCGCGGCCCTGCTCGCGCATCTGGCCTGGCAGATGCGGCAAACGCGGCCGGTGGCGACGCCTATACCGGTTGTCGAGTAACCGGGCAGCACAGCAGCAATCACATCGACGGTCGTTCGCCAGGCAAGGTGAGGGCAAGCACATCCGTTCGTTTTGGCATGGGAAAATGCCTCCCGACAAGGAGCAACCAACCATGCTGATCAATTGCGTAGCCTACCAGGACGGCAAGAAGCTGGCGGACATCGCCATCGAGGAGATCGATCAGTGGGTGCACAAGCCCGGCTGTTTTGTCTGGGTCGCGCTGCGCGATGCGACGGACGAAGAGTTGCGGCTGCTGCAAACCGAATTCGACCTGCACGATCTGGCCGTCGAGGACGCCAGCCATGGCCACCAGCGGCCGAAAATCGAAGAGTACGGCGACACCTTGTTCGTGGTGATGAAGCTGCCTGAGTTGCGCGACGGTGAACTGGAGATGGGCGAGGTCGCCATCTTCGTCGGCCACAATTTCGTTCTCTCGGTGCGCAACAACACCCAGCAGAGTTTCCTGGACGTACGCGAGCGCTGCGAACGGGAGCCCGAGAACCTGAAACAGGGTTCGGGCTTCGTTTTGTATGCATTGATGGATGCTGTGGTCGACCGCTATTTTCCGCTGCTCGATGAACTGGAGACCGAGCTCGAAGAAATCGAGAGCCAGATCTTCCAACGCGGCGCCGCGCGCTCGAACATCCAGCGCCAATATGAACTCAAGCGAAATGCCACGACGTTGCGCCATGCTGTGGCGCCCTTGCTGGAAGTGGCCGGCAAATTGCACGGCGGGCGCGTGCCAGCGGTGTGTGCGAATAGCCAGGAATACTTCCGCGACGTGCACGACCATCTTGCGCGCATCAATACCGCAATCGACAGCATCCGTGAGACCATCGGCTCCGCTACCCAGGTCAACCTGTCGATGGTGACGATCGAAGACGCCGAGATCACCAAGCGCCTGGCAGCATGGGCGGCGATCTTCGCGGTCTCGACCGCATTGGCCGGTATCTGGGGCATGAACTTCGAAGGCATGCCCGAACTCAAATGGGCCTGGGGTTATCCCATGGCGCTAGGCACAATCGCTGCGTCCGCCGGCGTGTTGTTCTGGCGCTTTCGCCGCGCCGGCTGGTTGTGACGGAGGCGCCCATTGGCGACTGAAAGCCAGCACGGCCGACCGGCCAGAATCATCGAACGACCGCGGCATGAATCAGAAATCGAACCGCACGCCCTGCGCCAGCGGCAACGCTGTTGAGTAATTGATCGTGTTGGTGGCGCGCCGCATGTAATTGCGCCAGGCGTCGGAACCCGATTCGCGCCCGCCACCGGTTTCCTTCTCGCCACCGAATGCGCCGCCAATCTCGGCGCCTGAAGTGCCGATGTTGACGTTTGCAATGCCGCAATCCGAACCTTGTCCGCCCAGAAAGCGCTCGGCCTCACGCAGATCGTTGGTGAAGATCGCGGACGACAAACCTTGCGGCACCGCGTTATGCAAGGCGAGCGCCTCGTCCAGTGTGTCGTAACGCATCGCGTAGAGAATCGGCGCAAAAGTCTCGCGGCAGACCAACGCGGTCTGACCAGGCATCCGCACCAGCGCCGGTTCCGCATACCAGGCATCGGCAAACCGGTCCTCCAGCACCCGTGCACCACCGCTGACGGCGCCACCATCGGCGCGGGCCTGCTGCAAGGCCCGCTGCATCTGTTCAAAGGCGCTCTGGTCGATCAACGGGCCCACGAGCACGCCGTCAGCGCGCGGGTCTCCGATTGGCAGGCTCGCACGGGCGCGGTCAAGCCGATCGACAAAGGCATCAAAGATCGACGCGTGCACCAGAACCCGCCGGGTCGTGGTGCAGCGTTGGCCGGCCGTGCCGTAAGCGCCAAACACCACACCGCGTACCGCCAGATCCAGATCTGCGGATGGCGCAACGATGATCGCGTTGTTGCCACCCAGCTCCAGCAGGCTGCGGCCCATGCGCTGCGCCACCGCCGTGCCGACGGCCTGGCCCATGCGGGTGCTGCCGGTGGCCGACACCAGGGCAACCCGGGAATCGTTCACCAACGCCTCGCCCGCGTCCTTGCCGCCGATCAGAACCTGCGACAGATCGGCCGGCGCATCAACGCCGAACCGCAGCATCGCGCGGGCCAGCAAGGCCTGCGACGCCAGCGCAGTAAGCGGTGTCTTTTCGGAAGGCTTCCAGACGATGCTGTTGCCGCAAACCAGCGCCAGCGCCGCATTCCAGGACCAGACTGCCACCGGAAAGTTGAACGCCGAGATGATGCCAACAACACCCAGCGGATGCCACTGCTCCATCATCCGATGCCCGGGACGTTCAGACGCAATGGTGAGTCCGTACAACTGGCGCGACAGGCCGACGGCGAAGTCGCAGATGTCGATCATCTCCTGCACCTCGCCCTCGCCTTCGCTGGACACTTTGCCCACCTCCAGCGTCACCAGTTGGCCCAGAGCCTGTTTGTGCGCGCGCAACTCTTGGGCAAACAGCCGCACCAGTTCACCGCGCCGCGGCGCCGGTACCGTGCGCCAATGGGCAAATGCGCCGTGCGCGCGGCCGATCGCCTCGCGCATGACATCGGCATTGCTGTTTCGAACAGTGGCGATCCGCGCGCCGTCGATCGGAGAAAAAACGGGCAGATCGCCGTCGTCCCGCAGTTGATCGCGAATGCCGAGTGTGGCCAACAAATCGTGCGTCTCGGATGTCATGTTCTTCTTTCCTTCCATCTATAGCCGTCGGTCATTCGTCTGGCTGGCATCGGTCATCGGCAAGGCGTACATGCCGGCGCGGACAGCCATCCGCGCGTGGCCGGCACGGGCCACCATCCGGTCATCCTAACGCGTCTGGCCGTGGGTGTACTGCCATAGTGCGACAGAGTCGGCGCAGATTCAAATGGCGTTTCCAATGATGTCAATGTGCAAAAACCTGCGGCCTTTCCAGCAGTTGGCAATCCAGCATTGACGGGGTTCGCGCTAAAGCCGGACTATTTGCATTCGATTCAGCCACCATTCAGGCAGCGCGGCGCACCATGCAGCCATCCCAATAGCAGGAGTGACTCCATGCGCCGCAACGTTCTTGTTTTCCCCATACTGGCAATCGTCGCGCTGGCCGCACACGCCGAAACCTTTGTGGACACCGCCCGGGTTCGCAGCGCATTTCCGCAATACCAGAACGTATCGGTCCCGCACCAGGCCTGCACCACGTCATGGGTCAACGAGACGCAACGGATCCAGGGGGACCGCAACTACGGTGGCGCCGTGATCGGCGGTGTCGCGGGCGCGGTGCTGGGCAACCAGGTGGGTAATGGGCACGGCCGTGAAGCCGCCACGGCACTGGGCGCGGTGGTCGGCGCGTTTACCGGCGACCACATGTCCAATCGCGGACGGGGCGACCGGTACGAACAAGTGCCGCGCCAGGTGCAGACCTGCCAGACCGTGAACGAGGTGCAACAACGTTTGACCGGTTACCAGGTCACCTACGAGTACCGCGGCCAGCAGTACACGGCGCTGATGCCACACGACCCGGGCCGCCACCTGCAGGTGCGGGTGTCGGTGAACCCGGTGGTGCGTTGACGTCTGCAACGACCGTCTGCGGTAGTACGATGCCGGCATGTTGCCTGCCAAGACGCGCGATCTGATGCACGCCGCCGTGCGCCTGTTCGTCGCCTGCGCCATGGCGCTGACACTGGCCGCGCCGGCCTGGGCGCAGATGGGCCGAGACCAGGCAGCAGCAGCCGCCGAGCGCCAGACCGGCGGTCGGGTGCTGGCGGTCGAGCGTATCGAATCCAGCAGTGGTCCGATGTGGCGCGTCAAGGTCGTGACGCCCCGGGGTGAAGTGCGTGTCGTGCTGATCGAAGCCGATGACGGGCGGAGCCTGCGCAACGATGGGCGACGCAATGGGACACAAGGTCCAGGCGCCGGGGTCAGACTGGATCGGCAAAGAGGTGGTGGCTGGCAACGCAACCAGCGGCCGGGGCGCGGCGGCTGATACCGTCAGACGAACCCTCATGCGCCTGTTGCTGATCGAAGACGAAGCGCCGCTGCGGCTCACGCTGGCGCGCCGACTGGAGGCCGATGGTTACCGCGTCGACCAGGCCAGCGATGGCGAAGACGGTTTGTACCAGGCGCGCGAATTCCCGGTCGACATGGCCATCGTGGACCTGGGCTTGCCCAGACGCAGCGGTTTGTCCATCGTGCAACAGTTGCGCGCCGACGGCCATACCTTGCCGGTGCTGATCCTCACGGCGCGTGGCAACTGGCAAGACCGGGTCACCGGCCTGGAAGCCGGCGCGGACGACTATCTGGTCAAACCCTTCGAATACGCCGAACTGGCAGCCCGTATCAAGGCCTTGTTGCGCCGCGCCAACCGCGGTGCGTCCGACGTGCTGACGTTTGGCCCGCTGGCCATGGACTTCACTGCACAAACGGCCTGCCTGAACGACGCGCCGGTGGATCTGACCACGTTCGAATACCGGGTGCTGCAATACCTGGTCCGCGAGCGCGCACGTGTCGTATCCAAGCAGGAATTGTCGGATTACCTGTATCCGCACGACGATGACCGCGACAGCAACGTACTGGAGGTGTTGGTCGGCCGCTTGCGCCGCAAGCTCGATCCGAATGGCACCTTGACGCCGATCGAAACCTTGCGCGGACGGGGCTATCGCTTCACACTCGCGTGAGACATCTTGTCATGTGCCACCCCGGCGAGCGCCACGCACACCCGCACTGCCCATGATGCGCCGCATGTGGCAACACCTGCAAACGCGTGCGATCCGCACACGCCTGATCGGTGGCGCCACGCTGGTATTGATCGCCTTCGTGCTCGCCGTGGGCTGGGCGGTGCAACGGGCCCATGCCGACAGCGTGCGCACGGCCCACTATGCGCAATTGCAAAGCACTGTCTACCTGCTGCTGGCCGGGGCGGAAATCGATGACAACGGAAATCTGGTGATGCCACCTTCCCTGACCGAGCCCCGTTTGTCGCTCCCGAACTCGGGCTTGTATGCGCAGGTGCGCAACGAGGTCAATGGCCAGACCTGGCAATCGGCATCGGCCGTCTCGAACACCTTGCCCTTCCTGCAGGATGAAGTGGTGGGCCAGTGGCGTTTCGAGACCCGCAGCGCGCAAGGCCACGACTACCTGGTCGTCGGTTACGGCGTACGCTGGGTGGCCGGGGATGAACCGGTGCCGCTGGCGTTGTCCGTGCTCGAAGACAGCGTCGCGCTGGAGCGTGAATTGGCGGCCTTCCAGCAGACCTTGTGGACCTGGCTGGGCGGCGCCGGATTGTTGTTGCTGGCGTCACAAGCCGCCCTGCTGCAATGGGGACTGGCACCGCTGCGCCGCGTGGCGCAGGAGTTGCAACATATCGAAAGCGGCGAGCAGACCGAAGTGCAGCAACACTACCCGAGCGAGATTGCTGCCCTCACCGACAACATCAATACGCTGATTCGCCAGGAACGGGTACGCCAGACCCGTTTCAAGGAGGCGCTGAGTTACCTCGCCCACAGCCTGAAGACGCCGCTGGCCGTTTTGCGCAGTGCGCTGGAAGAACCCGAACGGCTGCCGGACACGGTGGCCGAACAGGTTGCACGCATGGACACCATCGTGCAACACCAGCTGGGCCGGGCTGCAGCCAGCGGCAAGGCCAGATTCGTGCCCTTCGTGGCGCTCGCGCCGGTGCTCACGCGGATCCGCGATGCGTTGGCCAAGGTCCATGTCGACAAAGACCTGGACTTCACGCTGGACTGCCCCGCAGACCTGCAATGGCGCATCGACGATGGCGACGCGTTCGAATTGCTCGGCAACCTGATGGACAACGCAGCCAAATGGACGCGGCACCGGGTCGCGGTGCGGATGCGCGCAGAGCCACTCGGGTTGCAGATCCAGGTCGACGACGACGGGCCGGGTTTTCCGGATGACACCGACGCGATGCTGCAACTGCATGTGCGCGGCGACGAAAAAGTCGCTGGCCACGGCGTCGGCCTGGCCATGGTCAACGAACTGGTGGCCAGCCACCAAGGCACGCTTGTGCTGACACGTTCGGACTGGGGCGGCGCCCGGGTTGTAGTCACCTTGCCTGCCGCCTGAATCGAACGGCACGATCCCGAAAGGAACCGCCAGCGAAATCGCTTTTGTTCAGCTGGGGTTCAGTCACCCACAGGCAACATAGGGACATCCGAACATCAGGAGCGAACCCCATGCCAGCCTTCACCACCCCCCGCCGCTTCGCCTTCGCCGCGGTGCTGGCCATCGCCACTCTCGGCATTGCCTCCACGGCACATGCGCGCAGCAATGTCTCGATCTCGATCGGCATCCAGGTGCCTGGCGGTGCTGCGGTCTACCCGGCCCCGGTGTATGTTCCGCAGCGGCCGGTTTACATGCAGACCCGGCCGATCTATGTGCAACCTCGACCCATCTATGTATATCCCCAACCGGTGTATGTTCGACCCGCTCCGGTTTTCATCCGTCCGAGGCCGGTGGTGGTTTATCCGCCTACGGTGGGTTATTACTACCAGCCAGGCCCCTATTCGCACAAAGGCCATTGGAAGAAGCCGCGCAAGCATGAGTTTCAGGGGCACGGGCACAAGCATGGATACGGATACGGGAACGGACAAGGACGGGACAGGCATTGACCTGACGCATACCGGCTCGATTGCAGTGCCAACGCGAAAGCAACTCGCTGCGCTTATGCCAATTGTCCTTCAGGCTTATGCACAACACCGAGCTCATCGAAGGCTTCATCACATCGTTGGCACGGGCTGGCGTGCCGGCGCCACCAACGTTGCCTCCGCCACCAGCCAATCACGTAAATACACCGCCTCGGCCCGCAACTTGCCGCGTCTGGAGGCGACGATGTAGATCGGCTGGTCGGTCGTCACGCTTTGCGGCACCGGCCGCAGCAGCAGGCCTTGTTCGATCAGCGGGTCGACCAGGTGCCGCCAGCCCATCGCGACGCCCTGGCCTTCGATGGCGGCCTGCAGCACCACCGAATAGTCGTTGAAGCGAAACAGCCGGGTGTTGCGCCCCAGCGCGACTCCGAAACGTGCCAGCCAGCCGGACCAGCCCAGACGAGGGCGGTACCGTTCCTCCAGATGCAGCAGGCTGGCGCGTGTCAGCGCCTGCACGTCGGCGATGGCTCCGTGTTCCTGCAGATAGGCCGGGCTGCAGACCGGGAAGACTTCTTCGTCAACGAAGTGCCAGCGCTGGTGTTGGGGAAACTCGCCGGTGCCCA
>CAJDWR010000071.1_pt1 | contig 12734 bp, 9 predicted proteins | sample 7391651 | NCBI WGS metagenome assembly CAJDWR01 (sample SAMEA7055720, study PRJEB34461) | soil metagenome | biome: terrestrial ecosystem; feature: Peninsula; material: soil | place: Antarctica | collected 2016
GTTCCAGCCAGCCCAGTACCCGGGCCGCGCCGCCGGTGGTGGTGCTCATCAAAAAGTGGTTCTCGCCGAGCCGTGCAGTGACGCCGTCGTCGAACACCATGCCGTTTTCATCCAGCATCAGGCCATACCGGCACTTGCCCACTTCCAGCTTGAGCCAGGGGTTGGTGTACACCCAGTTCAACAGCTTGGTGGCATCCGGCCCCTGGATGTCGATCTTGCCCAGCGTAGACCCATCGAGCATGCCGACACCACTGCGTACCGCAAGCACCTCGCGGTGCACCGCAGCATGCAGGTCTTCACCGCCCTTGGGGAAATACCAGGGTCGTTTCCACTGGCCCACATCCTCGAACAGGCAACCGGCAGCCACATGTGCTTCGTGCGGGCTGGTCTTGCGCGCAGGGTCGAATAGTTCGCCACGCTCCAGGCCGGCAAACGTGCCGAACGAGATCGGCAGATAGTTCGGCCGAAAGGTGGTGGTGCCGACCTTGGCGATCGGTTTGCCCATCGCCCGCGCCGCCAACGCCATGCCGTTGATGTTGCCCAGCTTGCCCTGATCGGTGCCGAAACCCATGGCGGTGTAACGCTTGATGTGTTCGATCGACTCGAAACCTTCGCGGATTGCCAGTTCGATGTCGCTGGCCGAAACGTCGTTCTGGTAGTCGACAAAGGCCTTGGGGCGGCGCGAGAGGGGTTGTCCGGTCTCGGCGATCCAGAATGCGCCAGTGGGTTCGATCGCCAGCTCATCGACGGCATAAGCCTCGGCTCGCGCCTCGAAGCCTGCCTGCTTGGCGGCGGCGGCACCGGCCAGGCTGCCTTCGTCCAGCGCGGAGCCCAGGCTCCAGGTCGCCATGCAGGCACCGACACAGATCTGGTCCGGCATCACCACGGCGGGCTTGAAGCAAACCAGGTCCTCGTCCCAGTGCATCTTGCCGCCGGAGTGCGAATACAGGTGAACGGCAGGGTTCCAGCCTCCCGCCATGCCGATCGCATCACAGGGCAGGTCACGCGTCTCGCCACTGGCCTTGTCGCCTTCCATCTGGCGCACGACCAGAGCGGACACCGAGGAAGAACCTTTGGCCAATACCGGCACGAAACCTCGCAACACGGTGACTCCGTCAGCTTGCGCCCGCTGCGCCCGGCCGCCGCCTTGCAGCGCACCGCCGCGACTATCGACCACCGTGACCTTGGCGCCGGCGGCGACCAGCAAACGCGCGTCGTCGTAAGCGCTGTCGCAAGTGGTCGCGATGACGATCTGCTGCCCCACCCGCACGCCATACAACTCGGCATAGTCGGCCATGGCCGACGCCAACATCACGCCTGGCAGATCGTTGTTGCCAAACACCATCGGACGTTCGTGGGCGCCGGTGGCCAGCACCACCTGCTTGGCGCGAACCCGCCAGAGCCGTTCACGAAAACCCTTGCGATCGGCCAGCGGCAGGTGGTCGGTCAAGGCTTCGCGGATGGTGACGAAGTTCTGATCGTGGTAACCGAACGCGACACCGCGACGGATGATGCGCACCTCGGGCAGCTGCGCCAGTTCGCGTTCAGCCTCCAGGGCCCAGGCACGGGCCGACTTGCCGTTGATCGTGCCGGTCAGACGGTGCGCGGCCCCGCCCAGGTACGCACCGAGATCGGTCAGTATGACCCGCGCACCGCTGCGCCCGGCCGCCAGTGCGGCTGCCAGGCCGGCGATACCGCCACCGACGATCAGCACATCACAGTGGATGTTCTGGTGCACGTAACGATCCTGATCCTCCACCGTCGGGGCCGCACCCAGGCCGCCGGCCTTGCGGATGAAGCGCTCGTACCACATCCAGGCCTTTGCGGGCCACATGAATGTCTTGTAATAAAAGCCAGCCGGGAACAGCGGCGTGAACCAGCGGTTGACGCTCAGCAGGTGTTTGGCCGGGCTCGGCCATGGCAAGGCGCTTTGCGCCTGCAGGCCTTCGTACAACGCGACCTCGGGCATCTTGGCGTTCGGAATCGTGTGCGCGCCGGACTCCAGTTGCACCAGCGCGGAGGGTTCCTCGACACCACATGTCAGGATGGCACGCGGGCGATGGTATTTCCAGGAACGCGACAACACCGTATCGCCCGCCGCCAGCACCGCCGACGCCAGGGTGTCGCCGGCAAACCCCTGGTAGCTGCGGCCGTTGAACTGGAAACTCAGCGTGTGTTTACGGTCGAGCCGGATGCCGGCCTTGTCGATACGGGAACCCGTCATGCCTGGCTCCCCCCGCCGTCCACCGAACCAGCGTCGGTCTTTGCCCAGGACGGGTCAGACTCGTCCTCGACGGCGGCAACACCCTGCGGTTGTTCGCCCGGCTTGTAGAACTGCGAAAAACGGTAGGTCACCGTGTCACGCTCAGCATTGAACCAGCGCCGGCATCCCTGGCTGTGATGCCATTGCTCGAAGTGCTGGCCTTTGGGGTTCTTGCGCATGAACAGGTAATCGCCCCACTGTCTGTCGTCCAGCGCGTCGGTGTCCAGCGGACGCACGATATGCGCCTCGCCACCACAGCTGAATTCGCTTTCGGCGCGGGGGCCGCACCAGGGGCAGGTGATTTGCAGCATCGTCTTGTCAATCCATGGTGGCGCGACGCGCCGTCAGTGCGCGACACCGGCCGCGCCGTGTTCGTCGATCAGGTGGCCGGTATAGAAACGATCCAGCGCGAACGCCGCATTGAGTGCGTGCGGCCGGTCCTGCGCCATCGTGTAGGCCATCACCCAACCCGAGCCCGGCGTGGCCTTGAAGCCGCCAGTGCCCCAGCCGCAGTTGAAATACAGGCCTTTGATGTCGGTCTTGGAGATGATCGGACAGGCATCGGGCGACACGTCGACGATACCGCCCCATTGCCGGTTCATGCGCACCCGCCGGAAGATCGGAAACATCTCGCAAATCGCCTCCAGCGTGTGCTCCACGATTTGGAAACTGCCGCGCTGGCCATAACCAAGATAGCTGTCGATACCCGCGCCGATCACCAGATCGCCTTTGTCGGACTGGCTCACGTAGGCGTGGATCGCGTTGGACATCACCACGGTGTGCAACACCGGCTTGAGCGGTTCGCTGACCAGCGCCTGCAGCGGGTGGCTCTCCAGCGGCAGCCGGATGCCGGCCATGTCCGCCAGCACCGTGCTGTGGCCGGCAGAAACGATGCCAATCTTCTTTGATGCGATGAAGCCGCGGGTGGTCTCGATGCCGCTCACCTGGTCACCATCGCGCCGGATGCCGATGACCTCGCAGTTCTGCAGGATGTCCACCCCCAGCGCATCGGCGGCACGGGCAAATCCCCAGGCGATCGCGTCATGGCGCGCCACACCGCCACGCTGCTGGAACGAGGCGCCCATGACCGGATAGCGCAACGTGGACGAGGTATTCATGATCGGCACCATGGCCTTGATCTCTTCGGGACTGAGCACGACACCGTCAACGCCGTTGAGCCGGTTCGAATTCACGCGCCGGTGGATGTCGCGCATGTCTTGCAGCGAATGGCCGACGTTCATCACGCCGCGCTGGCTGAACATGGTGTTGTAGTTCAACTCCTGCGACAGGCCTTCCCACAATTGCAAGGCCTTTTCGTACAGGTGCGTCGAGTCATCCCACAGGTAATTGGAGCGCACGATGGTGGTGTTGCGCGCGGTATTGCCACCGCCCAGCCAGCCCCGCTCGACCACGGCGATGTTGCGCATGCCGTGTTCCTTGGCCAGGTAATACGCGGTGGCCAGTCCATGGCCACCACCACCCACGATGATGGCGTCGTATTCACGCTTGGGTTCGGGGCTGCGCCACTGCTTCTGCCAGTTCTCGTGATACGACATGGCATTGCGGGCAATGCTGAAGATGGAAAAACGGTTCACGGTGTGTCCATTTATTGACTGATCGCCAAAGCCCAGGTGGCCCGCCCAGGAGTGCAGCCCTTGCGGCCGCGCACCAGACGAGGCCAGGCCCCCACGGAACTGGCTTTGCCAGGCCGTAGGGGGCGCCCCCCAGTGGGGGGTTCGGCCGGCTTACACGCAGTGAAGCCGGACAGACGGGGGGCGTCTTTCATTTCAGCACTCGATCACGTTCACCGCCAGCCCGCCACGGCTGGTTTCCTTGTATTTGGTCATCATGTCGCGGCCGGTGTCGCGCATGGTCTTGATCACCTTGTCCAGCGACACGTAGTGGGTGCCGTCGCCGCCCAGCGCCATGCGCGCCGCGTTCAGCGCCTTGACCGAACCCATGGCGTTGCGTTCGATGCACGGTATCTGCACGCGACCGCCGACCGGATCGCAGGTCAGGCCCAGGTTGTGCTCCATGCCGATCTCGGCCGCGTTTTCGACCTGCTCGGGTGTACCGCCCATGACTGCGGCCAATGCGCCGGCGGCCATTGAACAGGCCACGCCGACTTCGCCCTGGCAACCCACCTCGGCGCCACTGATGGACGCGTTTTCCTTGTACAACAGGCCGATCGCACCGGCAGTCAGCAGGAAGTCGCGGATACCCTGGTCGCTCGCACCAGGGCAGAAATGCAGGTAGTAATGCAGCACCGCCGGGATGATGCCGGACGCGCCATTGGTCGGCGCAGTCACGACGCGACCACCGGCGGCGTTTTCCTCATTGACCGCCATCGCATACAGATTGACGAAATCGAGGATCGAGAGCTGGTCCTTGAGTGCCTGTTCAGGCCGTGCACTCAGGCTTCGGTGCAGTTCGGCGGCACGGCGCTTGACCCGCATGCCGCCAGGCAGATGGCCTTCGGTGCGGCAACCACGCTCGACACAGGCTTTCATCACACCCCAGATCTGGTCCAGTCCGGCATCGAGTTCGGCATTGGTGCGCCAGGCATGTTCGTTCACCCGCATCACCTGCGCAATCGACAGGCCAGTGGCGCGGGTGATGGCCAGCAAGGCATCTCCGCTGGAAAACGGATGGGTCAACACAGTGGCATCGGCCACCAGATGCGGATCATCGGTAGCCTTGTCGGCTTCTTCCTGTGAGACGACGAATCCACCACCGACCGAAAAATAGCGTCGCTCGTCCAGCAGACTGCCGTCCGCCGCAAACGCGCTGAAACGCACGCCATTGGAATGGAACGGCAGGGTTTCGCGGCGCAGGAACAACAGGTCCTTGCGTTCGTTGAACGCGATGCCGTGAATGCCGTCGAGCACGATGCGCGCCTGCGCGCGGATTGCAGCGATACGCGCTGCGACGCTATCGGGATCGATGGTGTCGGGCATCGCGCCTTCGAGCCCCAGCATCACCGCGGTGTCGGTGCCGTGTCCCTTGCCGGTCGCGCCAAGCGAGCCATACAACTTGGCCTCGACCCGGCTCACCTGCTCCAGCAGGCCGACTTTGTGCAGGCGCCGGGCGAACATCGCGGCCGCCTTCATCGGACCGACCGTGTGCGAGGACGACGGGCCGATACCGATCTTGAACAGGTCAAAGACACTCAAGGCCATGGCAGGTTTCCGTAAAAAGCGGTCGGGCCGCGTTGGGTGATGATCTCAGGAGGGAACCGGATGGCGGCGGCACAGCGCCACCACCTTCTCGGCCACCGCCTTCTCGACCGCGGCGTCGCCCAGCTTGTCGAGCACGTCGCACATCAGGTTGGCAACCTCGCGGCACTCGGCTTCGTTGAACCCGCGCGTTGTGATGGCCGGTGTGCCGACCCGGATGCCGCTGGTGACAAACGGCGACTGCGGGTCGTTGGGCACCGCGTTCTTGTTCACGGTGATATGGGCACGCCCCAGCGCGGCGTCAGCGTCCTTGCCGGTCAGGCCTTTCGGGACCAGGCTCACCAGCATCAGGTGGTTCTCGGTGCCACCGGAGACGATGTCGAATCCGCGCTGCATGAACACCTCGGCCATCGCCTTGGCGTTGACGATGACTTGCTGCTGGTAGGCCTTGAACTCGGGCTGCAGTGCCTCCTTGAGCGCGACCGCCTTGCCGGCGATGACATGCATCAGCGGGCCGCCCTGCATGCCGGGGAACACCATGGAGTTGAGCTTTTTCTCGATCTCCGGATTCGCACGACACAGAATCAGGCCCCCGCGCGGGCCGCGCAGGGTCTTGTGTGTGGTGGTGGTAACCACGTCAGCATAGGGAATCGGGTTCGGGTACAGGCCGGCGGCCACCAGCCCGGCCACGTGCGCCATGTCGACGAACAGCAAGGCACCGACTTTGTCGCAGATGGCGCGGAAACGCGGGAAATCCAGCGGCCGGCTATAGGCCGAGAACCCGGCGATGATCATCTTGGGTTTGCAGGCGACGGCCTGGGCTTCCAGCGCGTCGTAGTCGATCAGGCCAGTTGCAGTGTCGATGCCGTATTGCTCGGCGTGATAGAACTTGCCCGAGAAGCTGACCTTGGCGCCGTGCGTCAGGTGTCCACCGTGCGCCAGGCTCATGCCCAGGATGGTGTCGCCCGGTTGCAGCAACGCCATGTAGACCGCGGCATTGGCGCTGGAGCCCGAATGCGGCTGCACATTCGCCCAGTCCGCGCCGAACAGTTGTTTGGCGCGCTCGATGGCCAGGGTTTCCGCGACGTCGACAAACTCGCAACCGCCGTAATACCGCTTGCCGGGATAACCTTCCGCATATTTGTTGGTCAACACGCTGCCTTGCGCCTCCAGCACGCGCGGACTGGTGTAGTTTTCGGAGGCAATCAGTTCCAGATGGTCCTGTTGTCGCTGGGCCTCGGCGGCCATCGCGGCGCCCAATTCGGGGTCGAACTCCTGGATCGAAGACATCAAAGCCATTGCGGTTTACCTAATAAGTTGAAGTGCGCCGCCCCGGCGCATTGAGAGTATGGGTGATCAGGCGCCATGCGCCCGAACGTCATTATCCGGCCACAGGATTGTCGAGACGGCGCAAGGTTGAAGTGTCCGCATTACGACATGGCGCAACCCGGGAGCGACAGGCCGCTCAGGTAGTCTTTTAACACCCACGCAGCATGGGCGCCTGGCAAGCCGTAGGCGCCATCCGCGACGCCGACTGCACCGTGTTGTGTACCAGCATCGTCACCGTCATCGGGCCCACGCCACCCGGCACCGGCGAGATGTAGGAGGCCTTCTGGCGCACGCCTTCGAAATCGACGTCGCCGACCAGCCTGCCGTCTGGCAGACGGTTGATGCCCACGTCAATCACCACCGCGCCAGTGCGCACCATCTGCGGCAGGATCAGGTTTGGTCGGCCGGCCGCCACCACCAGAATGTCGGCCAATATGGTGAACTGCGCCAGATCCCGTGTCTTGGCATGGCAGATACAGACGGTGGCATCCTTTTGCATCAGCATCAGCGCCATTGGCTTGCCGACGATGTTGCTGGCACCCACGACCACCACGTTCTGACCCTCGACCGGGATGTTTTCGTATTCCAGCATCTTCTGCACCCCAAACGGCGTACACGGCGGGAACAGGGTCTCGCCCTGCACCAGGGCGCCGACGTTGTACAGGTGGAAGCCGTCGACGTCCTTGTCGCGGGAGATCGCCGCCAGCACCCGCTTGCCGTCGAAATGTCTGGGCAGCGGCAATTGCACCAGGATGCCATGCACCAGCGGGTCGTTATTGAGGCTGCGGATCTTGGCCTCGACTTCGGCATCCGGCGTGTCTGCGGCGTAGGCGTAAACGGTGGACTTCAGGCCGACCTCGCTACAGGCCTTGATCTTGTTTGCCACGTACACCTTGGACGCCGGGTCGTCACCGACGATGACGACGGCCAGGCCCGGCGTCACACCACGCGCCACCAGGGCCTGCGTCTGCCGGCGGCATTGTTCCCGTACCTGCCGTGCGACGGCGTGGCCGTCGATGACTTTCGCAACCATGCTGGTTTCCCACAAAAAGATAAGTTTCCTGAGCCGCGCGAATGCTAGTGGCGACAGCGCTTCGGGCCGTGACAACAAACGACCGGCGCTGGCCTGCGCGCGACAGACACCGCTGATTCCGACCCCGGCGTGCCCTGCCCGGACCGTTACAACCTGCCGTCTCACATCCATGACGTGGGCACGCTAGGCAGCGTCGCATGCGGATCACATGCTTGGCCGGGCTTGACCATACTCAAGCAAACTTCGGACGCCTGTCGCGCACGATTCACTCTTTTCGGAGATCCCCATGGACGAGGTATTGGCAACAGGCACAGACAACGCACCGCGTGGGCGCCGCGCCGGTGGCGGACGCGAGGCCAAACGTGCGGCACGCAGTGCCCGCAGCAGCCAGTCAGTGCCCTACATCACCCGCCGCATTCCGTATTACGAAGTGCTGGACGAAGAAGGCCTGCAGACAATCGAACGCAACGCCGACACCATCCTCGAGGAAACCGGCATCGATTTTCGCGATGAGCCAGAGGCGCTGGAGTTGTTCCGCGCCGCTGGCGCCGAGGTCAAAGGCGAACGGGTGCGCTTCCCCTCTGGCTTGGCCCGCAAGCTGGTGCAGGCGACGGCACCGCGCGAATTCACGCAATATGCGCGCAACCCTGCGCGCAATGTCGTGATTGGCGGCAAGAATTCGGTGTTTGCACCCGCCTATGGGCCTCCCTTCGTGCGGGACCTGGACAAGGGGCGGCGTTACGCCACCATCGAAGACTTCCGCAATTTCGTGAAACTGGCCTACATGGCGCCATCGCTGCACCACTCGGGCGGCACGATCTGCGAGCCGGTCGATCTGCCGGTGAACAAGCGCCATTTCGACATGGTCTACAGCCACATGAAATACAGCGACAAGCCGTTCATGGGCTCGGTGACGCACCCGGATCGCGCGAAGGACACGGTCGAAATGGCCAAGCGCCTGTTCGGCGACAACTACATGGATCCGCTCACCGGCAAGCCGCGCACCGTGATCATCAACCTGATCAACGCCAACTCGCCGATGACCTTCGACGACACCATGCTCGGTGCCGCCAAGGTCTATGCGCGCAACAACCAGGCCACCATCATCACGCCTTTCATCCTGGCCGGCGCGATGTCGCCGGTCACCGTGGCTGGCACCTGTGCCCAGACACTGGCCGAAGCGCTGGCCGGCATGGCCTTCGTGCAGCTGTGCAACCCGGGGGCGCCGGTGGTCTTGGGCAGTTTTGCCTCCAGCATCTCGATGCAGTCGGGTGCACCGACGTTCGGCACGCCGGAACCGGCACTGGTGTTGTATGTGATGGCCGCGCTGGCACGCCGCGTGGGTGTGCCGTTTCGCTCGGGCGGCGGCCTGTGCGGCTCCAAGATCCCCGACGCACAGGCAGCGTCGGAGTCGGCCAACACCATGTTGCCGACCTGTCTGGGCGGCGTCAATTTCGTGTTGCACACGGCAGGCTGGCTGGAGGGCGGACTGTCCATGGGTTACGAAAAATTCGTCATGGACTGCGACCAGGCCGGCATGATGCACACGCTGATGGCAGGCGTCGACATGTCGGAGAACGGCCAGGCGATGGACGCGATCCGCGAGGTCGGCCCCGGCAAACATTTTCTGGGTTGCGCCCATACCCAGGCGAACTTCGAGAATGCTTTCTACCGTTCGCCGATCACCGACAACAACAGCTACGAGCAGTGGCAATCCGAGGGCTCGCGCGACCTGGCCCAACGCGCCAACGCCAGTTTCAAGAAGCAACTGGCCGAATACGAACTGCCGCCGATGGACGTCGCTGTGGACGAGGCGATCCTCGACTATGTGAACCGCCGCAAGGGATCGTTCCCGGATTCGAATATCTGAAACAACCCCATGGAGGGGCGTTTGGCGACGACCCACCACGGATCGTGCCTCTGCGGCGCAGTGCGCTACACAGTGCGTGGGCTATTGCGCGACAGCATTGCCTGTGATTGCAGTCAATGCCGCAAAACCAGCGGCCACAGGTGGTCACCGAAATAAGCAGGCTCGGTTCACCGCATCAGTCGAACGCCCATGCCGACACCGCTGTCGGCCCCACCGCACCGCTCCACAACTTGCGACCGGGCGTATCGCTGCCCGCGCCGGAGGCGACCATCAGCGGTAGCAGATGCTCTTCACGCGGGTGTGCAATACGCCCCGCTGGCGCGTGGGACCACTGGGCCAGTCGGTTGCGCCGATGCGCGGCATCTCCGGTCAAGGCGCCGTCGAGCCAGCGATCGAATTCAATAGCAGCGGCGCCATTGCCCATCTGGCGCAGGTTGTGGTAACTCATGCCACTGCCGACGATAAGAACACCATCCTCGCGCAGCGGACGCATCGCTTCACCCATCGCCAGGTGCTCGAGCGGATCAAGCCCTTCCTTGAGCGACATCGCCAGCACCGGGATGTCGGCATCGGGCACCATCATCTTGAGCGGAATGAACACGCCATGGTCCCAACCGCGGCCGGCATCGACGACGGCCTGCAATCCCGCTTCATGCATCAGGCGCGCGGCGGTGTCGGCCAGTTCAGGGGCACCTGGCGCCGGGTATCGGATCGCATAGGTTTCGGGTGGAAAGCCGTAGTAATCGTAAATCAACTCAGGCCAACTCGCGCCGCAGAAGGTGGGGCTGGGGGCTTCCCAATGCGCTGTCACAAGCACGATGGCCCTGGGGCGGGTGGGAAACGTTGCTGGCAGTGCCGCGAGAAACTGACCCATCGGCCGGAATAGATCGCCCATGCTCCCCGACATGAAAAATGCAGGGCCCCCACCATGGGGCAGGTAGAGAGACGGCAGCGTCGAGCGGGGCATCATCCGCCCGATCGTACGGGGTTTACAACAGGTCGGCGGTTATTCGCCGTCGGTTACGGGCGGTCAGCGACCGGGCATGGTCGTTTCACCAAAACCTACGCGGTTCTCACGCATCCAGTTCGAGTCACTTAAGCCATGGTACCCAGAACGCGAACCTGCCGGCCAACGCATCCGGGGGAGCGAGAGGTCAGCCGCCACCTGCGACAAAGAAGGATGAAAAGCGCCATCGTCATTGTCAGGAGATGCGGCCGTAGCGTTCCCCAGCGCAAGATCTACATCGACGGCAATAGATTGCACCAAGGGCAACTCTACATCCACCGACGCGGTGATGGCATGAATCAGATATTGAGCGGGGGCCATGGTGTCTGTGTCCTTTCAGGTCAGGCATGTTGTCGCCCCATGGTCCCGAAAGTCCGGCAGATCAGGAATCAGCCCGCGCCGGGACTCGGCGTCAGCCGAGTCCTACACAACCCATCATGCGGTTGCTTGCGTCTCGCCCTTGGCAGCAGCGCGTTTGGCCAGTACGCCGTCGAGCCAGTCGCTGCGCATGACGGGTACGGCGGTGATCAGTTGTTCGGTGTAGGGGTGATAAGGGCCCTCGAATATGGCGTCTGTGGTGTCGAAAGCGACAAAGGACCCCCGAAGCATCACCGCAGTGCGATGGGCAATGCGGTGCACCACGTCCAGATCGTGCGTGATCAGGACGTACGACAACCCGAGTTCCGCTTGCAGGCGACGCAGCAGCTTGAGGATTTCCTCCGCCACCAAGGGGTCCAGCGCTGAGGTGGGTTCGTCCAGGATGATGAGATCCGGATTGGCAGCCAGCGCACGGGCCACGCAGACACGCTGTTTTTGTCCACCCGAGAGTTCCGTCGGGCGGCGCATCAGAAAACTCTGCGGCAACTCCACCATGTCCATCAATTCGCGCGTGCGCTTTTTCACGTCCGCGCCCTTCATGCGGAAATACAGTTTCGACGAGTGGTCCAGCGTTTCCTCCACCGGTCGGTCGCCGTCTTCTCTGACATCGCTCTGACTGCCTCCCAGGCTGGCATAAAAACTCACCGGACGACCGATCGCCTCAAGCAACCGTTGACGCGGATTCAGAGCCACATCCGGTATCTGGTAGACCAGCTGGATTTGGCGCTTGAGATTCTTGCTGCGCTCGGCCAGGCTCTTGGGCAAGGGTTGGCCCTTGAACAGGATTTCTCCGCCAATCGGGGGCAACAAACCGGTGATGATGCGTGCCAGCGTCGACTTGCCGGAGCCGGACTCGCCTACCACCGCAACGGTCTCACCCTTGCGCACATCCAGACTCACATCGTTCACCACCTTGAAGCTGCCATAGGCGGCATAGATTCGATCTGGGTCGTCACGTCGAGCGCGGTGGTGGGTTCGTCCAGCACCAGGATGTCGGGCCGGCATGACATCGCCATCGCGGCCATGGCGCGCTGCAACTGGCCACCCGAGGCCTGGTGCGGATACCGGTCACCAAACGTCTCGTGGTCTGGCAGGTCAAGCGACTTGAACAACTCGCGCGCCCATGCCTCCGCTTCCTTACGGGACATGATGCCGTGGATCGTCGGCGCCTCGCAGACCTGGTCCATGATGGTGTGGGCCGGGTTGAATGCCGACGAGGCCGACTGCGCGACATAGGCGATGCGCTTGCCGCGAACGGCGCGGCGCCCGGCCGCATTCAGCGCCTGGATATTCACGCCGTCGATCTCGATGGAGCCGCCTGCGATATGCACACCGGGACGCGCATACGACATCGCGGCCAGTCCGATGGTCGACTTGCCGGCGCCGCTTTCGCCTATTAGTCCCAGTACCTCGCCGGCATGCAATGTCACGTCGATGTTATCGACGATGACGGTATCTCCGCGCACGGCTTCGAGGCGCAGACCCTTGATCTGCAGGATTACCTTTTTGTCAACCTTGTCAATCATGTCTGGACCTCACATTTCCGCCTGAGCGCCCGAGGGGCGGGCTTCGACCGACAGCAGCCAGTCGACAACCATGTTGACCCCGACCGTCAGGATGGTGATGGCGAGCGCGGGCCAGATCGGCGCCAGCATGCCGAAATTGATCGCGGCGGAGTT
>CAJDWR010000115.1_pt1 | contig 12676 bp, 10 predicted proteins | sample 7391651 | NCBI WGS metagenome assembly CAJDWR01 (sample SAMEA7055720, study PRJEB34461) | soil metagenome | biome: terrestrial ecosystem; feature: Peninsula; material: soil | place: Antarctica | collected 2016
GGATTCCCGTCGATGTAGCGCACCTCGGGGCCGTTTTCGCCCTCGCGCAGGTGCACCCGGATGCCGCAGCGGCAGGCGCACATGTAGCAGGTGGTGCACTTGATCTCGGATGTGGCCGGCACGGCCTGTGGCGAGGTGGGTTTGTGGATCGGTTCGCTGGAGAGGAACTTGAACACGGTTTTCCTTTTTGATGCTTTCGGCGCCTGATCCGATCTTAGGCAGGAACGGTGAATTAAAAAAGTGGAGAATTCAGGTCATCGTGATCGAAAAACCCGGACAACGCCTTCGTTTGAACCTGCGCCAGCTCGAAGTGTTTGCAGCCATCGCCCGGACCGGATCGGCGCGCGCCGCAGCGGACCGTGTCGCACGTTCGCAGTCGGCCGCCAGCTCGGCGCTGGCCGAACTGGAGACGACCCTTTGCGTCGAACTGTTTGACCGCGTCGGCCGACGCCTGGTGCTCAACGAAAACGGCCGCGCGTTGTTGCCCGTGGCCACCGCGCTGCTCGAGCAGGCGGCGGATCTGGAAGACCTGTTCCGTGGCGAACACGCTGCGACGCTGCGGATCGCGGCCAGCCTCACGGTTGGGGAATACCTGTTACCGCCGCTGCTGGCGCACTGGAATCAACAACATCCGCACAGCCACGTGCGCATGTCGATCGGTAACACCACCGAGGTGATTGCCAGCGTGGTCGGCAACGACGCCGACGTCGGTTTCATCGAAGGCTCGCAGACCCATCCCGACCTGCGGGTGTTGCCCTGGCTGAGCGACGACCTGGTCATCGTTGCCGCGCCGGGCCATGCGTTGGCAGGCAAGCTGGTTGGCGCGCGCCAATTGTCCGCCGCGTCCTGGATCCTGCGTGAGCTGGGCTCGGGAACCCGACAGGCGGCCGACAACTGGTTGCTCGGCCACTTGGGAACGATCAATCTGGAGTTCGAACTCGACAGCACTGAAGCGATCAAGCGGCTCGCCATGGCCGGCGCCGGACTGGCTTGCCTGTCACGGCATACGGTGGCAGAGTCGCTGGTGCAGGGCACGCTGGTCGTATTGCGCACGCGGCTGCCGGCGGCTAAGCGCAGGCTGGCAATGGTGGTCGGCCGTCACAAGCGCCTGGGTTGGGCCACCCAGGAATTCATCACACACTGCGAATGGGTTGCGCACGGCTCCTGAACGCTGCGACCGCGCGGCTCAGGCGCCGAATACCACCACACAGTTGCGGCCTTGACGTTTGGCCGCATAACAGGCGTTGTCGGCCGCCGCCATGATTTCCTTGGCGTTGGTGAATGTGCCGTCCACGTACACCAGGCCGATGCTGGCGCCCACGTTGAACGTGGCGCCGTCCCAATCCAGGCGGTAGTCGATGATCGCCTGGCGTATCTTTTCGGCAATTTCTCGGGCCTGCTGGAGCGGGCATGCCGCGAGCAGGATCGCGAATTCGTCTCCGCCCAGCCGCGCCACGGTGTCGGCCTTGCGTACCTGGGCAACCAGTGCCGCGGCAACGTCGCGCAAAACGGCATCGCCTGCCGCATGCCCGGCGGTGTCGTTGACCTGCTTGAAGTGGTCCAGGTCGATGAACATCGCGCAAAACGGGTCCTCGCTGGCGCCTTCGGTGGCTTCGGCCAGCAAAGTGTCGAAAGCCGGTCGGTTGGCCAGGCCGGTCAAGGCATCGTGGCTCGATGCCCAGGTCAATTTTTCCCGCTGAGCGCGGATCTCGGTCACGTCGTCAAAGGTCCATATCGTGCCCTTGGTCGTGTCACCCGGAACCACCGCGCGACCCCGCATGAAAGCCCAGAACGTTGCACCCGACTTGCGGGTGAGCTCGACTTCACCGGCGAAGAACCCCTGCTCCATGAACTGGGGACGGGCCCGGGCAGCCAGCGCGGCGTACGCCTCGTCGGAACCGTAGATCAGGCGCGTCGACTGGCCTTCCATCTCGCCCTTTTCCATGCCAAAGGTTTCGCAGAAATGGCGGCTGACCAATTTGAACTTGCTGCTAATGGTCAGCGCGATTCCTGTCTCAACATTGTTCAGGACCGCCTCAAGCTGTAACAACAGACCCTGGGTCTCATCATGGCGTTGCTCGCGAAGCTCTTCGATATGCTGAAAAACCCGCGCAAGTTCACCGATTTCCCCGCTCCATTCAGGCCAGGGCGCCAGGTTCGAGCGATGGTCGGTCAGGGACGCCATCGCACGGTCGCGCAATTTTTCGATCGGACGCGTGACACGCAGCGCGAACCAGCCGGCCAGCAGGGCCGCCATCAGTCCGACGGCAGCTGCCGTCGCCCAGGACGTGCGTTTTGCCGTGCGCAAGGGTTTCAAGGCCGAAGCGGCGGGCGTCATGTGAACCAGGATCCAGTCCGAGTCCGGGACACCCGCCAGAGAGATCAGCTGGTCACCCGACAAGGTCGTCGAAGCGTCGGCGCCGATCGGACTGCCGGCTTCGCGCCAGCGTTGAAAAACCGCGCTCAATCCAGGTTCATCGGCGGCGTTGCCGAGCACGCGTGTCGGGTTCGGATGCACGAGCAACTGCCCGCTGCGGTTCATGATCAGGGTACGGGATCCGTCGTCTTCATCGTGTTGTCCCAGGTTGGCGAACAGGCGGCTTGATTGCAATGCCAACGAACCGACGATGACGCCGGTGGCCTGGCCGTCACGCTTTGGCGTTGCCATTGCCAGCAAAACCAGCGGCCTGCCATTTGCGCGGCTGAAGACAGGCTCGGACACCACCAGATGGTCGGACACGATGGCGCGGCCGAAATACGGCCGGTCGCCGATGTTCGGCAACGCGGCGCTGGGCATGCCACGCTCGAACCGCGCCACAGCCTGGCCCGATGGGTCGGCGGCCAGTACGGTATCGAATACCGCATGCGCCGCGGGTTTGTCTTCAAGGTAACGTGACAAGGCTGGCTCATCGGCCCACAGTTCAGGACTGGTGTGGCGGGCGACGGCAGTGAGTATGGCGTTGAGCAGGTCCAGCTTGTTCGCGATCAGTGTTGCCGTGCTCTCGAGGTTGCTGGCGCCGTTGTCCATCAGCAGTCGTTCGATGTCCGCGTGGCTGACGCGCAACAGCAACTCGGCGGTGGCCAGCGTCGACAACACACCCGTCGCGACCGCCAGAGCGACGATCTTGAATTTGATGGTGTGGATCCAGTTCAGGCGCATGCTCCATTTTGTGTCAGAGCACACTTGTTTCCGTGACAAGGAGCCTAGACTTGATCTTTGTCAAAGGTGACAGGTCTCGGCAGTTCGCGCAGCGCCACAAAAAGCCCCGAGCCAAGGATCAACACGATACCGACGACCGACCAGGCACCGGGCAGTTCACCCCAGATCGCAAAACCCCAGAAGGCGGCCAACAGCAGACCGCTGTATTCGAACGGCGCCACCAACCCGGCCGCGCTGCTGCGGTAGGCCTCGGAGATCAGGTACCCGCCCACGGCTGAACAGGTGCCGGCGACAAAAATCAAGCCAAAATGCGCGGGTGTTGGCCAGGACCAGACGCGAAACAGGAACTCGAGCGACGGGTTTCCACTGCCAGCCCATTGCCCGGCACCGAAGGCCAGTCCCATCGCCGAGCAGGTCAAGATGAAGGTGATTTGTATGTAGACTGACATGGTCGCAGCCGACTCGGCCAGGCCCATGTTGCGTGTCATCGTATGCAGCCCGGCATACGCCAACGCAGACAGCACCGGCAGCAACACCGCCCACTGGAACGCTGCGGAGCCAGGCTTGACGATCAGCAACACACCGAGCATGCCCACGAACAGGGCACTCCAGCGCCGGATTCCGACATGTTCCTTCAACAGCCAGGCCGAGAGGCCGGTGATCAACAAGGGCGCAATGTAGAAAATAGCCGAGGCTTCGGCCAGCGGCAAGGTCGCCAGCGCCGTGAAGTACGCCATGTTCGTGATGACCACGCACAGACCGCGGAACAGGTGCGCCCAGGGCCGGCGCGTGTGGAACACGATCAACCGGTTGCCGCGTGGGCCGAGAAACAGCACCGTCAGCAGCAGGGCGATAACTGCGCGCACCAGCACGACTTCGTGCAGCGGATAGGTGGCACTGAACGACTTGATGGTGATGTCGTTGATGGAAAACGCCAGCGCGGCGCCGAGCGCGCAGGCGATGCTGTGACGCCCGCGGTCCACCGTTGGCTCGGAAGGATGCATGGGCGGTTCTCGGTCGCAATTCGGTGTTGATGCGGGTCACGCGATCGCGCAGGTTGTCCCTTGGGCTTCAGACGTCGCTCCCAGATGCGTGTCGCTGTGGCAGCGAAGGTTTAGCCGTCGACCTGCAGGATGGCTTCGATTTCAACCGTGATGTTGCCCGGCAATGAGCCCATGCCGACTGCGGAGCGGGCATGCCGGCCGGCGTCGCCGAGCACGTTGACGAACAGGTCCGAGCAGCCGTTGATGACCTTGGGATGATCGCCGAAGGTGGGCACGGCATTCACCATGCCCAGCACCTTGACGACATGTTTGATACGCGCCAGATCGCCCAGCGCCAGATGGGCCACGGCGAGCAGGTTCAGGCCCGTCAGCTGGGCAAGTTGGTAGGCCTCTTCGACGTTGACTTCGGCGCCGACCTTGCCGGTGTGCATCGTGCCGTCGGCACGGCGCGGACCTTGTCCTGACAGGTACAGAAACCCATTCACCAGCTGGAAGGGAACGTAATTGGCCATCGGCGTTGCGGCCGTGGGTAATTCGAGTCCGAGCTCCTTCAATCGGTCATACGGTGTTGTCATGCGGTTTTTCCTTATGAAATGAAAAAAGGTCCTGCGCCATGGCCATCATGTCAACAGGACGGGCGTGACCGTGTCGTCCAACGGCCAGATCGGGCGTCGGACCCGGATATAGGGTACCTGGCGTGGGTCATGCGGGATCGGGCCGCCTGAATCGCAGTACAACACGCGGCTGGCGAACGGTGCAAATGCCGCATGGAAATGGTTTGTCGACTTCACCACCACCATCTTCTTGCCCTTGATGTCCACGCCCATGCCGGTGAACAGGTCGATGCCCAGTGCCTGGGTGCGTTTCGTGATCAGCACCACCGAGATGCCGTCAAATTGGATCGCTGCGCTGTCACCGAGCGGAACCTTGGCGTCGACGAAGGTTTGTGTCGCCTCGCGTTCGAGCCGCGTCACCGTGACCAGGGCATCGATCGGCTGGCCCGAGGTCGGCGCGGTCTTGCCGCCAAAACGCAGCCGCAACTGGCCGCCGACACCTGCCATGAAACACAGGCGCACCGCGATCGGGTCCCAGATCGGTGCCAGCGCCACATTCGTGATCTTGCGTTCGATCAGCCGGCGCAGGATGACGGTGGAGTCGCCGGGGGCGCCGCCGCCGGGGTTGTCGGACGGATCGGCGATGACGACGGTGCCACTTTCCTGCAGGGCGATGTCGATGGCGCCGTCGGGCGTCTGGTAGTCTGGCTGGGTTTTGCCGCGCATGCTGAAAAACTCGTCGGCCAATGTGCGCGCGAGCGCGTCCCCGGCCGCGCGCCGGTTGTCGGTGATCACCAGCACCCGGGCTCCCATTTCGGGCACGTCGGCGTAAGGGAAGCCGTGCGCCAGCGAAATCGACAACACGCCATCCCTGCCTTCGAGTGCGCTGATCTTGTCGACGAAACCACGCATCGGCTGCATCGTGGTCGGAAAGGTGCCGATCATGCGACAGTCGACCATCGACATCACCGGCTTGATCGTGCCGCGGATAGCCTGTAGCGTGAGTTCGACCACTTCTTCGCCGCGCGCGACGAAGTCGGTGTGCGGATACTCCTTGAAGCAGATGATCACCGTGGCGCTTTTCACCCGCTTGAGTGTCAGGTGGCAATGTGGATCGAGCTCCACGCCGATCGGCACCGTGGGCCCGACGATGCCGCGCACGCGCTCGATCAGGTCACCCTCGCAGTCGTCGTAACCATCGGCCACCATGGCGCCGTGCAGACCCAGCAACACGCCATCAACCGGCATCGCCGCGCGCAACTGGCCCAGCACCTCGTCGCGCAGCGTTTCGAAAGCTTCGCGTGACACCGGCCCGGCAGGTTCTGCAAACGCACAGGTTCCTTCAACCAGTGTCCAGCCCTCAAGCCTGGCGCGCCGGCGCGCAACCCAGAATGGCGCGGTACACAACTTGGCATCCTCCGGATGCTGGCCGGGCGGCGCATAAAAGGATTCGTGGAAACTTTCCAGCGCGGTGGGAATCGGCGCGAAGGCGTTGGTTTCCGTGCCGATGGATGCGGCAAACAATTTCATGGCCTGTCTCTTGTGTGTGGATGTGCGGCGGACGCGGCGTTGCCATTCTGGCGCAACTCGGAACAATGGGTTAACTGGTTTGCAGCAGTCTGGGTGGCCAGAGAGTGCGCCCGGTCCATCCGGGCATGGCGAACCGGTTCCCGCCACCGCATCTGGTAACGGCATTGACGACCCTCAAGAGGGCTGTCGTCACCGACAGTCAATGATTGCGCTGGGGCATAAAGCGCGACGCGTGGTACAGATGGAAGACCACGGGTTCCGACCGTATCAGCATGGCACCGCTACGCGAATCCACCTGAACCTGTACGGTGTGGGTGCCGCGATCCAGGTTGACCAGCAGGTGCTCCATCCCGTCCATCTGCGCCGTGTCCCGGCCGTCCAGCCACAACGTCAAGCGGTCTCCCTGATCGTCGCGCAAGGGAGGCCACAGGTCAACTATGACGCGGATCCTGCCACGATTGTCGTGCACGGTTTCATCTGGTTGAGGCGAAATGATGCGCAGCGAAACATAAGGTTGGTCATCAGCGGCTGGTGTCGGCAGCGTGAAACCGGCTAGTGTCAAGCCCAGCGCGCAGGCCAACAGCCAGCGTAACGCCCGCCGGGGTGATGCGGTGCTCTTGAAGGACGATTGCGGTCTGTCTGTCATGGCACTCCTGTCCTGTGGTTTGGCCGCTCGCCCCTGGGCATGCCTGCCGGCCCCGAAATGGCGTCAAGGACGCTTCTGGTCTTCACTTTCCTGCACGGGGGTCTGTCCGCATCGGGACTGCGTGATGCAATGGTATCTTGCACGGGCTTCTAATGGGGGTTCATCGCCATAACGCTCAGAAAGACTTTTAATGCGCAAGCCCAATGTCCCAGATCCACGCTGCTCGTCAGACGCCCGCTGCGCATGGGTCTCACCGACACCCTTGGTTCAACTGCCGTTTGCAGGTTCAATTGAACAGGCCGCTGGCCCCGTGCTCGTTGAGCGCTGTCAACGATCGCGTGGCCTGTTGTTGATGGCGCAATGGCAGGTATCCTGTGGGTGCGGGGTGTGACGCCAATGTGATGCAGGTTGGCCCCGAGATTGGATGTCGATGAATCAGGATGATCACTCCCCCTATGCCTTCCAGGCGCTGCGCGACGGTGTGCGCGCGGTGGTGTCACAGTTCGATTCCCGCTACTGGCAGGAGATCGACGCAGCGCGTACCTTCCCCGAGACCTTCGTCAAGGCCCTGACCGATGCCGGCTGGTTGTCAGCACTGATTCCAGAGCAATACGGTGGCTCCAACCTGTCGCTGCTGGAGGCCAGCGTGGTAATGGAGGAAATCAACCGCGCCGGTGGCAACTCGGGCGCCTGCCATGGTCAGATGTACGTGATGGCTTGTGTCGTGCGCCACGGATCGGAGCAGCAGAAGCAGGATCTGCTGCCAGCTATCGCGCGCGGCGAGATCCGCATGCAGTCGATGGCCGTGACCGAACCGACCACCGGCAGCGACACCACCCGGCTCAAGACGGTGGCGGTGCGCAAGGGGGATCATTACGTCGTGACTGGGCAGAAGGTCTGGACCTCGCGCTTGCAGCATTCGGACTACATGCTGCTGCTGGCGCGCACCACACCACTGGCCGAGGTGAAGAAAAAGAGCGAAGGCCTGTCGGTGTTTCTGGTGGACGTGCGCGGCGAGATCGGCAAGACCATCACCGTGCGGCCGATCCGCAACATGGTCAACCATGAGACCAACGAGATCTTCATCGACGGTCTGGAGATACCGGTCGAGAACCGCATCGGCGAGGAGGGCAAAGGTCTCAAGTACATCCTGGACGGCCTGAACGCGGAACGGATCCTGATCGCCGCCGAGTGTATCGGCGACGGTTACTGGTTCATCGATCGGGCGAGCGCCTATGCAAAAGAACGGGTGGTGTTTGATCGCCCGATCGGCCAGAACCAGGGCGTGCAGTTCCCGATCGCCCGGGCCTATGTGAACGTCGAGGCGGCCAGCCTGATGCGCTACCACGCCGCGGCGATGTTCGACGCCGGCCAGAACTGTGGCGCCCAAGCCAACATGGCCAAACTGCTGGCCGCCGACGCGTCCTGGGAAGCGGCCAATGTCTGCTTGCAGACCCATGGTGGATTCGGTTTTGCTGCCGAATACGACATCGAACGCAAATTCCGCGAGACCCGGCTCTACCAGGTGGCTCCCATCTCGACCAACCTGATCCTGTCCTACCTGGGTGAACATGTGCTGGGTATGCCGCGATCGTATTGAGGCAAGGCGGAACAATGAACACACCAACACCGGAACTCGAACAATGGGTCGGACGCAGCCAGTCGTTGACCGAGGTCATTCATCCGCACCCGGTGCGGCAACTTGCTGCAGCGCTGAACGATGCAAAGCGCCTGCAAGAACCTGCGGTTGCACCCTTGCCCGCTGGCTGGCACTGGGCCTATTTCAATCCGCACGAATTGCAGTTGCAACTCGGTGAAGACGGTCACCCCCGGCGCGGCGACTTTCTGCCGCCGGTCAGTCTGCCGCGCAGGATGTGGGCCGGCAGCCGGCTGCACTGGACACGCGCATTCACGGTCGGCGAAACGGTGACCCGTGACTCACGCATCGCCAGCGTCGAACGCAAATCCGGTCGCAGCGGCGAGATGGTGTTCGTGACCCTGGCGCACCGGTATCGGGATCAGCAGGGAGTGCTGCTCGAGGAGGAACACGACATCGTGTACCGCGAGGGACCGAGCACCGAAGAGAAAGCCGCACTTGCGGAACTGGGCGCCCGTGCACGCGCTGGTACCCACGCATTCGAGCGCGCAGGGGTGCACCAGCAACGCGTGGTTGCCAACAGCGTGTTGTTGTTCCGCTATTCGGCGGCCACCTTCAACGGGCACCGCATCCATTACGACGTCGACTACTGCCGCGATATCGAGGGGTATCCGGGGCTGGTCGTGCACGGACCATTGATCGCGACCTTGCTGTTGGGCTACATCGAGAACACTTTGACGCCGGGCCGCCGTATTCGCGCGTTCACGTTTCGCGCCAAAAAACCCACCTTTGCGATCGGAGCATTCCATCTGCACGCCGGTCCGGTGATTGACGGGTCCGCGATGGAAGTCTGGTCGACCAACAATGTCGGTGAGATCGGACTGGATGCACGGGTCGGGCTGGAATGAAGCGGTTGTCCGCGCCGATCTCATCGGCGCAAGCCATCGGCGCATACCACGACCGATAGCAAGTGCGCGCGCCTGAGGCAGCATCGGCGTGCGGCACCATCATGGAGTACCCATCGCATGCCATCCACCAAAATCACCTTTCCCGGCAGTCAGCAAGCCGCGCTGGCGGGTCGCCTTGACACGCCCGATCAGCCGCCCCGTGCCTGGGCGTTGTTCGCCCACTGCTTCACCTGTTCGAAGGACAGCAAGGCCGCTGCAACCATCTCGCGTGCGCTGGCGCGCGCAGGATTTGGCGTGCTGCGCTTCGACTTCACCGGGCTGGGTAGCAGCGACGGTGATTTCGCGAACACCGATTTCAGCTCCAATGTCGACGATCTGGTGGCTGCAGCCGACTGGCTGCGTGCTGAGCACGGTGCGCCGGCGCTGCTGATCGGCCACTCACTGGGCGGTGCCGCGGTGCTGGCCGCGACTGAGCGTATCGCGGATTGCAAGGCAGTGGTCACGATCGGTGCGCCGTTTGATCCGGCGCATGTGGTGCAACACCTGGGCGAGGGGGTGGAGCAGATCAAGTCCGATGGCGAAGCCACTGTTCAGCTGGCCGGGCGATCCTTCACCGTGCGCCGTGCCTTCATAGAGGACCTGACCAGTCAGAGGCAGACTGAACGGATCCATGCTCTGCGCCGACCTCTGATGGTGTTGCACGCGCCGCTCGATGCCACGGTGGGCATCGACAACGCAAGTCAAATTTTCCAGGCCGCAATGCATCCCAAGTCGTTCGTCGCACTCGATGGCGCTGATCATTTGCTGACCCAGCCCGGCGATGCCCAGTTCGCGGCCGATGTTATCGGGGCCTGGGCCGGGCGCTACCTGGCTGCGGCGCCGGCCGCCGATCAGTCGACGAGCGCTGTGACGCTCGGGCAGCATGAGGCGGCCCTGCCCGAGGGTGCCGTACGGGTAACCGAACGCGGTACCGGCGCATTCGCCGTCGACGTCCGGTCCGGTCGCCACCTGTGGATCTCCGACGAACCGGTTGGCGTGGGGGGTGACGACCTCGGCCCCGGGCCGTACGACATGCTCGTCGCTGCACTGGGCGCATGCACCGCGATGACGTTGCGCATGTATGCGCGCCACAAGAACTGGCCCTTGGACAAGGTCACCGTCGATCTGACGCACGACAAGATCCACGCATCCGATTGCGCCGAATGCGAAACCCGCGACGGTAGGTTGGACCGGATCGAGCGCGTCATCACCATCACCGGTGCGCTGGATACCACCCAACGCCAGCGTCTGCTGAAAATCGCCGACAAGTGTCCGGTGCACCGGACGCTGGATGGGGAGGTGCGGGTGGTGACGCTTGCTGAAGCAGGTGACAGCGGAGCTTGAATCCGGGCGATTCGGACGGCGCGAGTGGGCGGGCGCCGGCGGCACGGTGGGCCTCATCATTGCGCCCTCGATCATCTTCACGCCAATACGGTGTCGGCTTTCGGTAAAGGGTTTACCACAGGTTGACGCCGGTCCGCGTCACTTCTACGATATGTTCTATATAAACAAACGACGTTCCAAATAATGGAACTACGGCGCTCAGATGGATTCGACCCTTGTCAAAGGCGTGGCGGTACTTGAATGGCTGGTGCAGCAGCAGCGGAGCTGTCGTGTCAGCGAAGTGGCGCAGGCGCTTGGATTGGCGCGCAGCAACGCGCACCGCACGCTGCAGACCTGGACGCATCTGGGTTTTGTCGCGCAGGATGCCGACAGCGGGACATACCACTGCACCTTGCGCCTGTTCGAGTTGGGGAGCAGGGTCGCCGATGGATTCGATGTGCGGCGGGTTGCGCGTGAACACCTGGTGGAACTGGCGCGCAACACGCAGGAAACGATTCACCTGTCGGTTCTCGACGGCGCGGAAGTCGTCTATCTGGAGAAGATCGACAGCCCGCAGCCGGTGCGCGCCTATTCAGAGATCGGTGGCCGTGCCCCCGCCCATTGCGTCGCCACGGGAAAGGCCTTGATGGCACATGCTGGCGGCGCCGCACTCGAGCGTCTTGCCGTTCCCCTCACGCGTCTCACGCGGAAGACGGTTGTTGATCTGGACGCGCTGCGTGCGCAGTTCGTACAGATCCGTCGTCTGGGATATGCTGTCAATCGCGAGGAGTGGCGCCTGGGCGTGAGCGGCCTGGGCGCACCGATATTCGATCAGCAGGGTCAGGCCATTGCCGCGGCCGGGCTGTCGGCCCCCTCCGCGCGGCTGGACGACAAGCGCATCAAGGAGCTCGGAGTGCCCCTGATGGCAACCGCACAGGCAATCACCCAATCCCTAGGCGGCAGGGCGCCGGCCGCCAAACCTTCACACAAGGAGACAGCATGAGAATCCACACCGTTCCCAGTCTTGCAATTGCCGTTGCGGCGCTGACACTGGCCAGCACGCCACTATCGGCCAGTGCGCAAGAGAAGTATCCCAGTCGACCGGTCGAGGTCGTCGTGACGTTCGGTCCGGGTGGCGGAGCCGATGGCATGGGACGCAAGATGTCGCAACTGCTCGAGAAGCAGTTGGGCGTGCCGTTCCCGGTATCCAATGTGGGCGGCGCCTCCGGCAACGCCGGACTGACCAAGGTACTGAGCTCGGCGCCTGACGGCTACACCGTTGGAACGCTGATCGCGCTGACCGTGTCATCGTGGGCTTCGGGTCTGGGCACGGCCAAGCCACAGGACTTCACCATCGTCGCCGTGACCCAGGATTCGCCGTCGATGATGTTCGTGCCGACGGATAGCCCGTTCAAGTCCTACCAGGACATGCTGGACTTCGCCAAGGCGAACCCGGGAAAGCTCAAGATTGCGACCTCGGGTTATGGCACGCAGGACGACATCACGATCAAGTATTTCGGCGCCAAAGGTTACAAGATGACAAACGTGCCGTTTGCCAAGCCCGCCGAACGCTACGCCTCGCCGATCGGCCACCATACCGATGCGATCTACGAGGAGCCGGGCGACGTGGCGCCCTTCCTCGCCGGCAAACAGATTCGTCCGCTGGTAGTGTTCGCAGACGAACGCCATCCCGCCTTCAAGGACACGCCGACCTCGAAGGAGCTCGGTTTCCAGATCAGCGACCTGCCGAATTTCCGCACCATTGCCGTCAGTGCCAAGACACCGGCGGATAAGGTCAAGGTCCTGGCAGACGCCATCAACGCGGTGCTCGATGGCGCCGACTGGAAGAAATACTGCGCCGACAGCTACACCTGCGCCTCGCGTCGTTACACGCCAGACGAAGCACAGGTCTATG
>CAJDWR010000139.1_pt1 | contig 12625 bp, 13 predicted proteins | sample 7391651 | NCBI WGS metagenome assembly CAJDWR01 (sample SAMEA7055720, study PRJEB34461) | soil metagenome | biome: terrestrial ecosystem; feature: Peninsula; material: soil | place: Antarctica | collected 2016
GCGTCCTCGCGGATGCGGGTCATGTCGCCGACCAGCAGTGATTGCATGACCAGACCCTGGATCGTGCCAATGAACAAGGTCGCTGCCGCGCTGGTATCCAGATCTGCACGGAACTCTCCAGCCGTCTTGCCGGCGTCGATGGTCTGTTGCAGTCGTTGGGCATAGCGCTGGAGTAGCGACTGCACGATGCGTTTCGGCGTCGTGGCCCCGGCCTTTTGCAGTTCGCCAAACAGCATGCGCGGCACGCCCGGATGCTCGGCGACAAAATCGATGTGACCGAGAAACATCGCGCGCAACTTGTCGTGCGGCGAATCGTGGCCCTCGGCGGCACGGTCAACCCGATCCAGCAAGCTTTCCGCCACCCACTCCATGACCGACTGCCAGATTGCCTGCTTGGTCGGGAAATGCCGGAACAGCGCACCCTCGGTCAGATGCATGTGCTTCGCGATCGCCATTGTGGTGATATCGCTGGGATTCTGGGTGCCAGCCAACTCAACCACGGCTTCCACCGTGTGCGCACGACGCTCGTCAGCAGGCAGGTTGCGGGGTCGATTCATGAAAATGACCAAAAGATAGTAAGCACTCGCTATCTTACGCCGCCGTCCGCTGATTGCAAGCGCAACGATTCCGACTGCAGCGCATCCGCGACACGCAGGCGTTAGAAACGATCAAGGCAGCGGCAGCCGGGCCCGGGCTGACTCTCGCGGAGCGCGATTTCGGAGGTGCGGCTATGCGTCTGTTGCGAGTGGAAGATTCACCCACGACAGCAACGACCATGACCAGGCCGAACTCGACTCGATCCGCACCAAAATGAACATGATCACGAAGACCATCGAGTCGCGATCACCTCGCCCGACTCTGAGCGGTAGACGGCGAAATGCTGACCCTTGTTTTACCCCGATTGGCGTCGCCATGCCGGTCGCGCAGGCTGCTAGTAAAAGCACAGTGCGACGTTATGGAGTCAGATGCCGGATGAGGTGCACTAGTCCGTTCAGGATATCCAGTGGGCTTGGGGGAGAGCCGTTGATTACTGCGTTGACCGGAATCACGTTGCTGACCGCGCCGCGGCTGGCGTAACTGGTGCCGAAAATTCCGCCATCCGCACCGCCGTCGCCCACCACCACCACCCACTTGGGTTCGGGCATCGCCGCGTAGGTCGCCTTGAGTGCTTCTTCCATGTGCACCGAAACCGGCCCGGTGACCAACAGCAGATCGGCATGCCGGGGACTGGCGACAAAGCGGATGCCCGCGCCCTCCAGGTTGTAGTACGCATTGCCCAGCGCATGGATCTCCAATTCGCAGTCGTTGCACGAGCCCGCATCCACATGGCGGATGCACAAGGCACGCCCGAACACGGCGTACAACTCTCGCTGGATGGCTGTGGGCTCGGCTGCGGATGCCTCCGGCGCCGGCAGTGGCTCGCTCAGCCGGCCGGTGCGACGAATGCGGGAAAGGATACGGAACATGCGCGCTTACCCGTCGTGACCGCTGTAGGAAAGGTTGAACGATTTGTTGATGAGCGGGAAGTCCGCAATGATGTTATTGAGAATGGCTACCTCCAGCAGCGGCCAGTTCTGCCACGACGGATCATGTGCGTGGCAGCGCCGGATGCTGCCGTCCGGTCCGGTCTCCAACGCAATCATGATCGGGCCGCGCCAGCCTTCCACCAGGCCCAATCCGAACTGAGCTGCGGGCGCTTGCGGTACGTCCACGGTCAGGGCACCGGCGGGCAGGGTGCCCAGGATGTCCCGGCACAGCCGCAGCGATTCCAGGGTCTCGTCGAAACGCACCTGCACGCGCGCGGCGACATCGCCGTCCGCGCGCATGGCCAGCACCGGTAACAACTTGTCGTAGGGCGCCCAGGGCAGGTCGATGCGCAGGTCCTGCGTGCTGCCGGAGGCGCGTGCTGCCAGACCGATGGCGCCCTTCGCCCGGGCCTGCTCGGGTGTCAGTTCGCCGGCGCCGAGAAAGCGATCCTGAAGGCCTTCTTGGTTGGCGTAAATCTTGTGCAGTTCGCGCACGGAACGCTCCAGAGCCGTGATTTCATCGCGCAGGGTCGCCACTGCGTCTGGCGCAAGATCGCAGGCGATGCCGCCGGGCACTACGGCGTCAAACAGATAGCGCTGCCCGAATACCTGCGCGTTATGCCGCAGCAGTTGTTCTTTCAGGCTGGAGAACTGGGTCAATCCGAAAGCGAAGCCGGCATCGTTGCCAATAGCGCCCAGATCGCCCAGATGATTGGCGATACGCTCACGCTCCAGCACCAGCGCACGCAAAGCGGTGGCGCGCGGCGACGGCGTTGCGCCGACAAGCGATTCCAGCGCGGCGCAGTAGGCCCAACTGAACGCCACGGTCGAATCCGCGCACAGCCGTGCCGCCAGGCGATGCCCGTCGAGCAAGGTCATGCTTTCAAAACGCTTGGCGACGCCCTTGTGCGTGTAGCCCAGGCGTATCTCCAGCCGCAGCACTTTTTCACCCACTACGGACACGTGGAATCGTCCCGGCTCGATGGTGCCGGCATGCACCGGTCCCACCGCCACTTCGTGCACGCCTTCGCCGGAGACGCGCACGAAAGGGTATGGCTCGTTGGTGGTCGGATAGGTTTGCGTGGCGCTGACCGCGCGACGCAAGGGGAAAACCGTTTCCGGCCAGCCACCGTGGCGCAGCCATGGGCGCCGGTCGCCGCCGTCGGCGCGAATGCCGAGCAGGTCATACACCGCACGCTGCATGTGGTCGGCCGCCGGAAAACGCGTTGCCAGTGACGGATACAGCGCCGCATCGGCAGGCATCGCATGTTCGATTACCACCACCCGATCGGGCAACAAATACGCGGCGCGGATGCGCAGGCGCTGGTCCCGATCCAGATCATCGCTACCCCACAACGCCAGTAGCTTGGCGCTCGCATCGTGCAGCGCATCAGCTGCCTGGGACCAGCGCTTGGCGTCGACCACCACGTGCCAGGCCGGCACGTTGGCGGGCAGGGAGTTGCGGTCGGTATCAAGGAAGTCGGGCGGCACGGGATTCATCCGATCAGTTCTGCCGCCAGGTGATACCACTCGGCCAGCGCTGGCGGTATGTACACACCAAGTATCAGCACGATCGACAAATGGACAAATACCGGTATCAGCGCGGGCTGATGCGGCAAACGTGGCGCGTCGGTGTCGCCAAAGACCATGGGTTGTACCTTGGCGAAGATGGCGGCAAAGGCCACACCCAGGGCGATTACGTTGGGTGCCGGCAATCTGCGAGGCGTGACCGGCGGCAAAGAAAATCGCCGACTTGGTCAGCGAGTGCACGGTCATATGCAGCAGCGCGGCGAAGTTGGCCAATGGTCCGCCCATGCCGAACGCAAAGGTGATGATGCCCATGTGCTCGATCGACGAATACGCGAACAGGCGTTTGATGTCGCGCCGCCGCCACAGGAAGATCGCGGCCAGCAGGGTCGAGAACAAGCCGAAGCCCATCAGCATGCGTCCGGGCAGCTCCGAATGCATGGCGCCGACCGCAAGAATCTTGCAGCGAACCACGGCATACATCGCCACGTTGAGCAGCAGCCCGGATAGCACCGCCGAGACCGGAGTGGGACCCTCGGCATGCGCATCGGGCAGCCAGTTGTGCAAGGGCGCCAGGCCCACCTTGGTGCCGTAGCCGACCAGCAGGAACACGAAGGCCAAGCCGATCACGGTGGGATCGAGCTGAGCCTTCACGCCATTTAGATGAGTCCACAGCAAGGCACTCATGCCTTCGTTGCCGAGCAAACGCTCTGCGGCGAAATACAGCAAGATGGTCCCGAACAGGGCCAGGGCGATACCGACGCCGCACAGGATGAAATATTTCCAGGCCGCCTCGATGCTGGTGCGGGTGCGATACAGCGATACCAGCAGCACGGTCGACAGCGTGGCCGCTTCCATCGACACCCACAGCACGCCCATGTTGTTGGTCGACAGCGCCACCAGCATGGCCGCCATGAATAACTGATACATGCTGTGATACAGCCGCAGGCGCCCGGCGTTGAGGCGGCCGTGATCTTGTTCGATGCGCATGTAGGGCCGCGAAAACGTGGCGGTGGTGAAGCCGACCAAGGCGGTCAGCGCGATCAGGAACACGTTGAACGGATCGATGAAGAACTGCTCGCGCGCCAGCAACAGCGATCCGTGGCCGATAACCCGCATCACCAGCGCGCCGGCGGCGATCAGTGTGGCCAGGCTGATGGCGACGTTGAGTTCGGCCGCGCGCTTCCAGGCTCCGGTCAGGGCCAGCGCGAGCGCGCCGAACAACGGGATTCCCAGTACCAGCGCAAGCTCCACCTCAATCCTCCTTGAGTTCTTCGAGCTTGCGCAGGTCGAGGCTGTCGAACTGCTCGCGGATCTGGAAGAAGAAGATGCCGAAAATGAACACGGCGACCAGCAGGTCCAGTGCGATACCCAGTTCGATCACCATCGGCATGCCGTAGGTCGTGCTGGTGGCGGCGAAGAACAATCCGTTCTCCATCGCCAGGAAGCCGATCACTTGGGTCACCGCCTTGTGCCGCGCGATCATCATCAGGAACGCCAGCAAGATCACCGCCATCGCAATGCCCAGGGTCTGCCGGGTGACCGTGGTTGCCAGCGAGCTGATCGGTTGTGCCATGGGATGTTGACCGACGGGTCGCTGCCACCTTCGATGCCCAGGCGGCGTATCAAGTGCATCAGGATCCACGGCATCAATATGACCTTTTCGATCAAGGTCAGTCCCGCAGAATAGTAAAGGTGCGGCAGATTCGCGCTTATCGCCACCAGCAGGGTGGAGGTGGTCAACACCGCGCCCTGCCAGGCCAGCAGGTAGACCAGTCGCCGCGTGCGCCGCTGCGCCAGCATGGCGAACGAGATCATCAGCAGGCCGGCGGCCAGCACGTGCAACAGTTGGGTGGTAAGGCTCAGGGGAGGCATGATTCAGGATCGCAGCAGCAGATGGACCAGCACGCCGAGCACGGCCAGCAGGAATGCCATGCTCAGGAACTCCGGCGCGCGGAAGATACGCAACTTGGCCGAGACGGTTTCGATGACCGCCAACACCGCGCCGGCAATGGCCAGCTTGGCCACCAGCCAGACGACGGCAAGCAGCAGTGCCAGCGGGCCGGACTGGTGCGGGGCAATGCCCCAGGGTACGAACAGGGCGAAGCCGATGCAGGTGTAGTTGAACAGTTTCAGCCACGACGCCCATTCGATCAGGGCCAGATGTCGCGCCGAATATTCCAGCAACATCGCCTCATGGATCATGGTCACTTCAAGATGCGTGGCCGGGTTGTCGATCGGGATGCGCGCATTTTCCGCCAGCAGCACCATGACGAAAGCCACACCAGCGAAAGCCAGGCTGGGGTGCAACTCCAGTGCAGTTGCGTACAAGGTACCTTCCACCACGGTCGGCAGGGCAGTGCTGCCGAACATCAGGAAGGCATTGAAAAGCACCATCAGCAACGCCGGTTCGGCCAGAAAGCCGATCATCATTTCGCGGCGCGCGCCCATGCTGCCAAAGACCGTGCCGATATCCATGGCTGCCAGTGAGATGAAGACCCGTGCCGTGGCGAACAGGCCGACCAGGGCGATCGCATCGGCCACGCGCGCCATCGGCAGATCGGTGGTCACTGTAGGAATGATTGCCGCCGCCATCGTCATCGTGCCAAACACGATGTAAGGTGTGGCGCGAAACAAGGGCGAGGCGTGCGTGGCCAGTATCGCGTCCTTGCGAAACAACTTGCGCAGGGTGCGATAAGGCTGCAACAAGGGGGGCGCCGAGCGGTTCTGCAGCCAGGCCCGGCATTGCGCGACCCAACCAGCGAACACCGGCGCCAATGCCACGGCAAGCACCACCGCACTCAACTGACTGACGATTGCGAGCGCGTTCAAAGGACGAACACCAATAGCCCGACCAGGGTCAGGAAGCTGTACAACAGATAGACGGCCAGACGACCGCCCTGCATCACCGCCAGCACATTGGCCACCCAGCCGACGGCGCGGGCAAGCGGCAAATACAGGGCATGCCAGAAGCGATCCTCGATCTGGATGCCGTAATGGGGGGCCGCGTCATCGGGTGCGGGGACCTGGCGCTCAATGCGGAAGAATGGTCCGAACATGCGCCGGATCGGCTGGCCGAATCCCTCGGCCGTGTCCTGCATGCGTGGGGATAGGACCGGATAGCCGCAATTCCACGGCGGCATCCGTCGCGCCCGACCGTGATACATCCGCCGCACCAGCACAAACATCAAAGCGAACACGACGAGCATGCCCACCAGCAACCACAAACCGCTGTAGGACGCCTGGTCCGGTGCCACCGGAGCAATCCACCACGGCGACGCACCGCGTTCGACCGCGGTGCCAACCAGACTACCGGTCGGCGCGGCGATGGCGTCCAGCGCGTACTGCGGCAGTACGCCGATGAGGATGCAGCCCAACGCCAGCCATGCCAGCCCCAAGCGCTCCAGCCAGCCGGCGTCATGGGCATCCATCAAGGATGGCTCGCGTGGCTGACCGAGGAAAATCACCCCGTAGAACTTGACCATCACGTAGCCAGACAACGCTGCGGTAAGTACCACCACGGCCGCGCCCAGCGGCACGATCATGTTCACGAACGCGTGCGGGAGCGATGGCGTGGACAGGAACGACTGCAGCAGCAACCACTCGGAAACGAAGCCGTTGAGCGGCGGCAATCCAGCCACTGCCAAAGTGCCCACCAAGGCCAGGGTGGCAACCCATGGCATGTTCCGGATCAGGCCACCGAGCTTGCCCAGGCTGCGCTCGTGGGTGGCATGGAGCACGCACCCGGTGGCCAGGAAAAGCAGACTCTTGAACAGGGCGTGGTTGAACGAATGCAGCAAGCCTGCGGTGAGCGCCAGCGCCGCCAGCAGATGCAGATTGAACGCGTAGCACAGCAGTGCCAGGCCGATCGCGGTGAAGATCAGGCCCATGTTTTCAATCGAGGAATAGGCCAGCAGGCGTTTCATGTCGGTTTGTACGGCGGCAAACACCGCGCCGTACAACGCCGTGATCAGCCCCATGGACAGCGTCAGCATCCCCCACCACCAGGGGCCGGCATCATGCAGCAAATCAAAACTGATGCGCAGCATGCCGTAGATGGCCACCTTCAGCATCAGCCCGCTCATCATGGCCGATACCGGCGACGGCGCGGCCGGATGCGCCTCCGGCAACCACACATGCAAAGGTACCAATCCCGCCTTGGTGCCAAAACCGAATAGCGCCAGCAGAAACGCGACGCTGGCCCAGCCGGGTGACAGTGATGCCGCGCGCATCGCGTCGAAGGTCAGCAGCCAACTGCCACCGTGCAGCACGCCAAAGCTCAGCAGCAGCGCCAGCGCGCCGACGTGCGCCATCAACAGATACAGGAACCCTGCGCGCTGGATCTCCCCAATGCGGTGCTGTGTGGTCACCAGGAAGTACGAGCTGAGCGCCATCGTCTCCCAGGCCACCATGAACAGGTAGGCATCGTCGGCCACGATCACCATGGCCATGCTGGCAAGAAAGATGTGGTACTGCAGGCACAGCAGGCCTGGCGAGGTGCCTTCGCCGACGCGGAAATATCCGGCGGCGAATATCGAAATACCGGCACCGACGACGCCCAGCAGCAGCAGGAAAAACCCTGACAAGGCATCCAGGCGAAGGTGGAACGGAAGATCTGGCAGGCCCAGCGGCAGCACCGCCTGCTGCACCACGAAACCATCCAGCAACGGTAACAACCCGATTGCAGCGACGCCCAGTGCGACCAGCGCACCCAGGGGAAACAGCGTGTACGCCACCCAGCCCATGCGCTGCGGGCGCACCAAGCCCAGAACACCGATCACCAGCCAGGCGATGACCAGGCTGGAAAACGTTGACAGTGGCGACATCGGCGACAATCCGTTTGCTCCGGCAAATACCTTCAATATGCCATCACGAACGGACCAACCCCGGGCCACACGGCACTATCGACGTATTATGATTGAAATCGACCAGCATCACTACAGCCCGCGCCCATAAGTGGCAGGAATTTTTGACCGGCGCTGGGTTCAGATGGCGCAGGCCTGCTTGACCGACTCGACCGCCACGATGGTCAGCAGCAACCATTCCAGGGGTTTGACCCCGGCTGGTGCGTCCTGCTCCGGGGCCAGCACGGCCCGCACCGGAATGGCCGCTTGATTGGTGTGCCTGTTCGGGGCGGCCAGACTCACGGCAGCAACGCGGATCGCCAACTGCGCCTCGCGTGCCGCTCGAAGGCCCGCGGCACTGACCGGCGGATAGCGGATCTGCGCAAGCGTTGTCTCAATGGCCAGTTCACTGGGTGCCGCCACGTCAGGACCGACAAACGACACCGCTTGCGCCGCCGGCAATTCAATCAACCCTTGGCGCGACAACTTCAACAGCGCCACCCGGCAACTCCTGTCTTTGGCCCGTCCATCGGCACCGCGCCAGTCCAGTCCCTGGCACACTTCCTGCGACAGACCCACGCGCGTCAAATCAACCACGCAATCGACTTGATCGTGAATACGTTCGAGAACGTCTTCATAGAATTCGCGGCCGCATACCAACGTGGAACCACCTTAAACAAGGCGTGCTCCCGCCTAGTCTCAACTTTCAAGCGTACAAGCTTGCCACGTCTTGCCGCCAGCAGATGTCGCAATCAATCGCATTGTGTTCTAGTTCAGCACGACCGGGTGATAGTGTAGTGGGCGGAAAACTCGAGTGCTGCACTGCGAGCCATGCGGTTTGCTGGTGCAGCACAGTTGTTCCGCAAAACGAGGGAGAATAACATGATAAGAATAACTTTATTGGTGCTTCTGGCAGTACTTTGGAGCACAACTGCAATCGCGGCGAATCAGGAAGATGCCCGCGTAGCCATCGCCGGAGCTGAGGCGGCCGTCCAGTCAGCCGAAAGTGCCGATGCGGCAACGGTGGCAACCACTGAAATGCGTGCGGCGAAAGATAACCTCACCGCAGCGGTTGGCGCGATGGACCGCCGCAGCTGGGATGCCAGCGTACTCAATGCACAGAAGGCCGTCGCAGATGCCAATTTGGCCACTGCCCGCGCACGCCAGCATCGGGCGACCAGTGCGACCCGCGAGATCGAAGCAAGCCTCCAGACGCTTCGCCAAGAAACTGCGCAGCCGAGGAATTAAGACATGAAATCAATAGCCATTAGATTGACGCCTGTTCTGGCGCTGCTTTTTCTTGCTGCCTGCGCAACGACGCCGAAGGGACCGCCTCCGGAAGTGGTGCGACTGAATAACCAGCTCACGCAGTTTCAAGGTGACCAACGGATCGCCGCCAACGCAGCGGATGAACTCAGCAAAGCGCGGGTTGCGGTCAACGCCCTGACCAGCGAGGCCCGCAGTCTTGACGAAGCGCACTACCAGCAGCGCGTCTATGTTGCGGATCGCCTGGTTCATACGGCCGAAGCGATAGGCTTGGCCCGCTACGATGAGAAACGCGGCGAAGAACTCGGCCGGACGCGTGATCAACTGCTGCTTCAGGTCAGAACACAACAGGCTGGGCAAGCCCGCCAAGCGGCGACCGCGGCAGAGGCTGCGGCGATAGCCGAGCGTCGTAGCGCGCAAATGGCTCGCGAAGAAACCGTCGCGGCGCAGGCGCAGTTGGAAGTCATGCGCAACAAGTTGATTGACCTACAGACCAAGCAGACGGCGCGCGGGCTCGTGATCACGCTCGGAGATGTGCTGTTTGCAGTGGACAAGGCCGATCTCAGGTCTGGTGCCACCCGTTCACTCGATCAGTTGGCTCAAGCATTGCGAGACGATCCAAATGCCACCATCCAGATCGAGGGCCATACCGATTCCACGGGTAGCCGCGAACACAACATGGACCTGTCGCGCCGCCGCGCCGAGTCGGTGCAGTACTACCTGGTCTCGCACGGCATCAACTCGACGCGTATCACCAGTCAAGGCTTGGGTCCTGATTACCCGGTGACCAACAACGAGACGACCTCCGGGCGCCAGCAGAACCGGCGCGTCGAGGTGATTGTCAAGAATCCGTAAAACAGGAACTGCATTAGGTTATTGTCATTCCGGACGCCGCACAGCGGCGTCCGGAATCCGCTGGATGCCTGGTGACCTCTAACACGCAGTACGCAGTAAACATGACGACACGATGACCAGCAATGGTCCGAGAGCCCAGGGTAAGAGCATCATGCGCCCGGAGTTGATAGCGAGTCTCCTCTGGATCAGTTGGGCATCTAGCCAGAAATTGTTGCTGATAACACGCCGTCTTTGCTGATAACCAGACGAATGGTTCTGAATAGCTGGCCATCGACCTCGTAGGGAAGTGTTCCTTGAGTGATCTCCCTGCCTTCATTGCGCAAAGAATACGCTACAACGCCGCCATGCTCTTGTTTTGAGAAATAGATCGACTCGACGCTACTTGCGCTGATCGGACTGAATGAAACGCGGCTGCTAGGGAGCTGGACGACCAGCTCGTCGTAGCCTGTTGGCGCAAGATTCACCAGCACTACCTTCGGGTAAGCGGCCCGAAAGATGAAGGCTGAGCAAACAACAGCCGCTATGCACAGGACGAGAAGCAGAGCCAACTTTTTCATATAGTTGAAATGATGATTTAGGGGCCTGACGCTGGACTTAAGTGGTGGCTAAGCCGTTCGCGTTGAACGAAATGTTACACCGCGCCCAGCGAATCATTGAGACGCTCGCTTTTGCGACCAGTGAAGGCATCAAAGATCTGGCGATGCGCATGGTACGACCATTGATCCGTCCGCTCATAGTAGCCCGCAACCCAAGCCTGCAAATTTTCTAGCATGACGTCTTGTGCCTCCTTAGACGTATATTTGTGCGGCTCCCAAGGACGTTGCCGGTTGTGCTCCAAGCACGTCTCGAGCCCAGGATTGAGGAACACGAGCTCCGTGCAATAACTGGATGCGGTGTTCACGAGCTCCCCGTAGCAACCTTCAATGACCCAGCGGTCATGCGACGTGAGGAACGCGGTCAGGGAGTCCGCAATAGCATCCGCATCGCGCTGCACTGCGATCTTCTCCGGCTCCCAGACAATTGCATCCAGGTCTAGATGAGCCAGATCGTATTCTTGAGCGAGCGCTTTGGCGTAGGTAGATTTGCCAGAGCCCGAATTTCCGAAAACAAGAACTTTCATTTGCAGCCTGCCACCAGAAGTGCGCCGCCGCGTTAGCGGTCGGCTTGGACGATTTATTAGACGGCACTACGCCGCTTGACTGCTAGGCGCACTGCTAAAGCGGCGAGAAACGAGCTAAGCAGATATCGTTGAACTTTGGCAAAGGCATGGCGTTTGGATAGCATCATAGCCACTGCCGCGGCTGAAATTATAATGAAGGAATGCGCGCTAGCTGCTGCAACGAGTTGCGCGAGCCCTAGCACCACGGTCTGGCCGAGGACATTACCCACGGTGGGGTCTACGAACTGCGGCAGTAGAGCTCCATAAGCAATGACGATTTTGGGATTGAGCAAGCAGGTAGTTAGGCCGCGGCGATAAAGCAACACCCTATTCTCGTTAGGCAAGGCTGTAGGAGCCAAGGCTGATGAGCGCATGGCAATCGCCTTGTAGACGAGCCAAAGCAAGTAGGCCATGCCGATCCAGCGGACGATGTCGTAGGCGACTGGAACTGCCTTGAAGAGTGCGGACAGGCCCGCGGCGGTAGCCAGCATTAAAGGAATATGCCGGAGCACACGGCGCCAAGGAAGGCGAACCCGGCCGATCTATCCTGACAGATCGAGCGAGACGCCAGATAGAGAAGATTGGGCCCAGGCGAAAGCGCCATAGGAAAGGCAACAATCGCGAATGACAGGAATCCTGAGATCGGTGGCATGAGGTGTCCGCGCCGTCTGACGTTTGAGTTCAGCGGCACGCCGCTTTTCGCGCGCCCGCAAAATTTAGGTTTGCCGCTACGCCACGCCTCGATGGTGCGAGTGCTGTGGCGGGTGACGGTGTAGCAGCGTGAACGCTCGAAGAATTCCTCAGGCGGCCGAAGTTTAGGTAACTGCATGGCGACCAACGCCAAGACAACGCCGTCCGCCTCGAACGAGTGCTTAGGCCGGTCTCGACGGATCCTTCTCACGTGCCCAGAACTCAACACAGATGGTCATTAGTGTCCAAACCAGAAGAGTAGGTCGTATTTTATCCGGAACCAGATCATGTCCGCGGAGCGTGTAGTCGATCAGCTCCGGAAATATGAGGGCAATGACAATTGCGTAAATGGAATAGCTGATCCGGTTCCTACTCGATGAAATATAGAGAATTGATATAACCGCTGCGGCCAGCCCGGCCAAGATGACTCCGAACTGCCATGAGTTGAGCTTTTCAGTCCCCGTGAGCGCCAAGCCGAGGACAGCGCCAAAAAACACGTTGAGTCCACTTAAATTTGCCTGATACTCGCCATGTGACATTTGGCCGAAGCCGAGCCTGGCGAACAACGCTTTGATATTCATCTAGATGCAATGTCCTCTCTTTCAACAGGCCTAGACAGTATGACTTTCGCGGCCAAGGCTGACCTCCGCGAGACGATTGTCGCGGGTTGGCCGGAAGCCAGAGCCGCATGAGGGTGCAAGCGCTACGCTCATCTTGGGTTTCCTACGCGGAGGTCAGCATGCAAAACGATACCACTA
>CAJDWR010000099.1_pt1 | contig 12598 bp, 9 predicted proteins | sample 7391651 | NCBI WGS metagenome assembly CAJDWR01 (sample SAMEA7055720, study PRJEB34461) | soil metagenome | biome: terrestrial ecosystem; feature: Peninsula; material: soil | place: Antarctica | collected 2016
GTGGTGACCGGCGCCGCTCGCGCGCCAACCCGGTCGACCGCGTGTGCCAGTACCGACGGCGTCAGCGCAGACTCCTGCACCAGCTCTATCCAGCCACGCTGCGCCAACAGGCCTGCACGCAGCGTCTGTTCACTTTCCGAGCCGCCGGCAAACGGCACCATGACCGATCGGACTCCTGCCTGCAGGGTTTCCAGGACGGTGTTGTAACCGGCCTGGCTGATCGACACCCGGCAGCGCCGCAGCAACTGGGGAAAGTCGGCACGGTTGCGCTCGACAACCACGCCGTCACCATGCAGCAAACGGGCAAGCGCAACGAGTTCGGAAAATTGCAGCGCGCCAATGCCCGCACCCACCAACACACGCCAGCGGCAGTCGGCCATGTGCGCCAGCGCCCGGGCGCGGATTGCCGCGTCAAGCAGGGGCAGGCCCACCGCACCTCCGCCCGCCGACACCAGCACCTCGTCGAGGCCATCGCACCCGTGGCCCGTGTCGATGTCATTGGTCGTCTGCACGGGATCGACCACATAGCCGGTGTAATGCAGTCGGGCTCCGAGTTCGGACACATGGGCAAAACTGCGCTCGAACGGCACCAGTGCCGGATCGCCATGCACCAGCACATGGTCAAAGTACTGATCGAACAAGGCCAGCATGCGTTGCTGGCGCTGCGGATCACCTTGCCCGCCACCCAGCACATCCCGCACCGAAGACACGATCAGCGGCGGGGTCGGCGATTGCCGCGCAGCCTCGAGCAGCGGCAGCAACTCGAAACGCATCTGACGGCGACCGAACGGGAATAACTCGACCAGCAACAATTGAGGATCAGTCTCGCGCCAGACAGTCAACAAGGCCCGCTTGCGGGTGTCACGAAAGACGTCGTCGACCGTTCGCCCCTGCGCATCGACCAGCGACTTGAAGCTCAGATCCTCTGCAGCTACCGGCGGCAACTGGACCCAATGCGCAGCCACCGGCAACAGTCCCGGAACCGGTACCCCCCCGCTGACCAAAGTGACGGCCAACCCCCGACGGGTCATGGCGTCAGCCAGCAGCACTGCACGTTTCAGATGGCCTGTGCCCAGCAGGTGCTGGACGTAGACCATGACACGTGGCGGGTTCACCGGTCCGTCTCGGATCGGGCAGCGGTGGCGTCCGGACGAACAGACAGCGGCTGGTTCAGACGCGAGATGGCCGGCGTTCCGTTCGCGTCGAGCGTAAACAGGTGCAGCGCACCCCAGTCCAGCTTGGCCGGTGGTTTTCCCAGCATGTCCCAGCCTGTGGCCCGCGCAAAAATCACCCGGATCACACCCCGATGGGTCACCGCCAGCGTGGCCCGCCCTTGCGCCGCCCACGCCGCCAGGCATGGCTGAACCCGTTGCCAGACCAGACGCGGACTCTCGCCGCCTGGTGGCATGAAGTCCCAACCCCGCGCCTCGTTCTCGTCCATGGCATCACCCAGTTCGGACCGCAGATCGGCCAGCCGCCGCCCTTCCCATTGTCCCCAGGCCATCTCGACCAGGCGGGCTTCGATCGCCGCCGTGGCCAGTCCCAATTGCGATGCCGTCTGCACGCAGCGGGCGAGCGGACTGGTGAACACCTGCATGCCATCACACTGCGGCGGCAGGCGTGACGCAGCGAGCACCGCCGCGGCGGCCTCGGTCAGCCCGATGTCGGTGCGTCCCTGCACCCGCTTGTCACGGCTCCACGGTGTCTCGCCGTGGCGCAACAAGGCCAGCGTCACGGACATGGCAGACCAGCTGTGTGTTGCGCAGCACCGGCTGCATCTACCGCATTCGTTCCATTCGCCCGATCGGACGACGCGACAGGATCGCTCCCGTCGCAGCTTCGGTCCCACCGCGCCAACAAGTGGCGCAAGTGTTCGGCTGCCTGCACCAAGCTGCGTTCGTGATCGACAAACAGCGCAGCTGCACGCCCCATCGCCGCACAACGCGCCGGGTCAGTCAACAAGGCACGCGCGCAGGCGGCAAGCAGTTGCGGGTCGATCGCCGGCGCCAGCAGGCCGGTCACACCATCGTTCACGACATCCGGCACACCGCGGGTGGCACAGGAGACAACAGCAGTTCCGGCGGCCTGGGCCTCGAGCATTGCCATACCATAGGCTTCGTTCACCGCCGGCCAGATACACAGGTCAGCCGCCGCGTACAACGCCGCCATGGTGCGCGCGTCACAAGCTCCCAGATAGAACACCCGTGCGGGTGCGGCTTGCTCCAGCAACGCCTCGACCTGCGCCCGTGCACTGCCATCACCGGCCACCAGCAACTGCCACGGCAGATCGTGCAAAAAACACAACGTCTGCGCGAGCACCGCGTATGAGGCGAGCTTGTCGCCCGGACGCATCATCGCGGACACCAGCATCCATGGCTGTGTGGGCGGCAAGCCCAACGCATGCTGCAGCCGCATACGCAAGAGCGACCGTTTACGCGCGGCGCGGCGGTAGGATGCCGGATCCAGAAATGGCGGCAGGCGTTCGATCCGGGTATGTGTCAGGGCTACCAGTTGCAGGCCGGCCACGTCATGGGCGGTTGGGCACAGCAACATAATAGACGTGGTAGGTGAACCAGAGCGTTGGCCGATCACATTTTGAAGCGCCTTGCCACCGGTCGATCAGCGCCTGGGCAACTGCATGGCCTTCGCGCTGCAAGGCCTGCTGCCGCGCCATATCGCCTGCGCCGTCAAAACTACGCAGGTCGGACACAAGTTCGACGGTGTGGCCAGCCAGTTGCAAGGCATCCATCAACAGACGGGCGACCCGCCGGTCACCGGACGCTGTCGGGTGGGTTGGAGCCTTCAAGGGCGCGTAAAAGGCAATACGCATGCGGCATTCTAGGAGCCGAGACCGCGCGTCAACCGGTGCAGAGTGGCCCGTACAATTCGCGGCGCCCGATCCACTGTCGCGCCGCTGGCGAATCCGGCCTGCTGCCGCCCCTACCCCCTTTCCACCAATCCTGTTCCATGTGCGGCATCTTTCTTGTCCTCGAACGCGGCCGCCCAGTTGACATGACACGCGCCATGGCCGCAACCCGGCGGTTGCACCACCGGGGTCCGGACGGCCAGGGCCACAAGACGTTTGACTGGAAGGTTCCGACGGCGGATGGCCTTGCCACGGTATCCGGCTTTCTCGGCCACACCCGGCTGTCGATCCTGGACCCGAGCACACGCTCGGACCAGCCGTTCCAGCACCAGCAACACACGCTGGTCTACAACGGCGAGATCTACAACTTCAAATCCCTGCGTAATGATCTGGCACGCAACGGTGCCGCATTTGCGACCGATGGCGATACCGAGGTACTGCTGCAGTTGCTGGTGCAGCACGGCGTGCACGGACTGAACAAGGCCAACGGGATGTGGGCCTTGTGCCTGCTCGACGCGCAGCAACATCGGTTGACGGCAGTGCGTGATCGGTACGGCAAGAAGCCTCTGTTCTATTTCCAGAATGCACAGACCTTGTGCATCGCCTCCGAGATCGGCCCGCTGCTCCACTACCTGGATCGGCGACCCGGTTTGGTTCAGGCCGACATCGACGCATTCCTGAACAGTGGCTGGGCTTATCCACATGCCGATGGCGCCACCCACGTGCACGGCGTGCGTCAGGTGTGCGCCGGCTGCGCGATCGAATTCGACCTCGGCAACTGGCGCAGCTCCGAGCGCGCGTACTTCGACCTGGCAGACCATGTGCGCAGCGGCGCCCGTGATCCCGCACAACTGTCCGAACTGGTGCGCGATGCTGTGTGCGCCCGGCTGGTTTCCGATCGCAAGGTCGGACTGCTGCTGTCCGGCGGCGTGGACAGTTCGTTGATCCTGTCGGTACTGGCCCACCAGGGCTTGACCGACCAGGTGACCTGCTTCACCGGCGATGCCGGAAAAAGTGATGACGCGGCTTTTGCGCACGCCTGCATCGCGCAACTGGGCTTGCACAGCGTTAACCTGCCGCTGGACTATGGCGACGGTGGCATGGACAGCTTTCTGCAGGTCTGCCGCCACCAGGAAAAACCGTTTCCCTTCATCGGCAACGCGCTGGCAATGCCACAGCTATACGCCCATATCGCCAGCCACGATGTGCCAGTGGTGCTCGATGGAACCGGTGGTGACGAGGTGTTTGCAGGTTATTGGGACCGTTACTTCCGGTTCGCCGCGCGGGAAGCGCTACTGGCCGGCGACACGGAGTGGATCCAGCAGGTACAGGCGGACAATGCTGATACACCACGACTGCATGCGCTGATTGCGCAGGCGTTGGCATCGATGGCAGCGGGTCAGGTGCAACCGCCGCTGCCCCGCGGACTGTTTGGCAACCCCGACGATCCGCCGGACCTGGATAGCTTCGTGCAGGCCGGCGTGCGTGAGGCGCCCAATCGCGATGCCCTGGCGCAATTCCAGGGCACATTGGGCCAGGCCCTGGTACGTGACGCGGCCCAGGGCCGCTTGCATGAATGGTTATGGCAAAACGACCGCAACGCGATGATGTCGGGCATTGAGAACCGCAGCCCCTTGCTGGACTATCGGCTTGCACCCTACATGGCCAGCGGTTACCGCAATGGCTTCATCGGCCAGTGGAACAAGCCCTTGCTGCGTAACGTGTTTCCAGTCCCTTTGCCGACGCAGTGGCGCCGCGACAAACAGGGTTTTCGCTGGGTTTACCACCGCTTCCTGCGCAACCACCGTGACCAGGTCCTGCAGTTGATCGCCGCCTCGCAGATCCTGCCGCAGCGGGTGGATGTCGCACGCCTACTGGACGCTGCCCGGCGTGATCCGGCCTATCTGGGCAGCAGCCTTGTGCACCGGATGTTGTGTGTCGCCGGACTGGAGCAGGCCTGCGACTTCGGCGGCATTGCAAACGCGGCTTGAGGCGCGTCTGTTGTTGGCGACCTGGACACGTGGCTACTCAGGCGCGCTGCGATCGGGCGCGTAACGTACTCACCCAATCGGTGAGCCGCGCCATCATCAACATTCGCTGTTGCAATGCGTGCGGCCAGCGCAAGTCAAGTGGTCAACTCCCGTTTGCAGTTTCAAACCGAATCGGACGGCCAACCGGTCCAGGTTGCCCTGCAAGCCGAACTCGGCATGCACCCGTGCACGCCCGGCCAGTGCCAGCGCCTGCCGGCGCGTGGGGTCACGCATCAGCGACTCCAGCGCCTGCGCCAGCGCCTGCGGGTTCTGTGGTGGCACCAGCACGCCGGTGACGCCATCAATGATCAACTCGTGGATGGCCGACACGTCGGTCGCGACACAGGGAACGGCCTGGCTCTGGGCTTCCATCAACACATTGGGCAATCCGTCGCGGTCACCGTCCTGGGCGATGCGACTGGCCAGCGCAAACAGGTCGGCCGAACGGTACAGCGCGAGCAAAGCATCCTGCGCCATCGCACCATGCCAGACGATACGATCGGCCAGCCCCAGAACGGCCGCCTGTTGCTCCAGCGCCTTGCGCAGCGGGCCACCACCGACATGCTGCAGGCGCCAATGCAGATGGCTCGGCAACCGCGACAGCGCATCGAGCAGGATATCGGTACCTTTTTTTTCCACCAGCCGACCTACCGACAACAAGGCGATCGGGTCGTTCGCGACGCTGCCATCACGCGGCTGGTGGGGTTCACCGCAGGCTGCGAACCGGCCCAGGTCCAGCCCGTGGTAGACCAGATCGACCCGCCCGGGCGGCGCCAGGCTGGCCAGGTAGTCGCGGTTGGTGGCGGTGCAGGTGACCAGCCAGTCACACGAGGCGAGCTTTTCGCGCAGCTCCCATTGCGGCGTGGTCCAGATGTCCTTGGCATGCGCCGAACCCGACCAGGGCAGGCCCCGGATCGTCGCACAATAACGCACCACCGAGGCCGGCGTATGCAGAAAATGCGCATGGACCCGAACCACTTCGGCAGGCAATTCAGCTGCCAGCACCAGCGCCTGGCCGAACCGGCGCATTCGACTGGCGCTGCGGTCGCGCCACAGGTCACGCAGCCATTGGGCTCGCGCCGCGGAATATCCGGCTTTGCGTCGCACGGTCCACCAGGCCCTGAGCACCCGCATGAGGTCGTCACGCAGATACTCCGGCAGGTACAACACAGGCGCGCGGATGCGCGCATGGATCGGATGAACCTGACTGTCGGTCGGATGCCGCAACGACGCGATCAGGATCGGCAACCCACGTTGCTCCAGCGCCTCGATTTCCTGTGCAATGAAAGTTTCTGACAGCCGCGGGTAGCCCTTGAGCACGAAGGCCACCAGCCCGGGCGCACTCCCGAAAGCGGCCTCAGCCAATACGCGCCACCAGCGGCTCGACCACAGCGTCGTCGTCCTTCTGCACCCAGGGTTCGACCAGCTTGGACAAGTTGGTCAGGCCTTCCAGCAAGCCGGGCACCACTACCTTGGACGGCAGCGGTTGGCGTGGCAAGGACCGCAAGGCGTCGGCCATCACCCGTGGATCACGGGCGCCGTCCTCCAGCAACATGCTGACCAGGCCCAGATTCGCCGCGCTCGACGCGCGAATGAACTGCTCCAGGCGGGGTTTGGTGCGCGGAATGATCAATGCGCGCTTGTCGAGCGACAACACTTCGCAGAATGTGTTGTACCCGCCCATGGCGACAACACCGCTGGCGCCGGCCACCAGTGCTTCAAGGTTGTTGTGGAAAGTGATCGCATCGACCCGCTTCAGGCGGGCGGCACGGTTCATGAATTCGGTCTGTCGCTCGGGTTGCATAAACGGACCGAGCACCAGCAGTGCCGGGTACGGCAGCAGCGGATCGTGTTCGTAGGCACGCAGCACCCAATCGATCAGTTCTTCGCCGTCACCGCCGCCACCGGTCGTGACCAGGATGTAGGGCTTCTTGGTGATGTCGGGCAGCCGCGGCGGCGCGCCTGCGGTGGACACTTCGCGCATCAGGTAACCGGTGTACGTGATTTTCTTGCGCACGCTGACCGGCAAGGTGATGCCTGCGAGCGGCTCGCAGATCTGCGGCAGACCGTAGATCCATATTTCGTCATACAGGTCGCGCAGCGCGGGCAACACCTTCTTGCGTTGCCATTCGGGCACCAGCAGCTTGGGTTCGTCCATCACGTCGCGCAGACCCATCACCAGCCGCGTCCCACGTTGCTTGAGCATCAGCAGTGTTTCCAGCACCTCGCCGCGCAAGCCCAGCGGCTCCTTGTCGACGATGAAGATGTCCGGGTCGAATGCTTCAGCCGTATGCCGGATGATGGATGCGCGCATGCTGAGCATCTGCTCGATGTCGATGTGCAGGTTCAGCGGTGTGTATTCGCCGTTGCGCAACTTCACGACGCCGGGCACCCGCACAAAATCGACCCTTGATCGGAAATCGAAGCTGCCGATGATCGGCGAGCCGGACAGGATCAATACCGAGAGATGCTTGAAACGATCGACCAGCGCATGGGCAATGGTGCGGCACCGACGCAGATGTCCGAGCCCGAACGTATCGTGGCTATAGATCAGGATGCGGGCGTCCTTGCGATCTCGCGTCATCGTGGTCTCCGTTCGAGTCGTGTCGCTTCTTGTCGTGATGTGAAACGTGTATCCGCGCACCTGCAAAGAGCGCAAATTATAGTTCTGCGGATCGGATCAACCAAGGGTGAATCCAGGCCCGGCGCAGGGTCGCACGATTCACTGCATCAGGGTCGCCAGGCGAGCCTTGTACTGCGGCAACGCGGCCAACATGGCTGCGCGTCCCGCATCGATCGAGCGCTTGCGCGCCGAGAAGTCGGCACTGCCGATGCCGGTCAACCGGGGTAGCACGACCACATCGGCATTGCGCATCTCCAGCGCATTGATGCTCTTGCCCATGATTGCAAATGTCTGTAACAGGGTCTGGAACATACCATCGGCCGCGTTGTTCTCTGGCGGGCTCGAAATATCCACCGCAATCACCAGGTCTGCGCCCATCTGGCGTGCGTACCGCACCGGGACCGGGGCAACGAGACCACCATCGACATATGCCCGGCCGGCGATACGCACCGGTTGGAACACCGATGGCACGGCACTCGATGCCCTGACCGCCAGGCCGGTATCGCCACGCCGGAACACGATGCCGTCGCCGGTCTGCAGGTCGGTCGCGACAATGCCCAGCGTGATATCCATCGCCTCAATCGGTCGGCCACCGACCTGGGTATTGACATACCGCGCGATGGCGTCGCCACGCAACCATCCACGGCCGAATAGTGGAAGCGTCCAGTCGGTCAGACTGGCCTCCTCCATGGTCTCGGCAATCTGCTGCAACTGCGCGCCGGTGCGCCCACTGGCATAGATCGCTGCCACCACACTGCCGGCCGACGTGCCTACCACCAGGGAGGGGTGAATGCCGGCCTCCTCAAGCACCTGGATCACCCCCACATGGGCAAAACCACGCGCGGCCCCGCCTCCAAGCACCAATCCGATCCGCGGCGCCGGCCTTGCGATCGGTGCCGGCGCCACTGGAGGGTTCTCCGTCTTGGCCGGCGGCTCGGGAGTGGCACATCCGGCCAATACCAGGGCGCCCAGCACCAGGCTTGCAAACCATCCCACCCCATGCCTGGCACAACTGCGACTGCGGCAACGGGTCAGCCCGACAGGCCAACGGCTCGCCAACACGGATGTCCGCCGATACAACATATTTTTGAATGAAGCCATTTGCAACCGCCACACTTGTCCGCGCACAGGCGCCTCCGCTAGACTGTCGGGATGACGCGATGGTTGCAATTTGTCCTGCTTGGCATCGGTGCCTTGGTGTTACTGGTGATTGTTGCCGGTCAGCTCGGGCTGCTGGCAGGCACAGCCCCGTCCACGCTCGGAGTCCATGATGGCCGGCTGGCCCCGCCGGCGCTTACGCCCAACAGCGTGTCGAGTCAGGCGAATCTGTATCCCGATAATCCGCAACGGCAATTTGCGCAGATAGCGCCGCTGCCTTTTGACGGTGACGGGAAAGCCGCCATGGTCAAGTTGGCCGCCGTCATTCACCAGATGCCCCGTGCACGGATTGTTACTGAGCAACCGGGTTACCTGCACGCCGAATTCCAGACCACCATACTGCACTTCACCGACGATCTGGAACTGTGGCTCGACCGCGCCAACGGCATGATCCAGGTGCGATCGGCCAGTCGGCTCGGCAAGAGCGACCTGGGCGCGAATCGGCAGCGAGTCGAAACCCTGCGATTCCTGTATTCACGCTGACGCCAGCGCCTCACGGCGCTGGCCATCTTTGCCGGTCAACCGACCGCCGCTTCCTCGGGCTTGGATTTGCCCTCTTTCTTCGGCAGCGGAGCGATGTCGAGCAGGACCTCGTCCTTGTCGTCCACATCAACCGTCAGACGCCCTCCGTCGATCAAACGACCAAACAGCAGTTCGTCTGCCAGTGCCCGACGGATCGTGTCCTGGATCAGGCGCTGCATCGGGCGTGCGCCCATCAGTGGATCGAAACCCTTCTTGGCCAGGTGCTTGCGCAACTTGTCGGTGAAGGTGACATCAACCTTCTTCTCGGCCAGTTGGGTCTCGAGTTGCAACAGGAATTTGTCAACCACCCGCAGGATGACGTTTTCGTCCAGCGCCTTGAAGCTGACAGTGGCATCCAGGCGGTTGCGGAACTCGGGAGTGAACAGGCGCTTGATGTCCGCCATCTCGTCGCCGACATCGTGCTTGTTGGTGAAACCCATCACCGACTTGTTCAAGGCCTCGGCGCCCGCGTTGGTCGTCATGATGATGATGACGTTGCGGAAATCGGCCTTGCGTCCGTTGTTGTCGGTCAGGGTGCCATGGTCCATCACCTGCAGCAACACGTTGAAGATGTCCGGATGCGCCTTCTCGATCTCGTCGAGCAACAGGACACAATGCGGCTTCTTGGTCACCGCCTCGGTCAGCAGTCCACCCTGGTCGAATCCGACATAACCCGGAGGCGCGCCGATCAGGCGGCTCACCGCATGGCGTTCCATGTATTCGCTCATGTCGAAGCGGATCAGGTCGATGCCCATGATGTAGGCCAGCTGCTTGGCCGCTTCGGTCTTGCCCACGCCTGTAGGTCCGCTGAACAGGAAGGAGCCGATCGGCTTGTCGTCACGACCCAGCCCGGAACGCGCCATCTTGACCGCAGACGCGAGCACATCAAGCGCCTTGTCCTGGCCAAACACCACGCTCTTGAGGTCACGCTCGAGCGTCTTGAGTTTGCCGCGGTCGTCGTTGGACACACTGGCCGGCGGAATCCGGGCGATCTTGGCTACGATGTCTTCGACTTCGGCCTTGGTTATCGTTTTCTTGCGCTTGGAGGTCGGCAGGATACGCTGCGCGGCGCCTGCTTCGTCGATGACGTCAATCGCCTTGTCCGGCAGATGGCGGTCATTGATGTATTTGGCGCTCAGTTCGGCCGCTGCCTGCAGCGCCGCCACCGCATACTTGACGTTGTGATGCTCCTCGAAGCGCGACTTCAAACCCTTGAGGATTTCCACCGTCTGCTCCACCGTCGGCTCGACCACGTCGACCTTCTGGAAGCGCCGCGACAGCGCCGCATCCTTCTCGAAGATGCCGCGGTATTCCGTGAACGTGGTGGCGCCAATGCACTTGAGTGCACCCGAACTCAGGCCCGGCTTGAGCAGGTTCGATGCGTCCAGGGTCCCACCCGATGCCGCACCAGCGCCGATCAGCGTATGGATCTCGTCGATGAACAGGATGCCATTGGGTTTGTCCTTGAGCGACTTGAGCACACCCTTGAGGCGTTGCTCAAAATCGCCGCGGTATTTGGTCCCCGCCAACAACGCGCCCATGTCCAGCGAATAGACAACTGAATCTGCGAGGATCTCCGGCACATCCTTTTGCGTGATACGCCATGCCAGCCCCTCGGCGATTGCCGTCTTGCCGACACCAGCCTCACCCACCAGCAGCGGATTATTCTTGCGTCGGCGGCACAGAATCTGGATCACCCGCTCGACCTCATATTCGCGGCCGATCAGCGGATCAATCTTGCCGTCCTTGGCGAGTTGATTCAGGTTCTGCGTGTACTGCTCCAGCGGTGACTGTTTCTCGGACTTTTCGCCACCCTCTTCTGGCTCAGCCTGGCTTTCGCCCGACTTGGTCGGCTCCGGAGGATCGGACTTCTTGATGCCGTGTGCGATGAAATTGACGACGTCGAGTCGGGTCACGCCCTGCTGATGCAGGTAATACACCGCATGCGAATCCTTCTCGCCGAAGATGGCCACCAGCACGTTGGCCCCGGTGACTTCCTTCTTGCCGCTGCCAGTGGACTGCACATGCATGATGGCCCGCTGGATCACGCGCTGGAACCCGAGTGTGGGCTGAGTGTCTACATCGTCGGCGCCGGCTACCTGGGGCGTGTTGTCCTTGATGAAGGTCGAGAGCGACTTGCGCAGATCGTCAATGTTGGCGGAGCATGCGCGCAGCACCTCGGCCGCGCTCGGGTTGTCGAGCAAGGCCAGCAGCAGATGCTCCACCGTGATGAATTCGTGGCGCTGCTGGCGCGCCTCGACAAACGCCATATGCAGGCTAACTTCCAGTTCCTGGGCAATCATGTGATTTCCTTTTGCCTTGCGTTGATGCTTTACTGTAATCCGATTTACAAACCCGACCCTGTCACTCTCAAAATCTTACAAGTCCACCGGTTCGCTGACACATTGCAGCGGATGACCGGCCTTGTGCGCTGCATCCATGACTTGATCCACCTTGGTGGCAGCCACATCCCGGGTGTACACACCACAAACGCCACGCCCCTCCAAATGGATCTTGAGCATGATCTGTGTCGCAGCTTCCAGATCCTTGCTGAAAAACTCCTGAATCACGACGACCACAAACTCCATTGGTGTGTAGTCGTCATTGAGCATCACCACCTGATGCATCTGGGGCGGCTTGACCTTTTCCGTGCGGCGCTCGGCAACAACCGATCCACCGTCATCCGTCTTGGGCAGCTGGACTGGGAGGGCCGGTGATTTGGTGGGTACCTTGGTTGCCATCGAATGATTCTATCGACCGTGCGATAGAAGCGCCGGACACAATGGAATTGGTGACGTCCAGGCAAGTTTCAAGGGGGACAAAAAAATGCCACCCGTCAGCCGTTTGCCAGGGTGGCATTTATGCCTGGATAGGAGCCCGTCTCGCCGGGCGTGCGTTCACATGTGGTCGATCATCACCTGACCGAATCCTGAGCAACTGACCTGCGTCGCACCGTCCATCAGGCGTGCAAAGTCATAGGTGACCTTCTTGCTCAGGATCGATTTCTCCATCGACGAGATGATCCGGTCGGCCGCTTCGACCCATCCCATGTGGCGCAGCATCATTTCGGCTGACAGAATCAATGAGCCTGGGTTGACGTAGTCCTTGCCCGCATATTTGGGCGCGGTACCGTGGGTCGCCTCGAACATCGCGATCGTGTCGCTCAGATTGGCCCCTGGCGCGATGCCGATACCGCCGACCTGCGCCGCCAGCGCGTCCGACACATAGTCGCCGTTCAGGTTCAGCGTCGCAATCACGCTGTATTCGGCCGGGCGCAACAGGATTTGCTGCAGGAACGCGTCGGCGATGCTGTCCTTGACGATGATGTCCTTGCCGGTCTTCGGGTTTTTGAACTTGCACCATGGCCCGCCGTCGATCAACTCGGCGCCAAACTCCTTT
>CAJDWR010000073.1_pt1 | contig 12337 bp, 13 predicted proteins | sample 7391651 | NCBI WGS metagenome assembly CAJDWR01 (sample SAMEA7055720, study PRJEB34461) | soil metagenome | biome: terrestrial ecosystem; feature: Peninsula; material: soil | place: Antarctica | collected 2016
GGACGCGTTCGACTTCCTCGGTGGCGCGCGTGCTGCTGCCACCCGGCTCGGTCTGCCCGAGGCGATGTTGGCGCGCCCGGTCAACGACGGGTTTTCGGGCGGCGAACGCAAGCGCAACGAGTTGCTGCAAATGGCGCTGTTGCAGCCCAAGCTGGTGGTGCTCGACGAGATTGATTCGGGCATGGACATCGACGGTGTGCATGCGGTGGTCGAGTTGGTCAAGGACCTGCGCCAGAGCGGTACGGCCTTCATCGTCATTTCCCACTATCTGCAAATGATCGAGTCGCTGAAGCCCGATGCGGTGTTGCGCCTGGACCAGGGCTGCATCGCCGAAACGGGTGGCATGGAGATGGCGCACGACATTGCGCGCACCGGCTTCACCCGTGCCCGCGAGTCGGTTCCGGCCTGAGCACAGGAAGGACTGGCATCATGAACAACGCCCGCGCCGAAGCCCTGCTCGCCCGCAATCGCCTCACCGAGGGGAACTGGATCTCTCGCACCAACGAATCGTTCCGACATGTGCAGCCGCCTGCGGCCGCTGTGTGGCTTGGAGACACACGTCACCGCTGGACGGCGCCGGCTGGACCTTGCACCCGATGGGCGACATGACGCAGGGGCGGATCGATGCCCGCTGGCTGGATGCATCCGACCCGGCGCAACGTGCCGAATTGTTTGAAGGTTTGCAGCCGCCACAAGACAATGATGACGCCGCTCCGTTTGCCTGGGCGCACCGCGCCTTGTGTCGCCACGGTCTGCGCCTGCGGATCGGCGATACGTCCGGTCGCGGCGACGATGCGGGCGAGACCGTCTGGCTGCAGTTGCGGCACCAGCCACGCACGCAGGTTGAGGCGCCGATGCTCGTGATCGATCTGCTGCCGGGCGTGAACTGCGTGCTGATCGATAGCCATGAACGCGACGCTGACGCATGCGATCACGCGCTGGTGCAGAACCTGCATGTGCATGTGCAACTGGGCGCCAATGCGACGCTGCGCCATTTGCGCATTGTGGCTCCGGGGCCGAAGGACCGCGTGGCGCATATGGTCCATGCCCGGCTTGAGCGTGGCGCCGTGTACCACCAGGCGCTGGTGGCTTCGGGCTGTGACTACCACCTGCAGCGCAGCGTGGTCGACCTGTCGCAGGGTGAAGACTCCCGCGCCCGTGTAGGTGGCGTGCTGCTGGCCAACGGCACGATGCTCGAACAACAGGTACGTGTGATCCACGCTGCTCCACGCGCTTCCAGCGACGTTGAAACCCTGGCCTTGTGTAGCGGGAAGGCGCGGATGGTCGTCAATGCCCACACCCGCATTGATCCTGGCGCGGACGAGACCGATGTGCGGCAACGCCTTATCGGTGTGCCCACCGGTGGACAACCCAAACTGGTGTTGCGCCCACAGCTGGAGATCTACCACGACAACGTGCAGGCCGCCCACGGCGCCACCTGGGGCGCGTTGCCGGAAGACGTGTTGTTCTACGCAGCCCAGCGCGGACTGGACGAAACCGACGCCCGCGCCTTGATCGTCGAAGGCATGGCGCGCGCGTCATTGGCAAAGTCCCTGGAAACCCCTGGCCTGATGGAGAACCTGGATGTCGACGAGATGCTCACACGCAACGTCGCACGTCATCTCGCCAACGTGCAGGAGGTCCAACATGGGTAGCCGGTTGTCACTCGTCCCGATGGCAGAGGATTTTCCGATCCTTGCGCAAGCTGTCCGCGGTCACCCGCTGGCCTATCTCGACAACGCCGCTACCACCCAGCTGCCGCAAGCGGTGCTGAACGCGATGCGCCAATTCGAGACGCACGACCGCGCCAACATCCATCGAGGCGTGCATATCCTGAGCCAGCGCGCCACCGACGCATTCGAGCAGGCGCGCACCACTCTCAAGCAATTCGTCGGCGCCGACAGCCAGCACGAACTGGTATTCACGTCGGGCACGACCGCCGCACTCAACACGATAGCGAGCGGCCTGTCAATGGCCGAAGGCGCTGCCCGGGTTCTCGGCCCGGGTGACCAGATTATCGTGAGCGGCCTTGAACACCATGCCAACCTGGTGCCCTGGCAGGTCGCGGCGCGGCGCAGCGGTGCTGAGTTGCGCATCTTGCTGCCGGACGCGCAGGGGCGCCTGCACGTGGAAGACCTGAAAGATTTGCTGACCGCACGCACCCGCGTTTTCGCGGTGACCGCCTGCGCCAATGCGACCGGCGAACGACCCCCATACGAAGCCCTGCTGGCGCTGGCCGCCGAGGCCGGCGCGTTGACGGTGCTCGATGCTGCGCAGGTGGTTGCCCACGACATACCCGATATTTCCGCGCTCGCGTGTGACTTCATGGTGTTCTCGGGCCACAAGATGTATGGCCCCATGGGCACGGGTGCCTTGGTGGGGCGCCGCACGGCTCTGGAGCGGTTGGTGCCGCTGCAGCTGGGTGGCGACATGGTCGAGTGGGTCAGCTATACGGAAACGGCGTTCGCAGAGTTGCCCTCGCGACTTGAAGGCGGCACTCCCAACGTAGCCGGTGCAGTCGGTATGGCTGCCGCGGCAGATTACATCACCGCCGTCGGACGCGAGGCGATCGACAGTCACGTCGACGTGCTGCGCGCCCATGCAGTGGCCGGCCTGGCCGCGCTCGATGGTGTCACCGTCCTCTCGCCCAAGGCTTCGCCGTCGGCCATCGTCTCGTTCGTGACCGACAACGTGCATCCACACGACATCGGCACCTTGCTCGACGAACGCGGCATCGCGGTGCGGACCGGCCACCACTGTGCGCAACCCCTGTTGCAGCATATCGGTTGCGGCCCGACGACACGCGCCTCGTTTGCGCTGTACAACAATCACAATGAGGTGGATCGTTTGATCGCCGGTGTGGCGCATGCATTGGCGGTGCTGCGATGAACGCCGGGAGCACCCCCGCCCTGGCCGACGATGCGGCCGAACGCGCCCTGTACCAGGACATCGTCGTTGAACACAAACGGGCTCCGCGCCATTTCGGCCGGATGGAGGCACCCACACATCAGGCGCGTGGCCACAATCCACAATGTGGCGACGACATCCAGGTCGAATTGCAGCTCGAAGGCGACAAGTTGCGCGACATCCAGTTCAACGGCCAGGGCTGCGCGATCTGCATCGCTTCAGCGTCGATGATGACCGAGGCCGTGATTGACCGTGACATCGCGTATGCGCAAGGCCTGCAACAGCGGTTTCGCTCGGTGCTCACCGGGCAGATGGAGCCCGACACCGCCGACCTGGGCAAACTGATCAGCCTCGCTGGCGTGCGGCGTTATCCGAGCCGCATCAAATGTGCGTTGCTCGGATGGCATGCGTTGATGCATGCCATCGCCGCCGAGCCTGGCGCTGCCACCACGGAGGCGCCATGAGCGCTACCGGGGCGTCGCACCGCAGCCCGCAGGGCGAAGGTTTTCTAGTTTGCGCCGCCGTGCTGTTCTCTAGGCGCTCGGTCCGACAGTCCGCAAGACGGAGGGTATTTCAATGACGCGTTTGCGCGAATCGGTGCTGCTGCGCCGTCCGGTACAGGTCGAGTGCATTCCCGACGGCACCCCATTCGACCTGGAAGAGGGAACCCCTGGCGTGCTCACGCAGGCGCTGGGGTCGAGTTTTACGCTGGTAGTCGAAGGCCAGCTGGTCCGGCTCAAGGGCAGCGACGCGGACGCCATCGGCCGCGAAATACCGATGGCACCAGAGGTGCCCGCCAACATCGGAATCGACGATGTCAGAGGCCTGATCTGGCAGACGCTCAAGACATGTTACGACCCGGAGATCCCGGTCAATATCGTCGAGCTGGGTCTGGTCTATGTCTGTGACGTGCTCCCGGTCGATGACGAGGAGGTGCGCGTCTCGATCAAGATGACCTTGACGGCACCAGGCTGCGGCATGGGTGAAATCCTGGCCCAGGAGGTTGCTGAAAAGGTGTTGGCGTTGCCGCGTGTGGCCGAGGTCAATGTCGATTTTGTCTTCGATCCCCCTTGGGACCGTTCGCGCATGTCCGAAGAGGCCCAGCTGACGCTGGGCATGTGATCCGGCAGCCGGCAACCATCCCGATCTGAATGTAGGCCCTGGTTTGCCGCTGAATATTCTGCTGCTGGAAGATGTGCACGCCAGTGCCACACCGATCCTGACGGAGTTGCCTGGCGCACAGATCGAACGACTCAAAAATGCGCCTGACGCCGACATGCTGGCGGGGTTGCTGGCTGGTGTCGAGGTGCTCGGGCTGCGATCACGCACCCAGCTGACGGCGCAGATATTGAGCCAGGCGCCACGACTGATGGCGGTGGGCGCCTACTGCACCGGCACCAACAATATCGATTTGAAGGCCGCTGCCGAACGCGGAGTCGCGATCTTCAACGGGCCGTTCTCCAACACCCGTTCGGTCGCTGAACTGGTCATCGGCCATTCGATCCACCTGTTGCGCCGTATCCCGGAACGTCAGGCCGCCGCACGTCGCGGCCAGTGGCTCAAGGACGCACGGGGTTCGAACGAGATCCGGGGCAAGACGCTGGGCATCGTCGGTTACGGCAAGATCGGCACCCAGACCGGTCTGCTGGCCGAGTCCATCGGCATGCAGGTGCTGTTCCACGACATCGAGGCCCGCTTGCCGCTGGGCAACGCCAGGCCGGCCGGCTCGCTGGACAAGCTGCTCAAGGCCGCCGATGTGGTCACGCTGCATGTGCCGCAGACGCCGCAGACCCGCAACCTGATCGACGCGGCGCGGCTGGCGCAGATGAAGCCCGATGCGGTGTTGATCAACCTGGCGCGTGGCCATGCGGTCGACATCGATGCCTTGTTTGCCTCGTTGCGTGGCAGCCATCTGCGCGGCGCGGCGATCGATGTTTTCCCGATCGAGCCGACCTCGAGCGACGATATCTTCGTCTCGCCGCTGCGCGAGCTGGACAACGTGATCCTCACACCGCACGTTGGTGGCTCCACGATCGAGGCGCAGAGCAACCTCGGCGTCGAGGTGTCGGAAAAGCTGCGGGACTACCTGCTGCTGGGCGCAATCAATGGCAGTGTGAACCTGCCGGAACTCTCGGTCGGCGTATCCCGGTCGGCGTCGCGCCTGGTCCACCTGCACCGTGACCAGCCGGGTGTCATGTCCCATCTCAACGGTGTGCTGGCTGCGGCCGGGTACAACGTGTCGCAGCTGCGCCTTGAAACCGGTGGCGGCATGGGCGCGGCGGTGGTTGACCTGAGTGCACCGCTTGACGCGCAGACTCTGGCCGAGGTTCGGGCCGTCGACGGCACCGTGCGGGCCTTCGCCGCGCTGGCGCAGCCGTCTGCGTGAGCCGAACCGCCACCCGGTCGGGGGGCGGTCGAACAAGACACGATAAGCCTGCAGCGATCCCGCGCATGGATGCTTGTGTCAGGCCGGCTGACGAAGAAGCGCCGCGTGGCCTACAGCGGTGCAGGCGCAGCCCGCTCAGAACCGTCTGTCGGTTGCGCGGCGTCCGGTCGCAGCAATTGCCGCAATGCCAGCGCCCCCAGCACCAGCGCCAGCAACACCAAGGCGATGCCGGTCTGGCGCTGATCGTCCTGTAGATAGTTCACGCACAACCGGGCTGGCGCATCGATGTAGAGCATGCCGGCGCTGGCCATCATCCAGGCGACATTGCCTGCCAGGAACATCAGCAACTCGGGGTCCATGCGGCGCAGGCTGCCGGCAAGCACCCAGCCGGCAATCCACCAACTGGCGTATTTGGCAGCGGCCACCACCGGGTCGAGCAAAGCCATGTCCAGCAAGGTCGGCAACATCCATGCCGCCGTCACGATGCTGGCCAATGCGGCACCGGTCCAGCCGCGCCAGTCGAGCAGCACCAGGCCACGGGCCAGCCACTGCGTCGCGGGGCGTCGCAGGCACAGATGCTGCATCGCCCATCCAGCTGCCAACAGCAGCGGAAACTCGACCAGCATGTGCAGCGACATGCGCGCTTCGACGGTGTGGCGCAAGGCGGGCCAGAACAAGATCAAAGGTAGTGTTGCCAGCACGAGCGGCGCCGTATGGCGCAACCATGATCCGATGCGACGAGGAATGGTCATCGGCTTGCCACCTGCGGCGCCGCCGCCAGTAACCTGGCCGCTGCAAGGGCCTGCGGCCATGCATCGAGCTCAAACAGGCCACGCAGTTTGCCGTGTCCATCGATTAAATGGATTGCGCCGTTGTGCACGAAACCACCCTGGCCATCCGGTACGGCCACGACGCCCAGACCGCGCAACAGTGTTTGTGCGTCCTCGGCCGTGGCCGGAACCGCGAAGGTCCACCAGCGCGGATCGGCACCCAGTCTGGCAGCATATTGCGCCAGTTGCTGCGGGTCGTCATGTGCCACGTCGAACGACAGCGACACCAGATGCACGCCGCTGGAGGCGGCAGCGCCGTGGCTTGCCAGTTCGCGCTGCATCTGCTGGTATTCACTGCCCAGCGCCACGCAGATGCTGGGGCAACGGGTGTAGATGAAGTCGACCAGGTAGGCTGCAGGTATGGCGTCAGCATCGTTCCACAGTGCTCTTGGGTGGCCGTCCACGCCACGCAGAGCCACCTCCGGTGCTTGCACGATGCCGGCCTGCAGTTGCACCTCGCGCCGACCCTCGAAGGTCCAGACCTCGAAACCGCTCGTGATCCGGTTCAGACCCCACGCGGATGCCACCAGCAGCACAAGGCATACAGCCGCACTGAGCCGGCGTGCAAGGGTTTCGCGCGGACTGCCGGATGCGACCACGGCCGTGTCCGATCGTCCGATCAGTCCATCGACGACAGTTCGGCGTCGCCCTTGAACGGCTCGGTGCGGTCTGCCGAGTCCTTGCGCACTTGTGCCACAAGCTCGGGCGTGATGGCGTCGCCCTGATTGCCCCATTGGCTGCGGATATAGCTCAACAACGCGGCGATCTCCGCGTCGCCCAGCTGGTCCTTGAATGCCGGCATGGCGCCGTTGTAGGCCGTGCCCTTGACAGTGAGCGTGCCGTTGATGCCGTGCAGCACGATGTTGGCCACCGTGGTGTCTTTGCCGACCACCCACTCGGAACCGGCCAGTGGCGGAAAGACCCCGGGCAGCCCGGCGCCGGTTGCCTGGTGACAGGCCGCGCAATGCGAGGCGAATACCGCCTTGCCGTCTACTGTGGCACCGGCGGCTGCCGGTGCGGCGCCTTGCAGTTCGGCCACGGTACGGCCGTCGCCGTACGACGGTGGTTCGTCGAGCGACGATCGGACGATGTAAACGATGCCAAAAATCAGCAGCGCGGCGGTCAGCAGCAGGACGAACCAGGGCATCGGGTTGCTGCCCTCCTGCGGCTCCGGGTTCTCGCGTTGTTGCTGGCTGTGGATTTCCGGGTCGGTCATTTCTGCTCTCCCGACGGTGATGCTGCCGATGCCGCCGGCGCGGGCAGCACCGGGTAGCTGCGGTTCAGCGACAACAGGTACTTCACCAGGTCTTCGGCTTCCGGCTTTGCCACGACGACCTGGCCCTCCGGCACCAGTCCGGCGGGCAACTGGACCTCGGTCTCATCCTTGTCGGCCTTGGCTTTGACTTCGAACATGTACGGGTAACTCGGCATGATGCTGCCCGGCACATACGCACGCGGCTGGAACAGGTGACCCAGATGCCAGGCCTCGCTGGGTTGGCGCACGCCGATGTTCATCAGATCCGGTCCGGTGCGCATGCTGCCCAGCAGGTGCGGAGTGTCGTAGGCATAGTCTCCGGCCACCGTGGCGCGGCCCCAGCCCCGTTCGAAATCCGGTGCGAAGTTCTTCGCGCGCGGCTGCTGCGAGTGGCAGTAGAGGCATCCGTTGGCGATATAGACCTCGCGGCCGCGCAATTCGGCGCTGGTGTAGGGTTTGAGACCAGGCACCGGCGGTACGTCGTGTACCTGTATGTAGGGCAGCACCACCAGCGCGCTGGTCGATAGCGCCAGCATCACCATGGCGCCCGAGATCAGTTTGATTTCACTCTTCATGGTGTGGCGATCCTGTGGCCGAACAATTGACGGAACAAGGCCGGCTGATTACGCTGCGGTCCGTAATTGAGAATCAGCAGCACGAAGTGGGCGGCGAACACCAGATGCCCCAGCACCATGAAACCACCACCAATGCTGCGCGCCTGCAGGTAAGGCAAGGTGACTGCAACCGAGTCCATGAAGGGCCGCGTCGCATCCAGCATGGCCAGCCCTTGCAGCCACCCGCCGATGGTCAGGCTGATGAAATACAGCGCGAAACCGCCACTGACCAGCCAGAAGTGGGCGGTGATCATCCAGGGGAACGGCCACTCACGCGCGGTGATGCGTGGCATCACGAAGTACATTGCGCCGAAAAACACGAAACTGACGAAGCCGTACATGCCCAGATGCGCGTGCGCCACCGTGTAGTGCGTGAAATGGGTGATCACGTTGACGCTGCGCAGCGCTTCGATGGATCCTTGTATTGAACTGGCGGTGTACATCAAGCCACCGACTCCGATGAAACGCAAGGTCGGCGACCAGCGCAGCGCCGAGAGCCTGCCTTGCAGCGTCTGGTACTGGTTGACCGTGAAGGCCGCCACCGGGATGATCATCATCATGCTTTGCACGATCGACAGGGTGACCATCCATTCCGGCACCGGCCCGCCGATCAGGTGGTGTCCGCCGACCTGGCCATAGAAAAATGCCAGACCCCAGAAGCCGAGCAGCGACAGGTTGTAGGACTGGATCGGCCGTCCGATTACCTTTGGCAGGAAGTAATACACCGAAGCCAGTGCCAGCGGCGTGTAAAACAGGCCGAGCACGTTGTGGCCAAACCACCAGTTCATGGCCGCCTGCTGCACACCGTGGTGAATGCCGGGGAACTTGGCGACGATGAACAACACCGGTATCCAGAACAGGGCGCAGGCCATGTACCACACCGATACATACAGATGTTCGACCTTGCGGTTGACCAGCGTGAACACCAGCGGCAGCGCGATCAGACCGCCGCCCAATGCAAACAGGGTGCCAATCTGCCAGGGGATCTCCAGCCACTCCAGGCCGTCGTTGATACCGGCGCCGATGCTGCCCAGGCCGGCGATCAGCGCCGCGTTCCACAACACCGCGCCGACGAACGCAAAACGCGCGCCCATCAGCGGTGTCTTGAGCAAGCGCGGGATCACGAACATCGCGGTGCCCAGGCCAGCCATCGGCGCCCATCCGTAGGCGACCGCGTTGAGGTGGATGGTGCGGATGCGACCGAAAGTCAGCCAGCCCTGCTGCACCAGCCAGTCGGGCGCATGCAACTTGATCGACGCGGTCAGCCCGACGGTCGACGCCACCAGCAGCCAGATCACCGCGCAACAATAGAAGAAGAAGACCAGCGGCCCGGTCGACGCGTCGGCGCGCGCACGTTCCAGCAGTTCATCGGCATCGCCGTGCGCGCCGGTTGTGCCGGTGGCCTCGTCCGCCGCCTCCTGCAACGAACCACGGTTCTCGCGGGTGGCCGATGGGTCCTCGATGCGACCGATCTCCTGCGGCGCAAAGATCACTTCGGCGCCCCGGCTGTGGCGGTCGAACAGTCCGGTGCGTTGCGACCAGATGAAGACCAGCAAGGCGACGAAGGACAGCACGAAGGCGGACAGCAGGATGGCGACAGTGTTCACGGTCAGTCTTTCAGTTGCGCCCGGAGTGCGCCTTTGCATATGCGTGCGCACACACACGGATCGCGACAAGCGACCTGCCATCGGTATGCAGCATGCGGTTGAAGATGTATTTTGTTGGCATCTTAAGTTGCATCACGGCGTGAGGCAATACTTTGATAGCAAACCATTACACGCACCGGGGGTTTGCTTGCGCCAGCGCGCAGGTGCCTCGGGGCCAGCGGGCAAGCCAGGCTACCAGGCGCGCTGACCGGTCTGCAATGCGCGACGCGCCAACAAGAACGTCGCAGCGTTCCAGCTTTGTCCGGCCATGCCCATCGGTGTCAGCGTGCGCCCGTGGAACCACTCGGTGAAGCGCCAGTCGTCCAGCGCATTGACTTCAGCCAACTGCGCAAGTTGCTGCCAGGCCATCTGCGTGCGCCCTGCGGCGGCCAGTGCCATTACCCAGAAGCCACCGACAAATGGCCAGATGCCACCGTTGTGGTACTGGTGCATCAGGTTCTGCTGGTGACGCTCCATGTAGCGTCGCCACAACGGATGCTGGCGTGTGAGTGGATGCAGCACCACGCGCACCGGATACGGCTCATGTGCCCGCGCCGCCGTGATCGTGTTCAGGATGCGTTTGGTCTGCGGCGCATCGGACAGGCCACACAACACCGCCAGTACATTGCCGAAAACGTCTCCTTCATCACCTGAAAACGCCAGGTTGACGAAACTCAGGTACATGCCGGGATCGGGTGTGCCGCGCCGCGCATAGTGCCGCAGTAACCGGGCGCGATGGTATTCGGGCAGGTCGCGCTGGAACGGGTTGAACAGACCGTTGAAGTGGTGGCGCGTTGTATCGGCGTCGGACAGCTTGAAGCGCCGTTTGACGTCGAACCACAAGGCATTGGTGTACAGCACATAGCCGGAGCGCGGCATGATGTCGGCCCAGTCGCTGGCCTCGTTTTGCTGCAGCAACCGGAAGTGCTGGTGTTCCTGTGCCAGCAGCCACTGGATCGCAAGCTCCACCCGCGGCTGCCAACGTGTCGCACCGGCCGTGCCGTGCCGACGTGCATGGTCCACCGCGATCAACCACCACAAGGTCGCGTCGATGCAGCCCAGGTACCAGAAGTCGGCGTCGTGCCCCTCGGGGTCGACGTATTTCGGTATTTGCCCGTTGTTGGCCTGTTCTTCCGCCAACGCGTCCAGGCTGTCGACAGCCGCCTGCTCCAGCTGCGCATCACCGCTGCCGCTCATGGCCAACACACAAACAGCGGCGTCGCGCCCGAAGATGCGGGTGTATCGACGTGCCACGGCCGCCTCGGTGCGGCTGGCGGCCAGGATGCCGTGGGGGCTGAGATTGCGCTTGAGCAAGGCCAGGCTGGCGCTGGCGCATTCGTCGATGACAGGTGTGCAGGCTGATTGCGGTGGGGGAGTTGTCATGTGTCGCGGGGTGAGCGCCATGCAACCGTGGCGCCGATGCGAGGGATTTTGTCAGAAGCCCCACCTGTGGCACGGCGCTACGACGGTCGCTGCGCATCGGGCAATGCCGCGCGGCAACACGCCTTTATGCCGCCGGGCGACCGGCCTTGAGCAGATCTCCCACGATCAGGTCCCAGTGTTTCTTGTCAACCGGCGTGATCGACAGCCGGTTGCCGCGGCGCAGCACAACCATCTCGGCCAGTTCAGGTATGGCGCGCAACTCGGGCAAACCGAGCAACCGCGTCTTGCGCACCGCCTTCACGTCAACCAGCATCCACCGCGGGTCTGCCGGGTCTGATTTCGGATCAAAGTAGTCGGAATCGGGTTCGAATTGCGTCGGGTCGGGCCGCACCTTGGACGCCACCTGCGCGATGCCGGCGATACCCGGCTCGGGGCAACTCGAGTGGTAGAACAACACCCCGTCGCCGGCCTGCATATCGTCGCGCATGAAGTTGCGCGCCTGGTAGTTGCGCACGCCGGTCCAGGGCACGGTGCGTTTGGGCGCGGCCATCGCGTCGTCGATCGAACACTCGTTGGGTTCGGACTTCATCAACCAGTAGCGCGCCATGGTCGGTGTGCGAAGGTGATGCGGATGAGGCGCAGGTTGTCGATGACCGGCGACTCAGGCTTTTGCTGCCAGCTTGTCCGCGGTCCTGGTATCGAAGTCGCTTGCGTCGTGGCGCTCGGGCAACTGGTTGGACAGATCGCCGGACACCCGGTTCACCATGCGCCCGCGCTTGACCGCCGGGCGCTTGGCGATCTGGTCGGTCCAGCGTTGCACGTTCTTGTATTCCTGCACCTGCAGGAACTCACCAGCGTCATACACCAGGCCCTTGGCCAAGGCGCCGTACCAGGGCCAGACTGCGATGTCGGCGATGGTGTATTTGTCGCCGCCCAGGTACTCCGTCTGTGCCAGGCGCTTGTCCAGCACGTCGAGCTGGCGTTTCACTTCCATCGCAAAACGGTTGATCGGGTATTCCATCTTGCTCGGCGCGTAGGCGTAAAAATGGCCGAAGCCGCCGCCCAGATAGGGTGCGCTGCCCATCTGCCAGAACAGCCACGACAGGCATTCGGCTCGCGCGGCCCGCGCCGTGGGGAAAAAGGCATTGTCGAATTTCTCGGCCAGGTATTGCAGGATGGCACCCGACTCGAACACCCGCACCGGCGTCGGTTCGCTGTGGTCCATCAGCGCCGGAATCTTCGAGTTCGGGTTCACGCCGACAAAGCCGCTTCCGAACTGGTCGCCGTCGCCGATCTTGATCAGCCAGGCATCGTAT
>CAJDWR010000072.1_pt1 | contig 11985 bp, 10 predicted proteins | sample 7391651 | NCBI WGS metagenome assembly CAJDWR01 (sample SAMEA7055720, study PRJEB34461) | soil metagenome | biome: terrestrial ecosystem; feature: Peninsula; material: soil | place: Antarctica | collected 2016
TTGGCTCCTCGACCTGGGCTCGAACCAGGGACCTACGGATTAACAGTCCGGCGCTCTACCAACTGAGCTATCGAGGAACAAGCCCGGGAGTATATCAAGACTTTCGGGCGCTTCCGTTGCTCAGTCGAACACCGGCGTTTCCACGCCGAGCACCTTGTGTAGCTTCGGACTGGTGGTCGTGTATTGCAGGTGGATTTTCTTTTCGGGGAACACGATCGGGGCGGCTCCGAAGGCGGCCAGGGCGCATTCGTGAAAACCGCTGAGGATCAACTTCTTCTTTCCCGGGTAGATGTTGATGTCGCCCACGGCGAAGATGCCAGGCACATTGGTCGAGAATTTTTCGGTGTCGACTTTGAGTTGCTTGCGTTCGATGTCCAGGCCCCATGCAGCGATCGGGCCAAGCTTGGGACTCAGGCCAAAGAACACCAGCAGCAGGTCCAGCGGCACAACACGGGTCACGCCATCGCCGCCGGCCACTTTCACGCCGGTCATGCGGCCGTCATTTTCTTCGAGGCCAACGATCTGGCCCACGATGAACTGCATCTCGTAGGCCTCGCACAGGTCCTGCATCTTGGCCACGCTGGCCGGTGCGGCTTTGAAGCCGTCGCGGCGGTGCAGCAGGATGACGCTTTCGGCCTTGTTCGGTCCTTCTTGCGCAAAGTTCAGCGCCCAGTCCAGTGCGGAGTCCCCGCCGCCGACGATGACCAGGTTCTTGCCGGCGAAATCGGCCGGATTTTTGACGCGGTAAAACAGCTGTGTGTCCAGGAACCTCTCCAGGCCTTCGACCTTGAGGGTGCGTGGCTGAAAGGCGCCTACACCAGCGGCAATGAAGATGGTCTTGGTCAGAAACGTCGTGCCTTTGGATGTCTGCACGAAGAATCGGCCGTCGTCCTGCTTCTCGACCACGGTCACTTCCTGGCCGAAGTGGAACACGGCGCCGAAGGGTTCGATCTGCTTGATCAAGGAGTCGGTCAGTTCCTGGCCGGTGCACACCGGCACGGCCGGAATGTCATAGATCGGCTTGTCGGGATACAACTCGACGCATTGGCCGCCGGGGTAGGCGAGCGAGTCGATGACGTGGGCCTTGATCTCCAGCAGTCCGAGTTCGAACACCTGGAACAGGCCGACCGGCCCGGCGCCAACGATGACGGCATCGGTTTCGATCGCACCGTCCTGCTTGCGGGCGGTGAGTCCTTCGTGAGCGAGGGCCGTATTGATCACTTCTTGATTCAGATGAAGTTCCATGATTTTGTATTCATTGCGCCCTGGCCATCAAGCCGAGGGTATTGCGAAACGGAATTGCTTGCTGCCATCGTCAGCGAACCAGCAGGCTGAGCTTGTCCGTTGTGTCATTCCATTCGTCCGCGTCGGGTAGTGGATCCTTGCGTTTGGTGATGCTTTTCCAGCTCGGCAGCTTTGCCAATTCGGCATTGAGCGCAGTCATGTGTTGCTGGTCGGACGGCACGTCTTCCTCGGCATAAATCGCATTCACCGGGCACTCGGGAATACACACTGCGCAATCAATGCATTCGTCGGGGTCGATGGTGAGGAAGTTGGGGCCTTCGCGGAAGCAGTCTACGGGACAGACGTCAACGCAATCGGTGTATTTGCACTTGATGCAGGCTTCGGTGACGGTATGGGTCATTTATATGAGAGGCGGAGGCGAACGGGTCGTAACCTCTGATTTTAAGAGTTTTCACCAACACTCTGCCAACGGTGGCCATGCCGACCCCGCGGTGGTTTGCCTTGGGTCAAGATACTGGCAAGGTTCCTGCGGTCTTGTACTTGCTTGGGGTTTCCCATGTGCGCAGTGCAGATGCGCTGGTTCAGCCGATGTAGCAGTGGTTTCCAACGTCTGCATCAACCATCGGGTGTGAGCGCTGTTTGGCAGCCTGCTTTCCTGGAGCCGCGCCAAGCCATGCCTGTGCGTTCAGGTCGGCAGCCAGTTTCCCATCATGGTTTGTTCGAACAAGGCAATACATCCCGGCCCATCGACCTGCATGCAGACCTGGGTGCGGGGTTGGTGCTTTTCCCAGCCAGGGTGCGGGTAGTCGATGAAGTCACGCTCGTTCATGATGGTCTGGCCCTGGGCCAGACCTTCGGTGGCGACCCGCACCACCTTCGTGGTGACGGTGAACAACTCGGGTTGCACCAGGTAGACAAAGGCCAGCAAATCGTGCGCAAAACAACCGGGCGTGTTGGCAATGTGCCGGTACAAGCCGCTGTAAAACCGGGCGTAGAACTCGACCGCCTTGAGCAAGGTGTTTGTGGCCAGGTGGTGGTGGTGGTCGGCGATGCGCTGAAATTGTTCGAGTGTCGTGACGACCTTGTGTGTCACGTCCAGGCCGACCATGGTGATCTTCCAGCCAGCGGTGAATACCCGGTCGGCTGCATGCGGGTCGTTCCAGATGTTGGCCTCGGCCACCGGCGACACATTGCCGGGCTCGATGATGGCACCGCCCATGATGATGACTTCGCGCAGCAGCAGCGGCAGCCGGGGTTCGAGCATCAGCGCCAGGCTCAGGTTGCCCAGCGGGCCGACGGCCACCAGCGCGATATCGCCCGGATGCGCGCGTGCCATATCGACGATGAACTGTGCCGACGAACGCGGATCGAGCTGGCGACTCACCGGCTGGCGCGCGCCCAGATTGCCCAGGCCGTCTGCGCCATGGATGTGCGCTGGCGGTGCTTCCGCAGGCTTGAACCACGGAGCGGCGACGCCGAGCGTGACGGGGACCTGGCAACCGGCGATCTCGGTCAGGTAGAGCGCATTGGTTGCGGCCTGCTCGACGCTGACGTTGCCGAAGGTGGTGGTGATGCCGATCAGTTCGATTGCCGGATGTGCCAGCGCAAAGTACAACGCCATTGCGTCGTCGACGCCGGGATCGGTGTCAAAAATCACCTTGGTCTTTTGCGAGAGAGTCATGCGCAATGTTTCGCTTGTGTGGGGTAGGAGTGCCGTGTGACTGCGCCAGGTGGGCTGATGGTGCGTCGTCAGTTGGCCAGACCGCAATACGCGCGCAGCGCCTCGACGGACTGCATGTCCGTCGCTGGCTGGCGCGACAGGAAGTCTGCGACTTCGGTTTGCTCGGGTATGGCCGATTGTGCCCCCGCCCGAGTGCAGGCCAGCGCCGAGGCCGCACTGGCCAGGCGCAACGCGTCCGCCAACGGAGTGGCGCGGTCGAGCGCAGCCACCAGCACACCACAAAAGGTGTCGCCGGCGCCGGTGGTGTCGACCGGATCGACGGCGAATGCAGGTTGCAGGAGATGCGCATCGCCGAGGCGCGCGCAGCAGCCGCGGGCACCCAGCGTGACGACGACAAGCGGCACTTGCAGCCGCGTCAATCCTTCGCGGACCGAACTGTCGATCCCGGTGATGCTGGCCAGTTCACCCTGGTTGACGATCAGGATGTCGACCAATCCCAGCACCTGCGTGTCCAGTGGCTGCGCCGGTGCGGCATTGAGAACCACCTTCACGCCGGCGGACCGGGCTGCCCGTGCAAAAGCCGTGACCGTGGTCAATGGTGTTTCGAGTTGCATCAAAAGGTGGCTGAAACCGTCCAGAGGTGGCAGGTCTTGCGGTGCCAGCACCATGTTGGCACCGGGGGCGACCGTGATCGCGTTTTCGCCATCGCGTGACACGCAGATGAACGCGGTGCCGGTGGCCTGCGTGTGGCTGCGCACGATGTGGGTCTGTACGCCAGCGCCCTGCAACGATTGTTCCAGCGGCCGGGCGTATGCGTCAATGCCCAGCGCCAGCAGCATCTGCGTGGGGGCTCCGCCAGCCCGTGCCGCCGCCACGGCCTGGTTCGCGCCTTTGCCGCCGGGGTAGGTGGCCAGCGAGTGGCCCAGCACGGTTTCGCCCGGAGCCGGAATACGATCGGCGCGCACGACGAAATCAAGATTGGCGGAGCCAGCGACAAGAATCATGGTTAAATCAATCGGACGTGATTTGGCTGCCCGTGCAGGTGCTTGACGTTCCCTCGCACTGCTTTGAGCTGTTGGTAAAGAACGGATCAGAATTATGGGCTACAAACCGCGCTGAACCGGCGGCTGCGGGCGGGGCAATCGGGCAACGCGTACGTAACGCATGATCAGAGCACGAAGGATCATTGGCAACCATGGGCAGTACGGTATTCGTCAAGGTGGTGGGCTTTCGCGACGTCGAGCGCCATGCACTCAATACCTTGTTCCGGGTCTCGGCGGAGCAACGCACCTGTTACGCGTTGTGGACGCCCGAGGCGCCGGTCATGCCGCACATTGCGTTGATCGACGTCGAGAGTTATGAGGCCGGCTTGGCGCTTGCCTCGCCAGGCCTGAATCGCAGTCTGAAACTGATCTGTGTCGGCAATGGCGCGCCTGAACGCGCCTGGCGGGTGTTTCCGCGCCCGATCAACTGGTCAGCGATCCTGCATTGCATGGACCAGTTGTTTGCCAAGGTGGGCGTGGACATCGACCTGGACCCCCATGGACAAGTCACAACCATGATTCCGCCCGGCGTGCGTCAGACGCTGATCGTGGACCCGTCGCGCGATGACAGGCTGTATTTGCGTGCACGCCTGGCCCTGGCCGGGCTGATCGATGTGGATGAAGCCGATGCGGTGCCGCAGGCGCAAAACAAGTTGCGCGAGCACCATTACGACGTCGTGCTGGTCAACGTCGATATGTTCGATGACCCATGGTCTCTGGTCGAGCGCCTGGTGAACGCCAACCCACCTGTGGGCAGTGTGGTGGTCACCACCGCGAATCGATCCTGGGCGTTGCACGAGCGGGCCGAACAAGCCGGTTGTCGGGCCCTGCTGGACAAGCCCTTTGATCCCGGGCATCTGTACCGGGTGTTTCAGATGATCTAGCGCGCGGCGCGCTGTCGCGATGCGCGGGCCCACAACCGCCGGACGTCGATGGCGGCGAGTAGCGTGGACTCCAGTGGCAAAGGTTCGGCGTCCATCTGTGCGGCAATCAGTTCGCCGCACAAGGCTGCATAGGTCAGCCCACGCGATCCCATCGCGGTGCTGATCCACAGGCCGGGCACGGTTGCGCCCGGGGCCATGGGCCAGGCGCCAACGATCGGCAACCGGTCGATACTGGTCCATCGGGTTCCGCGCCACGCATGGATCGCGCCGCCGGCGAATGTAGGGGCCACTGCGCGTGCCGCGCGCGGTGCGAGCCTGTCGATGCGAGCCAGATTCTGGGCGTGCGCGCCCGCCTCGGACAGTGCTGGCGCCGTCGCAGGCTCGTAGGTGGCGCCAGCGAACCAGGCAGTGCCGTCGGCGTGCGGCACATGGGCCACCACACTGCCTGCGCCGTTGACCGGAACGCGTGGAAAACATCCGATATCTGCCGTAGCATGTTTTGCCCAGGAAACCTGGCCCTGTATCGCAGCCAACAGCGGCAGGGGAGTCGGCGGCTCTTGCCGTGCCGCGGCCAAGGCTAGATGCAACATGGCAAGGCTGTTGCCGGCGCAGGCGATCACGAGTTGCGGCGCTTCGGCCAGCAGATAACCGTCCGGCGCCAACAGACGCCACTGGCCAGCGTCCAACTCGACCGCGGCCACCGCGCTGTCACCCAGGAAACGTATTGCCGGCTGCGCCAGCCAGGCCTGCACCAGCTGCGTGGGTTTGATCCAGCCTGCGGTCGCGTGCCACAGCAACGCCGAGCCTGCCGACGACTGGGTCGATCCGATGGTCTGCTCCTGCGCATTCGGTGCGGCGAGGCATGCCCAGGATGCACCGGCCGCTGGCCAGTGGTCCGGTAAGGCGGGGGCCGCCGTGTCATGCACCACACCTGACAATGCCCAGTCCTGACCCTGCTGCAACAGTCGCCGTGCCGCCAGCAGCGTCAGGCGGATGCCCGCGCGCGACAGGCGGGATCGCGCACCATCGTCACGCGAGACCTGCGGCGTGAAAAGGCCTACGGGCAATCCGGATGCTCCGGCAGCCGGCACTGGCGCGGCATCCAGCACAGTGACTCGCCTGCCGCGCTGCGCCAACGCGTCTGCTACCGCAGCGCCCGCCAGACCGCCGCCGATCACGATACAGCTTGTGGCTTTCGCTGGCGGCCTGGCCCAGGGCGCGCGTGTTGATTTGATCTGCCAACGGGGTTGGTATTCACCACACCAGACCGCGTGTGCTGGCTCGGCGGGCGATGGGTTGGCGACGGATGCGTGCTGGCGCGTTTGCCACCCGGTATGTGCCAGCAAGTGGGTGTCCAATCCAGCGGTGGGCATGACAACCAGCGTGCTGCCACGACGGCACAACCTGGCCAGCGATTTCAGCGCCCAGGAATCCCACGACGAGGGCCCATCTGTATCGACAGTCAACGCGGACCCGACCGGGGCGCCCACGATGATGCTGTCTGCCACGAACTGCTGTTGCCGCAGCAGGGCCAGCGTCGGACCGACACACAGCGTGAGCCGCATCCGCCCACCCGCGAATACCAGCCGGTTAAAGCCGGGCATCAGGCCGAACCATTGCTGTTCCAGTTCGCGGGTGAGTTCGGCGGACGCAGGGTATGCAGACGCTGCTCGCACCAGCGTATCAAGCCCAGGTGGGCTGGCGCTCAATGCCACCATATGCAAGTGTTGGCAGCCTCCGGAATGCTCAGACCAAACCTGCCAGAGCTGCAGAAATCGCTCGCCGTCGCCAAACTCGGTGTCCAGCACGCGCCAGTTCCGCTGGCCAAGCCAGGCCTGTGGCAATCCTGCTGCATGCAGCCACGCCGGTGCCGACGGCGAAGCGTGGACCATGCCGACGTTTGGAGGAGCCGTTATTGGTCCGTCGGTGGCACGTAACCTTGTGCGGCGTCAGCGCCGCCGCCAAAAAAGTGCGCCTCCATCTGACGCGCCAGGTATTGCCGTGCGCGTGCATCGGCCAGGTTCAGCCGGTTTTCGTTGACCAGCATGGTCTGGTGCTTGACCCAGTCCGCCCAGGCCTGCTTGCTGACCTGGGCCCACAGGCGTTTGCCGAGCTCACCCGGATAAGGCGGAAAATCCAGGCCTTCGGCCTCTTTGCCCAGCTTGATACATTGAACCATTCGTGCCATGAAATACTCCCTCTTTTCGCGCATGCATCAAAGCGTGAAATTGTCGCCGCTTTTGGAAGGCCCCAAAGCGGTGCTGGTGCTGTGTCATCGGGTCCTGTCTCTGGAGAATACATGTTGGGTTTCTTGACGGTGCGCCAGACCCTGGCGCTGATGTGCCTGGGATCAATCGGTTTGTTGGCGTTTGGCCTCTATCTGCAGCATGTGGTGGGGCTCGAACCGTGCCCGATGTGCATCGTGCAGCGGTATGCGCTGGTGCTGGTGGCCCTGCTGGCGGGGCTGACTGCCCTGGGTCGGCGGCGTGGGGTGCATGTCACCGGCAGCGTGCTGATGATCGTGGTCGCCGGTTTCGGCGCTTTTGTGGCCGCACGCCAGAGCTGGCTGCAGTTGTATCCGCCCGAGGTGGTGTCCTGCGGGCGCGACTTGTACGGGATGATCGAGACTTTTCCCCTGAAACGCGCCATTCCGATGATCTTCAAGGGCGGTGGCGATTGCACCGCGGTCGACTGGACCTTTCTCGGCGGCTCGATCGCGAACTGGTCCTTGTTGTGTTTCGTGGCAATCGTTGTGGTGTCGGTCTGGTTGATCAGGCGCTCCGGCGCCCGCCGCTGAAGCTGTCAGCCTGCCTGCCGTACGAGTGCCATTGACGGGCTTCTGTCCCATGGTGATTGCAGCTTTGACTGCGATTTGTATCGAATGAGCGTCTAGTTGCGCTGCGTCCCCCCAACGATGGAAGCACGTTGACCGCCCGCCCGGGCCACCGTAGTATCTTTTGACCAGATACACCAGTGGTTCATGGCGACAAGCCTTTTTGAAAGGGCGGCAACATGGGGGGAGTGGCGGCAACGGTGGCGCCAGCAAGCGCCGGGGTGGCGATCGGCATGTCCAGCGGCGACCCGCCACGGATGCAGGGTCGCCCGGCAGCAGCTTCGGGCAACGCTCTGGTGGCCTTGTGCGCCATCGCGCGGTTGCACCAGGTGGCAGCAGACCCTGCGGCTCTGGCCCATCGGCTCGGCTTGTCGACCAGTGAGCCGGTCGGCACCGATGATCTGCTGCGGGCTGCCCGTCTGCTCGATCTCAAGGCACGTCGCGTGCGATCACGCCCCGAGCGGCTGGTGCACACGCCCTTGCCGGCACTGGCCGTCATGCGCGGTGAGACCGGTGATTTCGAAGAAGTCTGTCTGCTGGCCCAGTGTGACGGCAATCGGGTGCTGGTGTCGTCGCCACAGCGAACGGCACCGGCAGCCAGCGATGTAGCGGAGGCCGGCAGCTACGCAGGTCCGCGTATCGAACCCTTGGCCAGTTTTGTGGAGCGCTGGACCGGCGAATTGATCCTGGTCACCAGTCGCGCCAGTCTGGCGGGTGAACTGGCCCGTTTCGATTTTTCATGGTTCGTGCCGGCCCTGGTCAAATACCGGCGGCTGCTCGGTGAAGTGTTGCTGATCTCTTTCGTGCTGCAACTGTTCGCGCTCGTCAGCCCCTTGTTTTTCCAGGTGGTGATGGACAAGGTGCTGGTGCACAAGGCGATGACCACGCTTGATGTGCTGGTGACCGGATTGCTGATCGTGGTGGTGTTCGAGAGTGTTCTCAGCGCCGTGCGTACCTATGTTTTCAGCCACACTACCAGCCGTATCGACGTGGAGCTGGGTGCCCGGTTGTTTCGCCACCTGGTGGCGTTGCCGCTGGCCTACTTCCAGGCGCGGCGGGTCGGTGATTCGGTGGCGCGGGTGCGCGAACTCGAGAACATCCGGACCTTCCTTACCGGCAATGCGCTGACGGTGGTGCTGGATCTGTTTTTCTCGCTGGTATTCCTGGCCGTGATGTTTTTCTACAGCGTGCCGCTGACGCTGATCGTGTTGGCCAGTCTGCCGTTGTATGCGACGCTCAGCCTGGTGGTCTCGCCGGTGTTGCGGCGGCGACTCGATGCACAGTTCGCCCGCGGCGCCGAAAACCAGGCGATGCTGGTGGAGACTGTCACCGGCATACAAACCGTCAAGGCCGCCGCGCTGGAGCCCGGCTTCGGCCGACGCTGGGACAACCAGCTGGCGGCCTATGTCCAGGCCAGTTTTCGCACCCGCAATTTGGCCAGCCTTGCGCATGAAGGCGTGGGCCTGATCGGCAAACTGGTCAATGCGGCCACCCTGTGGTACGGCGCGCACCTGGTCATGGCGAACGCTTTGAGTGTGGGCCAGTTCGTGGCTTTCACGATGTTCGCGCAGCGGGTGGCACAACCCATCATGCGCATGGCCCAGTTGTGGACCGACTTCCAGCAGGCTGGCGTGTCGGTGGCGCGTCTGGGCGACATCCTCAATACCCGCACCGAAGTGGCCAGCGCCAGCGCCATGCAGTTGCCGTCAATCAAGGGGCGGATCACACTCGACCAGGTCCGGTTTCGTTACCGGCCCGACGGCCCCCATGTATTGCAGGGTATCGATCTGGACATTCCTCCCGGACAGGTGATCGGCATCGTGGGTCGCTCGGGTTCGGGCAAAAGCACGCTGACCAAACTCGTGCAACGCTTGCATGTGCCCGACGCTGGGCGGGTATTGGTGGACGGTGTGGACATCAGCCTGATCGACGCGGCGCAACTGCGTCGCCAGATCGGCGTGGTATTGCAGGAGAACCTGCTGTTCAACCGCAGCATCCGCGAGAACATTGCCATCGCAGATCCTGCCGCGCCGCTGGAGCCGGTGATCGCCGCTGCGCTACTGGCCGGCGCGCACGACTTCATCGGTGCCTTGCCGCAGGGTTACGACACTGTGGTCGGCGAACAAGGCAGCAACCTGAGCGGCGGCCAACGCCAGCGGATCGCGATCGCACGTGCCCTGTTCACCAATCCGCGCATCCTGATCCTGGACGAGGCCACGAGTGCGCTGGACTATGAAAGCGAAGCCATCATCCAGCGCAACATGGCGCAGATCTGTCGCGGACGTACCGTGCTGGTCATTGCGCACCGGCTCAGTTCGGTGCGCCGCGCGCATCGAATTGTGGTGGTAGACCAGGGCGCTGTCGTTGAAGCCGGTAGCCATGCCGAACTGTTGCAGCGCCCTGGCGGTTTGTATGCCCATCTCTGGTCGCTGCAGGATGGTGTCGATCGACGCGACGAGCCCGCTGGAGCGCCCGCATGATGCAGCAGAGCCGATGCAAGAGCTTGTGCCGCAGTCGGACTGGACGGTGGGTGGGTGTATTGGCGATCCGCGCCGGATCGTTCTCACGCCCGATTCCGCAGCGTGACGCACCTGGGGCTCCCCGATGACCCATCCAATGGCCGGACAAGCCGCCCCGCATCCCGGCGCCTGGACGATGTTGTTCGGGCGCTACCTCGCGGTGTTTGGCTGGGCCTGGCGCAATCGGCGGGAGCTTGATGGTGCATCACACACTGGCGACGAATGCGCGTTTCTGCCCGCGGCACTCAGTCTGCAGGAAACCCCGGTACATCCGGCGCCACGGCGCACAGCCTACCTGTTGATGGCCCTGTTTGCGCTCACGCTGGCGTGGGCCTGTCAAGGCACGCTGGACGTCGTTGCGGTAGCGCCCGGGCGCATCATCGTCAGCGAGCGCAGCAAAGTCATACAACCGCTGGAACGCAGCGTGGTCAAACAGGTGCTGGTGCGTGATGGTGACCATGTTCTGGCCGGACAAGCGTTGGTGGAGCTCGACGCGACCACGGCGCAAGCCGATACCGCGCGGTTGCAAGCGCAATTGGCAGCAGCGACATCAGACGTGGTGCGTGCCCGGTTGTTGCAGCAGGCGCTGATCGACCCTCGGCGTGTGGCTCCGGTCTGGCCGGCTGCACCCAGGATCGCGGCGACTACGATAGACCCAGTGGCAGGCGGTACCAGAAGGAGTCAGGGTCAAGGCGAGCCAAATTTGCAGCGTTTGCCGCGGCTTTCGATGACTGATCGTGCGGCAGCTGCGGCCCAGATGGAGGCAGAATGGCGCGACATCCAGGCGCGGCTTGATCGTCTGGCCGCCGAATTGCGCCACCGCCAGGCGGAGAGTGCGACGGTGCGCGAAGACATCGCCAAACTGGAAGCAACCTTGCCTATGGTGCGCAGACGCGAAGACGACTTCAAGGCCTTGTCAGCACAGGGTTTCGTGGCCAGCCATGCGGGACAGGACCGCACGCGGGAACGGATTGAACTGGAGCGCGATCTTGGCACACGGCGCGCACGTCTGCAGGAGGCACTTGCCGCCATTGATGAGAGTGCCAGCGCCAATGCCGCCTATCTGGCCGAAACACGTCGTGTATTGAGCGAGCGCGAGGCTCAGGCCCTGCTGCTGCTGCGGCAGGGCATGCAAGAAATCGCCAAGGCAAACCAACGGGAGAAACTGACAGTGCTGACGGCTCCGGTTTCCGGCCAGGTGCAACAACTGGTCGCCCACACCATCGGCGGCGTCGTCACCGAGGCCCAGCCGCTGATGGTGATCGTGCCCGACGTCGCGCCCGGCGCACCCGTCGTGGCCGAAGTTGCACTGGAAAACAAGGACATTGGTTTCGTCCGCACCGGCCAGGTGGCAGAGATCAAGTTCGAAACCTTCGCCTACACCCGTTACGGCACCGTTCCCGCGACCGTGCAACTGGTGACAGCCGATGCCGTCACCGATGACAAACGCGGCGCAGTGTTCCCGGCCCGTCTGCTGCTGGGCACCAACCGCATTGCAGTTGACGGCAAACAGATTCGCCTGAGCCCGGGAATGAACGTGACGGCGGAGATCAAGACTGGGCAACGGCGGGTGATTGAATACTTGCTGAGCCCGCTTCAACGGGCGGGGGGAGAGGGGTTTCGGGAGCGGTAAGAGGGAGTAGCTTTCACCGGCTTTTGATGCAATGGAATAGTTCGCTATTGAGGAGATTCAATTGAGTACAAGAACTGTTGGACGGGTATTGAGGTATTTTTTTCTCACGATTTTGGTTTTGATTATCGGGACCGTCGCGTGGGCTTA
>CAJDWR010000075.1_pt1 | contig 11840 bp, 12 predicted proteins | sample 7391651 | NCBI WGS metagenome assembly CAJDWR01 (sample SAMEA7055720, study PRJEB34461) | soil metagenome | biome: terrestrial ecosystem; feature: Peninsula; material: soil | place: Antarctica | collected 2016
CTTCATCAGGCGGCCGATACTCACGCCACTAGCCTTGAAGGCGGTGATCTCGTTCTCCGCCGCCATCCGGCTGAAGGCGTAGAGGGTCGACATGAGGACCGCCATGGGGACGGTCATCGCCACCGTGAAGGGAAGCGCGAGGAGAAAGAACTCCCCGATAATGCTCCACTCGAGCCCCTTGCCTACCAGCTTACCGAACTGCTTGGCGACGTAGTTGAGCAGCAACAGCGACGTCAGCGCGGACAGCGCGAACAGGAGCGGTCCCAGATGTTCTTTAAGGACGTACTTGTCTATTATCTTCACTTACTCGCTCTGGGCGTCCTTCTCCAGCGTGGAACCGCTTGTGTTCCACAGGGTTGTCGTCGTTTCGACCGGACGTATATTCCACCCGCGCGGCGCCTGATTCAAGGTGCACGCGACGTTCTCGCCGCGGCCAGACTAACCGCCGCGTCCGGCGCCATCGCCTCCTGATACCCAGGCAAACGGGATTTGGTGCGCTGCTTTCCAGGACTTCTCGCCGGTGCGCTGGTCCTCGTGCTCGGCGCGGCAGCGAGTGTTGGCGCGTATGCGCAGGTCCCGGTCCATCGACTCTCAAAGGTCAGCTTCCCAATCGCCGCAGACAGCGGCGATCGCCCTGGCGTGCCCGGTCTGCTCGACGCCGTGATCGCATCGCAATCGACCAACAACTCGGTCAACGCCGTGTTGGTGCAGATCGCGCCCGGCGCCGACCCGGACGCGGTGGCCGAACCGATCCGCCGCTGGAAACGCCTGTCGGTCTACACACGGGCGCAGATGCACATGATCCTGATCGACAAGCTGATCGCAACTGCGGCCCGACAAATCGCCATGTTCCTGGTGATCCTGGCGATCGTCAGCGCCGCTATCGTGGCCTTCATCATCTACACGCTGACACTGGGCAAGATCCGCGAAATCGCGGTGCTCAAGCTGATCGGCACCCGCAACCGCACGATCGCCTGGATGATCATGCAGCAATCCATCGCACTGGGCCTGATCGGTTTTGTCGTGGGCAAGGTTTCGGCGACATTCTGGGCGCCGATCTTTCCCAAGTACGTGTTGCTGGAAACGGGCGACGCATTGCGCGGATTCTTCGCGGTGGTGGTGATCTGCATCCTCGCCAGCGTCCTGGCAATCCGCGCTGCGCTCAAGGTCGATCCGGCGGAGGCAATCGGTGGCTGAAGCAGATAGCACGACACCCGATCGCGGCATCCGCATCGAGAACCTGCGCAAGGTCTACGGTAGCGGAGACACCGCCGTCGAGGCGCTCAAGAACGTCAACATGGTGGTGGGCCCCGGTGAGGTGGTGGGCCTGATAGGCCCGTCCGGGTCGGGCAAAAGCACGCTGCTCAAATGCCTGGGCGCGGTGATCGAACCCACATCCGGGCGCATGGTGCTCGGTCAGGAGGTCATTTATGACAACCACTGGAATATCACCGACCTGCGTGCCCTGCGGCGCGACAAGATCGGTTTCGTGTTTCAGGCGCCCTACCTGATCCCGTTCCTGGATGTGACCGACAACGTCGCCTTGTTGCCGATGCTGGCCGGCGTGCCCAATGCCGAGGCGCGCAAACGCGCCGTGGAACTGCTCACCGCGCTGGATGTACACCACCGCGCCAAGGCCATGCCTTCCCAACTATCAGGCGGCGAACAGCAACGGGTGTCGATTGCGCGCGGTCTGGTCAACCGTCCCCCGGTGATCCTGGCTGACGAACCCACGGCACCGCTGGACAGCGAACGCGCGCTAGCCGTCATCCGCATCCTGAACCAGATGGCCCGGCAATTCGACACCGCGATCATCGTCGTCACCCATGACGAAAAGATCATCCCCACCTTCAAGCGGATCTACCACATCCGCGACGGCGTGACACTCGAAGAGGTGGGTGAAGGCCGTGGTATCGACTGAGACACCATCCCCTCATTGCCCTAAAACTCGCGCCGTAGGCATGGACATTTCGGCTCAACCACCTGCCACTTCTTCTGGAGATTGACATGACTTCCACTACACAAAAACGCAGCCTGTCGGTTTGGATCATCTCGGTGATCGCGGTCGTTTTCGGGCTGATGACCCTCAAGGAGGGTGGCTCGGTGGTGTTCGGGGTCGGCGAAGCGCGAGCGGCGGCCGGCAACTACATCCCCTTCATCGTGTGGTTCAACTTCCTGGCCGGCTTTGCGTATGTCATAGCCGGTATCGGTCTGTGGCTGCAGCAACGCTGGGCGATGGGCTTGGCGGTCGCGATCGCCGCCGCCACCGCGCTGGCCTCGGTGGCGCTCGGTGTCATCATCCTGTCGGGTACGCCCTTCGAGCAACGCACGGTTTTTGCGATGGGTCTGCGCACCGTGTTGTGGGCGACGATCGCCGTCGTCGCGTGGCGCCGTCAGGGGCCACGGGTGGCATGAGCCTCACGCGCATGGTTGCGGCCCGTCAGGTAGCGCCTTGGGCGATGGTGCTGGCATTGCAGGTCTCACCGGGCTTTGCGCAGACCGCGAGCGACGATGGAGCACGCATGGCAGATTGCCAACCGCAGGATACGGTCCGCTTTCGCGGCGGAACCGTCAGACTGGAAAATGACCTGTTTGCCAATACCGATCAGAATTACACCAACGGTGTCGCTTTCACCGCGGTGTCACACGACATCATCGGCCCGGTCAAACCTGCGTGCCTGCCAGCGCCGATCAGATTGCATGCACAGCTGATCCGGTACCTGAATCCTGGCTTCTGGGAGTCTATCCAAGGAGGAGCCGCGACGCAGAACGTGGTGGTGAAATTCGGCCAGTCCATATTCACGCCACGAGATCCGGCCAGGACCGACCTGATACGCGATGACCGGCCGTACGCCGGCCTCTTGTATGTCGGCATGTCATGGAATCGCAGAACCCACGATCCGGTGCAGAACTCCGAAATGCTCGATACCCGCGAGATCACGCTGGGTGTCATCGGCCCGCTGGCGCTGGGCAGACAAGCACAGAATGTGGTCCACGACGTGATTGGCGCCGACCGATTTCTTGGTTGGGACAACCAGTTGAAGAACGAACCGGCACTGCAACTGGCGCTGGACCGCAAGTACCGGGACTATCGCACCGATGGACCCATTCAGCCAGGTTTCTCCACCGACACAATCCGTTCGCTGGGGCTGCGCCTGGGCAATATTGAAACCTCTGCCACAGTCGGCATCGAAGGCCGTATCGGCTGGAATCTGCCAAACGATTTTGGCAGCTATCCAATCAGACCTGGCGCCGAAAACCGACCGCCGTCGTCCGCCTCGCCGCGCGCCCAAGCCACGGCACTGGGGTCCGCCTCGCCGAGGATAGCGCCAGGGGCACACGTGTTCGGCACACTGGAAACCAAACTGGTTGCGCACGACTTTTCGCTGGACGGCAATCTGTTCCGATCCAGCCACCATGTCACGCGTCGGCCGCTGGTTGCCCAGGCAGCACTTGGACTGAGTGTGCATGGACTGCTCGCCGGACGCGGCGTCAAGCTGGCTGTGATGCGCGTCTGGCGAACGCGGGAATTCAAGGAGCAACATTCCACTCACGCGTATGGGTCCGTGGCGCTGAGTATCGAGTTCTAGACAACCCGGCCACCATCACCACAAAGGTCACACGATGAACATCACATTCCTCGGCGCAGCGCGCGAAGTCACCGGATCGTGCTTCCTGGTGGAGACTGCCGACACGCGCTTCCTGGTTGACTGCGGCATGGTGCAGGGCGGGCGCGAGGCAGCGGCGCGCAACCGCAAACCGTTCGCATTTGACCCGGCATCGATCGATTTCGTGTTGCTGACCCATGCCCACATCGACCACAGCGGCCTGCTGCCCAAACTCACCCGTGCCGGCTTCCAGGGGCCGATCCATACCACCGCCGCAACCACCGATCTGCTCCAGGTGATGCTGCCCGACAGCGCGCATATCCAGGAGAGCGATGCCAAGCGGGCCAAGCGCCACACCAAGTCGCCACCCGACAGTGGCACGCAGTTGACCCCTCTGTACACGCTGGCAGATGCGCATGACTGCCTGCGTCAGGTGCGGCCGACCGCCTATGACCAGGATATCAACCCCGACAAGGGCGTGCGCTGCCGCTTCCGCGATGCAGGTCACATCCTCGGCTCGGCCATCATCGAGGTCTGGATCACCGAATACGGCCAGACAACGAAGCTTGTCTTCAGCGGCGACCTTGGCCAGCCGGGGCGCCCGATCCTGCGCGATCCAACGCCGATCGAAGACGCAGACATCCTGTTCATCGAGTCGACCTACGGCGACCGCGCACACAAGGACCAGGCATCAAGCGAGGAAGAACTGATCGAGATCATCGAGCGCACTTTGCATCGGCAAGCGGGTAACCTGATCGTGCCCGCGTTCGCGGTCGGCCGCACGCAGGAAATCCTGTATCACCTGCACCGCCTCAGCCGTGAAGGTCGGTTGCGCAATCTCAAGGTGTTCGTCGACTCGCCCATGGCCACCGAAGCCACGCGCATCACCCGCCAACATCTGGAACTGTTCGACGATGCAGCAAAACAACTGGCGGGCTGGCACGCCCTGGGCAAGGATCTGCCCTATCTTCATTTCACCGCGAGCGCCGAAGAGTCCATGGCCCTGAACCAGATCCGATCCGGCGCGATCATCATTTCCGCAAGCGGCATGTGTGACGCCGGGCGCATCAAGCACCACCTGCGCCATAGCCTTCCCAGGCGCGAATGTGGTGTATTGATCACCGGATTCCAGGCGCAAGGTACCCTCGGGCGGCGCCTGGTTGACGGCGCGAAGCAGGTGCGCATTTTCGGCGAAGAGATCCCCGTACGCGCGGCGATCCACACAGTGGGAGGGCTGTCGGCACATGCTGACCAGCCCGCATTGCTGGCCTGGTCAGCGAACTTCCGCAACCCCCCCGCCAGAACGTTTGTGGTGCATGGCGAGGCCAGCGCCGCGCTTGCATTTGCCGAACGGCTGCGCGCCGATCGCGGCTGGAACGTGGCGGTGCCGGAGCCCGGTACGCGCGTGCAATGGGACGGTCGGCTCAAAGGTGGCGCAGATGATTGATTCTGTCCAGCGCAAGGCGTTGCGCGAGGCGATCATGACCGGGCCGGCATACCGACTGGCGCAGGAGGACATCGAATTTCTGGCCCAGGACGACTTGCGTCCGCTGCGCATGCAGCTTGAACTGCTCAAGCCCGAACACGAACTGCGCGAGCAAGGGATCGGCTCCACCATTGTCGTCTTCGGTAGCACGCGTGTCGTTTCCCACGAGGAGGCGCAAGCCGAATTAGCCGATACCGAGGCGCGCATGGCAGCCGAACCGTCTGATCCGCTGCTGGCACACGATCTTGCCACTGCCAAACGCCAGTTGGCCCATGCGCACTTTTACGAGGAGGCTCGGCGCTTTGCGCACCTCGTCTCGTCCCGCTTCCAACAAGAGGGGCGCCGCGACTTTGTCGTCGTCACCGGTGGCGGACCCGGCATCATGGAAGCGGCCAACCGCGGCGCATTCGAGGCCGGTGCGCGCTCGATCGGCCTCAATGTCACCCTGCCGCGTGAACAGGCGCCCAATCCGTTCATCAGCCCCGAACTTGCATTCCGGTTCCACTATTTCGCCCTGCGCAAGATGCACTTCCTGCTGCGTGCACGGGCGCTGGTCGCCTTCCCGGGAGGATACGGCACGCTTGACGAGTTGTTCGAGGTGCTCACCCTGGTACAGACCGGCAAGATGGCGCGTATCCCCATTGTGCTGGTCGGCAAGGAATTCTGGCGTCGCGCTGTCGACTTCGACTACCTCGTCGACGAGGGTTTCATCAGCGCCCAGGACGCGCGGCTGTTCACGCTCGTGGATAGCGCCGAAGAAACCGTGGCGGTCCTGGAAGCCTTTTATCGCGGCAAGCCACCCGGCCTTGCGGCCAAGCGGGGCTGAGCATGCACGCGCACCCTCCTGCCTTCGCGCACCTGTTCGTCCGATATGCCCTGAGACGAACCGCACTGACGCTGACGATGCATGGTCTCTTTCCATCATCGGCACCGGCCAACCATTTCAAGTAGGAACACCATGCACCACCGTCCTTTTCCGCCCCCGCGCACAAACCCAGCACTGGCCGGCCTCGGCCGACTGCTGCCAACCGCACTGGTGATCCTGCTGGCAGGCTGTGCCAGCAGCCCTGACTACCAACGCCCGCCACCAAGCACTGCCACCCGCTACACCGCGACCGCAATGCCGGATGCGACAGTTGCCAGCCCGGGCCAACTCGGCACCAGCCAGACGTTTGTCAACGCGCCTGTTCCGCAACAATGGTGGACCGCGTTTGGATCTGACAAGCTCACGTCGCTGATCGCACTGGCCCATGCGAACAGCCCGACGCTTGCGGCGGCCCAGGCGACGCTGCGCCAGGCCCAACACAGCTACGAGGCAACCGCAGGTGCAACGCAGCTGCCGCAGGTGAACGCCAAACTGGGCGGTCAACGCCTGGGCACCAATACGGCGGCCGCAGGCATGCCCGGCGGTGAACGCAGCTACGGGCTTTATAGTGCCACGCTGGCGGTCAGCTACGACTTCGATCTGGCGGGAGGAAATCAACGCGCACTGGAAGGATTGGCGGCACAGATCGACTACCAGTCCTACCAGCTCGAGGGTGCACGCCTGAATCTGGCAGCGAGTCTGACGCTGACCGCGATCACGCAGGCGCAACTGCGCGCCCAGATCGACGCCACCGAAGACCTGATAGCCGCGCAGCAGGAGCAACTGGCGCTGACCCGACAAAGGCTTTCGCTCGGTGCCGGAACGGAACTCGAGGTGCTGGCGCTGCAGACCCAGTTGGAGCAATCGCAGGCTGTTTTGCCGACCTTGCACAAGCGGCACGCGCAGGCGCGCCACCTGCTGGCAGTGCTGGCCGGGCAAGCGCCGGGGCAGTCGACGCTGCCGGAATTCGAACTGCAGGATTTCACCCTGCCCGCGCAGTTGCCGCTCAGCCTGCCATCCGAACTCGCACGGCACCGGCCTGACGTGCGCGCATCGGAAGCCCTGTTGCAGGCTGCCAGTGCGCAACATGGGGTGGCGCTTGCCAAGCTCTACCCCCAGCTGACGCTGAGTGCGAGCCTCGGTTCGCAGGCCTTGACGGTCGCCAGCCTGTTTGGCGCCGGCTCGCTGATCTGGGGCCTGGGCGGGCAACTCGCACAGCCGCTGTTCACGCCCGGCCTCAAGTCCCAGGCCAAGGCCGCCGAAGCAGCTGCGCAGGCCGCACTGGCCAATTACCAGCAAACCGTGCTGCAGTCGCTGCGCGAAGTCGCCGACGTGCTGCGCACGGTGGAGCACGATGCGCAGGTGCAACAGTTCATCGCACGCGCAGACCTGTCCGCCCAACAATCGCTGCAGCTGGTGCAGGCCCAATATGGACTGGGCGCGGTCAGCTACCTGCAATTGCTGCAGGCCCAGCAACAGGTGCAGCGAACCCGGATCGAGCTGCTGGAGCTGCAGGCGAGGCGCATCACCAACACGGTTGCGCTGTACCAGGCGATGGGCGCAAGCCAGCTGCAGTGAAGGTGGCTGCCGCCCAGGCTTGACCATGGTTTGCCCAACGTCGCCTTGCACATCGGCGTTATGCTTGGGGTCGACCCTCACCCATGCGCCAAGCTACCCCTGATTCCTTCTCCATTACCAGGCGAACCATGTCAACGACCCCAACCAGCCTTCCCGTGATCAATGATGAACTCGACCTGCTGGCCGACCTGGTTCCGCTGGCCAAATGCCAGATCATCGAACTCGGATGTGGCGCGGCCAAGCTGGCACGCGCCCTGCTCCTGCGTTTTCCCGACAGCCACGTGACCGGTGTCGAGATTGACGCGCGCCAACATGCGAAGAACCTCGCCTCACCGCAGGAGCGTCTGCTTTTCGTCTCAGGCATCGCCCAGGACATTCCGTGCGACGACAGTGCATTCGACCTGGCACTGATGCTCAAGTCCTTGCACCATGTGCCAGTGACGGCGATGGAGCAAGCTCTGGCCGAAGTCGCCCGGGTGTTGCGATCTGGCGGGCACCTCTACATCTCGGAGCCCATGTTCGGCGGCGCGCTGAACCATATCACCCGTCTGTACAACGATGAACAGGTGGTGCGCGGCGCAGCACAGGCCGCAATCGATGCGGCCTTGACCAACGGCGCCTGGACCCAGACCCAGGAGCGCCGTTTCGTAGTTCCTTCCCGGTTCGCTGACTTCGCTGCCTTCGAGCAACGCATGATCCGCCAGACCTATGCGGACCACCAGTTGGACGCGACGACGATGTCCGAGGTGCGCAGGCGTTTCGAGGCGCACGCTGGCGCCGATGGCGCGGTGTTCGAACAACCGATGCTTGTGCGCCTGCTTCGCCGCGCCAACCGATAGACCATCGGCATTCGGTCCGAACCTGACGGACCCGCCGCGACACGATGCTGGCAGGCCAAGAATGAACAAATCACCCTTGTTATTTTGTTGACAGCAGCTCCAGAACGGAGTCTGCCGGCCGGCACAGGCGTGTCCCCAGCGGCGTTTTCACGATCGGGCGGTTGATCAGGATCGGGTACTGCATCATGAAGTCCAGCAACGCATCGTCGCTCCACTTCGGGTTGGCCAGGTCCAGTTCGTCATAAGGGGTTCCCTTCTGTCGCAGGACTTCCCGCACGGGAATTCCCATTTCCGCAATCAAACCCGCCAGCTCGTTTCGACTCGGCGGCGTTTCGAGGTAGAGCACGACGCGAGGCTCTGCACCACTGTTGCGAATCAGCGCGAGCGTATTGCGCGACGTGCCGCACTGGGGGTTGTGATAGATCGTGATCTCACTGCTCATATGGATATCGGACTTGTCCGTTCGTACAGGCTCAGGCAAAACCGCAAAAATCCAAAGTCTACAAAGACTTGGAGCCTCTTTGCCATGCTTGGTTGGCCTGCCCGGAGGGGATCGAACCCCCGACCCTCAGCTTAGAAGGCTGATGCTCTATCCAACTGAGCTACGGGCAGTCTTATGGTTGCTCACTTAGGTGCTATTGTTTTTGACACTGCGTGCGGAGCGCTACGCACTTTCATTTCTCACCCCGATTGGAATTATTGTAATAAGCACCGACCAACGGATTAAAAGAGGCTACCCGACCTTTTTTACCGGTCCTAATCCAAGGCTTTCAGACGCACGCAAGGAAAACATGGCCGAATCGAAAACAGCGCTCTACGGCGCGATCGCAGCCAACATCGCGATTGCCATCACAAAATTCGTCGTCGCCGGCGTCACCGGCAGTTCAGCGATGTTGTCCGAGGGTGTGCACTCCTCAGTCGACACGACCAACGGCTTGCTTCTATTGGTCGGGCTGAAGCTGAGCCAGCGCCCCGCGACGACCGAACACCCCTTTGGCCACGGCAAGGAGTTGTACTTCTGGGGTCTGATCGTCGCTGTGCTGATCTTTGGTCTCGGCGGCGGCATCTCGCTGTACGAAGGGGTCGTGCACATGCGTCACCCGGACCCGATCAGCGACCCGTTCTGGAACTACGTCGTGCTCGGTAGCGCAGCGGTGTTCGAAGGCGCCAGCTTCGCAGTCGCGCTGTACCAGTTCCGCGCCGGCAACCGCGGTCGGCCGTTCTGGCGGTCGCTGCACGCGAGCAAGGACCCGACAACCTACACGGTGCTGGCCGAGGACGGCGCTGCGCTGCTTGGGCTGGCAATTGCCGCGGGTGGCATCTGGGCGAGCCACGCTTTCAACCAGCCTATGCTTGACGGCGCCGCGTCGCTGCTGATCGGCCTGCTGCTAAGCGGCGTTGCGGTGTTGCTGATCGGCGAGTCGCGCGGGTTGCTGATCGGCGAAGGCGTGCGCGCCGAGACGGCGAGCGAGATTCGCCGCCTCGTTCGCGAACACCCGTCCGTACGTGACGCTTCGGCGCCGCTGACGATGTACATAGGCGCCAACGAGGTGCTTCTGACGATGGACGTCGAGTTCGAAGGCAACATTCCGGTCGACCGCATCGCCGATACGATCGTCGCGATCGAGCGCCAGATACGTGACCGCTACCCGCAGATCCATCGCATCTACATTGAGGCCCGGTCGGCGCTGTGACGCAGTATCCGACAGCCAGCGGATTCTTCCATATCAGATTGACTGTGCTTGATGAGATCTTCTGCGGATGATCAGAAAGCTGCTCGCGTCCTGGCTCCGGTTCGGTGGATTGCATCATGGCGACCCTTGGCAAGAAACGCGCCGCTTGTGCAAATCGTTGCAGTGAGCCAGCGGCCGCAAGCAGCGACAATCCGGCCATGGCTCAAGGCAAACGCATTTCTGCAGACATCGGTGTTGATGCGCTGCAGGCGATCAAGGACATGGGCGCTGCGGCCAAACACGCTCGTGCGCGCACCGGCGATGGCCAGGCCGCCGCTGCCGCCCGCCTGGGCGTGCATGTCCAGACCATTGCCCGCATCGAATCGGGTGAACCCGGTGTCGCCATCGGGCATGTGTTCGGCCTGTTGGCGCTTTACGGCATCCATGCCACGTTGCAGCCACCGCCAGATGCGATGCCCGCGTCAATACCATCCGGTCACCTGGAACCCCATGATCCCGCCCGATAAAGACAGATCTCTGTCCGCGAACTCTGGCTTTCTGCGGCTCCTGACGGTCCTGGTGACCATTGCGATGGCCTGGATCCTGCTGCCTTTCTACGGGACCATCATGTGGGGCGCCATCATTGCGCTGTTGTTTGCGCCGGTGTACCGCCGCATATTGCCGCGCCTGCGGCGGCGGCGAACCCTGGCGGCGTTGCTGACGCTGCTGCTGGTGCTGGTGATGGTCATCCTTCCGATGGTGTTGATTGCTACCTCACTGGCGCGTGAGGCAGGCCAGTTCTACGAGCAACTTCAATCCGGCGATGTGAATCCAGGTCGTTATTTTCGCGGTCTGTTCGATGCTTTGCCGGCCTGGGTAACCGCATGGCTGGACCGCTTCGGCCTGTTCGACTTCAATTCACTGCAAGCGCGGCTGTCCGAGCTGTTGGCGCAAGGCAGCAAGTTCATCGCCACCCAGGCGCTGAACATTGGTCAGAACACATTCCAGTTCGTGGTCAGCATCTTCATCGCCTTGTACCTCGCATTTTTCCTGATTCGTGACGGCGAAACTATCTCGCGCGCGCTGCAGCGGGCCATTCCCCTGGCGCCGCCGCACAAGAAGGAATTGCTGCAGAAGTTCGCCACCGTCATCCGCGCAACGGTCAAGGGCAACCTGCTGGTGGCGCTTATCCAGGGCAGCCTGGGCGGCTTGGCATTCTGGTTCCTGGGTATCAAGGGGGCCGTGTTGTGGGCTGTCGTAATGGCGTTCATGTCATTACTGCCGGCCGTCGGCGCGGGCCTGGTCTGGGCGCCGGTCGCGATCTATTTCCTTGTGACCGGCGCAATCTGGCAGGGCCTGTCTTTGGTCGCCTACGGTGTGTTGGTAATCGGATTGGTCGACAACCTGCTGCGACCAATCCTGGTTGGCAAGGACACGCGCATGCCCGACTACGTGGTGATGATCTCAACCCTGGGCGGCATGACGGTGTTCGGCATCAACGGCTTCGTGCTCGGGCCGACGATCGCGGCCATGTTCATCGCAGTCTGGCACATCTTCGGTAACACCAGCGACGAACTGGGCTGAGCCGGCACGAGCAGCCCGACATCGAGCGCACGCGGGTGCGTTCCTCGTTGTCTCGCAGGAAGCAGACGGGGGGCGCCGTCCGCCGCCATGGACGCTGCAGACGACGCTCTTATGGCTGTTGCCGTCTACGGTCGTCGGGCCGCTCTCGGTGCTGGCGAAGTTTCACCGCAACGGTTTGCCGTCGATGGCTCTTGAGTGAGAACTAGA
>CAJDWR010000173.1_pt1 | contig 11761 bp, 11 predicted proteins | sample 7391651 | NCBI WGS metagenome assembly CAJDWR01 (sample SAMEA7055720, study PRJEB34461) | soil metagenome | biome: terrestrial ecosystem; feature: Peninsula; material: soil | place: Antarctica | collected 2016
ATTTTGATTATTCTCAAACCGATCGTGCTTTCATCAGCCGTCAACCCTTGAAACCGGTGCCAACGTCTGCAAATATGGTCCAGACGGCGCTGATCAGCGTCGCGCACATGACTTATTTTCAAGGAGTGACACCATGAGTTCTTTGATGACCCGCGGCAGTTTGTTCGATGACTTTTTCCGTGACGCGGCCCCGGGCTTTTACGTTCGCCCGCTGCACGGTGACGCATTGCCGACGCCGGCGCAGATCAAGGTAGACGTGAAGGAAAACGACAAGACCTTCACGGTGCAGGCCGAGGTGCCTGGCGTGTCCAAGGAAGACATCCATGTCTCGATCGACGGTAATGTCGTGACGCTGCGCGCCGAGGTGAAACAACAGGACACCCAGACCACGGATGAGAAGGTGTTGCGCACCGAGCGTTATTACGGATCCGTGGCGCGCAGCTTCCAGTTGCCGCAGGATATCGATCAGGCCAATGCGAAGGCGAAATACGACAACGGTGTATTGACCTTGACTCTGCCCAAGAAATTGGCCAGCGCAGCGCAGCGTCTCGCAATCGAGTGATGCTGCAGGGCTGATCGCCTACAATCCGCCCATCACCGGGGGTGTCGCATGGACCGCAAGTTCAATGCGACTGAGAAATACCCCACTCACCTGATCTGGGTCATGCCAGCGTAGGGAGCGTGATGAGATGGGTCTTTCGCTAATGGCGGTCCGTCTTTTCAAGCGCTCTCAACCGGCGTTTTTTGAAAGGATGGATGGCATGTTGCGAAGGACTTTTTCTTTTGGAGCGACCGTGCTGGCGGCAACGCTGGCACTCACGACGCACAGTGTGTCGGCGCAGGAATTGCGCGTGCTGGTGCATGGTTCGTTTTCTCTGCCCAAGCCGCTGCTGGCGGAGTTTGAAGCGCAGTCCGGCATCAAGCTGGGCATCATCAAGGGCGGGGACGCCGGCGAGATGCTGAACAAGCTCATCCTCACCCGCGCTCACCCAATCGCCGACATGGTGTTCGGTATCGACAACATGCTGGTGGCCAAGGCCGATGCGGCGCAGGTGCTTGATGCCTACACCGGCCCGGCAGCCACCCGCAATGCCACGGTCACGCTCAAAGGCTCGGTGGTGCCGGTCGATTATGGGTATGTCACTCTGAACTACGACAAGGCCTGGTTTGCCAAACATGGCCTGGCATTGCCGACCACACTCGAGGATCTGACCAAGCCGGCCTACCGCGATCTGCTGGTCGTGCAGAACGCGGCCACCTCCAGTCCCGGCTTTGCATTTCTGGTGGCCACCGTGTCGGGCATGGGCGAGCAGGCGGCCTTCGACTGGTGGGCGCGGATGCGCGCCAACGGATTGAAAGTGGCCAAGGGATGGAGCGAGGCCTATTACACCGAGTTCAGCCGCAACGGTGGCAGCCGCCCGCTGGTAGTCAGTTATGCCAGCAGCCCGGCTGCCGAAGTGTTCTACAGCAAAGAGAAACTCACCGAGTCACCCACCGCCAGCCTGTTCCTCAAGAGCGGTGTGATGCGCCAGGTCGAAGGTGTGGCACTGGTGCGTGGCGGGCAGCAGCGTGAAGCGGCCGGTCGATTCATCGAGTTCCTGCGCTCCGCGGCGGTGCAAGAAGCGATGCAGACCACGATGTGGATGTTTCCCGTCGAACCCGCAATCACCCGCCCGGACGTGATGCGCCATGCAAGCGAACCGATACAGTTCGAAGACCCATCCCCGGACCTGGTCGCCGCCAAGGGAGCCGACTGGGTCAGTCGCTGGACCCGGGTGGTGCTGAAGTAGGGTTACCTTGCACATGGGCCTGCGCCGTACCGCGGTGATCGAGCGTGCCGTCTGGCTGGGCCTGGTGCCGGCGTCGTTCCTGGCCGTGTTCATGCTGGCGCCACTGTGGCGGCTGGGACTGGAGGCCCATGCCGGAGCCGGGTGGGAAATGGTGTCTGCGTTGTGGCGGGATGACTACTTGCGCTGGCGCATCGTCTGGTCGTTCCTGCAGGCCGCTATCACCTGTTGCGCGGCGCTGGTGCTGGCGGTGCCGGTGTCCTGGGTATTGGCCCGATTTGCATTTCCGGGGCGCACGCTGGTGCTGCGCCTGCTGATGTTGCCATTTGTCGTTCCCACCCTGGTTGCCGCCATGGGAGTGCTGGCGGTATGGGGCCCCCGTGGCTGGTTCGGCAACTGGAGCGGAGTCGATCTGCAGGGCACACCGTGGTTGCTGCTGTACGGCAATCTGTTCTTCAACCTGTGCATCGTGGTGCGCGCCGGTGTCGACGCGCTCGGTCAGGTCAGTGCGGCCCGGGTGGCCGCTGCCCGCACCCTGGGTGCCACGCCCTGGCGGGTGTTCTGGCGCGTCGAGTGGCCGGCCATCGTTCCCTGGCTGGCCTCGGCCTTGTGCCTGGTGTTCCTGTATTGTTTTTCGGGTTTTGGCCTGGCCCTGGTGCTGGGTGGGCAACGCTATGCCACCGCCGAGGTCGAGATTTATACCCTGGTCGCGCACGAACTCCAGCTGGCCCAGGCGGGTGTGCTTGCGCTGGCCATGGCCTTGCTCACCGGCCTGGTGGCTTTGGTGTATGCCTGGATCGAGAAGGGTCTGGCAACGCCCGGTCGCTCCGACCGCATCGCCTTGCGCCGACCCGCGGGCGTGGCACAGTGGGGCGCGGTGTGCGGGGCCCTGCTGGTGCTTGTCGTGTTCTGCGCCGCCCCGTTGCTGGCGATCGGTATGCGCGCGCTGGGGGCAGGCGCCGATGCCTGGGCCAGCGTGCTTGATGCCGACAGCCTGCACGCGATCGGGAACACACTGCGTTTCACCGCCGCGGCCCTGGTGCTGGCCACCGTGCTGGGCGTGACCCATGCGCTGGCTGCGCGCCGTTCGGTCTGGATGCGTGCGAGCGCCTTTTTGCCCTTCGTGGTGTCACCGGTCACGGTCGCCTTCGGCCTGTTGCTGCTGTATCCGCACTGGAGCGCCAGCATGCTGCTGCTGGTGGCAGCGTATGCGCTGCTGGCCTATCCCTTCGTGGCCAAGGCGCTGGGCGCGGCGCTGGACCAATTGCCGCTGCACCTGACACAGGCGGCCCGTACGCTGGGTGCCTCACCATGGCGGCTGTTCTGGCGCGTCACTTTGCCGCTGGTGGCGCCGTCGTTGCGCCGGGGCATGGCGTTTGCCGCTGCCACGGCGCTGGGGGAATTCGCGGTCACGCTGTTTCTCTCGCGCCCGGAGTGGGCGACTTTGACGACGCTGATCTATGAACGGCTGGGCCGGCCCGGCGCGGCCAACCAGGACGCTGCGCTGGTGCTGGCGGCCGTCCTGATGCTGCTGGCCTTGCTCGCCTTTTTGCTGATCGAGCAACCGGTATCCGAACGCTCTTTGCCACGTGTGTCGGCACGCAGGGTGCGTCATGCTTGAACTGCGCGCGATCCGCAAGACTTTCGATGACCATGCCGGTGGCCACTGGTTGCTGGCCGACGGACTCGACCTGCAGGTGCCGCACGGCCAGACCGTGGCCGTGCTGGGTCCTTCGGGTAGCGGAAAGAGCACCTTGCTCAAGATCATTGCCGGTTTGGAAGCGCAAGACAGCGGCAGTGTCTGGTTCGATGGCAAGGACCTGGCTGGCGTGCCGCCCGAGCGGCGCGGTTTTGCGCTGATGTTCCAGGACTTCGCGTTGTTTCCGCACCTCAACGTGCAGGACAACGTCGCTTTCGGACTGCGCGAACAAGGGGTCTCGCAGGCACAGGCGCGCGAGCGCGCCTTGGGCATGTTGTCGGTGTTTGGCCTGCGCGCCCATGCCCGGCACAAGGTCTGGAAACTCTCTGGCGGTGAGCAACAACGTGTGGCATTGGCCCGCGCCTTGATCACCGAACCACGTTTGTTGCTGCTTGATGAACCATTTTCAGCGCTCGATGCAGAACTGCGTGCCAGCCTGCGGACGGAATTTGTCACGCATATCGCGGCCTCCGGGATCACCACCGTGCTGGTGACCCATGACGAGTCCGAAGCACGGGCTATGGCGCAACACGGCTATCGCCTGGTCAAGGGTCGGTTGCAGCCTCTGTGGTGACAGCCGGAACACCCGATCGGTGTTCATCGCTGCCAGCAACCAACTCGGCGAGTTCGAGTCCGGTATCACCGCGCAATGGTGGGGCCTGTCGCTCGGTGGCATGGATGCGCGTCTTTCGCAGGCTGGCGCAACGGAACCGGCTCGATGCCGCCTGAAGCCGGCATCGGATCCGCAGCGAGATACCGCATGCCGCGTGGGTGGTATGCAAGCCGCGCAAGCGCAGCGGAAGCCCTGTCTGTGACAATCGGGGGTTGGGCAGTTGCCCACCCATTGGCACCATTACAGGAGTACACCGACCCATGCGGATCGCGATCATTGGTAATTCCGGATCCGGCAAATCGACGCTGGCAGCGAAGTTCGCGCGCGAGCAGTCTTTGCCGACGCTGGATCTGGATACGGTCGCGTGGGAACCGGACAAGATCGCGGTGCCGCGCGACCCGAAGCTGGCGCTGGCCCAGGTGCGCCGCTTCTGCACAAATGAGCCGCACTGGGTGGTTGAAGGATGTTATGCCGGGCTGATCCGGGCGGCCTTGCCATATGCCTCGTTGTTGCTGTTCCTGGAACCCGGTGTTGCGGCCTGCATCGCCAATTGCCACAGCCGACCTTGGGAGCCGCACAAATTCAAGTCATCCGAAGAGCAGGATCGCCACTTTGAGCATCTGCTGGCATGGGTGCGTGACTACTACTGGCGCGACGGCGATGCGTCTTTGCGCCAGCACCAGGCATTGTTCGATGCATTTGATGGGCCCAAACACAAGGTGACTGGACGCGCGCCGGCACACCTTTTCGAGGAGCCGTGCCTGCAGCCGGTCTAATGCCCTGCCGACCGGCATTGCGTGCGCACTGCCGCGGGTGAGGTCCCTTTTGTCCATGTCATCCTTCCATCGCTTGCTGGCCGAGGTACACGCTTGCCGCATCTGTGCCGAACAGCTGCCGCTGGGACCCCGTCCGGTGCTCCAGATTGATCCCCGCGCGCGTATCCTGATCGCGTGCCAGGCGCCGGGTCGCAAAGTGCATCTCTCGGGCGTGCCATTCTCCGATCCCAGTGGGGACCGTCTGCGCGATTGGCTCGGCATGACGCCCGAGCAGTTCTACGATCCGGCGCGGGTCGCCATTGTGCCGATGGGCCTGTGTTACCCCGGCCGCGGCGGCGGTGGCGATCTGCCGCCGCGGCCGGAATGTGCCATCCATTGGCGTGCGCGTCTGCTTGCGCAATTGCCGGCGCTGCAACTCACGCTGGTGATCGGCCGTTATGCGATGGCCTACCATCTGCCTGACGCCGGCGTGTCGGTGACTGCTGCGGTGCAGGCCTGGCGCAGCCACTGGCCGACCGTGGTTCCCTTGCCGCATCCGAGTCCGCGTAACAACTTGTGGTTGCGCCGCAACCCGTGGTTCGAGCAGGAAGTGCTGCCGGTATTGCATGCGCAGGTGGCCTTGTTGCTGGCCGATGGCGGCTGATCGAACGGTGAGTCTTGTGTGGCGCTGTGCAGGCCGCCATCCTCACCATTGCGCGGACATCACCAGCACACCGGCGCCGACCAGCAGCAGGCCGGCCAGCTCCTTGCGGCTGATCTGTTCGCGAAACAGTCGCCGCGAGACCAGGTAGCTGAACAAGACCTCGACCAGTCCCAGCGTGCGCACGTCCACCGCCGGACGCAATGCGGTGGCGGTCATCCAGCCGATCGAGGCGATGGCGCCCATCATGCCGGCCACGGTGGACAAGCGCCACGCACGGCCGATGGCCGCCATCGTGCCCGGCTGGCGCCACGTGATCCAGCCGCCGAGCAACACGGTTTGCAAGGCCTGGGCCAGCAACACGCCCCAGGCGCCGATCAACCACGCTGATACACCCGGCAATTGCAAGGCTGCGCCACGGTAACCGACACTGGCCAACGCAAAACAGGCGCCGCTGGCCAGGCCAAACCAGGCTGCGTTGCCGCGCCAGTTCGCCAGCGCTGCGCCACCCAGGCGTGGCACTGACAACACCACCACACCCAGCGTGGCTACCACCATCGCAATGACTGCGGCGAAGGAAGGCAACTCCTGCAGTGCAACGATGCCGAACAGGCCGACCTGCAGCACCTCGGTCTTGGAGAACGCCACACCGATGATGAAATTGCGTTGCTTCATGGCCTGCAACAAGAGCGCGGTGGCGGCCAACTGGCTGACTGCACCGCCCGCCAGCCAAAACCAGTAGGCCAGCGTGAAGTCCGGCCAGCCGGTTGCCCCGGTTGCAGACAGATGCCGTGCCAGCAGCAACCAGACCAGGGCAAATGGCAAACCGTAAAGGAAGCGCACCAGCGTGGCCGCCAGGGTTCCCAGGTCGGTTATCAGGCTGCGCTGCGCGGCATTGCGGATTGTCTGAGCGAAGGCGGCTCCGACGACGATCGGTATCCAGGCCCAGGCGGCGAGGGCAGGCAGTTCCATGCGTGCGGTCGCGCTGGCGTTCAGCCGGGAATCGTGCCGGGCAGCAGGATGGAACGGCTGACCGTCTGGATGTCGGTGTGGCCGCAAAATGCCATCGTGGTGTCGAGTTCGTTGTGAATGATCTCCAGTGCGCGGGTCACGCCGGCTTCACCCATTGCGCCCAGGCCATAGACCATGGCGCGCCCGATCATGGTGCCACGCGCGCCCAGAGCCCAGGCCTTGAGCACGTCCTGGCCGCTGCGGATGCCGCCATCCATCCAGAGCAAGGCATGAATGCTCGAGGGCGCACCATCGAGCTGACGTCCGCCGTGGTTGCTGACCACGATTGCATCGGCGCCGGCATCCGCGGCGAGTCGGGCGTCCTCGACGTCCATGATGCCCTTGAGGATCAGTTTGCCGCCCCACTGTTCCTTGACCCATGCCACGTCGGACCAACTCAGTCGCGGATCGAACTGCTCGTTGGTCCAGGCCGCGAGTGAACGCATGTCGCTGACGCCTTTCACATGACCCACCAGGTTGCGGAAGGTATGGCGGCGCGTAGCCGCCATGCCCAGGCACCAGCGTGGCTTGGTCGCCAGGTTGAGGATGTTGGCCAGGGTCGGGCGCGGCGGGGCGGTGAGGCCGTTCTTGAGGTCCTTGTGGCGCTGGCCGATCACCTGCAGATCGAGCGTCAGCACCAGCGCGCTGCAGCGCGCTGCCTTGCAACGCCCGATCATGTTGATCATCGCCTGACGGTCGCGCATCATGTAAAGCTGGAACCAGAACGGTGCACTGGTGTTTTGCGCGACATCCTCGATCGAGCAGATGCTCATCGTCGACAGGGTGAATGGAATGCCGAACTTCTCGGCCGCGCGTGCAGCATGAATCTCGCCATCGGCATGTTGCATGCCGGTCAGTCCCACCGGTGCAATGGCGACCGGCATCTTCGCTTTGCAACCGACCATCGTCGCGGCGGTGCTGCGGTTCTCCATGTTTACTGCGACGCGCTGGCGCAGCAGGATGGCCTGGAAATCGCTGGAGTTGGCGCGGTAGGTGCCTTCGGTCCACGATCCGGAATCAGCGTAGTCGTAGAACATCCGGGGCACCCGTTTTTTGGCGAGTACACGCAAGTCCTCGATATGGGTGATGACGGGCACGACAGTCTCCTTCTGAAGTCGGCCATGTTACTTGCACCAAAAAGAGACCGGGCGGTTATCAGCCGCCCGGTAGTTGAAAACGATCTGGCACAGCGCCGGCGATGGTGCCGAGGCGGTGCCGTTATCACACCGATCAGCCCAGGCGGATCGGAACGAAGATCTTGTCGCCGTCGCGCTGGATCAGCAATGCCACCGACTTGTTCGACTTGGCGACGATCGCTTGGACCTGCTCCACGCTTTTCACCGAGGTGCCGTTGATGGCCAGGATCACGTCGCCCGGATTGATGCCGGCCTTGGCGGCTGCACCCGCTACCGCTTCGAGTCGGCCTTGGCCCGCCTGGTCGCTGTTCTGGGCGACCTTCTTGCTCGTATCACTGGCGTGACCGAGTTGTGCATCAATCTCTTGCGATTCACCCTTGCGCCAGACGTCCAGTGCCAGCTTGTCGCCTGGCGTGGCCATGCTGATGATGGCTGGCAGGTCGCCGGAGGAGGTAATCGGTTTGCCGTCGACCTTGAGGATGATGTCGCCGGTCTGCAGTCCCGCCTTGTCGGCCGGTCCACCTTTTTCGACCGACGCGACCAGCGCACCTTCGGGCCGTGGCAGTTTGAACGAATCCGCCAGTGCCTGATTGACCTCCTGAATCATGACGCCCAACCTGGCATGTTCAACCTTGCCGTGCGCGACGATCTGGTCCTTGACCTTGAGCGCCAGATCGATCGGTATCGCGAACGACACACCTTCGTAACCGCCGGTGCGGCTGTAGATCTGCGAGTTGATGCCGATCACCTGACCTTGGGTATTGAACAGCGGCCCGCCGGAATTGCCCGGGTTGACTGCCACGTCGGTCTGGATGAACGGTACCGCGCTGTCGTCCGGCAAGGAGCGGCCCATCGCGCTGATCACGCCCGCAGTCACCGTATTCTCGAAGCCGAATGGCGATCCGATCGCCAGCACCCATTCGCCGACGCGCTGATCCGCGATCTTGCCGGTGGTGACAGTGGGCAGGTTCTTGGCCTCAATCTTGAGCACCGCAATGTCGGTCTTCGGGTCGGAGCCCAACACCTTGGCGGTGAACTCGCGCCGGTCGGTCAGCTTGACAGTCACGTCGGTTGCATCGCGCACCACATGCGCGTTGGTCAGGATGATGCCGTCCGGACTGACGATGAAGCCGGAGCCCTCGCCGCGCGTGGGCATTGAGCGCGGTGTTTGTTGGCCAGGGGCCTGACCAAAGCGACGGAAGAACTGCTGCAGCGGGTCGTTGCCGAACGGGCTGGCGCCCGGGCCGGCTTGCGCCTGGCCATCGTCGTCGGCCGATTTCGTGACACCGATGACACTTATGTTGACAACCGCAGGACCATTGGCTGCCGTGATGGCAGCGAAATCGGGCATGCTGATTGCCGCGCCTGTGATGGTTGGGGTGTTCGTTGCTGTTGCGACCGGCACCGCTGCATGGGCTCCGCGGATATGCTGCAGCCCAGTGACACCGGCACCACCAATCAAGCCGGCTGTCACCAGCGCCATGACCAGACGGGTGCTCTTGATGGACAGTTGTTTCATGATGACTCCTTCGGTTGAAAAATTGCGATGTCCGAATGATGGGGGCGTGGTCTTAGTTCGGGCTTAAACCGGTGGCGCCGCACGCGCACTGCCCCTGTACAGTTCTTTCATGAAGAATCCATTTGCGCCATTGCAGGCCAGGAAGCGGCTGATCAGCGCGCTGGTTGCGGGTGTTCTGGCGGCTGTGTTGGTGCCCGGCCAATCGGACTGGCTCACCCGCACCCTGATCGGCTGGAACGTGATGGTGTGGTCGTATCTGGTGCTGGTCGGCCTGATGATGGTGCAGGCGGATCACCAGCGTTTGCGGCGCATTGCGCAGGCCCAGGCCGAGAGTGCGACCGTAGTACTGGCGGTGGTCGTGCTCGCTGCCCTGTTCAGCCTGGTGGGCATCGTGGCGGAGCTGGCGGCAGCCAAGGGCACCGATACCGGCCATGCCTGGCAGCATCTGGCCTTCGTGCTGTTGACGTTGAGCGGCTCATGGTTGCTGGTGCCGATCGAGTTCGCGCTTGCGTATGCCAGCACGTTTCATCGCTCGGGTGACGAACCAGGCCTGCGATTCCCGGACGCTGACCCGAAGTTTGAGCCGCACTACTGGGATTTTCTGTATTTCTCGTTCACCATTGCGGTGGCTTCGCAGACCGCGGACATTGCCGTCGTGACACCGTCAATGCGACGCCTGGTCCTGCTGCATTCGGTGTTGTCGTTTGTCTTCAATACCGCCATCCTGGCGTTCACGATCAACGTCGCCGCCGGCATGTTCTGACGGCCCATCGGGCGCGTCCGGTCGTCAAAGAGAAGGAGCGGGAAACGCCAGCATGACGCGCAAGCCGCCCAGCTCGGCTGACGGCCCCAGCGTCAGGCTCGCGCCATGGCGTTCGGCAATGGCCCGGGCGATCGACAGGCCCAGGCCGCTGCCGGTGCTGCTGGTGTCGTGCCCGCGCACGAACCGCTCGAACATGTGTTCGTGTTGGTCGGGCGCGATGCCGGGGCCGGAATCCTCGACCGCCAGGCGGGTCGCGCCGTGGTCCTGGTCACAGCGCAGCCGCACCCGTCCACCGGCAGGTGTGTACTTGACCGCGTTTTCCAGCAGGTTGCGCAGCAGGATCTGCAGGCCATCGGCATCCGCATGCAGGGACATCGGCTCGTTGACATCGAGGGTCAAGTGGATGTCGCGCGCCTGTGCTTGTGGCGTCACTTCCTGTACCAGTTGCGTGAGCAACTGGTGCAGGTCCACAGCCTGCCGCTGCGCCGCGTCCGGCAGTGGGGATTCCTGCCGCGCCAGCACCAGCAGCTGCTGCATCAGACGGATCGCCCGGTCCACGCCCTGGTTGAGCCGTGCCACGGCTTGTTCACGTGCCTGCGGGTCGCCAGTACGCGCCAGTGCCTGGGTCTGCAACTTCAATGCCGTCAACGGTGAGCGCAACTCATGGGCGGCATTGGCGACAAAGGCGCGTTGTGCATCGAAGGACCGGCTGAGCCGGCCGAACAGCAGATTCATTTCCTGCACCAGCGGCCGGACCTCGTCGGGCAGTTGGTCGTCGGGCAAGGGTGTCAGGTCCAGCGCGGCACGCCGAGCGACCTGCTGCCGGGTCCGTTCGAGGGGTGCCAGTGACCGGTTGATGACCCACCACAACAGCACGATCAACAACGGCGCGACGACGGCCATCGGCAACACTGCCCGCACCGCCAGGGCCCGGGCCCGCGCGAGTCGGTCATCCATGTTCTGCGCGATCTGGATCGTCTGCAGCGGGGTTTGCACCGAATAGACCCGGTAACGCTTGCCCTTGTGCGTCACGTCGGCAAATCCCAGAATAGCCCTGGCTGGCAGCACGACCCGGGAGGACTGGAACACATGCGAACCGTCGGCGGACCAGATCTGGATCACGTATTCGCCGCCGGGCACGAGTTCGTCCTGCAGTGCCGGACTCGGCAATGCAGGGCCACCACGCAGACTGTCGGCCATCTGTCGCAGGTGGTAGTCGAACAAGGTATCGGCCTGGGCCAATGCCCCGCGGTAGGCGGAGACGCCTTGCAGCACCGCTCCGAGCAGGATCGCGCCAATGACGGAGGCGAGCAGTCGCCTGCGCAGCGAGTGGGAATGCGCGCGCGCCATCGTTCACTCCGCCGGCATCATGTAGCCAAGTCCCCGCACGGTTTCGATCACTGCATTGCCGAGTTTCTTGCGCAGTCCGTGGATATAGACCTCGACCGCGTTGCTGCTGATCTCGTCCTTCCAGCCATACAGCTTGTCTTCGATCTGCGTGCGTGAATAAACAATGCCGGGGCGCGCCATCAGCACCTCGAGGACGGCCCACTCACGGGCGGACAGGATGATCGGCGTGTCACCCTGGCCGGCAGTTCCGATGCGTTGTGCTTCATGGGTGATCGGATTCAGGCGCAGACCGTGGATCTCGCGTACCGAGTCGGCCTGGCCCTTGCTGCGCCGGATCAGTGCCCGGATGCGTGCGAGCAATTCATCCAGGTCATAAGGCTTGAGCACATAGTCGTCAGCGCCGGCGTCCAGTCCGGCGACACGGTCCTGCACCGCATCGCGCGCAGTGACGATCAGAACCGGGGTTG
>CAJDWR010000239.1_pt1 | contig 11712 bp, 13 predicted proteins | sample 7391651 | NCBI WGS metagenome assembly CAJDWR01 (sample SAMEA7055720, study PRJEB34461) | soil metagenome | biome: terrestrial ecosystem; feature: Peninsula; material: soil | place: Antarctica | collected 2016
ATTGGTGGCCTATGTGTCCGCCGCCTCGCGTGGGATGCGGTTGAGCCTGCCGCAAAGCCATCCGCAAGAGCAGACCATGTACGAAGTCGGCAAACGTGCGTTCTTTTACCGCGCTGGCCCGTATGACTTCTCGTGTGCATCCTGTCATGGCGAAGAGGGCAAACGCATCCGAATGCAGGACTTGCCTGAACTGACCAAAAACCCGGGTGACGGCGTCGGATTTGCCGCTTGGCCGGCGTACCGGGTCGGAAATGGCCAGTTGTGGGGTATGCAGCGCCGTTTGAACGACTGCTTCCGGCAACAACGTTTTCCGTATCCGGGCTACGCATCCGACGTGACGATCGCGCTCGGGGTCTATATGGGTGTCAACGCAAAAGGCGCGGAGTCGATCGCGCCAGCCATCAAACGCTGAAGGAGACACATTGATGACCAAAAAACGAATCTTCAAGACACTGGCGCTCGCAGCGGTGGCGACGCTAGTTGGTTGCACCACACCCGGACCGGCCGTCGACTATGACGCCAAACTGGCGGCCATGTTGCAGGCATCGTTCCGCGATCAGGGCATTGCCAAGGTCGATCGATTACAACAGGACTTTGTCAATGCCGAGTGTTCGAAGGCGCAGGGCCACAGCCTGCCCGACGCCCTTGCGAAGTCGATCGAGGCCGCCGGACTCAAGACAGTCAAGATGCCCTCGGATGGAAAGTTCATTGGCGACTGGAAGGCGGGCGAGAAGCTGGCGCAGAACGGGCGTGGCATGACCTGGTCGGATAAATCCGCAGCGACCAGCGCCAACGGTGGCAATTGCTACAACTGCCACCAGCTCTCCAAGGAGGAGATCTCCTACGGCACGATCGGCCCGAGCCTGTACAACTACGGCAAGATCCGCGGCGTCAGCGACCTGTCGAGCGCTGCCGCCAAACCTGTCGTCGAATACACCTGGGGCAGGTTGTACAACGCCAAGGCTTACAACGCCTGTTCGGTCATGCCGCGTTTTGGCCATGGAGGGATGCTGGACGAAACCCAGCTCAAGAACCTGATGGCTTTGCTGCTGGATCCCAAGTCGCCAGTCAATCAGTAGGTGCCTCCCCTGCAAACCCGCCCGAGTGCGGGTTTGCGTTTCTGTTCAATATCATTGGTTGCTGATTTATGAATTTGTCCAAACGCGAGTTTCTGCAAGTGCTGGGCGCAGCGTCTGTTGCGGGCATGGGACTGGCGCGTTTTGCGAATGCCGATGCGGCGACGGCCCAGGCTGGCCTTTATGACTTCGCCCCGTTCGGCAATGTATCTTTTCTGCACATGACCGACTGCCACGCGCAGCTCAAGCCGATCTACTTCCGCGAACCCAGTGTGAATATCGGCATTGACTCCATGCGGGGCCAATTGCCGCATCTGGTGGGTGAAGAGCTGCTCAAGCGTGTCGGTATTCCTGCTGGGACGCCGTCGGCACATGCGTACACCTATCTGGATTTCGAGCGCGCGGCTCGGCAATACGGCAAGGTTGGTGGCTTCGCTCACCTGGCCACGCTGGTGCAGCAACTCAGGGCCAGCAGGCCCGGTTCCTTGTTGCTCGATGGTGGCGACACCTGGCAAGGTTCGGCCACCGCGTTGTGGACCAACGCGCAGGACATGGTCGATGCCTGCAAACTGCTGGGCGTGGACATCATGACCGGCCATTGGGAGTTCACCTACGGCATGGAGCGGGTCAAGGAGATCATCGAGAAGGATTTCCAGGGCAAGATCGACTTCCTGGCCCAGAACGTGAAGACTGCCGACTTCGGTGACCCGGTGTTCAAACCGTATGTGCTGCGTGACATCAACGGTGTCTCCTGCGCGATCATCGGCCAGGCGTTTCCCTATACGCCGATTGCCAATCCGCGTTACATGGTGGCTGACTGGAGCTTCGGCATCCAGGACGAGAACATGCAGAAGATGGTCGACGAGGCGCGCGGCAAGGGAGCCCAGGTCGTGGTGGTGTTGTCGCACAACGGCATGGACGTCGACCTCAAGATGGCCAGCCGGGTGCGTGGCATCGACGCCATCTTCGGTGGCCACACCCACGATGGCGTGCCGATTGCAGTGCCGGTATCCAATGCCGGTGGCAAGACCCTGGTCACCAACGCCGGCAGCAACGGCAAATTCCTGGGTGTGATGGACTTCGACGTCAAGGGTGGCAAGGTCGTGGATTTTCGTTATCGCCTGCTGCCGATCTTTGCCAACCAGCTCAAGGCCGACCCGCAGATGGATGCCCTGATCACGCGGGTGCGCCAGCCTTATGAGGCCAAGCTGGCGGAGCAGCTTGCGGTGACCGACGGCCTGCTTTACCGGCGTGGCAACTTCAACGGGTCGTGGGACCAGTTGATCTGTGATGCCCTGATCCAGGTGCAAGGTGCCGAGATCGCGTTCTCCCCGGGTTTCCGCTGGGGCACTTCGTTGTTGCCCGGTGCCACGATCACGCGCGAACTGTTGATGGATCAATTGGCCATCACCTATCCCTACGCCACTGTCAATGACATGACGGGCGACACCATCAAGACCGTTCTTGAGGATGTCGCTGACAACCTGTTCAATCCGGATCCGTACTACCAGCAGGGTGGAGACATGGTGCGTGTGGGTGGGCTCAGCTACGCTTGTGATCCGGGCCAGAAGATGGGTGGCCGTATCTCCGACATGCGGCTCGGCGGTCGGCCGATCGAATCGGGCAAGACCTACAAGGTCGCCAGCTGGGCCCCGGTCGCCCAGGAGGCGGCGACGGCGCCGGGTGTGAAGCCGGTTTGGGATGTGGTCGAGGAATGGCTCAAGTCCCAGGGCGGGCACGTGAAGGCGCGGACACCCGATCTTCCCAGGTTGATCGGCGTCAAGGGCAACCCGGGCCTGGCGGCGGGCTGAGCCCCAAGCGCCGACAGTCACAGGAGTTGTGCATGCGAAACAGAAAATACATCGTGGGGCGTTTGCGCACGCTGGTTGCAGCGGGCACCCTGGTTGCTGCGGCATCCGGCGCGCTAGCGCAAGGCAGCAGTACTTTCAGCGTCAAACTGATGACTCCGGAAACCGCCCTTGCTGCGGCGCGCGCCGCAATGGACGACTGTCGCAGGCAGGGATACCAGGTGACGGTCGTGATCGTGGACCGATTCGGCATCGTGCAGGTCGTGCTGCGCGACCGGTTCGCCGGTGTCCACACCGTCAGGGTCGCCACCGACAAGGCCTGGACCGCTGCCAGTTTCCGGATCGCGTCCGCGGCGCTGGGCGAAGAAACACAGGCCGGCAAGTCGATGAGTGGGCTGCGCAACCATCCACGCGTCATGGCAATCGGTGGCGGACAGGCGATCGAGAGTGGCGGTTCGGTACTCGGCGCCATTGGCGTTTCCGGCGCACCAGGGGGTGAGGCGGACGACTCCTGCGCCGGTGCCGGGGTCCGTGCCATCAGCGACGCATTGGAGCTGCAAGGGTGACAATGCGCATGACAATTTCAAATGGAAGAAGGAGTACGACATGGCGGCATTGAAATGGATCGGTGCACTGGTGTTCGCATGCGCCAGCATGATGGCCAGTGCGCAAGACACGGTGGTCTACCACATCGACAATGCCGCAGAGCAGGCACTCGCCGCTGTGCGCAGCATCAGGAACCATCTCGATACCGACCCCTCGGCCAAGATCACCGTGGTGACACACGCCGACGGAATCGACTTCCTGCTGGAAGGTGCCAAGGACAAGAATGGTGCCTTGTACGCCGGGCCCGTGTCCGCGCTCAAGGCCCGGGGCGTCATGTTCGAGATCTGCGAGATCACGCTGGTCAGCCGAAACCTCAACAAATCCCAGTTCATCCTCGAAGCCGATTTCACCCCGTCGGGCGTGGTGCGTATTGCCAAATTGCAGAAGCAAGGCTTTGCGTACATCAAACCCTGATCGTGTGCATCCGGCCACGCGGCCAACATCTGGCCGGCTGCGCCGGCCCTGGAGCAAACGAATGCACTTGGATCTGACCGTCATGATTTCGCTGCGCTGGTTGTCTGGCTGTTTGCGGAGCGTCGTGCTCCGCGTGTTGGTTGCGGGTTGTGTCGGCCCTGGCCTGGCCTGGGCACAACCGGCGGTGCAGCCTGTCGCCGTGGCAGAAAACGTCTGGATGGTGCAGGGCGAAGCGGCGCTGGGTTCGTCCGCCAATCGCAACTTCATCTCCAATGCGGGATTCGTCGTCACGGAGGAGGGGGTCGTCATCATCGACGCGCTGGGCTCGCCGGCGCTGGCCAACGACCTTATTGCCGAGATCCGGCGTATCACGCCTAAACCGATTCGATATGTGATCGTGACGCACTTTCACGCCGATCACATCTATGGTTTGCAGGTATTCAAGGCTGCGGGGGCAGAAATTCTGGGACATCCGGCCGGCCGCGAATACCTGAACTCGGAAACCGCAAAGCTGAGGCTGGAGGCCAGCCGCAAGGACCTGGCGCCCTGGATCGACAACAAGACGCAGTTGTTGGGGGCCGATCGCTGGCTTGCAGATCAGCAGACCGAGCTGCAACTAGGCTCTTATGTCTTCCAGATCCGTCATGTCGGACCTGCTCACACGCCGGAAGATCTGGCGGTGTTCGTGCCGAAGGCCGGCGTATTGTTTGCCGGTGATCTGGTGTTTCGTGGTCGCATCCCGTATGTGGGTCAGGCCGACAGTCGTCAGTGGATCGCGTCGCTGGGCACGCTGATGGCGTTTGCGCCGCGCGTCATGGTTCCGGGGCATGGAGGCGTGTCCACCGACCCGATGAGTGACCTCACGCTGACCCGCGACTATCTGGTGTTCCTGCGCAAGAGTATGGGTGAAGCGGCAGAAAATATGATGGATCCATTTGACGAGGCATACGCCAAGACCGATTGGTCCCGATTCGAGAAAATGCCCCTGTTTCAGGCTGCCAACCGCATGAATGCCTACAACACCTATCTGCTGATGGAGCAGCAGGGGCTCAAATGAAAAGACGTACATGCCTGGTGGCAGGCGTTGGCGCTGCGTTGGCGCTGCCTGCATGGTCCGAACCCGCGGCCACAGGTTCTGTCATCGATTGGCCCCGTCTCCCTCTGCTCGACGGCAGTGTGATTGAGCCATCGTCCTGGCAAGGTCGGCCGGCGCTGGTGGTGTTGTGGGCCACCTTTTGCCCATTCTGCAAACGCCACAATGCCCATGTCGACAAGTTGTTTGCACAGACGCGCGCGCAGGACCTGCGCATCGTGGGTGTCGCGCTCGATACCGAAGAGCGGCCGGTGCGCCAGTACATGGCGAACAACGCTTATCGGTTTCCGGTGGCCATGGACGCAGGCCAGGTACGCAGCCGGCTGACATCCCGACGGGTGATTCCGATGACCTTTGCCATCGACCGGCAAGGGCACCTGGTGCAAGCCATCCCGGGCGAAATGTTCGAGGAAGACCTGGCCGATCTGGCGAGCGATCTGCTCAAGCGCGCAGTCTGAACCTCTGGCTTGCGATCCACGCCGACGCGGCATCCATCAGTCCATGTGGTCGACGCGCCAGATCTGGTAACGCAGCGCCGCCAGTGCGCCGCAGACAATAGCCACCACCGCGAGCAAGCTGCCCACTGAAAGGGTGGAAATACCCGATACCCCCTGGCCGATGGTGCACCCCATGGCGGTTACGCCGCCCACGCCCATCAGCGTCGCGCCAGCCAGATGGTTTGCCGTGTCCTCGACGTTGCCGAACCCTTCCCAGTGGAACTCGCGACTGGCCAGTGCCATCGCGGCCGAGCCGGCGACCACGCCGACCATGGCGACGATGCCGATGGTCAGCATCTTGGTCTTGTCGCTGAAAAGCACCAGCCAGTCCAGTGCAAAACCGACCGGCGCGACCATGCTCAGTGACTCCATGTGGCGCGAGTTGGTGGCCAGGAAGCTGGCTTCCAGCGTCTGCGGGTGTTCTTCAACAAAACCCAGCCGACCAGAAATCCACCACATCAGCACCACCATGCCCCCAGTGCCGACTCCGGCAAGCCAGACTGACGCGCTGCGCCCGTTCGGGCCCCGTACCACCCAGGCCAGCAGCATCAGACCCAGAGCAAATCCCATCACCAGCGCCACGGTCGGCGTGCTGCTTCCGATCATTGGCGCCAGCAGGGATGGCAGATCCTGTGACGTTGCGAGGTCGACCGAGACCTGATCCACCGTTGTCACCCGCAATACGGCCGTGATGCCTTTGAGTGTGGCGAACGCCGAAACACCCATTACCAGCAGGACAACCCAGGCCTTGAGGTTCCCCGCGCCGGCGCGCACCAGATTCTTGCTGCTGCAACCCGACGCCAGCACCATGCCGAATCCGAACATCAAGCCGCCCACCAGCATCGACAGCCACAGCAGCCGCGGCGCGGCATACACGCTGTTGCTGGCCTGGATCCAACCGACGCCCACCATTGCATTGAAGCCGATCAAGGCGACAGCCATCGCCAGCACCCACATGCGCATGCGTGTCCAGTCGCCCATGTTGACAATATCCGCAAGCGCGCCCATCGGGCAGAAATGGGTGCGCTGGACGACGGCACCAAACACGGCGGCAGCGGCGAAGGCGCTGCCCAAGACAAGCAGCGTCAATGGGATCAATTCCTGTTCTTGCATGGCGTTATTGTCTGTCGGATGGCCAAACCGGCGCTGCGCAGTGATGGCTTGTCGTGCGTTGGTATATTGGTGCTTGCGAATAGAATCGAAATCGATTGAAACTCCACGAGAGCATCATGGAAGAAGCGGAGATGGAAGATCGGGTTTTCGAATCGGTAGCTGAATTGTTTGCCGTGTTGTCGACGCCCATCCGGTTGAAGATCATCAGCGCTGTGTGCGAGAGCGAAAAAAGCGTTTCACAGTTGTTGGCAGAGATCGAGACGACGCAGCCCAATATGTCGCAACACCTGAGCACCTTGTACCGGTGCGGCGTGCTGGCCAAACGCCGGGAGGGCACCCAGATGTATTACCGCTTGCAGAGCGAGCGGGTCGCCACCCTGTGCCGAGCCGTGTGCACGCAGGTGGCCATCGAACTTTCATCGCTGATCGGCTTTTCGGTCAATCCGGCACGTCCTACATCCTACGTGCTGATGCCGGGGCTGCGTCGAACCATGGCCCGTGGCGTGGCACGCAGTGGCCCGTCATGAGTCTGCACCGTCGCCTTCAAGTAGCGCTCGCTGGGGCCCAGCAATGCGCCATAGAGCTGCTCGCATAATTGGCGCGCTTGCTCACCCGGCCAGTGGGCCGGGAGGAACATCTTCGGCAGGTTTGGATCGCGCAGCACGACGCGTCGATACTCATGGATCAGCAAGGTGCGCACCACAAAGGCCTGTGCCGGGTCGAGCCGCGCCACCTCCTGCAGCAACGGCGAGAAACGGTCGATGAAGTGGGTCCAGGCCAACGCGACTTTGTCCAGGTCGAATACGCCATGCATGATCGACAACAACGGCCGCCCAGAGGCGCCGGGCAAGTCGACTGTCTGCAACACCGCCACCTGCTCCGTCATGCCCGCTGCCGTAATGATCTCCGACAATGTGTGGGTACGCCCGTGCGGGTGGATGAATACCAGCGGCGAGATCCGGCCGAAACTCTCCCACGACAAATCGCGTTGGATTCGCTGGCGTTCGCTCGCGCGCAAGGCGGGGTCAAGCAAAACCAGGGTCCAGCGTCCATCCCATTGCGCAAGATTGAAATCGTAGATGCGCTGGTCTGCGTGTTGCACCCGCAACATGCCGGCCTGCGACAAGCCGTAGTAGCTGCGTCGTCCGACCCGCAGCGCGACGAACCAGTCATCGGCGCTCAGCCGGAAGGCGCTGGTGCGCACCAGGCGACTCGAGACGTCGAACAGCCCGAGCAGTTCAATCAGGCTGCCCAGCCAGATCGACTGCCGGCGCGGCGCAAAAGCGTCGCCGAAGATGGTGATCAGGAGCGAGTTGGCGCGCAGCTTCAAGCTACGTCGCAAATGCGCCAGTGCGGGCACTGCAGGCGTGGTCGGGACGGCGCGGGCCATGCGACCTCCAAAGTGATACAGACAATTCGATTGTATGAGTCGGCTTGTATCCCCTAAGATGGGCGGTTGGGTCGAGTGGCTTGACCCCCGTCAATGTGTCAGTGATAGGAGGTACGAACCATGTATGCGCAACTCGTCGAGACTGGCGCCAAGACAGTCAGGAGTCTGGAAGACATGGACCCCCAGGAGCGGGCATTCCAGCAACGTATTGATGCCGGCATCAAGGTCGAACCCAAGGACTGGATGCCGCAGGCGTACCGCCAGACGCTGGTGCGCCAGATCTCGCAACACGCCCACTCCGAATATGTCGGCATGTTGCCCGAGGGCAACTGGATCGGCCGGGCGCCCACGCTCAAGCGCAAGGCGATTCTGATGGCCAAGGTGCAGGATGAAGCCGGCCATGCGCTCTACCTGTACAGCGCGGTCGAGACGCTGGGTGTGGCGCGCGACGATACCTACCGCGACCTGTTGTCGGGCAAGGCCAAGTATTCGAGCATCTTCAACTACCCGACGCTGACCTGGGCTGACATCGGCGCCATCGGATGGCTGGTCGATGGTTCGGCGATCGTGAACCAGATACCGATCTGCCGTTGTTCGTTCGGGCCGTATGCGCGCGCCATGGTGCGTGTGTGCAAGGAGGAATCGTTCCACCAGCGCCAGGGATTCGACATCATGGAGGTGCTCGCGCGCGGCACGCCGGCACAAAAGCAGATGGCGCAGGATGCGCTCAACCGTTGGTGGTGGCCGTCGATTGCGATGCATGGACCGGCGGACGCGCAGTCGGTCAACAGCGCCCAGTCGATGGCCTGGAAGATCAAGTTGCTGACAAACGACGCCTTGCGCCAGAAATTCATCGACCAGACGGTGCCGCAGATCGAATTCCTTGGATTGGAATTGCCCGATCCTGATCTCAAATGGAACGCCGAGCGTGGCCACTATGACTACGGGGATATCGATTGGGATGACTTTTTTCGGGTCGTCAAAGGTTTCGGACCGTGCAACCAGCAACGGCTCGATGCCCGCAACAAGGCCTGGGACGAAGGCGCCTGGTTCCGCGAGGCGATGACCGCCCACGCGGACAAACAAACGGCCCGCAACGAACGCAAGGTGGCATGACATGGCAGACAAACCGAACCAGCACGACTGGCCGCTGTGGGAAGTCTTCATCCGCAGCCAGCACGGCCTGGGGCACAAGCACGTGGGCAGCCTGCACGCTGTGGACGGTGAGAGCGCGGTGCAACATGCGCGCGATGTCTATACCCGACGCAACGAAGGCGTGAGCATCTGGGTGGTGCGTGCAGCCGACATCGTGGCCAGCAGCCCGGGTGACAAGGAGGCCTTGTTTGACCCGGCGCAGAGCAAGGTCTACCGCCATCCGACCTTCTATCCGATGCCCGACGGCGTGAAGAACCTGTGACCATGGATCCGAAATTCGAAGCTCTGCTGCGCCTGGGCGACAACGCGCTGGTGTTGTCGCAGCAACTCGGTGCCTGGTGCGGGCATGGCCCGGCGCTGGAGGAAGACCTGGCGCTGACCAATGTCGCGCTCGACCTGCTGGGTCAGGCGCGCCTGTGGCTGAGTTATGCAGGCGAAGTGGAGGGTCAGGGCCGCGACGAAGACGCATTGGCATATCTGCGCGACGGCGGCGCATTCCGCAATCTGCTGCTGGTCGAGCAACCCAATGGGAACTATGGCGACACCGTGATGCGCCAGTTCCTGTTCGACGCCTGGCACCAGCATCTGCTGGCGGCACTGGTCGGCTCCAAGGATCCCCGGATTGCGGAGATCGCGCAAAAGGCGCTCAAGGAGGTGCGTTACCACCTGCAACGCAGCACCGGACTGGTGGTGGCACTGGGTGATGGCACTTCGCTCAGCCATGACCGCATGCAGGCCGCGCTCGAGCGCTTGTGGCCGTACGCGCAGGAATGGTTCGAATCGGACGCGGTCGATGCGGCCTGTGCGGCGCAAGGCATCATCCCTGCTGCGCAGACCCTGGCCGATCCCTGGCGCGCCACGGTCGAAGCGGTGCTGACGCGCGCCACCTTGCAGATGCCCGATTACCGTGGGCACCAGCGAGGCGGGCGGCAAGGCATCCACTCCGAACACCTGGGTCATCTGCTGGCCGAGCTGCAGTTCGTCCAGCGTGCGTATCCGGGGGCCCAGTGGTAGATGCCGACGCCTCAGCCCCGGCCGCCGGGGTCCGTGTGGCGACCGAGCAGGTGCTGCAATGGCTGGACGAAGTGATGGACCCGGAGGTGCCGGTGGTGTCCGTCGTCGGTCTGGGCATCGTACGCGAGGTGGTGTGGTCCTACGGCCCTGACGCCACACCTCGGCTGCAGGTCGTTGTGACGCCGACCTATTCCGGCTGTCCGGCCACTGAAGTCATCGCCGCGTCCATCCGGGACGCGCTGGCCGCACACGGTGTGTCGCCGGTCGAGGTGACAACCCGCCTGTCACCTCCGTGGACCACCGACTGGATGAGTGAGGCGGCACGTGAGGCCTTGCGTGCCTACGGCATCGCGCCGCCGGTGGAGCGAGCGCCGGGTTCCGACAACACCCAGGCGGTCAACATCCAGGCCTTGCTGGACCCGGCCCGGCGGGCTACCGTACCTTGCCCCTTGTGCGGTTCGCCGCGCACGCGGCTGTTGTCGCAATTCGGATCGACTCCCTGCAAGGCCTTGTACCAGTGCAGCAGCTGCCTGGAGCCGTTCGACTATTTCAAGCCGCATTGACCCCTTATGGCCACCACCCGATTCCATTCCTTGCAGGTTCACCATGTCGAGCCTGCGACACGTGACGCGATCGCGGTCACCTTCGTACTGCCGCCCGAATTGGCCGACGCATTTGCCTATACACAAGGCCAGTATCTGACCTTGCGAACCCACCTCGGCGGCGAGGAAGTCCGTCGCTCGTATTCAATCTGTTCGGCGGTGCAGGATCAGCGCCTGCGCGTTGCGATCAAGCGGGTCAGTGATGGTGTGTTCTCGAACTGGGCCGCCGAAAACCTGCGCCCGGGAGTCGCGATTGACGTGATGCCACCGCAAGGCCAGTTCCATCTGCCGCTGCAACCTGAAGCGCGTCGTCATGTTGTGGCTTTTGCTGCGGGAAGCGGCATCACGCCGGTGCTCTCCATCGTCAAATCCATCTTGCTGGCCGAACCGCAGACCCGTGTCACGCTGATCTATGGCAACCGATCCTCTGGCTCCGTGATGTTCAAGGAAGAATTGGAAGACCTCAAGGACAGCCATCTGGGTCGTTTCAACCTGGTCTGGATCATGAGCCGGCAGTCGCAGGACATCGAGTTGTTCAATGGCCGTATCGACCACGACAAGGTGAGCCGCCTGTTGACCCACTGGATCGATCCGGCCGGTATCGACGCCGCCTTCATCTGCGGACCGCAGGACATGATGCAGGCGACCGAGCAGGCTTTGAAGGACAAGGGTGTACCGGCCTCCCGTATCAAGACGGAACTGTTCGGCACGTTGCTGGACGATGGCCGTGTGCGATTACCACGCACCAGCGTGCAGGGCAGTAGCCAGTGCACTGTGGACGTGGTACTGGACGGCACACGGCACAGCTTCGTGATGAACAAGAACACGGACAACCTGGTCGATGTCGGCATCAAGGCCGGACTGGAGATGCCGTTTTCCTGCAAGGGCGGCGTCTGCTCCACCTGCAGGGCGCTGGTGGTGGAGGGTGAGGTCGACATGGACAT
>CAJDWR010000194.1_pt1 | contig 11424 bp, 11 predicted proteins | sample 7391651 | NCBI WGS metagenome assembly CAJDWR01 (sample SAMEA7055720, study PRJEB34461) | soil metagenome | biome: terrestrial ecosystem; feature: Peninsula; material: soil | place: Antarctica | collected 2016
CATCGGGTAATCCGCATACCGACGCGGCATACCGGCGAGCCCCAGGAAGTGCATCGGGAAGAAAGCAATGTTGAACGAGATCAGCGACCACCAGAAGTGGATCTTGCCGCGTGTTTCGTTGTACATCACTCCAGTCCATTTGGGCGACCAGTAGTAGAACCCGGCAAACATGGCGTACAAGGACCCCGCCACCAGCACATAGTGGAAATGCGCAACGACGTAATACGTGTCCTGCACCTGGATGTCGATCGGCGCCACCGCCAGGATCAGACCGGTAAAGCCGCCGATCATGAACACGAAAATGAACCCGACGGCGAACAACATCGGCGTCTCGAAAGTCATCGAGCCCTGCCACATGGTGGCCACCCAGTTGAAGATCTTGACACCCGTGGGCACTCCGATGAGCATCGTCGCGTACATGAAGAAGAGTTGCCCGGTAACCGGCATGCCGACGGTGAACATGTGGTGCGCCCAGACCACGAAGCTCAGAATAGCGATGCTGGCGGTTGCATACACCATCGAGGTGTAGCCGAACAGGCGTTTGCGGGCAAACGCCGGAATCACCTGGCTGATGATGCCGAAGGCCGGCAAAATCATGATGTACACCTCGGGGTGGCCAAAAAACCAGAAGATATGCTGGTACATCACCGGGTCACCACCACCACCCGGGTTGAAGAAGCTGGTGCCGAAGTGACGGTCAGTCAGCGTCATCGTGATCGCACCGGCCAGCACCGGCATCACGGCGATCAGCAAATACGCAGTGATCAGCCAGGTCCAGGCGAACATCGGCATTTTCATCAGCGTCATGCCGGGCGCGCGCATGTTCAGCACGGTGACGATGATGTTGATCGAGCCCATGATCGAACTCGCGCCCAGGATGTGCAGCGCAAAAATGATCATGTCCATGCTCGGGCCCATCTGCAGGGTCAGCGGCGCGTACATGGTCCAGCCGGCCGCTGGCGCACCGCCGGGCATGAAAAACGAACCCATGATCAACACGCCAGCAGGGATGAGCAACCAGAAGCTGAAGTTGTTCATGCGCGCAAACGCCATGTCGGAGGCACCGATCTGCAGCGGGATCATCCAGTTCGCGAACCCGACGAAGGCCGGCATGATGGCGCCGAACACCATGATGATGCCGTGCATGGTGGTGAGCTGGTTGAACATCTCGGGGTTCACCAGTTGCAGTCCGGGCTCGAACAACTCACTGCGGATGATCAAGGCGAGCACCCCCCCGACCATGAACATGGTGAAGGAAAACAGCAGGTACAAGCTCCCGATGTCCTTGTGGTTGGTCGCGAAGACCCAGCGCCGCCAGCCGGTTGGGGCATGGTGGTCGTCGTGGGCGTGACCGTGGGTATCCAATACTGCGCTCATGCTGGTGTCCTTGTCGTCAAATCTCTATCTCGATCCGCTGCCGTGTCACATCCGTGCAGCGTCTACTTGCGCGCGCTTTGCACGTCGGCCGGCTGCACGATCTCTCCGGTCTTGTTGGACCAATGGTTCTTGGTGTAGCTGATGACGGCCGCGATATCGGTGTCGCTGAGTTGGCTCCACGATGGCATGGCGCCGTTGTTCTGACCATGGAGCAGGACGGCGATCTGCTTGGCTTTGTCGGTATCGAGCACCACAGCAGCACCGTCCAGCGGCTTGATCGGACCGGCGCCCTTGCCGTTGGCCTGGTGGCAGGCCTGGCAATTGGCGGTGTAGACCTTCTCGCCACGCGCAACGATTTCGTCAAGCGTCCATACGCGTGACGGATCGTCTGCCTTGGCCGCGATCTTCTGCATTTCATCGTCGACCCATTTGGAGTAGTTCTCTGCCGACACCACCTTGACATGGATCGGCATGTAGGCATGTTCCTTGCCGCACAACTCGGCACACTGACCATAAAAATCACCGATCTTTTCAGCCCGGAACCAGGTGTCGCGCACGAAGCCCGGAATCGCGTCCTGCTTGATGCCGAAGGAAGGAACCATGAAGGAATGGATCACGTCGTTGGCGGTCGTGATGATGCGGATCTTCTTGTCCACCGGTACGACGAGCGGGTTGTCGACCTTGAGCAGGTAGTTGTCGATCGGCGCACCCGCTTTGGGGCCACCCGCATTCGACAACTCGCGCTGTTCGCGGTCGAGCGCCGACAGGAAACCGATGCCCTGGCCTTCGCCGTTGATGTAGTCATAACCCCATTTCCACTGCATGCCCGTGGCCTTGATGGTCACGTCGGCGTTTGTGGTGTCCTTCATCGCGACGATGACCTTGGTCGCTGGCAGCGCCATCAGGATCACGATGATGAACGGTATCACCGTCCAGATGATCTCCACCGTGGTCGATTCATGGAACGTGGCGGCCTTGTGGCCGACCGACTTTCGGTGTTTCCAGACCGAATACATCATGACACCGAAAACGCCAAGAAAGATCACCGTGCAAATGATCATCACGTACCAGTGCAACCAGGCCTGCTCCTCGGCGATTTTGGTCACCGGCGCAGGCAGGTTGAGCTGCAAGACCGACGGGCCGCCAGGCAGGTCGTTGACCGCATGGGCCAGTGTCAATGGGGCTGTTGCCAGCCAGGCACCCACCGCGATTGCCAGAGAACCCCACTTGCCCACAATGCTCTTCTTCATGATCACTACTTTGCCTCACTTTTGCATTGATACGCACTACCAGGATGCACGGCCATCACGCTCCGCGCAGCGCCATTCTGATCTCGCGGGCCAGCACCGGCCGCAATTCAGGCCGCACAAACCGCCCGATATGCACAGTCCTGCCCTGCCCCGACAACACAATCAATGAATTGTCGGCCACCCCAGGCTCCACCCTTACCCACTCACGCCGGAATTCCGACCGACGCATCTTTCCGCCATCCTCCTGTTCGATGACCAATTGTTCACCGGCAAGGCGGATCGTCTCGCCATCGCTGGCATGGCGGGCATACACCAGGAATGCCAGCCCCACCGCGAAGAGTTCGAACCAGGCGATCGGCAATACCAGCGTCGCGCCATTGAACCAGAACAGTCCGCCGATGGCCAGCGTCACCACGCACAACGAGAGATAGAGCACCAGCAACTGGCGCGGCGTGACCGAGCAGTTTCGCCGCAAAAACCAATGAAAGTTCTGTCCCTGAACCGTCGCGAAGTGAAAAGCCGGATTCATCACGCGCCTCGCCATCCCAACGCCATGCCCTTCAGACACGGAACGGTGAAACCCCGGGGAAATGCCCATATTTCACCCGCGGCATTGTAGCCGACCGACCTACCCACTCTGCGCGCTGGCGCCATGTCCGTGCGCCTCATTGCGTTTGTGACGAATCATGCTTGCCTTGCCGGAGAATCCGACGCATGTCGTCCAGCGAGAACTGTGTTTCGGCCTGGACTGGCAACCTCGGCTGTGGCTTGAGCGCATGACCATAGATGATTTCGAATGTCAGCGCGATCGACCCGTCGCTCGAATAACCATCCGACAGGCCGGACAATGCCTGCAGCAGGCGATCTTTCCATACCCGCGCGCGCAGGCCCGGGAAACGGTGCGGATGCAGATTGCGACCGAGTTCGCGCAATTCCGCCAGCAACCGCTGCGGTGACGCGTAGGTCAGGGTGATCCGCTCCATATCCATCACCGGCTCAGCATAACCTGCCGCCAGCATCATGTCGCCCCAGTCGTGCATATCGGTGAACGCGTGCGCTGGTTCGGGCCAGCCCAGGGCTTCGTAGACGCTGCGCAATTGCAGCAAGGTGTCCGGCCCCAGGCAGGAAAACATCAGGAAGCCGTCGGCCGCCAGCATCTTGCGCCAGCGCTCGAGCAATGCTCCGGGGTCGGCCGCCATATGCAAGGCCATATTGGCCCAGACCATGTCGGACGCTCCATCGGGTGGCGCGGTCCACTCCGATGCAGGCCCGCGCCAGCGGGCTGATCGCCACCAGGGCGACTGCAATGCAGCTTGCGCCACACGCTGGCGCTGTTCAGTGGGTTCAACGATCCAGCAGCGGGCCTGCGGATAACGCTGTGCCACTGCGCCATGGGCCTGCAGGCCGCCGCGCACGGGCTCCCAATCGGTCCAGGACCGTGGCTGCAGCCGGATCCATTGGAGCCGTTCCTGCATGCGCCGACCGATCTCCTCGTGCAGCCATGGCGACGCCGTGTCCGGGTGTTGGGCCCAGCGCGCCGCAGCGCGTGGATCAATGGAGGGAGGAAGTTCGGCAGACATTGGATGTGCCGAGCATATAGTGGCCCGATGTTTCGCGCCTTGCTGGACAGAATATCCCACCGACTGCCCAGCCAATGCCTGGTCTGCCACAGCTGGCCGGGTGCACCCTTGTGTGAGGCCTGTGTGGCGCGTTTTGCCCAACCGTGCGCGCGTTGCACCGGTTGCGCCATGCCGGTTCCCCCGAACGTCGAGCGCTGCGGCGCCTGCATCCGCCATCCGCCGCCGCTGGACGCCTGCGTAGCGGCCGTGCCGTACGCTTACCCCTGGTCCGGTCTCATCGTCCGCTTCAAGTTCCATGGCCAGCCAGGTCACGCCGACACGCTGGCCAACATATTGCGTCACGCGCCCTGGGTCGAACCGGCACTCGATCACGCACACCACGTGCTTGCCATGCCCTTGTCGACCCAGCGATTGCGCACGCGGGGCTTCAACCAGGCCCTGGAACTGGCGCGGCGGCTGGCACCCGACAAAACCGATCCGACCCTGTTGTTGCGTATTCGCGACACCGCGATCCAGAGCACCTTGAGCCGGCCCGAGCGCTTGCGCAACGTGCGGCATGCGTTTGCCATCGAGCCGCACCGCGTGGACGAACTGGCCGGCAAACGCATCGTGCTGGTGGACGATGTGATGACCAGCGGCGCGTCACTGTTCGCCGCAGCGGCAGTGTTGCGCCAGGCCGGCGCAAGCCACGTCACCGGCATGGTGCTTGCGCGCGCGGAGCTATCTGCGGGCCGGCCTGCCTGAACACCCACAATACCGGCCATGTTCCATATCGTTCTGGTCGAACCCGAAATTCCGCCCAATACCGGCAACATCATCCGGCTGGCAGCCAACACCGGGTGCAGCCTGCACCTGGTCGAACCACTGGGGTTCTCACTGGACGACAAACACATGCGCCGCGCAGGACTCGATTACCACGAATATGCGCCGCTGCACCGCCATGCGCGCTGGAGCGATCTGCTGCGTGACGCCCGACCCGACCCCCTGCGCATGTTCGCACTGACCACACGCGGGTCAGGCAACCCGTACGAACAGGACTTCAGACCCGGCGACTGGCTGGTGTTCGGCTCAGAAACCCGCGGCCTGCCGCCGGAGATCCGGGAGACTTTCGCAACCGATCACTGCCTGCGCCTGCCGATGCGCGAAGGTCAGCGCAGCCTGAACCTGTCCAACGCGGTGGCGGTGACGGTGTTCGAGGCCTGGCGCCAGAACCATTTTGGCGCGGCGGCAGGCAAGATGTGCTGACGGCGCAAGCGGGCGCTCAGGGATAACGCCGCACCACCGACTGGGCCACACACACCGGTTTGGTCGCACCGTCCTTCTCGACCACCATGTCCCAGACCAGTTGCACGCCATTTTTGTCAATCGGCTCGCTCGACACCAGGCTGAACCGGGCACGCAGTCGGCTACCCACCGGTACCGGCGCCATGAAACGCACCTTGTTCAGGCCGTAGTTGACCCCCATCGCCGACTCCTCGATCAGCATGGCTTCGGCAAAAAACCGCGGCAACAACGACAAGGTCAGGAATCCGTGCGCAATCGGTGCACCGTACGGCCCGGCCTTGGCTCGCGCCACGTCCACATGGATCCACTGGTGGTCGCCGGTGGCTTGCGCGAACAGGTTCACCTGTTCCTGAGTGATGGTGATCCAGTCACTGACGGCCACTTCCTGCCCCACCATGGCGGTGAGTTCGGCCAACGTCTTGAAAAACGGATTGGGGGCTATTTGTCGAGCCAGTGACAGATAGGCTGCCACTGCTCCAGGTCTTTCTCGAAGCGCCCGGGCGCCACGTCGAACAGTGTCAGGCCGTGGGCTGCCAGATGCACATAGTTCTGCGTGTCGCGCAGATAGGTGAGTACCGGCACGTCCAGCGTGTCGACAAATGCATGCAGCTTGTCCGCGGCAATGGTACGTGCATCCACACGCATGCCCACCAGGGCGATCTTGCTGTTGTCCACATGCTTGTTCGCAGCCAGGTCGTCCAGAAAGGCGCGGGTTGCAAAGATGTCGAACACGCTGGGCTGCACCGGAACCAGCACCTTGTCGGCCATTTTCATGACATCCTTGAAACGCCAGCCGTGCAGTCCGGCCGGCGTGTCGACGACCACATGGGTGGTGCCTCTGGGTGGGCGCGCGATCAGATCGGCATTGATGTCCCAGGTCTGGATCGGCCGTGCCGTCGCCGGTCGCAGGCTCAGCCACAGACGCGACGATTGCTGCCGATCTGCGTCGCCGAGCATCACTGCGTGGCCGCGTGACGCAAAATAACCCGCAATATGGGTCGATAACGTGGATTTGCCCACGCCGCCCTTGGGATTGGCAACAACAACGACTGGCATCGGATGACTCCCGGAACTGCGACTGCTTGCTATGTTAGCGGCAAGGCCTGCGCGACCGCTCCATCGACCGTTGCACCACGGGCATGCATCATTTCCGTTCGACCGAAGGCGTACTGAACCGACCATGGACCACGCGCCCGCCTGGCTGATCAACAGCTTCATTTACCTCGGCGCCGCGGTGTTCGCGGTCCCCGTGTCCAGGGCGCTGGGCCTGGGCGCCGTCGCCGGCTACCTGGCCGCGGGCATGGCGATCGGACCCTGGGGCCTGGGCCTGGTAACCAATGTGCAGGACATCCTGCATTTCGCGGAATTCGGCGTGGTGCTGATGTTGTTCATGGTCGGACTGGAGCTCGAACCCAAACGCCTGTGGAGCATGCGCCGACCCATCTTCGGCTGGGGCAGCGCCCAGGTACTGGCCTGTGCACTGGTGCTGACCGGCGCAGCCATGCTGTTCGGCGTCCGCTGGCAGGTGGCGCTGGTGGCTTCTCTCGGTCTGGCCTTGTCCAGCACGGCCATCGCCCTGCAGGTGATGGCCGAACGCAACCTGATGTCCACCAGCAGCGGGCGGGCGGCATTCTCGATCCTGTTGTTCCAGGACGTGGCGGCCATTCCGATCCTGGCCCTGTTGCCATTGCTGGCGCTCGATGTGGCGGCCACGACGGGTGCGACATCGGCAGACCCGGTACTGGTAGCCGCGCGCACTGTGGGTGTCATCGCCACCATCATGTTGGGTGGGCGGTTGTTGCTGCGCCCGTTGTTCCGCTGGATCGCCAGTTCCCATACGCCGGAAATTTTCACTGCCGCGGCCTTGCTGCTGGTCGTGGCCATTGCCAGCCTGATGCAACGGGTCGGCCTGTCGATGGCGCTGGGCGCCTTCCTGGCCGGTGTGTTGCTGGCCGAGAGCGAATACCGGCGCGAACTGGAAACTGACCTGGAGCCCTTCAAAGGCCTGCTGCTGGGTCTGTTCTTCATTGCTGTGGGCATGAGCATCGATTTCGGCGTGTTGCTCGCCGCACCCGGCCTGATTGCGTTGATCGTGATCGGCTTCCTGCTGCTCAAGCTGGCAGTCATTGCCCTGCTGTCACGGGCGATGAAACTGCCGGTCCAGGACAGGCCGGTGTTCACGTTGTTGCTGGCACAAGGCGGTGAATTCGCCTTCGTCGTGTTCCAGGCGGCCGCCGGGGCGCGAGTTTTCGACGCCCGGACCGCCTCCTTGTTGATCGGCTCCGTGGCCGTATCGATGCTGGTGTCGCCCCTGCTGCTGGTGGCCACCGACAAATGGTTGTTGCCCCGTTTCGCCCGTGCCCAGCATACGACCACGATGGAGGAAATCGCGGAACCACAGGATGCACCGGTGCTGATCGCCGGGTTCGGCCGTTACGGACAGATCGTCGGACGCATGATGCTGGCCGAGGGCGTGGCCTGCACCGTGCTCGAACACGACGCGGAGATGGTCGAGACTGTACGCAGCTTTGGCTACAAGGTGTTTTATGGTGACGCATCGCGTCTGGACCTGCTGCGCACCGCCGGTGCCGGCGGCGGCAAGGTGCTGGTGGTCACGGTCAATGACGTCGCCCAATCGCTGGCCATCGTCGACCTGGCGCAGGCCCATTTCCCGAACCTGCAGATCGTCGCCCGCGCGCGCGACGTGATGCATTGGAACCAGCTGCGCGACCGCAATGTGGCTCTGATACAACGTGAGATGTTTGAATCCAGTCTGAGCAGCGCACGCAGCGTGCTCGAACTGCTGGGGCACAGCCCTGAGTATGCCGACATCAGCGCGCGCCGCTTTCGTGTACACAATTTCAGACTCCTGGAGCAGATGCACCCGCACTACAAGGACCGCTCCAAGATGATCGCGGCGGTGAAGCAGGGACGCCAGCAGCTGGCGGAACAGATGGCGCAGGAGCGGCAGGAGCGGGAACGGCTCAAGACGCAGGAAAAAGCCGACAAACCCGACGCGTGAGATGGCATCGCACGCGTCTGGAATGCGTGCATACAGGGATGCTGGTGCGCGCAACCGGCAACCCAGTCACACCAGTGCATCCCACAGCAGCTTGGCCCCGGTCAGGAACATGCCCAGGTACAGCAACTGATAGAAGAGGCGTGGATCGATGCGCCGCGCCAGCCGCACGCCGATCCACACGCCGATCGGCGCCAGCGGCAACAGGACCAGCGAAGTAGTCATGTTGCGCAGGTCCAGTAGTCCGAGCCAGTAATACGGAATCCACTTGGACAGATTGATGAAGAAAAAGAAGAAGGCCATCGTGGATGCGAACTTGACCGGCGACAGGCGCAAGGGAATCACATAAGCGGCAATCGGCGGGCCGCCGGCATGGGCGATGAAGCTGGTGAATCCGGAGGTTGCCGTCAAGACCGCACCCCACCAGCGCGGCGGTGGAGGATCACTGGATTTGGGCGGAAACAGCAGGCGCTGGGCGAGGAACAACCAGGTGAATCCGCCCACGATACCAGCCACCACGGTGACATCGAGCAGCCGGAACAAGACGGCGCCGATCACGGTGCCGAGCAGACCGAACGGCAACAGGAAGCGCAGCAGGCGAAGATCGAAATCCTTGCGAAACGCTGCCATGCCCAGCACGTCCATCAGAAACAACACCGGCATCAGGATCGCTGCCGCTTGCGGCACCGTCACTGCTAGCGCCATGATCGGGACCGCGAGCGAACCGAATCCGGCGCCAAAGCCACTCTTGCTGATGCCCAGCAGCAATACCGCCGGCACGGTGACCAGATAGAACCAGGGGTCAGTAATGATTGGCAGGTGCATGACCTACACGCATGCCATCAGGTCAACGCAATTGCAGCTGCATGCGAACCTTGTCGTGGTAACGGCCGTCGACCTGGATCGCCCTGGGCCACAGGCCGACCCTCGCAAAGCCGCAATGTTCATACAAGATCTGTGCACGCTGGTTGCCGGCGGTCACCGTCAGATCGATCTGCATCAAAAGCAGAGTCGCCCTGGCCCGTGCAACCAGCGCCTGCACCAGCGCGCCTCCGATGCCCGCGCCCGCCCGCTCCTGAGGCACATACATGCCGATGAGCGTCGCATTGTGGCGATCCTTGAGCCGATAACGTCCCTCCAGCCCGACAATGCCTGACAGCATGGAAGCGTCGAAGGCGCCCAGGAAAAAATCATCCGGCCGACCCACATCAGGGGTCAACCGACGCTGCGCCCAGGCCAGTGGCTGATCCGCGTCCTGCTCGGCGCTGGAAGTGAAAGCCTCCGGATGTTCACGCAGCCCACGCAGGCGCAACGCCTGGTAGGCGGCAGCATCATCCGGCCCCAGAACTCGGATGATGGGATGGCTCACAAGCTAACCTGCGCGCTGCGGCGCGAGCGCCTTGGGAGCGGCCAGACGGCGCTCACACGCGCTCCAGTATCAACGCAATACCCTGTCCAACGCCGATACACATGGTGCACAAGGCATAGCGCCCGCCAGTGCGCACCAGCTGGTTCACCGCCGTCGTGGCCAACCGTGCTCCGGATGCGCCCAACGGGTGCCCCAGCGCGATGGCACCGCCATTGGGATTGACACGCGGATCATCGTCGGCCACACCCAGCAGTCGCAGCACCGCCAATCCCTGGGCTGCAAAAGCTTCGTTGAGTTCAATCACGTCCATCTGCGCGATCGAGAGGCCGGTCAGGGCCAAGACCTTTTCCGATGCCGGCGCCGGGCCGATTCCCATCACACGGGGCGCAACACCGGCAGTCGCCATACCGACCACCCGGGCCTTGGGCGTCAGTCCATGGCGCGCGGCGCTGGCCTCGTCGGCCAACAGCAAGGCGCAGGCTCCGTCGTTGACGCCGCTGGCATTGCCGGCGGTCACCGTGCCGTCGGGCCGCACGATTCCCTTGAGCCGGGCCAGCGACTCCATATTGGTGTCACGCGGATGCTCATCCTTGGCAACCACGATCGGATCGCCCTTTTTCTGCGCGATCGTCACCGGCGTGATCTCGGCGTCGAAATATCCCGATAGCTGGGCGGCCACGGCCTTGCGCTGGCTGGCCAATGCCATCACATCCTGTGCCTGGCGCTCGATCTTGTATTCGGTTGCCACGTTCTCGGCTGTCTCGGGCATCGAATCGACGCCGTATTTCTCTTTCATCAGGCGGTTGACGAAACGCCAGCCGATGGTCGTGTCGTAGACCGCATTGTTGCGCCCGAACGCCGACTCCGATTTGGGCATTACAAATGGAGCCCGGCTCATGCTCTCGACGCCGCCGGCGATCATCAGCGTGGCCTCGCCAGAGCGGATCGCGCGCGCGGCGGTGCCGACTGCATCGAGCCCGGACCCACAGAGGCGATTGATCGTCGCACCGGAAATCTCCACTGGCAGGCCTGCCAGCAGGCTGACCATGTGCGCCACGTTGCGGTTGTCTTCACCAGCCTGGTTGGCGCAACCGTACAAAACATCGGAAACTGCAGCCCAGTCGACACTGGTATTGCGCGCCATCAAGGCCTTGATCGGGATCGCCCCGAGGTCGTCGGTGCGCACGCTGCTGAGCGCGCCACCATAACGGCCGAACGGGGTACGGATGGCATCACAAATGAAGGCTTGGCGTGTCATGAAAGTCTCTCGGAAAAATAGGGGTTGTTGCGACAGGGAAGCAGCCGCCTACTGTACCAAGGCCCCAGCGTCGGCATGCCGATGCCCAGGTTGACACAAACGCCACCTTGTCGATGATGTTGTTGTCCATCCTTGGCGAATGCGTCTGGACGGCACAACGCGGATCCGAAGATTCACCACCTATGACGAGCACAATGGCACCCATGCTGATGCAACCGTCCCAGGCCGATGTTCGAAGATTTTTCTGCGGTGTATACGCCAAGGCCCGCAACGGCCAGATGCTCGAC
>CAJDWR010000152.1_pt1 | contig 11317 bp, 11 predicted proteins | sample 7391651 | NCBI WGS metagenome assembly CAJDWR01 (sample SAMEA7055720, study PRJEB34461) | soil metagenome | biome: terrestrial ecosystem; feature: Peninsula; material: soil | place: Antarctica | collected 2016
AACACCCGGGTGCGTACCGTCGACACGGCGTATGCGCTCTGGATGCGACGCTTGGCGGCCGACGTGGCCAAGGCCTGACGCGCGGCGTAAAAGCGGGTGCCGATCAAGGCCCCTTGGGCGCCGAGCATCAACGCTGCAGCCAGGCCCCGGCCATCGGCGATGCCGCCGGCGGCAACGACGGGGGTGGGTGCGACCATATCGACAATCGAGGGCACCAGGGGCAAGGTCGCGCGTTCGCCGCCGTGCCCGCCTGCTTCAGTGCCTTGGGCCACGATCAGATCGGCGCCGGCCTCAAGCGCCAGCTGGGCACCGTCGCGATCCTGGATCTGACAGATCAGGCGGCAACCTGCGGCATTGATCAACTGCCCGAAGCGACGCGGATCGCCGAATGACAACATCACTGCGTCCGGCCGCGCTGCCAGCACTTGCTCGACAACCGCATCCGTGGCGGCCCAGGTGATCAGGCCCACACCCCAAGGGCGCTTGGTCCCCGCTTTGACCAGCGCGAGCTCACGCGCAAGCCAGTCCGGGTCACCATAACCACCGCCGACCAGGCCCAGTCCACCGGCGTTGGACACCGCAGCGGCCAGCGCCCCGCCAGAGACCGCCCCCATAGGCGCCAACACGATCGGCGCACCCAGCCCAAACATCTCGGTCAGTCGGGTGACAATCATCGCGGAACTCCTTTATGCGGCGTCGGCCAGGTAGTAGTCTTCGATCGACGCTCCGGTCAGCTCAACCATGAAATCAGCGTCGAATGCCGCGTTTTCGCAGACACCGTCGCGGGTGTATCCGCGCGGATTGCAAACCACCCGTGTGTCGCCCACCGTGTAGTCGAAGCTGTCGTGGGTATGCCCGTGGATCCACAAATCAACCCGTCCGGCATCGAACAGGTAATCGGCATTGGAGACAAAGGAGGCGTTGAGCAAGGCGCCGTCAAATCGGGGGTGGATGCTGCGCCGGGACGGCGCATGATGGGTGATCACCACCGTGGGGCCGTCGAAGGGTCGCGCCAGGGTGCGCGCAAGCCAGTGTGCCTGTCGACTGAACAGGCGCGCCGCATCGTGGGGTTGGAATGGTTGGCCAGGTTCAGCATCAGAGACGATGCGCGAAAAATCGCGCATGCAGTGCACCGCCTCTTCCCGCGCAGCGGCGTTCAGGCTGGGCGAATTGAACAGGCGAAAGTCCGTCCACAGGGTAGTGCCGAGGAACCGCACGCCGCCCAGGTAGACCTCGGAATTGTCGAGCACATCGACGCAGGTTCCGGTGCACAGACTGTGCAGTTGCGCCAGCGTGCCGTCGATGCTGCCACCGTAGAACTCGAGGTTGCCGGGTACATACAACACCGGCTTGTCCAGAGTGCGAGCCCATTTGGCGGCCACCTGCGGGTCACCAATGTCACCTGCCAGCACCACCACGTCGGCATCGTTGTCTGGATACTCCAAGGATGCGAACCCCAGGTGCAGGTCCGACAAAATGTTGAGTTTCATGTGCGTTGGGCGTTCGGAGAAGTTCAGCATTTATATCACGGGATGATATATTTGCGCAATGCCGAAAACAAGCAATCCTGAAGACGGTCCCTCCAGCAAGGAGGACTTTGAAGCCCTGGCGGAATTTCGCTACCAGTTGCGCAAGTACCTGCGTTTCAGCGAGGAGGTGACGCACCGCGAAAGTGTCACGCCGCTGCAATATCTGCTGCTGCTGCAGATTCGCGGATACCCGGGTCGTCAGTGGGCCACGGTGGCCGAGTTGGCTGAACGTCTGCAGGCCAAGCATCACGGTGTGGTGGCGCTGGTCACGCGTTGCGAGCAATTGGGACTGGTCCGACGTGCGGTCAGTGCGACCGATCTGCGCAAGGTCGAAGTACATCTGACGCGCGACGGCGAAAACATGGTCCACCATCTGGCCCAGTTGCACCGTGCCGAACTGCTGGGACTGGAAGGCCGGTTCAGGGTGCCGGACCTGGCAGCGACCGAAGCAGCATTGCCACCACCTCGCACCCGTCCTGCAAATCTCAGGCGTCCCTCACGTTTGACTACGCCGCGACCCTGACGACTTCACTGCGGAAAAAAGACATATGCCGGTTGCCGCAGTCAGCCGCCGGATATCGACGCCGTTGCTGCCACCGGTGGGTGGTGGCAGCAAAGGCAGAACGATGTTTACTTCGGCATGATCACGCTGTCGATCACATGAATCACGCCGTTGTCGGCAACGATGTCGGTGGCGGTGACGTTGGCCTGGTCGACCATCACGCCATTCGATGTTGAATGTTGACACATTGAGGCTGGAGCCCTGCACCGTCTTCACCATGCCGGGCTTGACGTCGGCTGCCATGACCTTGCCAGGGACCACGTGGTAGGTCAGGACAGCGGTGAGCTTGGCTTTGTCTTTCAGCAACGCATCCAGATCGGCCTTGGGCACTTTCGCAAACGCGGCGTCGGTCGGCGCAAACACGGTGAACGGACCCGGGCCCTTGAGCGTGTCGACCAGACCGGCGGCCTTCAGCGCCGTGGCCAGAGTGGTGAAGTTGCCTGCATCGACAGCGGTATCAACGATGTCCTTGGCTTGCACTGAAAACACAGCACCAACAGCGATGACGGCGGCACCAAAAATGTGGTGTAGGCGGAATTTATACTAATCAGTATTTACATTGAACTATAGGGTTATTATTCATCCTACAAAGGCTTTTTATGAGTCTTAATAGTCATATCCAATCATGCGCCGCACAGATATACAGTGGCTGGCACCAAGAACGGAGGCCCACGATGATTCACGAAATGGTTGCATACCTGCGCGTGCGCAACAGCCAGCAGGCACTCGAGTTTTACGCCAAGGCATTTGGCGCCACCGAGAAGTTCCGTCTGACCGAACCATCGGGCCGCGTCGGCCACATGGAGATCGATTTCAACGGAACGACCTTGATGGTCAGCGACGAATTTCCGGAGTACGGCATGCTGGGCCCGCAGCCGGGAGACAAGGCCCCGGTCAGCCTGCACCTGCATGTCGACGATGCCGACACCCTGGTGCACCGCGCAGTGGATGCGGGAGCCGCACTCGAGATGGCGTGCACCGACCAGTTTTACGGTGAGCGCACCGGCGTCGTGATTGACCCGTTCGGCCACCGCTGGATGATCGGGCACGAGATCGAGAAACTCACGCCCGACGAGATGCAGCACCGGTATACCGCGATGATGCAGCAGACCTGACCGTCGACTCGGCCAGGATCACGGCATTGGCTACGCTGCTTTGACGCCCAATCTGTCACGCTGCGCTTGCAACGACGCGGTCCTGGAGCCTTGCAGATCATGGCGCTACGCGCCCGGACTCTCATTGCAAGGGATATTGCGACTGGTATTTGACAGTTTGATAGTTCAAAATGCGTCGGTATTCCATTCAAAATCGCAACAGGAGACAACATCATGAACAGTCGCAGGCTTTTCCCACGATTGATGGCTTCAGTCGTCGTCGCAACGGTCGTCGGCATCGCTCCGTCATTTGCTTTCCAACCCGGCAGCACGGAGTGCATCGCACCGGCCGGTGCCGGTGGTGGCTGGGATATGACCTGCCGTATGGTCGGCAAGGCCATGCAGGACCTGAAACTGATTCCTGGCACTATGCAGGTGACGAACAAGTCCGGCGGCGGTGGCGGCGCGGCCTACGCCGAGGTGGTCAACAAGCGCGACAAGGACAACAATCTGATCGTGGCAGCGTCGTCGGCCACGTCGACCCGTCTGGCGCAAGGTGCTTACCCTGGCAACACGATGAACCAGGTGCGCTGGCTGGCATCGGTCGGCGCCGACTATGGCATGGTGGCCGTGTCCGCCGATTCCCCTATCAACACCCTGCCGGAACTGATGGCCAAGGTCAAGGCTGACCCAAGCTCAGTGGCATTTGCCGGAGGGTCTGCGGTCGGCGGCTGGGACCATCTCAAGATATTGATTGCCGCGCGCAAGGCTGGAATAACCGATGTCCGCTCCATCAAGTACGTCGCCTTTGAAGGCGGTGGCGAGGCGGTCACGCAGTTGATGGCAGGCAAGGTACAGGCATTCACGGGTGACATTTCCGAAGCCAAGGGATTTGTCGATGCCGGGAAGATCAAGGTGCTGGCCGTGCTGGCTCCCGAGCGCCTGAGCGGCGATTTTGCGAAGTTTCCGACCGCCAAGGAGCAAGGTCTGGATGCCGTCGGCGCCAACTGGCGCGGCTTCTACGGCCCGGGCGGCATGAGCCAGGATGCGTATGACTTCTGGGTCAAGCAGATAGGCACCGTCTACGACTCCCAGGAGTGGAAAAGCATCATGGCCAAGAACGGCATGGAACCGCTGAACTTGCGTGGTGAGGCGTTCCGGAAATTCGTGCAGGAATCGGTCGACGAAATCCACGCGCTGTCCAAGGAAATCGGCATCATCAAATAGAGCCATTGCAACACGGTGACCTGTCGCCTGAGTTGGGCGGCAGGTCACGCTTCCAATTGCGGGCTGTGGCCAGTCCCGCAAACCATACAGGGTCCACCATGAGCGACCGGATACTGTCAGTCATCATGCTTGCCGTGTCCGGGCTCATGATGTGGGCGGCAACCCAGATTCAGGAAAGCTTCATTCAAGACCCCTTGGGTCCCAAGGCATTTCCGATGGCGATTGCAGGCCTGATGGCCTTGTCTGCCGTGATCATGTTCCTCAAACCTGACGCCGACCCGCAGTGGCCCGGGCTGTTCAAGCTGCTTGAACTGATCGGCACTGCGGGCGTGCTGGTTGGCTACGCGCAGTTGTTGCCGATCGCTGGCTTTGTCTTGTCCACCGCCTGCGCCACCACGTTTCTGTGCTGGCGCCTGGGTGCCAACGGACGACAGTCGCTGCAGGGCGGTGTGTCGATTGCCGTGGGCATCTATCTGTTGTTCCAGTTCGCGCTCGGCATCCACCTTCCCAAAGGCCCCTGGGGCTTTTGAGCCCCCCAGGAAATGACTACGTCATTCCCGCGCCCAGGGGTCAAGCAAAGTGGCAATGCCACATTTGCTTGAGACTCAACCACAGGATCCCGCATGGACACCTTGCACGCTCTGGCGAATGGCTTTTCGATCGCCCTCACGTGGCAAAACGTCGGTTTGGCGTTGGCCGGTGCATTTCTGGGTACGATCATCGGCGCCTTGCCGGGGCTCGGTCCGTCCAATGGCGTCGCGATCATGATTCCAGTTGTTTTCAGCATGGGCATGACCGCGACGCCAGCGCTGATCCTGCTGACCAGCATCTATTACGGTGCCATGTACGGCGGGCGCATATCGTCGATCCTGCTGAATATTCCAGGCGACGAGCCGGCCATGATGACCACCCTGGACGGCTACCCGATGGCAAAGCAGGGCCACGCAGGCGAGGCGCTGGCGATTTCCGGAATAGCCTCTTTCGTGGGTGCCTTTTTTGCCACGGTCGGGCTCGTGGTGCTGGCGCCACAGCTGGTCGCGGTAGCCTTGCTGTTTGGCCCCGCCGAATACTTTGCGATGTTCACGCTGGCGTTTGCCACGTTGGGTGGTGTCACCAGCAGCAACCAGGCCAAGGCTGGCCTTGCCACCTGTCTGGGACTGATGCTGTCCTTCATCGGGGTCGACGGTCAGACCGGCGTGCCGCGATTTACGTTTGGCAATGTGCATTTGTACGATGGCATCGATTTTCTGGTCGCGATCGTCGGCATGTTCGCGCTGTCGGAGATTTTTGTCTTCATTGAAGAGCGTGGCAAGGCCGGCAGCCATACCACGGCCAAGATGCCCGAGGTCGGGCGCGTGATACCTTCGTTGGCAATGCTGAAGGAGACCAGCGGCTCCATGACGCGTGGCACGCTGCTCGGGTTCATCGCCGGCATATTGCCAGGGGCGGGTGCCTCTTTAGGATCGTTTCTGGCGTACACGGTGGAGAAAAAGGTGGCTGGCAAAAATGGGCGCTTTGGCCAGGGCGACCCCCGCGGCGTGGCCGCACCCGAGGCTGGCAACAATGCCGCTGCCGGCGGTGCGCTGATTCCGATGCTGGCCCTGGGCGTACCGGGCTCGGGCACCACGGCCGTACTGCTGGCCATGCTGATGGCGCTCGATATCACGCCAGGGCCGCTGTTGTTCCAGCAACATCCTGACGTCGTCTGGGGCCTGGTTGCCGCGCTGTTTATCAGCAACTTCATGTTGCTGGCTTTGAATCTGCCAATGGTGGGCCTGTTTACCCGCGTGCTCAAAATTCCATCGATGTACCTCATGCCGGCCGTGGCCATGATCTCGTTCGTCGGTATCTACGGAATCACCAACTCGACGTTTGACCTGCTGCTGATGATCGGCTTTGGTGTCCTTGGTTGGCTGCTGCGCAAGTTCGAAATACCGATGGTGCCGGTCATCCTGGGCATTTTGCTGGGAGAGTTGATGGAAAAAAACTTGCGCCGGGCGCTGACCATTTCGGACGGGCAACTGTCCATCTTCTACACCTCACCGCTGGCCGTTGGTTTCCTGGTGGTCGCAGCGTTGGGATTTTTCGGGCCCATCTTCCTTAGAAAATTCGTCAAGACGAGGCAACCGGCAAGTGACGATTACGGCGATCCAACAGCTGACTGACAGGTGGGCCTGGCGCCCGAGCATCAGGTCACGGCAACCGCGCGCTGCTGTAAGCCGACGGCGCACCGTTGCGTCACAATAACGCGATGGATGCAGTACGAATCGACAAATGGTTATGGGCCGCGCGGTTCTATAAAACGCGCAGCCTGGCTACCGAAGACATCCACAAGGGCCGCATTCAGGTCAACGGCGTTGCGGTCAAGCCGGCGCGCGAACTCAAGGTAGGCGACAGTGTCGCGATTCGCCAGGCCAGTCTGACGCGAACCATCATGGTCCGCTCGCTCAGCGACAAGCGCGGGCCGGCGCCGCAAGCGCAACAGCTGTATGCAGAAACCGAAGAGAGCCTGCGCCTGCGTGCCGAGGCCCAGGAATTGCGCCGCATGGGCACCGAGCCGGCGCTGAGCCTGCCCCATGGCAGACCGACCAAACAAGAGCGCCGCGCCTTGAACGCCGCCTGGGATTCCCGTTGGAGCGCTTCGATCGACCCTTGAACGGGCGATGGTGTGTCAGCCGATTTCCGTTTGCTGACCATGCGTGTGAATCTACGGCAAAGCCAGGCAATAATCGCGTTCTGAACTGTAAAACACGCACGGCATTCCCTGCTGAGGGTGGCTGTTATCTATAAGCTAGCACTGTGTTCAGCGGCCAACGCGCGATCGATGGCAGTACGGTAGAAGTTCAGCTGCGTGTCGGCGGCAAGCTGGCTCAGGCGGCGCAATTCCACGATCAGCGCGGCATCCCGGTCACCCTGGCCATGGCGCATCAGCGCCCGCCCCCGTGCGCAGATGAAATCGGCCCACGGAAAAGGTTCGGCTGCGGTATAGGCTTCCAGCGCCGTGCAATAACGCAACACCGCGTCCCACTGGGCGCTGCAAATACAGGCCTGGATCGCATAGTCGTAGAACACGAAATGGTTGTGGCTCAATGCCTCGTCGTTCAACGCCTGCTCACCCGACGCCAGCGCCTGTTTTATGTCGGCCGGGTCATCGGCGAGCAAGGCCCGGGTTGCATACAACTGCGAGCCGATGAAACCGCCGCCCCGTTCGCCCTCGCCGACCATCCTGAATGCCGTCTCCAGATGCGCGCGTGCGCCCACAGAATCGCCGGCGCGCATCACCAGCAAGGCGCGAAAGAACCAGGTCAAGGCTTCGAAGCGGCGACTGCCCATGGCTTTCGTGATCTCCAGCGCCCGGTCGATATGGACCGTCGCCTCGCGGTGATTGCCCCGGATACAGCCGTCGATCATCACCATCTGTGCGCGTGCCATCATTTCCGCGCGAAGGTTGCGTACCCGGCTTGCCAAGGCGATGGCGCGCTGGCTCACCGCGATCGCATCCGGCAATTCCAGGCGGTAATACGACGACCATGACACCATCGGCAGGTACGCCATCTCGACCTTCAGGAAGCCCTGCTCGCGCGCCATGTCCACACATTGCGCGACCAGTTTGGCGCCACTGAGCACCTTGCCACGCGCATAGCTCGCATCGCCCAGACCACCGAGCGCGGCACATTCTGCCTCCGCCGAACCAACCTGGCGCGCCAGCGTCAACGCCTGCTCGTGCGCCTGCCGGCATTCTTCGGGCCGGCCCAGCGTGAACAACAGATTGCCGCGCAACTCATGCAGGCGCGACAGGTCGAGCAGCAAGCCCGCCTGCTCGGCCAAAGGCTGTGCCTCCTGCACCAGTGCTAATCCTTCGGCAACCCGGTCAACAATACGCATACTCGATGCCATCGCGATCAGTCCCAGGGCACGTTCGCCTCCATTGCGCGCCGCATCGATGGCCGCGCCAGCGGCAACAATCGCGCGGGTCGCGTCGCCGTTGGCCAGCAAAAGCCGTGCGCGTGCCAGCCGCAGGCCGAATCCCGCCTCGCCCGGGTCGGCCAGACCCAACGCCCGCTCGACCAGCGCGAGTGCCTCCGCATAGAGGTACTGGCCCGATTTCGCGTCGCTCGCCTGCAAATACGCTGCGCCTGCGCGGCGATCTTCAGCTCGCTCGAAATGCTCCGCCGCGAGCGCAACATCGTGCTCCTGGATCCACAAGGCCGCACTCTGGTGCAGCTGGCGCCGGCGCACATGCAACATGGAGCCGTAGGCACCGTCACGGATCAGCGCGTGGCTGAACAGCAGATCCTCGCCTTGCACACGCATCAGGAATTGCTCGACCAGCGCCCGGGCATCGTAGTGTGGCGCGCCCACCAGATGGCGCACGACCGACAAGGGCACGCGCTGACCCCACACCGCGGCCGCCTGCAACGCATGCTTGTCGAGCGGCTCCAACCGATCCATGCGCGCTTGAACCAGGGCCTGGATCGACCCTGGCAGATGGTTGGCACTCTCGTCTCCGGCACTGAGCAGCAATTGCTCGAGAAACAAGGGATTGCCCTCGGCACGCGCCACGCAACTGCGCAGCAAGGCATCGGAAATCGAGGCGGCACCCGCTGCCAGCCGCAATGCGTCATCGTCGGGCAAGGGCTGCAGGTCCATGCTGCTCAGTGGCAAGCCATGCAGCGAGGTGCGCCAATCGCTCACGGTCGGGTCGCCAGCGTAACGGGTGCTCAGCACCACCAGCAACGCTGCTTCAGCGGCCAGGGCCAGCAAAGGTTCGAGCTGGCGCAAGGTCCCTGCATCGGCCCAGTGGATGTCTTCCACCGCCACCAGGGTCGGGCCTTGTGCCAATTCCGAACGCAGCAGGCAGCCCACGGCGTCCAGCGTCGAACGTTGGTGCTCCGAAGACTCGATTGCAGACAACAGGGCCCGTACTTCGGGCGGCGGACTCACGTCGAGCAACTCATAAAGAAACGGCTGATGCTGGACGTTGTCGCTGCCGACGCCGAACTGCAAGGCGATCGCCGCCGCACGACTGGCCTCGTCAGCGTCCGGCGCAAGCCCCATCCACTCCTGCACCAGCACGCGCAAAGCATCATGGCCGGTGCGCGCACCGAAATCCTGGATCGTCGTGGCGTTGCAGGTCATTCCGTGCTCGCGCGCATGGTCGACGAACTCTGCCACCAGCCGTGACTTGCCCAAGCCCGGATCGCCGCGCACCAGCACGATACGGCCGCGCCCGCGTTGCACGCACGCGCGCACCAGCGTGTCGAACTGCTGCATCTCCTCGTCGCGGCCAACCAGCGGCCGAGTGCCGCCGTGCGGCACCGTACGTTCGGACAGGATGCGGTACGGCAACAGCGGCCGTTCCTTGCCCTTGACTTCAACCGCTGTGCCGGCGGTCGCCTCGAAATAGTCGGAGACCTGCTGCCAGGTCTGCGGGCTGACCACCACCTCACCGGGTTGCGCCAAGCCCCGCAACCGCGCCGCGGTGTTGACGGTGTCGTCGGTCAAGGTGTAGTCGCCCGAACGGGTGTCACTGCGCCGGGCAATCACCAGCCCGGTGTGCACACCGGTGTGCATCGACAACCTCCGGCCAAGGCGTTCGTTCGACTAAGCCTGCCGCAATCGCATCAACGACGGCGTGCAACTCCAATGCCGCGCGCACCGCACGGCGCGGATCGTCGCGCCGGGCCAGTGGCACGCCAAACAAGGCCATCACCTCGTCACCGACGAACTGGTTGACGCGCCCGCCATGACGCTCGATCACTTCGCTGGCCTCGCGCTTGATGCGGGCCATGACCTGCTCGACCTCTTCCGGGTCGAACGCCTCGTTCAGTGCGGTATAGCCGGTCAGGTCGGAGAACATCACCGTGGCATGGCGTCGCTCGCCCTCTTCTCCCACTCCGGCCTGTGCGGTTGGAGCCGTTGGACCGGTCCGCGGCGCCGGCTCAACCATCGCGGTCGGGCCTGCCGGGGCAGACTGCACCGTCTGCACCGTCTGCGCCGCCACGGCCCCGGCTGCCGCTCTGAGCAGACGCTTGCGATCACCCAGCGATACGATTCCGAGTTCGCGCAGGTCGACGTCCAGCAGGTCCGGCAACAGGTCAACCGAGATGTCCTGGGCGACGAACTCCGGCGCGTATTTGCCCATTCCGTGGGTATCGAGCCAGGTCGTGATATCGGTCATGGGCAAAGCAGCAGGTCAGGGGAAGCAAAGGGCGGCGCGCCGCCATTGTGCTCCGTTTCACGACATCCGCGTCCCGAGCGCCGTCGTCAAATAGCCTGGATTGGGGGCGGTCTCCTCGGACCCGTGATGAGCGCCATCACGGCGTAAATTGGCGTCCCAACTCCATCGTCCAGTAGGTGTCGTAGTTGGCGCTGTCGCTGGCGCTGGCGCAGGCAACACCGACATCTGCTACCAGCGGGTTCATCAGGTTGGCGCAGTGGCCGGGGCTGGCCTGCCAACCGGCCATCACCACGGCGACCGTAGGCTGTCCGGCGGCGATGTTTTCGCCATATGCCCGCCACTGGTACCCCACGCCAGCAAGCCGATCAGCCACCGTTCGCCCATCCGCGCTGGTGTGGCTGACATAGTTTTGGGCTGCCATATCCGTCGAATGACCATCTGCGGCAGCCATCAAAGCGTTGTTCCACACCACTGGTGTCGTCGCGCCAAAAGTGCCGCTGGTGCCGCAAGACGCTCCGCTTGCGCGCACCTTGTTGATGGCGTCAAGCAAATCGGAATCGAAATCGGCCAGCCCACAATTCGACAGAACCTGGTTTGGACTGGCTACTTGGGTTGGGAGTTGTTCTGGCGTACTGGCGGCATCAATCGCATCTCCGCCCCCGCCGCATCCGGCAATCAACAGGACACCCATCAAAGCAAAGGTTGCAATCGGGGTGCGTCGCAG
>CAJDWR010000138.1_pt1 | contig 11310 bp, 11 predicted proteins | sample 7391651 | NCBI WGS metagenome assembly CAJDWR01 (sample SAMEA7055720, study PRJEB34461) | soil metagenome | biome: terrestrial ecosystem; feature: Peninsula; material: soil | place: Antarctica | collected 2016
CTGCTGCTTGTGGGGTTGGTGCAGTGCGGCGCCGTGGCGCTCAACTTCTCGCAGGCCTGGCTCACCAACGACCTGGTGCAAGGCATCAGCCGCCGATTCCGCCAGCAGGCCCAGGACAAACTGGCCCGCTTATCACTGCCGTGGTTTGATCGCCAGCCCCACGGCGAGGTGCTGAGCCGCATCACCAACGACATCGACAACGTCAGCCAGAGCCTGCAGCAATTGCTGAGCCAGTTGCTGATGTCGATGCTGCAACTGCTCAGCGTGATCGGAATGATGATGCTGCTGTCGCCGCTGCTGGCGCTGGCTGCGATTGGCAGCGTGTTGATATCCGTCATCACCGCGCGCTGGGTGGCCCGGCGTGCACGGCCACATTTCGACGCGCAATGGCGCGAGGTCGGTGTGCTCAACGGCAATGTCGAAGAGAACTACACCGGTCACACGCTGATGAAGGTGTTCGGTCACCAGGGGAGGAGAGCAACATCGCCTTGCGTGACAGCGCCTTCTCTGCGCAGTTCATGTCCGGGATCATGCAGCCCATCATGATGTTCGTCGGCAATCTGAGCCTGATCACCGTTGTGGCCGGGGGCGCGGTAGGCGTGCTGGCCGGCGCCATGACGATTGGCCAGATGCAGTCCTTCATCCAGTACATCCGCCAGATCAACCATCCCATCGGCCAGATCGCCGGTGTCGCCGCGGTGCTGCAATCGGCGGCGGCCTCGATCGAACGCGTGTACGAACTGCTGGACGCGCCGGAGCTGGCCGCCGACCCGGCCCGGCCCGAGGATGTTTCCGCGCCGCGCGGCCATGTGGTGTTCGACCATGTCACCTTCCGCTACGACCCCGCGCGGCCGCTGTTCGAGGATGTCAGTCTGCAGGCCTTGCCGGGCCAGACCATTGCCATCGTCGGCCCCACCGGCGCCGGCAAGACCACCCTGGTCAATTTGCTGATGCGTTTTTATGAGATCGATGGCGGCCGCATCTCGCTCGACGGTGTTGACACGCAGACATTCAGCCGCGAAGCACTGCGCCGGCATTTCGGCATGGTGCTGCAAGAGACATGGCTGTTCAGCGGCAGCATCCGCGACAACATCGCGTACGGCAAGGAGGGCGCCACCGAGGCCGAAGTGCTGGAGGCCGCGCGCGCCTGCCACGTCGACAGCTTTGTGCGCACGTTGCCGCAGGGCTATGACACGCTGCTCGATGAAAACGGCGGCACGCTCAGCGCTGGCCAGCGCCAGTTGCTGACCATTGCGCGCGCCTTCATTGCCAAGCCGACGGTGCTGATCCTTGATGAGGCCACCAGTTCGGTCGACACCCGCACGGAACTGCTGGTCCAGCGCGCGATGGCGCGCCTGCGTACCGATCGCACCAGCTTCGTGATCGCGCACCGGCTGTCCACCATCCGCGACGCGGACATGATCGTCTACATGGATGCCGGCAATGTGCTGGAGCGCGGCAGCCACGATGCGCTGATGGCCGGACGCGGCGCCTATTGGCGACTCTACCAATCGCAATTCAAGACGGGCGAGACGAGCACGCCGCAAAGCACGGCTGCGCCGGAAGACTCGGATCAAATAGCCCGGGTGGGCGCTGCTAACCAATGGGATGGACGCCCCCACCCGTAGCAGCATTACTCAGCCCAACATCATCGAATGCAAGCCTCGTGGCAGCACCACTGAACGATTGAGCAAGATATTTCTATAAACGCGGAAATATGAATATGATGTCGCCATGAGCGAGCCAAATCAGCCCACGACCAAGACAACGGCCGTGTATGCACGGATGCTGTCGGCGATGGGCACCGAGCCGCGGCTGCGCATCATGCGCCTGCTGCTGAGCGCGCATCCGCAAGGGTTGGTAGTCGGCGACATCGCGAGCGATTTGGCAATCGCGAACTCAACGCTGTCGCACCACCTCGATAAGCTCAGGCACGAGGGCTTGGTCAGCGTGCGCCGCGAGGGCACGTTCCTCAGGTACGCGGTCGATACCCTGGCCTTGCAAAACCTCATGCAGTTCCTTTATGCGGAGTGCTGCACCCGCAACAAGGCCATCAAACCGCAGGAAATCATCTGCTGCAGCTAACTATTTGGAGACGAACATGAACGCACATGTCAAGGACGTTGTCAGAGAAAGGTACGGTCAGGCCGCGACGCGCGTGACGCAAGGTGCCACGAACAGCTGCTGCGGCGGCGCGGCAGGCAGCGTCGGGAACTGCGACCCGATCACCTCGAATCTGTATGACGCCGTGCAGATGGAGGGCGTACCCGAGAAGGCCATGCTGGCATCGTTAGGCTGCGGCAATCCGACGGCGCTGGCCGAACTCAAGGCGGGCGAGACGGTGCTCGATCTGGGCTCGGGCGGCGGTATCGACGTGCTGCTGTCGGCGCGGCGGGTCGGCCCCACCGGCCGTGCCTTCGGCCTTGACATGACCGACGAGATGCTTGCCCTGGCAGATGAAAACAAGCGCAAGAGCGGGTTCGAGAACGTGCACTTCCTGAAGGGTGAGATCGAGCACATCCCGCTGCCCGACAACTCGGTGGACGTGATCATCTCGAATTGCGTCATCAACCTGTCGGCTGACAAGGATCGCGTTCTGAGCGAAGCATTTCGCGTCCTCAAACCGGGCGGCCGTTTCGCGGTGTCCGACGTCGTGGTGCGCGGCGATGTACCGCCGGCCATTCGCCGGAACATGGACTTGTGGGTTGGCTGTGTCGCCGGCGCACTGTCGGAGACGGAATACCGCTCCAAGCTCGCGGTCGCCGGCTTCACGCAGGCGGACATCGAAGTCACGCGCGTCTATTCGGTCGACGACGCACGCGAATTCCTCGCCGACCAGGGCGACGACATGCAGCAACTCGCCGAGCAGGTCGACGGCAAGTTCGTCAGCGGCTTCATCCGCGCCGTCAAGCCGCTCGCCGCTGCGCTGCCCAAGTCCATGGCCGCTGCACCGAATGCCTGAAAGGTGAATACTTGCTACCGGCGCGGCGCTGAGCCCACGCGGCGCAGACTACGGTAGACGCCGTCGACACTTCATACTCAAAGGAGAAATCATGTTTGCCCCAATCACGCTGCCATTCGGCGCCAAAATGTTGTTCAACACAGTCAAGTTGAAGCCGGGGGTGAGCTTCGACGATGTCGAGGTTTCCGTCGCCGAGATGTGCAGTGTCGTCAAGGAGACTTACGGCGGCGACAAGGGCGGTTTCATCTCTTCAAGTTCACGGGATTCGTGTCTGAAGGAGGTTCGCTCGGGGGCGCCGCCCCAGGCGATGAACACTACGCGATCGTCACCTACTGGCGCTCGTTCGAGGAACACGAAAGATCGCACGCCGACAAGATCTTCTCCGCCAAGTTCGAGGCGCTAGGGACGATGTGCTCTGAATCTCGGGAGTTCGGCTACGACATGCTTTGGCAGGGTACGCCCGAAGGCGACTGACATCGCCGTGCGCGCAGGCTCGGCGCTGCGACCCGCGCGTAGCCCACCACTGGCAACCGCTTCCTTCGTATGCACGCACAGGCGTCGGCAACGATTTTGCGCATCTGTCCATCACGCTCTGCTAGGTCATGAATATCCCGGCGCGCATGACATGCATGTTCCCCGACACCATGCTGATGGACGAGATGCAGACCGCCAGTGCCCGCAACACGCCAGCGCGTCAAGCCGGACTGGCGCGTGCGCCGGACGGTGGTTTCGCGGCCGGGACAGGGCCCGTTGCAAGACAGGTGACGCGCCGCAATGGGGGCGTAGGAGATCGACTACCCGTCGATGCGTTGGTGTCCGCTGCCTGCGATCATCCTGCTTGCCGATACTGTGTCATCTTCGTTCCATTTCTGAGGCCGATGACACTCGACCCTGCGCACCGACAGAATCGTCGTGCGCCCTGTGACCATCGCGCACATGCCGATGCCGCTGACAGCCGCTGACCCGCCTGCGCCCGACGCCGCAGCAACCGTGTCGCAGACGGCTGACGGCCAGTTGCTGCTGTCGGGCCGTTGGACGGCAGGCTGTGCCGGCGCGCTGGACGGGCAGCTGCTCGCACTTCGGCCGGCGGCAGCCACACCCGCAGTTGCCGATGCCAGACAGGTCGACGCGCTCGATACCGCCGGTGCCTGGTTGCTGCACACACTGCTGCGCCGCTTCAAGGATCAGGGTGCGGTCGTCGAATTGCAGGGGCTGCGCCCCGAGTTCATGCCACTGTACTTACTTGTCGGAAAGCACATCGCCACGCAACGTAGCGCGAAGGGCGCTGCGCAGTCAACCGGTGACGCCAATCCCGGTGTGTTGCACCACATAGGGGAACGTAGCTGGCGCGCCGGCCAACAGCTGCTGGCCAGTCTTTCGTTCGTCGGCGAAACGGCTGCGGCACTGTTGTCATGGGTCGCCCACCCGTCACGTATCCGCTGGCGCGTCGTGTTGTTCAATATCCGCAGCGCGGGCGTCGACGCATTGCCAATCGTCGCAGTTCTCTCGTTCCTGCTCGGCGTCGTTGTCGCTTACCAGGCAGCCGATCAGCTACGGCAGTTCGGCGCCAATATCTTTGTCGCCGATCTGGTCGGGCTGTCGATGTTGCGCGAATTCGCGCCGTTGATCACCGCAATCATTCTGGCCGGACGGTCCGGATCGGCTTATGCGGCGCAGATCGGCACGATGGCGGTGACCGAGGAAATCGACGCCATGCGAACCATAGGGCTGTCGCCAATCGAGATCCTGGTACTGCCCAAGTTGCTCGCGCTGCTGATCACAGTGCCTCTACTGACGGTGTTTGCCGACATCCTGGGCGTAGCCGGCGGCATGGTCATGGCGCAGGCGCAACTGGGCGTCACTTACGCAGATTTCCTGGGCCGGTTCGTCAACGCCATCAGTGTCCAACATTACCTGGTCGGAGTCGGCAAGGCGCCGGTATTCGCAGCCATCATCGCGCTGGTGGGATGCTTTCAAGGGCTGCGTACGCGCGGCGGCGCTGACAGTGTCGGACGCCAGACGACGCGTAGTGTGGTGCAGGCGATCTTCCTGGTCATCGTCGCAGACGCCGTGTTCTCCGTCATGTTCAGCATCGTCGGGCTCTGACATGGAGAATTTCGAAGAACTGGCGATCGACGTGCGCGGGTTGTGCACCCGTTTCGGCGCGCAGCGGGTGCACGATGGCATCGACCTGCAAGTGCGGCGCAACGAGATTTTTGCGATCATCGGCGGTAGTGGCTCGGGCAAGTCGACGCTGATGCGCGAGATGATCCTGCTGCACCGCCCCAACGCCGGCTCGATCCACGTGTTCGGCCAGGACCTGCAGACACTCGACCGCCAGCAGGCGAACGCGTTGCGCCGACGCTGGGGCGTCATGTTTCAGAAAGGCGGGCTGTTCGGCTCGCTGACGGTGGCCGAAAACGTTGCATGGCCATTGCACGAACACACCGAACTCGACGACACGGTGATCGACGGCATTGCAGCGCTGAAGATCGCCTTGGCCGGGCTCGAGCCGCAGGCCGGCACGCGCTATCCGTCCGAACTCAGTGGCGGCATGGTCAAACGGGCGGCGTTGGCGCGTGCGATGGCACTTGATCCGGAGCTGCTGTTCCTCGATGAACCTACGGCCGGGCTGGACCCGCAGAGTGCCGCTGGTGTCGACGCGCTGGTGCGCGAACTGCGCGACCTGTTCGGACTGACGATCGTCATCATCACGCACGACCTGGATCTGTTGTGGCAGGTGGCAGACCGGGTGGCGGTGCTCGGCGGGGGGCGCGTGCAGGCGGTCGGCTCGATGGTCGAACTGGCGCTGCTGGACAACGACGCGGTGCGACCCTATTTTTCCGGCGCACGCGGGCGTTCGGCGCGTGCCGCCGTACCGGCTGGCGATGGCGACATATCATTGGAGGCAGAGCCCGGAACGACATGGAACAAAAAGTAAATTTCGCGTTGGTCGGCGCCTTCGTGCTGGTTCTGGCGACGGCACTGGTCGGTGTGGTGTTGTGGTTGGCCTCTGGCGGCGCCTACCAGACACACTACGACCGCTACGACGCATCGGTCGAAGAATCAGTGTCTGGCCTCAACCTCAAGGCGCCGGTGAAATACAACGGCGTAGACGTCGGCCTGGTGGAGCGCATCTGGCTCGATGCGGCGAATCCGCAACGCGTCAATCTGCGCTTCCAGATCCAACGCGGCACGCCGGTCAAGGTCGACACGGTGGCGACACTCAAGACGCAGGGGTTGACCGGCATCGCCTATGTCGAACTCAGCGGTGGAACGGCAGAATCGCCAGCACTGACTCGGCGCCGGGACCGGGACTATCCGGTGATCCAGACCATACCGTCACTCAGCACCCGACTCGAGAACGTGTTGACCGATGTATTGGCCCGACTCGACAGCACGTCGACCACGATCAACGAGGTGCTGAGCCCTGCCAACCGGCAGGCGTTCACGAGCGCACTGGCCGACATTGCCAGCGTCGCACATACCATCGCCGCACGCCGCACCACCTTGGACGCGGCGATCACGAACGCGGGTCAGACACTGAGAAACACCTCACAGGCGAGTGGCCAGATCGGCCCCGTGTTGGAGCGCATCGGACCCATGCTGGAGCGCATCGAACGCAGCGCGCAGGCAATCGAATCCATGGGTCAGTCGGTTGCCGCAACAAGCGACGGCGCCGGCAAGACCGTCGATGCGATCGGCGCCGATATGCAACGTATCAGCGCGCAGACGTTACCTGAACTCGAACGCCTGATGAGCGAGCTGACGGCGCTGACGAAATCGTTGCGTCGCATCAGCGACCAGACCGAGCGAGATCCGCGCGGCCTTTTGTTTGGCCGCCAACCGGTACCACTCGGTCCCGGTGAATCAGGTACTCGACCATGACACTTCACACACCCTTCACAGTTGTCCAACGCCTCGGCGCGTGCACGGTATGGCTGCTGGCCGCTTCGCTGCTGGGCGGCTGCAGCGTGCTGGAGTCTTCGAACAACTCACCGCCCGGTTTCTACACACTCGGACCCGCGCCTGGCGACCCGGTACACAGCACGCCGCGACCGGTGGCACCTAATGCATCGGCGCCTACGCTGCTGGTACTTGCACCTGCCGCCGCCGCCGGGTTCGACAGCCAGCGCATCATCTATATCCGCCAGGATCACCGGATCGAATATTTTGCGCGCAACGAATGGGTCGACACGCCGTCTCGCATGTTGCAGGGTCTGCTGATCGAGGCGATGGCACGCAGCGGCGTGTTTTCTGCGGTATCGCCGGCATCTGGCGCTGCGGGTGGTGACATACGGCTCGATACCGAGATCGTGCGCCTGCAGCACGAGTTCCAGACACAGCCGAGCCAGGTGCGTTTCACCTTACGCGCGACACTGGTCGAGGATCGCTCACGCCGCGTGCTGGCATGGCGCGAGTTCGACACCGTGCGCCCCGCCGCCAGCGACGATCCATACGGCGGCGTCACGGCGGCCAGCGCGGCGGTGCAGGAAACGCTGCAACAGTTGGCGACGTTCAGTCGCAAGGCGATCGCCGAATGGACGCCGAAGCGGTGACAGTTGCCCGGTACTCAGGGAACTCCGATTTTTGCCGTGCGCACCCCGTTTCGGTAATCGGCCGCAGATGGACTGGATGCGCAATGTGCGCAACCGCACATACGCGACTGCAGTTTGTCTCTACCCTATGCTTATCGACGCAACGGATCAGTTGTGCGATTCCCAGGCTGAGTCCAACTCAGCCTGGGCAACAGATCGACAGATAGACGCTTCACACACAGGGAATTCAACATGAACAAAGACCAAATCAAAGGCGCTGCCAAAGACATCGAAGGAAAAGTCCAGGAGAAAGCCGGCAAGTTGGTGGGTAACCCGACCCAACAGGCCAAGGGATTGGCTAAACAGGTCAAGGGCAAAGCACAACAACATCTTGGCAACGCCAAGGAATTGGTCAAGGACGCCAAGAAACTATAGACGCTGTCGGCTTCACGCCAGTACGAACGTGGCCGCCATTTGCGGTCACTTTTTTGCATTGAATTTATCGCAAGCCGCGCAAGCGGCCTTTTCCTGAGCCGGGCTTTCCATCGCACAGTCTCTGCCATGACCCGATCAGCGGTGCGTGACGGTGCCAGGGCGATGACCAAGTCGTGTTTCATATGCGCCATTGAACAGACGCTGTTTGTCGGCGGCGCATACACTGGCCTGTTCACGGGTCGGCTTGGCCTCTGCCGCGACCGCAAAGGTCTGCACAGCGTACGGGAGCATTCCAATGACAGACACCGGTGAAGACGCGCGCCGTCTGGCAATCCGGCAGACCCTGTCCCGAAGCGTCGGAACAGGCTCGGACGCAGCCGCGCTCGCCACCGCTTTTTTCAGCCTCTGGCAGCAGACGGCCGGGCAGCTGGAGCCGGTGATCGGAGCACGCGGCGTTGACGTATTGTTCGGCCGGGCTCTGCACCTCACCGCGCGGCGCTTTCCGTGGCTGCCGCCCCCCGCGCACGACAACAGCGCAGCACCACGGGAAGTGCTCCAGACCTGCCTGGCAGGACGCGGCGCACCCGAAGCCAGCGAAGCTGGCGAGACCCTGCTGCTCACGTTTACCGGGTTGCTGGCAGACATGATCGGCGAGCCGTTGACCAGGCGCCTGCTAGGTGCCGACTGGAACCCGTGCGACCCACAAACGTAACCGTACAGACCAACATGCATCACCCAGTGACCATTCACCGACTCGCAACAGGCGTTCCCGGGCTCGACGCGATCCTGGGCGGCGGCCTGCCCGAGTTCTCCTTCAACCTGATCTCGGGGCCACCGGGCTCGGGCAAGACCACGCTGGCACACCAGATCATGTTCGCGCTCGCCACCCCCGAGCGTCCGGCGCTGTTCCTCACCGTGCTGGGTGAGCCGCCCCTGAAGATGCTGCGCTACCAGCAGCAGTTCAGCTTCTTCGACAGCGCCCGCATCGGCGGCGCAGTGCGCTTTGTCAACCTCAGCGACGAACTGGCCACCGGCGACTTCGCACAGTTGCTGGAACGCATCACGCTGGAATTGGAGGCCGCGTCGCCGGCGCTGGTCTTCGTGGACTCGTTTCGCGCGATCATGCGGGAGGCGCCCACGTCCGGCGCGCAGTCGCGCAATCTACAGCACTTCGTGCAACAACTCGGCGTGCGCCTCAGTGCCTGGCAGGCTACCACCTTCCTGATCGGCGAATACCATTCGCAGAGCGAGGACCATCCGGTGTTCACCGTCGCAGACGGCCTGCTGGCGCTGCGCCAGAGCGTGCACCGCAACTCGATGGTGCGCCAGATCCAGGTCCTCAAGATGCGGGGCCAGGCCACCAGCCCGGGCGTACACACCTTTCGCATTACCAGTGCGGGCATCGAGATCTTCCCGTCGGCGATCGTGCGCGACGATTCCGGCGCCACGGCGGACAGAAGCCCCCCGCCCAGCCGCGCGCATCGCATGACCATGGGGGTGCCCTTGCTTGACGACATGCTGGGAGGTGGGCTGCCCGCGGGGTTCTCGTTGCTGGTGGCCGGGCCGTCGGGCTCGGGCAAGACGCTGCTGGCCACCGCCTTTCTGGCCGAAGGTGTGCGCCTCGGCGAACCGGGTGTCATGGTGGCTTTCGAGCAGACGCCCAGCCAGTCCTTGAACCCGGCGATCGACGACATGGTGCGCGCCGGGACGATCGGCCTGATCAACACCCGCTTGATGGACCTGTCGATCGACGAAATCGTCCACCACCTGATCGGAATGATCCGCCGCATGCAGGCCAAGCGGGTGGTGATCGACTCGCTGTCGGGCTTCGAACTCGCGGTGGCACCGAGTTTCCGCGAGGATTTCCGCGAATCACTGTTCCGCATGGTCGCGGCGCTCTCCAGCCTGAACGTCTCGGTGCTGATGACCTCGGAACTGGAAGACCGCTACACCGACCTGCGCTTCAGCCCCTACGGCTCGGCCTTCCTGACCGATGCCATCATCGTGCAGCGCTACATCGAGCTGGACAGCGGCCTCAAGCGCGTGATGGCGGTGGTCAAGGTGCGCGACAGCGCGCACAGCAGCGAGATCCGGCAGTTCTCCGTCACCGACGGCCGCATCGTCATCGGCGACCCGGTGTGGGGGTACGAGGGTCTGCTCGGGGGACGCCCGCAATACGCACCGGACGGCCTGAGGACACCGGACGCGGCGAGCAAGAGCAGCCATGAGTGACGAAGAAACCGCATCCCTGATGCTGGCGCTGCGCGATGCCAACGAGCGGCTGGTCGTGGCCATGGTGCGCGCCCAGACCATGGCCGAGGCGGCCGAGGCGGCCGGGGCAAAGATGTCGCATATGGCAACGCACGATTTTCTGACCGGCCTGCCCAATCGTGCGCTGCTGACCGACCGGCTGGCCCAGGCCATCTTGCACACACAGCGCAGCGGCAAACGCGTCGCCCTGATGTACCTGGACCTGGATCATTTCAAGCACATCAACGATTCGCTCGGTCACGACGTGGGTGACGCCCTGCTGCAGGCGGTCGCCACCCGCCTGCGCGACAACGTACGCCAGTCCGATACCGTTTCCCGCCAGGGTGGGGACGAGTTCGTCGTGCTGCTGGCCGAGGTCGACGCCACGCGCGACGCAGTACAGGCAGCCCAGAACCTGATGGCGGCACTGACCGAGCCGTACGTGGTGGGCGACCACCACCTGCGCCTCACTCTGAGCATGGGCATCACCATGCACACTGACGACAGACCGAGCGTAGAGTTGATGATGCGCAACGCCGACACCGCGATGTACCACGCCAAGCGCCATGGACGCAATCAGTTCGCATTCTTCGCGCCTGAGATGAACGTGCGCGTGAGGGCGCGTATGTCGGTTGAGACCGCATTACGCGACGCGATCAACGACGACGGACTGGTGTTGCACTACCAGCCCAAGGTGAACATCGGCAGTGGCGCGATCATTGGCGCCGAAGCGCTGGTGCGCCTGCGCAGCAACGGGCATCCACTGATGTACCCAACCAGTTTCATTCAGGTCGCGGAGGACTGCGGCCTGATCCAGCCGCTTGGGCACTGGGTGATGGAGCAGGCCTGCAAGCAGATCGCGCAATGGCTGCGCGCAGGACTGCCGGTTGGCCAGATTGCTGTCAACGTGTCGGCGATCGAGTTCCATGGCAAGGATTTCCTGCCTGGTATCCGCAGCATTCTGCTCGCCAGTGGACTGGATCCAGGCTATCTGGAAGTAGAAGTGACGGAAAGTGGTCTGTTGCAAGACAACGCGCCCAACGTGTCAGTGCTGCACGGGCTCAAGGACCTGGGCGTGCGGATCGCGCTGGACGATTTCGGCACCGGGTATTCCAGCCTGAGCTA
>CAJDWR010000083.1_pt1 | contig 11299 bp, 9 predicted proteins | sample 7391651 | NCBI WGS metagenome assembly CAJDWR01 (sample SAMEA7055720, study PRJEB34461) | soil metagenome | biome: terrestrial ecosystem; feature: Peninsula; material: soil | place: Antarctica | collected 2016
TCGGTATCCGGTGGTTGTATCGAAGACGACCTGATCCATCGCCATACCAGCGCCTACACCGGTGCGCCGGCCACAACAGAGGACGTGCCGTCCAACGACGCGACTTCCACCGGCGGCCGGATACCCACCGGCCCTCCGGGTTTCGTCAAATACGGTGTCACCGCAGACGAAGCGCACCGGTTCGGCCTGCCGTGTGGCGGCACGCTGGAACTACTGCTCGAATACGATCCCGATGCCGCGAGTGTGGTGGCACTGGTCAAGGAACTGGAGTCCGGCCAGTTGATGCAGCGTGTGGTGCGTTTGCGCGACGGGCAGGTCCGGATTGAGTCGGCGCAACAACCCCAGGCCCTGCGCATGTCGGACACGGAGCTGGTCAACACCTTCGGCCCGGAGTACCGCATGCTGCTCATCGGCGCAGGGCAGCTGACCGAATATGTGGCAACGATGGCGCTGTTCTGCGGTTTCGCGGTCACGGTCTGCGACCCGCGCGAGGAATACCGTGGTGCCTGGTCGGTTGCGGGTGTGACTGTGCTGGGCGATATGCCCGACGATGTGGTGCTGGAGATGAAGCCCGACCGCCGCACCTGTGTCATCGCCCTCACACACGACCCGAAGCTCGACGACCTGGCCTTGCTGGAGGCGCTCGAGACAGACGCGTTTTACATTGGCGCGATCGGCTCGCGGCGCAACAACGCGGGGCGCCAGCAGCGCATGAAGGAACACTTCGACCAGACTGACGCGTCACTGGCGCGCATGCGCGGCCCGATCGGTATCTACATCGGCAGCAAGACGCCGCCCGAGATCGCGGTCAGCGTGATGGCCGAGGTGCTGGCGGTCAAGAACAACGTGCGGCTGCCACGTGAAATGGACGTGGCGCAGGCCAAGGAAGACGAGTCGATAGTCCAGAACGATCCCGGCGCCCTGGTCTGCGGCATTGCCCAACCGTCCTGACGCGCTCTGGTCTGACCCAGGCTGGCCGGATCGACGTTGGCGCCGCACACGATCACACACACCCATTCTTCGCAGCGTGGGCGCTAAACGCCACTGCGCAGTGCCGCCAACGGTAACGCGGCCGCCGCTTCGGCGATCAGCCGGGAAGCCTGGATCGGTATCATGGTTCAGATGAACGCAACCCTTGAACAACTCCCCGGCCAATTGGCCGCACTGGCGGCCAGCTACGGCATGAACCTGCTCGGTGGCATCCTGATTCTGATCATCGGATTTGCTGCGGCAGGCTGGCTTTCGCGCATGACCACCCGCGCCTTGCGCAAGTCGGACAAGATCGACCCGGTATTCCAACCGCTGGCCGGCAAGGTGGTGCGCATCGGTGTGATTGCGTTCACCGTGATTGCCGTGCTCAACCGCTTCGGTGTGCAGACCACCAGCCTGATCGCGATGCTGGGCGCTGCGGGGCTGGCCATCGGCCTGGCATTGCAGGGTACGCTCAGCAACGTCGCGGCCGGTGTGATGATTCTGGTATTTCGACCGTTCAAGGTCGGCGACCTGGTCGACCTGGGCGGCGAGTACTACATCATCGACTCATTGGGTTTTTTCATCTGCACGGCGCATCTTCCCGACGGACCGATCGCCTTCTTGCCCAACTCGAAGATCTGGGGTCAGACCATCCTGAACCTGTCAGTGACCGACAAGGACATCCGGCGTATCGACGAACACTACCGCATCAGTTACGGTGACGACATCAACCAGGCGATCGCCATCTTGAAAAAGATCGTCGCAGACGAGGCCCGCATATTGCAAGACCCCGCACCTTTGATCACGGTCGACGCGCTGGGCGACAGTTCGGTCAACATCCTGTTCCGTGCCTGGACCGCGCGCACCGACTGGTGGAACACCAAACTCGAACTGATCCAGCGCTGCAAGGAAGCACTGGAAGCCGGTGGCATCCGCATTGCGATTCCCCAGCAGAATGTGCATCTGATAAGGCAACCGGGCGCAACGCAGGCCTGAACGCGGCTTCGAGACACAGCGTGCGATCCGGCTGCGGCAAACGGTGGCTGGAACCGCAGCGTGCTACAAGGTCACCAGATGCCGTTCGGATGCGCCGGCCGCCGCGCTGAACGCAATGCGTTGGTCGAAGCCGACCAGCCTGCCATTATTGCGACCCGCCAGAGGCGTCAGCCCAACGCGAACCAAGCCGACTTGCCCTGCATGTACGACAACAGGCTGTCGATGTGTTTGTCGCGCGAATTGCCGGATTGCTTGTAGCCGCCAAATGGTTGCGTCATGTCGCCGTCGCCGAAACAGTTGACCCAGACCACGCCGGCTTCCAGTGCGCCGACACAGCGGTGGGCACGTTGCAGGTCGGCGGTCCAGACGGCGGCGGCCAGGCCGTAGACCGAGTCGTTGGCGAGTCGGATCGCCTCGTCTTCGGTATCGAAAACCATCACCGAAGCCACCGGGCCGAATACTTCCTCACGGTTGATATCCATAGCGCTGGTGGTGGTTGTGAACAGGGTCGGTGTGACGAAGGCGCCAGCGGCCAGCGCCTGTCCAGCGGCAGTTCCCATGGCCAGATGCGCCCCTTGCTCGCGCGCGCGCGCCACGTGCGCCAGTACCTTGCCTTGATGCGCACCACTGACCACCGGCCCGAGCGTGGTGGCTGGGTCCAGCGGATCGCCGGGTTGGTACATCTGCGCGGTGCGTTCGACGAAACGCGCGACGAAGGCGTCGTGGATACCGCGCTGCACCAGCAGCCGTGAGCCGGCGTTGCAGACCTGACCGGCGTTGTCATAGATGCCGCCGATGGCGCGGTCCACCGCCGCATCGAGGTCGTACAGGTCGTCGAAGAAGATCTGCGGGCTTTTCCCGCCGGTTTCCAGCGCGACCCGCTTCATGTTTGACTGACCTGCATAACCGAGCAGCAACTTGCCGACCGCGGTCGACCCGGTGAACGTCAGTTTGGCCACGCCCGGATGCAAGGCCAATGCCTTGCCCGCTTCTATTCCCATGCCGTTGACGACATTGAATACGCCACTCGGACCGCCCGCCTCCATGAACAACTGCGCCATCCGAATGCAGCTCAGCGGCGCCTGTTCCGATGGTTTGAGCACCACGCAGTTGCCCGCCGCCAGCGCCGGGGCCAGTTTCCAGATCGCCATCAGCATCGGGTAGTTCCACGGCGAGATCGCCCCGACCACTCCCAGCGGCTCATGCACGATCATGTGCAACGATCCGGGGGCGGTATGAGTCACCGCGCCCTCGATCTTGTCGATACATTCGGCGAAATAGCGCACTGTGCGCAGCACTTCGGGCAGGTCGATGTTCAGCACGTCGCTGATCGGTTTGCCCATGTCCAGCGTTTCCAGCAAAGCCAGCTCGTCGGCATGGCGCTCGAGCGCGTCGGCAAAACCTTGCAACACGTCCATGCGTGTGCGGGGCGCGAGGCCACGCCAGCGCCGGTCGGCCCAGGCAGCCTGGGCGCTGGACACCGCCAGGTCGATATCGGCCTGATCGCCGCGCGCCACCTGTGCCAGCACCGCGCCGGTGGCCGGGTTCACGCAGTCGAACACTGCGCCGCTGCGCGAAGCCACCAACTTCCCGTCGATGAAGTGCCGGCCCTCGGGCTGCAATGCGGCGGCCTGGTCCCGCCACTGGGTGTAGGTCAGGGCTGTCTCGGCCATCGGTCTACTCCGCCACCAGTTCGCTCGGATAACCTGGCGCGCGCAGCTCCAGGCCGCAGGCCTGCTCGATCATCCGCACCACCTCGGGTGACTGCGCGTCAGAGCCCAACAGGCCGCGCGCGCGGCGGAAGATCTGCTGGGTGTGGCTGCCCAACTCCAGCGGCACGCCGAGTTTTTCGGCAATGGCATTGACCAGGCCGAGATCCTTGCACGCCAGATCCATCGTGAACTTGACGTTGTAGCTGCCCGAGAGCACCAGCTTGGATTCGGTCTCGTGCACGAAGCTGTTGCCAGAACTGGCGCGAATCGCACGCCAGGTGGCGTCCGGATCGACACCGTATTTGGCCGGCAACATCATCGCCTCTCCGGCGGCGACCAGGTGAATGAAGGCCAGCATGTTGGTGACCACCTTGACCACCGAGGCATTGCCGAGCTTGCCCATGTAGATGATCTCACCGCCCATTGCCTGCAGGATCGGACGGACCTTGTCGAACACCGTCTGTTCGCCGCCAACCAGCACCGTGATCTGGCCTGAATGCGCCAGGTGCACACCACCGGTGACCGGACACTCGAGCACCGCGATGCCCTTACCCTTGGCCACCTCTTGCTGGCGTTGCAGATCGTTCAGGTCGGTGGTGCTCATTTCGATCCAGGTGCCGCCGCGCGCCAGATGCTCGAACACCCCGTCCGGTCCTTCGACCACGGCGCGCGAGGCCGCCACCGAAGGCAGCGCGGTGATCACGACATTCGCGCCCTTGCAGACGCCGGCAATGTCGTCGGCCCAGCGTGCGCCGGCGTCAAGCAGACGTTTGGCGTGGGCCTTGTCGAGGTCGGTCACGGTGACCGCGAAGCCTTTGCCAACCAGGCTGTTGCACAGGGGTTCGCCCAGGTTGCCCAGGCCGATGAAACCGATCGTGAAGTCAGAGGGATTCTTGGTGTTCATATTCGCTTGATGGTGAAAGAGGAGTAGGGAGCATCAGCTGCCAGAGTGTGCCGAAAGCGGCACCTCTGGACAATCGGGCAGTCCCCTGGTGTAGGGATCACATGTGCTGCATCTGGCGGATGATCGCAAACTTGTGCCCGATCATTTTGCATCTTCGCACGTGGACGATACTGGCGTGACACCGATACCACTGAAACGGAGAATACGCATGCAAGACCTTCCCCACCACTACGCCGTCGCTGCTGCAGCGGAGTCGCAAGGCGATGTCCTGCTCTCCACCGAGGGTGTTGCTGACCTGCCGTCGGCGCCGCCGGTGGAGTTTGGCGGGCCGGGTGGGCGCTGGTCGCCGGAGTCATTGCTGGTTGCCGCGGTGGCCGACTGTTTCGTGCTCAGTTTTCGTGCGGTTGCCCGGGCCTCGAATCTGCCGTGGACCCGCGTGCACTGCGCGGTCAGCGGAACACTCGACCGTGTCGACGGCAAGACGCGGTTCACCGCGTTCGAGTTACACGCCAGACTGGTCGCGCCGCAGGGTGTGGACGAGGGCAAGGCGGTGCGCCTGCTGGAGAAGGCCGAGGCCACTTGTCTGATCACCAATTCCCTGTCCGCCAAGACGCATCTGACGACTGAGGTGGTGTTCGGCGACTGACAAGCCGATTGCCGGATCGCCGTGCCATCGGCGCTGCAGGATTGCGGTGCGGATCGGGGAGTACCTGCTCCCAGTGCGCCGCTTTTTGCATTTCACGGACAATCGTCATTTGTGTACCCGCCGCTGGCGACGCGTGCCCGAGCGCGCAGACGTTTTTCCTTGCTGAAAGTGCAAAGCCCCATGGCGCTTCTTCCTCCCGCTTCACCGCGTACCCATTTGCATACCCGACTGGTCCGGTTCGACGGTTATCACCGCGACGACGGCTTGTGGGACATTGAGGCCACGCTCACCGATACCAAGGCGTATGTGTGGCACTCGCCCGAAAAGGGTGACCTGCCGCCGGGCACGCCGGTGCATGACATGGTGATCCGGGTCACGCTGGACGACACGATGACGATCGTGGCGATCGCCACCGCGATGCCGGCCATCCCGCACGGCGTGTGTGATCTGGCGCAGGACCCGATGCAGAAAATGGTCGGCCAGACCATCGGCCCGGGCTGGCGACTGAAGATCGACAAGGCGATCGGTGGCGTCAAGGGCTGCACCCATCTGCGGGAACTGTTGTTCAACGTGGCCACGGCCGCCTACCAGACGATTCCCGGTTACCGCGCCCGCTTGCGTCGCGAGGCCGGCTTGTCGTCCCAGTCCGATGGGCAGCCACCGTTTCACCTGGGTCAATGCATGACCTGGGATTTCGACGGGCCCACGGTACAGCGCTTCTATCCCGAGTTCGCGGGTTGGCAGCCGCTCAAACGCGCCAAGTCAAAACAGTAGCGCTCGTCTTTGTCGCCCATGCTCCATTACCAGACCATCCCGGTTACCCCATTCCAGCAAAACTGCTCCATCGTCTGGGAGGACGAGACCATGCAGGCGGCGATCATCGATCCGGGTGGCGATCTCGATCGCTTGCTCGATGTTGCAGGACAACTGCAGGTGACGATCGGCCAGATCTGGCTCACCCATGCGCACATCGACCATGCTGGCGGCACGGCCGAACTCGCGCGTCGCCTGGATGTGCCTATCGTCGGCCCGCACCGGGCCGACCAGTTCTGGATCGACGCGCTGGCGCAGCAAGGCAAGATGTTCGGCTTCCCGCATGCCGAGGTGTTCACGCCCTCACGCTGGCTGGTCGATGGCGACACGGTCACGCTCGGTCGCCATACCTTGCAGGTGCGCCACTGCCCGGGCCACACCCCCGGCCATGTGGTGTTTTATTCGCCTGATCTGAAGCGTGCTTTCGTCGGCGACGTGTTGTTTGCCGGCAGCATCGGACGCACCGATTTCCCGCAGGGCGACCAGGCGCAGCTGATTGCCAGCATCACCGAGCGGCTGTGGCCGATGGGTGATGACACGGTGTTCATCCCGGGTCACGGGCCCGAGAGCACGTTCGGGCGCGAGCGCCGCAGCAATCCGTACGTGGCCGGGACCTGACCGTCGGCGTTCTGGCTCGGAATCATGTTCACCGAGTGGTTGATCGACGCGCGCGTGATTTCGCTGCATGGCCTGATGGTTTTTGCCGGTCTGGCGATCTACGTCATCGGTTCGCGCACGCGGCACCAGCGTCGCCATCCATCAGCGGCGGTGGCATGGGTGGTGTCGCTGACGCTGGCGCCGGAGTTTGCATTGCCGCTGTACCTGCTGTTCGGCAGCCGCAAGGTGGGGCGCCGGGATGCGGCGCTGCGCGCGCGACTGCAGGAGGATCCGGTCACTGATGCGCAGCTCACGCAGGGCGCGTCCTCCCCCTCGCAGCAACTGGCCGACGCGATGCACCTGCCCAGCGCCAGCAGCTACGAGAACCTGGTCATTCACGAGGACGGGCAACAGGCACTGGACGCCTTGAACACTGTCGTGTCGCAGGCGCGTCATACGCTGGACCTGTGCACCTTCCTGATCGGCAATGACGCGCTCGGTCGCGCGCTCATCGATTGGCTGGTGCGGCGTGCACGTGCTGGCGTGCGGGTGCGCGTGCTGGTTGACGGTATTGGCATCTACCTGGGCGGGGGGCGTATCGACCTGCGTCATTTGCGGGCAGAAGGAGTGCAGGTGGCACTGTTCGTGTCGCCTTTTCGGTCGATGCTGCCGGGTCGCACCAATCTGCGCAACCACCGCAAGCTGGTCATCGCCGACGGTTGTCGTACCTGGACCGGTGGGCGCAATCTGGCAGCAGAGTATTTTGTCGGCGATGCCGCGTCACTCTTGCACAAGACGCCGTGGATCGACCTGAGTTTCGATTTTTCCGGTGCGCTGGCGCAGCAGACCCAACAACGGTTCGACCAGGACTGGGCGTTTGCGACCGGCCAGGCGCTTGTCGACACGCCGGCGCCCGCCATGGCGTCGGCTGAACCGGGCGCCGCCGTCGCCCAACTGATCGCCAGCGGACCCGACCAGTTCGACGACACGCTGCATCTGTTGCTGGTGTCGAGTTGCTTCAGCGCACAACGCCGCATCCTGGCCGTGTCTCCGTATTTCGTGCCCGACCCGGTGTTGCTGATGGCGCTGATGCTGGCGGCGCGCCGCGGACTCGACGTTGACCTGCTGCTGCCGCGCCACTCCAACCATCGGCTGGCCGATTGGGCGCGGCACGCCTCCTTGCGCGACCTCACCGCCGCCGGTGGCCGGGTCTGGCTGGTGCCGCAGATGGTGCACGCCAAGGCGGTCATCATCGACGACACGCTGGCGCTGGCTGGCTCGGCGAACCTGGACGAACGCAGCCTGTTCCTCAATTACGAGTTGATGATCGCGTTTTACGACCCGGTACCAGTGGCCGATTTCGCCGGCTGGATCACGCGCCAGCGCGTGGGCGCGGAGCGCTACCGGGGCGATCGGCCGGGTCTCTTGCGCGAGATGATGGAAGGGCTGGTGCGCTGGCTGGCGTTCCAGTTGTGAGGCAGCGGACCAAATTGTCCGCCACGCGTGCTGCGCACGACCCGCCTGGCGGCAGACATGGCAAGCACATGCAATACTGACGCGGTGCAGTCGCAACCGCCGCCTGCTTGAGCCGCCATGTTCCGCTTCTTCGAATCCCGCGTACACGATATCTCCGCCCCGGAGGATGTGACCGAATCAGGTCCGCCGCCGGGTCTGCTGGCGTTCTATTGGCACTTCATGCGCCAGACCCGCGGCCTGTACGCGGCGATGCTGGTGACCGGCCTGGGCGTAGCGCTGATCGACACCTTGATGCCGGTATTTCTGGGCCAATTGGTTGGTCTGATGGCCGCCAGCGATCCGGTGCTGGCGCTGCGCCAGGAGGCGCCGTTGCTGGTCGGTATTGCCCTGGTGCTGCTCATTGGTCGCCCGCTGATGATCACGGTCGACAGCATGGTGCGCAACAACGCGGTGATTCCGGGCGTGACCACGCTGATCCGCTGGCAGAGCCACTGGCATATGGTGCGCCACAGCAGTCCGTTCTTCCAGAACGATTTCGCTGGACGCCTTGCCAACCGGGTGATGCAGACCGCCAACGCGTTGCGCGAGAGTGTGGTGGCCGCCGTGCGCGCGATCTGGTACATCGTGGTCTACGGCATCAGCGCACTGGCGATGATGCTGTCGTTCGACTGGCGCCTGGCGGTGCCGATGGTGTGCTGGCTGGCAGGTTTCATGGTGTTCCTGCGTGTGTTCGTGCCGCGCATGCGCGACCTCTCGCGCGCCAGTAGCGAGGCGCGTTCGTTGGTGATAGGCCGCGTCGTCGACAGCTATACCAACATCATGACGGTCAAGCTGTTTGCCCGCGCGCGCGATGAAGACGCCTATGTGCGCGAATCGATGGACGCGCACCGGGACCGCATCGCCGCCCACATGCGCATGACGACAAAGTTCATGGCCACACTCACCGCACTCAACGCGCTCCTGGTGGTGGGCACGTCGGCCGTCGCGCTGTGGTTGTGGTACGACCATGCGATCAGCCCGACTGTGGTCGCCACCAGCTTGCCGCTGGTCTGGCAGATTGCCAACATGGCGGGTTGGGTCAGCTGGGAGGTATCGGGCATTTTCGAGAACGTTGGTGTGGTGCAGGAGGGCATGCAGAGTATTGCCGTGCCGCACGCGATGGTGGACCATCCGCAGGCGCGCCAATTGCAGGTGACGCATGGCGAGATCCGCTTCGATGCGGTCGACTTCAGTTATGGCCAGAAGGGCGAGGGCGGTCGTGCGGTGCTCGCGCAGCTGGACCTGCACATCCGGGCCGGTGAGCAGGTCGATCTGGTCGGACGATCAGGCGCCGGCAAGTCCACCCTGGTCAACCTGCTGCTGCGCTTTTACGACGTCGAGGGCGGGCGTATCACCATCGACGGCCAGGACCTGCGCGACGTGACGCAGGAAAGTCTGCGCGCATCGATCGGCATGGTGACACAGGACACCTCGCTGCTGCACCGGTCAATCGCGGCCAACATCCGCTACGGACGGCCCGAGGCCACCGATGCACAAGTGCATGCGGCAGCCGAGCGGGCGCATGCCGACGGCTTCATTTCCGAGCTGCGCGACTGGGCCGGCCGCACCGGTTACGAGGCCCATGCCGGTGAACGCGGCGTCAAGTTGTCCGGCGGCCAGCGCCAACGTATTGCGTTGGCGCGGGTGCTGCTCAAGGACGCACCGATCCTGATCCTCGACGAAGCCACCTCGGCGCTGGACAGCGAGATTGAAGCTGCAATCCAGGAGCAGTTGGTCACGCTGATGGAAGGCAAGACCGTGATCGCGATTGCGCACCGCCTGAGCACGATTGCACAAATGGACCGGCTGGTGGTGATGGACGCAGGGCGCATCGTCGAGCAAGGCACGCACCAGGAACTGCTGCGGCTCGGCGGGCACTACGCCCGGTTGTGGCGGCGGCAGTCGGGTGGGTTCTTGCGCGAGGAACTGTTGGATGAAGAGAGTGTGAGTGCGTAGGTTTGGCGATCACGCGCGGTGTCAGGCCTGACGCTTGAGGTGGTTGGTGTCGATATGGTGGAGCAGCCCTCGCCCCTTGATCTGGAGCTGGGTGTCCTGCTCGTAATCGAAGCTGCCGTCGCCGTTCAGCTTGAGCTTGAGGACGTAGCGCACGACCTTGAAGTTCTCGACCAGGTAGGGGTTCTGGCAAATGCCGAAAGTCTCTGATCCGGCCTCCGCCACAAGTTCAAAACTGGTCGCGTCCGGCTCCACCGTGCCGCCAGCGTTGATCGTGATACCGCGGGGTACGGCAAAGGAGTTCAGCACCATCTTGGTTGCGGGGTCCCAGATCCAGTAACCTCTTTGCGCATGGAATGCCTCACCCGCTTTCTTTCCTGCCGTGGACGCACTTCCTCGCCAGGCATTGGTGTCGCAGACCAGCTGTCGGAGTTTCTGATCATGATTTTCTGCCGCCGGGCTGACGACCTCAAAAGCCCAGCGTTCGTGATAACTGGTTTCGGTATCGGTCTTCATCCGGTCAGGCATGCCCGGTGAGATGTCCTTGCCTTCGCTTCCTTCCCAGACGCCTATCAAGTTGGCCAAGGGTCCAAAACCAACCGTGCTCGCGACGATTTTTTGATGGTCTCGCATGACTGTTTCCTTTCGTGTGATGTGGCGTCTTGAAAAGCTGCCCTCACCCTCATTGAAGTGGTATCAAGACGCGGCGCCTGCATCCTGTAACTACGCTACTTCCGGGAAGTTGTCGTGTAAGGCTTCGTGTTGTCAACACGTGTCACGTCAGACATCCGATCCACTCGTCTCGCGTTGCATGGTTGACGGTTTCCATTGTGGCAAGGCTGCTCGTGACCGTAACGAGGCTCTTCAATAACCCCACTTCAAAAGTCAGGATCGATGCGATCCTGTGCGCATTCCGGCCCGTCAATCCGTCGATGGATCCTGCCGTCTTGCTTCCAATTCGATCAATGTGAAGAGTGGCTACGCGATCGAGGCAAAGAGCTCGGCAATCGTACTGTGTTCGAGCTTGATGCGATGTATCAAGCGATCGAGACGACGAATTTTCAGCATCGAACGAATCACCAGATATCCGCCAAGGAGTACCAAAATCCCGCAAAGGGCGATCAGCGGAATCAGGAAATGCAGTACGTCAAGTGCGTCATAGTATTTCGATGTGGCAACCAGTACGCTCAG
>CAJDWR010000181.1_pt1 | contig 11285 bp, 11 predicted proteins | sample 7391651 | NCBI WGS metagenome assembly CAJDWR01 (sample SAMEA7055720, study PRJEB34461) | soil metagenome | biome: terrestrial ecosystem; feature: Peninsula; material: soil | place: Antarctica | collected 2016
GTTTGGACGTCGATGGCATGGTGTACAACTCCCTGCGACGGAGTGCGTCGTGGATCTGGATGATATCTACGCGTACAGTGCCTCGATCTCGTCGGCATACGCCTTGTAGATGCTGGAGCGCCGCACCTTCATGGTGGCAGTCACTTCACCGTCGTCGTGGTCCAGCTCTTTGGTGAGCAGGTGGAACTTGCGGATCTGTGAGACTTGCGCCAGGCGCGCGTTGCCACTGGCGATCTCGGCCTCGATCAGGGTGCGCACCACCGGCAGCTCGACCAGCGAGCGAAAGTGCGTGAACGCAATACGCTGGGCCTGCGCCCACTGCGCCACCGTGTCGAAATCGATCATCACCAGCGCAGAGACAAAACGGCGTGCGTCGGCCACCACGATGCACTCCTTGATATAAGGGCTGGCCTTCATCGTGTTTTCGATCTCGGATGGCGTGAGGTTCTTGCCGCCGGCGGTGATCATGATGTCTTTGAGCCGATCCACGATGCGCAACTGGCCCGACTCTTCGCGCACCACGTCACCGGTGTGCAGCCAACCTTCCTGGATGGAGGTGGCCGTGGCTTCGGGGTTTTTGTAGTAACCGACGAACACCATGTCGCCGCGCAACAATAACTCGTCCTGCTCGCCAACACGGTACTCCACACCCACGGTTGGTGTACCCACGGTCCCGATCACCACCTGGTCCACCGGGTGGCCGGTGACCATGCCACTCGATTCGGTCAGGCCATAGACCTCGATCAGTGGCACACCCATCGTGCGAAAGAAGCGGACAACATCCGGCGGTATCGGAGCGGCACCCGTGAGCGCCACCTTGGTCAGGCGCAAGCCGCAGAAATTCTGTAGCGCACGAAACACCAGCAGGTAATACAGCGCAAAACGTGCCCGATCGACGATGCTCCAGCGCGCACGGGACTTGTCGGCCAGCGGTGTGCAAGCGGCCACCGCGCGGTCGAACAAGAGTCCGCGCAACCCGCCAGCCTCCTGACGCTTGATCAGCAGCGTGGCGTACATTTTTTCCCATATGCGCGGGACACCCAGGAACACGCTGGGTGCCACCTCGCGCAGGTCTTCCTGTACCGTTCGGATCGATTCACCGAAATTGACTTGCGAGCCCAGATAGGCGGGGACGAAGCTGGTGAGCATTTGCTCAGCCACGTGGCACAGCGGCAGGTAGGACAAGTGACTCGATGCCGAAGTGAGGCGCAGGCGCTCGATGATCCCCGGCGCCACGCCTCGAATGTTGCGCCACGACAGCATCGCGCCCTTGGGTTTGCCGGTCGAGCCCGAGGTGTAGATGATCAGGCCGATGTCGTCCAGGGTCTGCGCGGCAAGCGCGGAGTCGATGGTGGCCTGCGCGCCCGATTCGGCGCCCAACTGCTCCACTTCGCCAAAGGTCGTGATCAGTGCACGCTCTTCGGCCGTGAAGCTGCGCAGTCCCTTGGTTTCGATCACGACGATCTTGCGCAGGCGCGGCAATGTGGCGCGCGCCTCCAGCAGCTTGTCGGTCTGTTCCTGGTCTTCGCAGACCATGATCTCGATGTCGGCGTGGCCAACAACATAGGCGACCTCGCTGCTCGGGCTGGTGGGGTAGACGCCCACGGTAACTGCGCCGATCAGGCCCACGCCCATCTGCGCCAGCAACCACTCGACGCGGTTTTCCGAGAGCACGCCCACATGGCCGCCTTGCGCCACACCCAGGGCAGCGAGTCCCAGCCCGAACGCGCTGGCCCGCCGGTGGTAGTCGGCCCAGGTGAAAGGTTTCCAGATGCCGAAATCCTTTTGCCGGATGGCCACGTGCGCCGCATCGGTGCGGGCGCGCTCGCGCAACATCTGCGGCAGGGTCTTGTCGGGCAGAGGTGGAAATGCTGTCATGACAACCAGCGTTTGCGCCGCTTGTAGTGCTTGATGTTCTTGAAACTCTTGACGCCGGCACCGTCGCTGCCCATGCCGAGGTAAAACTCGCGCACGTCCGGGTCGTTGGCCAGGCGCTCGGCACTGCCGTCGATGACGATCTTGCCGTTTTCCATGATGTAGCCGGTATGCGCCACCGCCAGCGCCACGGTGGCGTTTTGCTCCACCAGCAGCATCGAGGTGCCGCGCTCGGTGTTGATGCGCGCGATGATGCCGAAGATGTCTTCCACCAGTTTCGGACTCAGGCCCAGCGATGGCTCGTCCAGCAGGATCAGTTCGGGTTGTGCAATCAGCGCGCGGCCGATGGCCAGCATTTGCTGCTCGCCACCTGACAAGTAGCCCGCCAGGCCCTTTCGCCGCTCGTGCAGACGGGGGAAGTACTGATAGACCAGATCGAAGTCGGGCTTGGCGCCCCTGCGCCCGGTCAGTGCATAGGTGGCAGCCACCAGGTTTTCTTCGACCGTGAGGTCTTCGAACACGCGTCGACCCTCCATCACATGCGAAAGGCCGGCGCGCACCAGCGCATGCGGGCTGCGCCCGTCGGTGGTGGCGCCCTGAAAGAGAATACTTCCGCGCTCCACCTCGCCGCGCTCCAGCGCCAGCAACCCCGACACCGCCTTGAGCGTGGTCGACTTGCCGGCGCCGTTACTGCCCAGCAGCGCCACGATCTGTCCGTGCGGCACCGTCAGCGAAAGCCCGCGCAGCGCTTGCACGGCTTTGTTGTAGACCACCTCGATGTTGTTGATAACGAGGACGGCCGGCTTGCTCGCCGTGGTGCTGCCGGGATTCATCGCTCCGATGCGTTCAAAGCGCGATCCAGTCGGAGGTGGGCACCATCTTCTGCGCCTTCATGTCGGCCTTGTAGACACGACCTACCGGAATCGAGTTGCCCTTGATCGTGATCGGCACACCAAACAGGCCGCCGGTGTCAAAGTCCTTGATGGAGTTGAGCGCGGCCTTGAGGTTGTCGCCTGTGAGTGGCTTGTTGGCATCGAGCGTGCGCTTGGCCGATTCGACCAACAGCATCGCAGCCAGAAAACCCTGGATGTAGGCAGTGCTCTGGTATTCCGGGTGAAGCGCCCGGATTTTCTCCAGCATTGGGGCTTTCTCGGTGTCGTAGTAATAACGGTAGGGCATCACGCCCATGAAACCATCACCGTTCTCTCCCATCTTCATGACGGTGGAACTGTCCATGGTCCAGAACGTGCCCATCCATTTGCTCTTCATCCCCTGTTGCTTGCCCTGGGTGATGAACTCGGGAATGGGCGCCAGGATGTAGCCATGGAAGATGGTGTAGTCGGGCGCGGCACGGCGCAGCTTGATGACCTCGGTGGACACGTCCACGCTGCCGGCCGGCGTCATGATCTTCACCGGCACCGACAAGCCCAGCTTCTTCGCCAGGGCTTCACTTTCGTCGATCGGGTCGCGACCAAACTCGGAGTCCGAATAAACGAAAGCCACCTTGGCGCCTGGCTTCTCCTTGGCGATGTGCTTGAGCAAAATGCCGAACATTTCGGTGTAGTCGGGGCCGACCAGAAACTGGTGCGGGTACTTGACCGGGTCGTTGAGCTCGGTGGCAAACGAGGCACCCGTCATCAGAATGTTTCCGTTGCGGTCGAGTTCGGGGTTGATGGTCTTGGAAAAACCGGTGGAGTCGCCGTAGTAAAGGTTGACCTTGTTCTGGCTGGTGATCTTCTTGAACGCCGCCACCGATACATCGACCTTGTAGGCCGTGTCCTCGGGTACATAGCGTACCTTGCGACCCTTGATGCCGCCGGCATCGTTGACCATCTTCACGTAGTCCTTCATGCCAGCGTCTATGCCGATGCCCGCAAAGGCAAAAACGCCTGTCATGGGGATGGAGCCACCAATGACGATGTCTTCACCGCTGGCTTGTGCGTGCGCCGCCAACGGAGTGGCCAGGCTGGCGCCAGCCGCGATCAACAGGCTGCGGCGGCGCGCGGATGACAAGCTGCGCTTGGTGGGGGTGGTGGGGATGGTCATGCGTGACTCCTTGCGTGGTTGTGGCGTTCGCTTCAGGTGCGGAACGGCCACAGGTGGAAAAAGCGGCGAATGCGCCGCCACACTTCAGCGAGCCCCTGTGGCTCGAATACGAGAAAACCGATGATCAGCAGGCCGAACACGATGGTACGGACCGGCGAGAGGAACACGGTGAGGGAGGCGCCGCCAGGCATCACGTCGACCACCAGTTTGAGCAACTCGGGCACCAGCGTCATGAAGGTCGCGCCCAGCACCGCACCCAGTTGCGTGCCCATGCCGCCGACGATGATGGCGGCCAGGAAGAAGATCGACATGGAGAGCGGAAAGCTCTCGGGCGTGACCACGCGAAAAAAGTAGGCCCACAACCCGCCGGCAACCCCGGCGTAAAACGATGATAGGCCGAACGACAGTAGCTTGGTGCGCAGCAGCGGTATGCCCAGCACCTCCGCTGAGATGTCGCGGTCGCGAATGGCGATGAAAGCGCGGCCGACGCGGGTACGAAACAGGTTGGCCGAACCCAGCAGCATCAGAATCGTGACCGGCAGGATCACCCAGTACAGCCGGAACGAAGTGTCGAGCACGACGCCGAAGATCTGAGCCGGCGGCACCGTCAACCCGGTGGTGCCGCCGGTGAGCGCGAAATTGGCAAACAGAAAATGCGCAATGAACGTTGCCGCAATGGTGACGATGGCCAGGTACAGGCCCTTGACGCGAAGCGACGGAATACCGACCACCATGCCCCCCAACATGGCGACAAAACCGCCAGCCAGGATGTTGAACAGGAACGGCGTACCCAGGCGAATCTGCAACACAGCCGCGGTGTAGGCGCCCAGCCCCATGAAGGCTGCTTGACCCAGGCTCACAAGCCCGGTGTAGCCGGTCAGGATATTGAGGCCGCTGGCGCTGGCGACGTTGATACTGACCAGGCAGGCAAGGTACAGCCAGTAGCTGCCAGCATAAAACGGGAACAGCACCAACAACGCGGCCAGCACGACCAGCCAGGCTTTTTGTGTGCGCGAGTCGAACAGTGCCGCATCAGTGCGATAGTTTTCCTTGAGGGTGCCAATGCGCATGCCAGTCCTTGTGCCTCAGAGGCGCTCGATGTCGTGGGTGCCGAACAGACCGTACGGGCGCAGCATGAGCACCACCACCAGCACGATGAAGGTGGCCAGCAACTTGTATTCTCCGCCCAGATAGAAACCGGCAAGCGCCTCGATCAGTCCGATCAGCAACCCGCCCACCAGTGCGCCGAGCACGCTGTCCAGCCCGCCGACGATGACGACTACCAGTATCGACAAGCCAAACACGCCCATCGCGCTGGAGATGCCTCCGATTGAGCCGACGATGATCCCGGACACCGCCGCGATCATGGCCGCCACGACCCAGGAGAGCGAGAACACGCGCGGCACGTTGATGCCCACCGAATAGGCAGCTGCCTGGTCACTGGCGGTGGCCCGCAGCGCCACGCCCCCACGCCAGAAGCGAAATACCAGCAACACGGTGACAATGAATCCCGCAGCAATCACAGCGCCCCAGAACACCTTGGGCGCCAGAAACGCCTCACCCACCATGATGGGATCGCTGGGCATGAAGTCGGGCAACCGGCGTTGCTCTGCACTCCATATCACTTCCACCAGCCCGACCAGCACCGAGCCCAGGCCGATCGTCACCATGAAGACGGAGATGGGCGGCTCGCCCAGCAACGGCCGGATCATGGTGCGCTCGATCACGCCGCCCAGCACACCCGAGGCCAGCACCGCGGCCGGGATCGCCAGCCACAGCGGCAACGCGAACATCGCTGCGAACGTGAAGAACAGGTAAGCGCCCGCCATAAGCATTTCGCCAATGGCCAGGTTCACCACCTGCGTGGCCTTGTAAATGATCACGAACGCCAATGCTGCCAGCGCATAAAGACCACCACTGGCCAGGCCGGTGAGAGCGACCTCGAACAGTGTGAGCCAGTCGATCATGCCCGCGTTCCGGCAGAGCCGGCGTGCAGGCGGCGACGCAAATCGCCGACGTCGCCCGAACCCAGGTAGGCGCGCACCACCTCGGGGTCACGCTGCACCACCTCGGGCGCGCCCTGGGCAATCACCTCGCCGAAGTTGAGCACCACCACATGGTCGGACAGATCCATGACGATTCCCATATCGTGCTCGACCATCAGCACCGTCACGCCCCACTCCGCGCGCACATCGAGGATGAAGCGCGCCATGTCCTCAGTTTCTTCGCGATTCATGCCGGCCACCGGTTCATCGAGCATCAGGATCTGCGGTTGCATCGCGAGCGCCCGGGCCATCTCGACACGCTTTTGCAGACCATATGGCAGCGAGGCCACGCTGGCATGGCGGATGTGATCGATTTCCAGGAAGTCTATGATGCGCGCCTCGATGTCGGCACGCAGCTCCGCCTCTTCGCGCCGCGCGCGACCGAGTCGGCCTCTTCGCGCCGAGCTCGACCCATGTAGAACAGGGCATCAAGCACATTGGTTTTCAGATGGGCGTGGCGGCCGAGCTTGATGTTGTCGAGCACCGTCAGGCCGCGAAACAGTGCAATGTTCTGAAAGCTGCGCCCCAGTCCCAGGCGTGCGCGCTGCGGCGCTGGCAATTGCGTGATGTCTTGGCCCTTGAAGCGCACCGTGCCGGCACTCGGACGGTAAAAACCCGAGATGGTGTTGAACAACGAGGTCTTGCCAGCACCGTTGGGTCCGATGACGGCGGTAATGCTGCCGCGCTGGACAGCGAAACCCACACCGGCCAACGCGCGCACGCCGCCAAATGCCAATGTGAGGCCATCGACTTCCAGCAAAGGGGCGGCGGCTTGGCCGCGCGGGGCAATCTGCATCGAACCTTACCTAGGGTTTGTGCGGGCTATGTAAAAGTTACTCGCCCGTAAACTACTTACTGACGAGTAGAGTGTCCGTGCGAATGGCCACCCGCGAATCAGGATTAACCCCAAGGTTGCGCCGACATGCCCAGTTCAACTTCCCCCACATCCCGCCGCCGGGCGCCTGTCTCACCTTGGGCCAGTGCGCTGGATCGCGAACAACAACGCGAGACCAAGCGCCAAGCGGTGCTGCAGGCGGCAACGCAGCTGTTCAACGAACGCGGCTTTCACGCCACCTCGCTCGATGACATTGCCACGCGCCTGAACGTGAGCAAGCCCACGCTCTACTACTACGTCAAGAACAAGGACGAGATCCTGCTCAGCTGCGTGCGCCAAGGCCTGGACATGATGCTGGAGCACATCGAGGATTCGCGCCGCGCCGGCGGCAAGGCCGTGGACCAGCTGCTGGCTTGCATGCGCGTGTATGCGCACATCGTCATGCAGGATTTCGGCATGTGCCTGATCCGCGTAGGCGACGAACAACTGCCGCCCGACAGTCGTCGCGAGTTGCGCCGCCTCAAGGCCGAGATCGACCACGAGTTCCGCCGCCTGGTGGCCGCGGGAGTGGCCGATGGCGCGATTGCGCCCTGCGACCCGAAGATGACCTCATTCGTGATTGCCGGCGCCTTGAGCTGGATCGCCCGTTGGTACCAACCGGGTGGCCAGTACACGCCCGAACAAGTGGCCGAACAGTGCATTGCCACGCTGTGCGCGGGCGTGTTGCGAAGGACGGATGGGGCGCCTGCGCTGGTGGCCAAACCGGCGCGCAAGCGTGGTGCGGGCGCGATCAAACTCAAGGCGACGTGAAGCTGTCGTTTCGGACTGCATCCAAAATCGGTGCCTGGCGGAGAGGCCGTCAGCTGCATCTTGTTCAAGCAGGATGTGGGGTGCCGTTTGAAGTTTTCATGCAGGGCCGGTCCGCATAGTGCTTAAGCTGCTGAGACCGTGCTCTGGAACAAGCGGTATACCTGTGTCCGGATCCATTGGTGTGCGGGGTCCTTTGCCGTGCTGGCGTGCCAGACCAGGCGAACATCGTAGCTCGGCGCGGCGGAGCGCGGCAGTTCCCAGCGGCTACGAAGGCTCGCTGATCTTGCATCTGCTTGGTGATGATGCAGGTCAAACGCCATATGGATGAGTTGGATATGCTTGTCGAGGCCTGCACTAACGAAAGTACGGCGGCGGCGATGCTGGCGGCCTCCCTCATGTGTCCGGTGCGTGGCTCGGCCACCTGGAAATCGGTCGTGGGGGCCAATGTGGCGTCCAATGCTCTTTCTAATCTAACTTCACCCGGTGTCATGGAGGGCGCATGGCGACACGCAGGAAAGGGAGAGCTTGACCTACGCTCGGCTGAGCCGACCACGTGGCGCGCCGGCCCTCACTGGCGCGGTGGACCTGGAGGACGCTGCTACTGGCTTGCGCGAAGCGCTTTCGGCTACTTTGACCGATCCGGAAGGTATACCCAATACAGCGCACCGGCCTGCGACCGTTGCCACCCCATCATCTGGGCCGCCCGACCCAAGAAGGACGTGTCCCTCAACACCGGCGCCTGAAGCCCGGTTCGCGTTTCGATTGTTCGATTTCCACCCACACAGGAGACATTGCATGAAGACACTTGCCCACACCACCCTGCGCGCTGTAGCTACGGCCACCTTGCTACTCGGCACCTTGAGCGCACAAGCGCAAGACAAGGCGGTTGAACTTAAATTCGCCCACTGGCTGCCAGCCATGCACCCGCTCGCCAAGCTGGGGTTTGAACCCTGGGCCAAGTCGGTGGAGAGCGCCTCCAAAGGCTCGATCAAGGTGGTGCTGTTTCCAGCGCAGCAGTTGGGAAAGGCGGCTGATCACTATGACATGGCGCGCGACGGTATCGCCGAAATGGCCTGGGTGAACCCTGGTTATCAGGCTGGCCGATTCCCGCTTATCGCCGCGGGCGAGTTGCCGTTCCTCATCGGCAAACCCGGCCCTGGCTCGGCTGCACTGGACCAGTGGTACCGCCAGTACGCCTCGTCGGAAATGAAGGATGTGAAGTTCTGCTTTGCGCACGTGCACGTGGGAACGTTTCATTCCAAGAAGCCCATCACCGAACCCGGTCAGCTCAAGGGCATGAAGATCCGCTCGGCCAACGGCACCGTGGCGCAGACAATGACGCTGCTGGGCGCCACCAACGTGCAGGTATCCGCGCCCGAGTCGCGTGACGCGCTCGACAAAGGCCTGGCCGATGCGATTACCTTCCCGTGGAATTCCATCATCACTTTCGGGATCGACAAGGCCGTGAAGTTTCATAGCGACATGAGGCTCTACACCTCCAGCTTCGTTTGGGTCATGAACAAGCCGTGGTACGACAAGCTCGCCGCAGGCCAGAAAAAGGTGATCGACGACCATTGCAATAACGAATGGGCAGGCACGGTCGGCGCCGCGTGGGGCGATGCGGAGGATTCGGGCCGTGAGACGCTGCAGAAGACCGCAGGCCACACCATCGTTCCGATCACGCCAGCGCAGCTGGCGACCTGGAAGCAGGCCGTGGAGCCGATTTACGCCCAGTGGACTGCTGCTGCCGATGGCGTTGGCGTACCAGGCAAAGCAGCCCTGGAAGATCTGCGCAAGGAGCTGGCAACGCGCAAGGCGGGCAATTGACGCGCCGATTGCTTTCGGCTATCGAGACGGTGGCCGCGATCTTCCTGTTGCTGATCGCGTTGCTCACGGCAGGTAACGTGCTGATGCGCTACGCGTTCAGCACGCAGATACCCGACTGGTTCGATGGTGCGCAGATGCTTCAGGGCATTGCCATGTTCTGGGGCATCGCGCTGGCTACCTACTACGGTACCCACATCGCGGTGGACATCGTGTGGGAGCACCTGGGGGCCGCCAATAGGCGTCGGATGGACCTTCTGGCAACAATTGTCACAGCGGCCTTTCTGATGCCGATGGCGTGGATGGTCTGGGTCAAGGTGGCGGGCACGGGCAGCCAGGTGACGATGGATCTGCGGTTGCCGTTGCACTGGTTTTACAGCGTCGCCGCAGTCGGTGCCACCATGGCGGCGATCCTGGCGCTGGCACGACTGGGGCAGCTGTGGCGAGGGCATGCGGCCAGCACGAACCCAAAGGATGACGACCTGTCGGGATCTGCCCATGGATCGTGATCTGGTTGCCCTCTTGGGCTTTGTGGCCATGTTCGCCCTCATGGCATTGCGCGTACCCATTGGCGTGGCCATGGGCATTGCGGGTGTCGGAGGCTTCGCTCTGCTTTCGGGCTTCACGCCCGCACTGAATTTGCTGGCCAATGTGCCGCTGTCGGTGCTGACGGACTACAACCTCAGCGTGATCCCGATGTTCATCCTGATGGGAGCGTTTGCTTCCCACTCCGGGATGAGCACTGAACTATTTGTTGCGGGTCGCGCCTGGCTCGGGCACCGGCGGGGTGGACTCGCGCTGGCCACCATCGCAGCCTGCGGCGGCTTCTCAGCCATCAACGGTTCGTCAGTGGCAACTGCTGCCACCATGACACAGGTGGCCCTGCCCGAGATGCAGCGCGCTGGTTACCACCCGGGCTTTTCGGCCGGCCTGATCGCCGCTGGGGGCACGATCGGCATCATGATCCCGCCTTCGGTCATCCTGGTGCTCTACGGCATCATGACCGAGACCGATATCAGCAAGCTGTTCGCCGCCGGTGTCATCCCCGGGATCATGGCCGTGGCCTTCTACAGCGCCGTGGTGGCCATCGTGGCGCGCTTGCGCCCCGAGAGCATGCCAAGAAGCGAACGCAGTGGCTGGTCAGAGCGGTTCGCGTCGCTGCGTTCCCTTTGGGCGGTGGTGGTTCTGTTTGTGTTCGTGCTGGGCGGCATCTATGGCGGCTTGTTCACCGTGCAGGAGGCTGCCGCTATCGGTGCCGTGGGCACGCTGGTCATCGGCATCTTTCGCCGCCGCCTGAAGTGGCGCCAGGTCAGGGCTGCACTCATCGGCTCACTGCGCGTGTCGTCGGCCATCATGATGATCGTGGTCGGCGCCTATCTGTTCGGTTACTTTCTTACCATCACCCAGTTCACCCAGAATGCGGTCGACGTGCTGGTGCATCTGCCTGTGGGCCCTTACGGCGTGCTTGCATTCATCATGCTGGGCTACCTGTTCCTGGGTGCCGTGATGGACGAGCTTGCCATGATTCTCTTGACGGTACCGATCGTGTTTCCGGCCATGATGCAGCTCGGTTTCGACCCGGTGTGGTTTGGCGTGATTGTGGTCATGGCGGTGACCTTCGGCATGATTTGTCCGCCGGTGGGGATGAACGTTTTCGTCATCAATTCCATCGCGCGCGATGTACCGCTCACGGCCATCTACAGGGGCACCATGCCCTTCATCGGCGTCGACGTGTTGCGCCTGCTGATTCTGTGCGCCTTCCCATCGATTTCGCTCTGGTTGCCGGGGTTCATCCCGTAGAGACGCGGTCTCGGCTTCGCCGCTGCTCTCGACAAAATCGCGCAAATGGG
>CAJDWR010000215.1_pt2 | contig 11229 bp, 8 predicted proteins | sample 7391651 | NCBI WGS metagenome assembly CAJDWR01 (sample SAMEA7055720, study PRJEB34461) | soil metagenome | biome: terrestrial ecosystem; feature: Peninsula; material: soil | place: Antarctica | collected 2016
CAAGCAGCGCCGCCTGGGTTCCTCGAAAAACCAGTTCGGCGCCCCAAGGTTCCAGCGTCTGCGGAACCCGGCTTTGATACTCATCCCACTTCGCTGGATTTTTGACGGAAATGTGGCCGACGACGTAAGCTTCAGGCATAGACAACTTCAAATTTTGGAAAGCGACACGCTTGCCCGTCTAGCAGAGTCCCCTGCAATAGCGCCGTGCACCCATGCGCTCGCTTTGGCATCAAACCCGGGCCGCGGCCTACACACCGAGATAGCGCTGGATAATTTCAGGCTGGCTCTTGAGTTCGGCCGTCGTGCCTTCGTGGGCGACAAGACCATTGCTCAGAATGTAGACGCGACTGGCCAGAGCCAGCGCTGCGGCCAGGTTCTGCTCGATCAGGAAAATCGTCTGCCCAGCCGCAGCCAAATCGCGGCAAATGCGCATGATGTCCTTCACGATCACGGGAGCCAGCCCCTCGAACGGCTCGTCAAGCAAGATGATCTGGGGATCACGCACCAGCGCCCGCGCAATCGCCAGCATCTGCTGCTCACCCCCCGACAAGTCGGTTCCCCGGCCGAGGCGCCGGTCTCGCAGGCGCGGAAACATTTCGTAGATGCGTTCGAGTGGCCATTTGCTTTTGGCGGTGAGCCCGGCCAGGACGATGTTCTCCTCCACGGTAAGGCTGCCGAAGATGCGACGCTCTTCATGGACGAGTTGTATTCCCATCTGGGCGATGTTGTGCGGCTTCTTTCCGGCGATCTCGACGCCATCGAGCTTCACGCTGCCAGTCTTGGGATGGACCACTCCCATGAGGCTCTTGAATGTAGTGGACTTGCCCGCGCCATTGCGCCCGAGCAGGGCCACCACCTCGTTTTTTTCGACGTGCATCGCGACATCGAACAGGATGTGGCTGTCGCCGTAGTAGCTGTTCAGACCCTCGGGCGTGCCCTCGACCAGCACACGTCCCTCCTGCAAAACCGTTACCTTGTCGACGAGTTCAAACAGCGAGTCCATGTCGTGATCGATGATGATCATCGTGCGACCCTCGCCAATGGACTTGAGCAAAGTGACGGTCTCCGCCCGCTCCTGTGTGCTCATGCCGGCCAGCGGCTCGTCGAGCAGCAGAAGACTGGGTGAAGTCGCCAGCGCAAGGCCGATTTCGAGCCGCCGCTTCTCTCCATAGGCCAGTTCGGACACCGGCGCGTCAAGGCGTGTGGACAAGTTCACCAGGGCAGCCGTGTTCTCGACGTGATCGTCGAGTTTGGGAACCTTGTGCAGGTTTCTGAACAAGTCCAATTTAAACTTGCCACGCACCTCTCCGAGCACCGCGATCGCCAGGTTCTGCCGCACTGTCAGCTTCTCGAACAACTGGTTGATCTGATAACTCTTCGTCAAGCCAAGCTGGCAAGCGTCGATGACGCCGATCTGGGTGATCTCGCGACCGTCGAACATGATCTTGCCAGCGGTCGGCAAAACCTCACACGTCAGCATCTTGAAGAAGGTAGTTTTTCCAGCACCGTTGGGACCGATGATGCCGCGTATCTCGCCATGGTTGATCGAGAAGTCGATATCGCTATTCGCCAGCAGGCCACCATAACGCTTGGTCAGCCCCGTGGCTTGCAGAAGCACGCCTTGCTTGGTCTGGGTGGCTTTGTGCTCAGCCCGCACGGCTGCTGCGGCTTTCGAGGCAGCAGTCGCTGGTGAGCTCGCCGCCGCGACGGGTGGTGATGGCGTTTTCCCGCGCCGCACCACCCAGTGGTAGACATCGGCAATCAAGCCGGCCAGGCCGCGCCGCAGAAAGACGACCAGCAACACGAAAACGATCCCGAGAATGAGTTTCCACGTTCCACCCAGGTTCAAAGTGATCTGGAAGAAATCGCTCAAAGCCAGCCACACCATGGCGCCCAGCAGGGGGCCGAACAGGGTTCCGGCCCCGCCGATGGCGGTCTGCATGAGGATTTCACCCGAGGTTGCGAACATGAAGGCGTCGGGCGGCATGAAGCCCTGCATCATCCCGAGCAGTCCGCCGCCGAAACCCGCGTACATCGCTGCAACCACGAAAACGGTCAGCTTGTAACTGTGGATGTTATGACCGAGAGCCTCGGCGCGCATCGGATTCTCCCGGATCGCACGCAACACCAGCCCGAACGGAGAGCGCACCAGTCGAAGCGCCAGCACCAGACCCACGAAATACCAGAAGGCGAAAAACACGTACATCGACATGGTGCTGCTGAACTCGATGGTCGTGAAACCGAGCGGCAGGTTCGGCGTAGGGACGCCCGGCAAACCGTTTTCACCCCCGGTGAATTCGGCTAGTGGATTGAATTCGACAAAGAAGAAGACTTCTGCAATGGCTACGGTGATCATCGCGAAATAGATACCGGTGCGCCGCAGTGCGATCAAGCCAATGAAATACCCAATCACGCCCGCTGCCAAAGTGCCCAGAAGAAGCGCTGCAACGGTGTTGGTCAAAGAAGTCTGCGTCAACAGATAGGCGGCAAACATGCCACCGCTGCCAAAGAACGCCGACTGGCCGAATGACAGCAGGCCGGTATAGCCGAATAAGAGGTCGAAACCGATACCAACCAGACCCCATATCAGAATGCGGTTGATGGTGGTTGGTGTGAAACCCAGATGCGGCAGCACGAATGGCGCTGCAACCAAGGCAACAATCGTCAGCGTTTCGACTAAATAGGGACGGTGTCTGTACATTGGAAAGTTCCGTTCATTCGCGACCAACCGCGCCAAGCAGGCCGCGCGGACGGAACATCAACACCAGCGTCATCGCCACGAACAGCACGACGTAGGAGTACGCTGGATTGACCATCGAGGTCAGACTGATGAGTTCGCCGGCAATCAATCCGCCAAGCACAGCACCCGGGAAGGATCCGACCCCACCAATGACCACGACCACGAAGGTCTGCACCAGGATGGCATCGCCCACATCGGGCGCCAGTGAGACCACAGGCGCGTTGACGATTCCAGCAAAACCCGCGGCCATGGCGCCGATACCAAACACCAGCATGAAAATCTTGTAAACGTTGATACCCAGAGAATCCACCATCACCGGGTCTTCAATGCCGGCACGCACGATCATGCCGATGCGTGTGCGGTAGAGAACGAAATACAACAACAGCAGCGCGATCGTGATGATGCCGAGCAGCCCCAGCCGATAGGTTGGGTAGACCATGAAACCAAGATCGGTGATGCCCGTCAGCAATGGTGGTGGCGGCACCGACTTGGACAAGCTGCCAAAGAAAAAGCGCACCAACTCGACGAAAACGATCCCCAGACCGAAGGTCACCAGCAGTTGATCCTCTGGCGGCCTCGAATAGAAGTGCCGAATGACGAGCCGCTCAATCACGATGCCGACCAGCATCACGAACAAGGTTCCGGCTACCACCGCCACAATGAATGAGTTGGTATAGGTGTAGGCCACCCAGCCCGCATACCCTCCCAACATGAACATTGCGCCATGCGCAAGGTTGAGTACGCCCAGCGTGCCATAAATGATCGTCAGGCCAGACGAGATCAGCGCCAGCAGCGCTCCCAGCACCAGCCCGTTGAACAATTGCGATACGAAGTTAGCCCAGTTAATCATGCTGACCTGCCCTAATCGTGAAACGATCCGAAGATTTGGACGGCAAGAGCCACCCTCTCCCAGCAATTTGCCAAGAGAACAAATATCTGCCGTCAGGGAAGACGGCAGATATTTGGAATAAACCCCCGACAACCATGGCGGCTGCGGGGGTACGAGGCGTCGGTCAGGTGTAGTCGCCCAGCTTGCAGCCAAATGCATCGGCAGGCTGGATCACCTTGTCGCCAGCAACTTCCTCAATAATTTCCCAGAAGTCTTCAGGATTCTTCATGTCCTTCTTCGCCTTGCCACGCACGACATAGACGGGACGGACGCATTGGTGATCCTCAGGCCGGTAGTGGACATCGCCCAGGAGCGAAGGAATGGTTTCCCCTTTTTCCCATTGCTTGATGACATCGGGTGGGTAAAAACTGTTGGCCTCGGTCACCATGCGCGCCCAATGGGCAAAGCTGACATAACCATTTTCTGCGCCCCATTCCGGACGGTAGCCATACTTCTTCTGGAACGCATCGACAAACATCTTGGCAAGCGGATATTTGTCCTCCAACGTCCACCAGAATTCGGTACAGGCGAAGACGCCCTGGGTGATATCCACACCCGCTTCTTTTGCAAGGAACGGAATCTGGTAGGGAATGACAAGCGTCATCTTGGGCAGCAAACCAAACTGCTTGGCCTGTTGACACGACAGCACCGCATCGCGACCCCAGTTGACGTTCACCAGGAAATCAGCACCCGAATTCGCAATATTGGTCAGGTATTGACTGAAATCCTGCGTACCCAGAGGCGACACCTGGTTGGTCACCATGGTCCATCCCGCCTCCTTGATCAGGTAATCTGCGACAGATTTGGTGGTGGTATGGCCATAGGTGTAGTCTGGCGTCATGAACGCCGCCTTGCGGTTCTTGCCAAAATTCTTCACCAGAACCGGGCCGATCGCATTGGCCGCCATCTCGCCAAAATATCCTTGGCGGAAACCATAACGCACACAATCCTTGCCGGTCGTGTCGTTGGAGCCGGAAATGCCAGCCATGTAGAGGATTTTTTCTCGCTGAGCAAACTTGTTCAGCGCTACGGCCACAGAAGATGACGTCGAGCCGATCATCAAAACGACTTTATTCTGGTTGATGAAGGACTGCTCGACCTGCAGTGCCTGGTTGGGCTTGGCAGCAGAGTCAGCGGACAGAAATCCGACCTTCTTGCCATTCACACCCTTGTTGATCTTGGGCGCCAGTTTCTTCATGAGCTCGTGGTTGGTGTTGATGTGCTCCACCGCGAGTTCCATACCCTTGCGCTCATCCTCACCCTGGACAGCATAGGTTCCGGTCAGCGGCACAGCGGCACCCAGATAAACCGTATCACCCTGCGAACCAGCCGGCCAGGTACCCATTGCCGGCTTGTCTTGTGCATAAGCCCAACGCACACCGCCAAAAGCGGTCAGCAAGGTGGCCCCCACACTACCCGCCCCCAGATGCAGAGCACCACGCCGCGAAATAGAAGGAGCACCCTCTTTTTGAGTTTCAAAATCTGACATGTATTTCCTCGTTGGTTACTTCAATCTGAATGGAACCCAGATCACACCCGATAGCTTACAAATATTTGCGATGATGAAAATTCGCCGACCATCGGGTAATGCCGGCATCGATCAAAACCACAAAACACGTCATTAAAAAGTAATGGCTTGATGTTTCGTCTTCGAAACAGGTACCAATTTAGCACTTTAATAAGCATCGTCCAACGATGGAAAACCCTCAAGTGAAATGTCGCCAAATGCCGTCTTTCGTCAGGCATACGTAAGATAAAGTGGATTGCATTTGAGGGCCAGCAGAGTTCAGGAGCCGCTGGTTTGCGACATCGCGATCATGAAACGCATAATCGCATGCCTCTTCTGAAACCAATCTCGATCGCCCACTGACGAATGTTACAGCCGCCGTCGCGCGTCTTGCTCTTGCGATAAATTGAGCGGCTCAGTCGCCCAACCTGTTAACAGATAACTTGCAAGCAACGGCACATCGGCTTTGGGCGAAATGGCTATCGGCTGCGGGCCTGTCGCACACCCGCGAACGCGATTCGATCATCACCACGCATTCAAACGGGATCAATAGACCACGCTTGTCTGGGTGAGAGAGGCGAGCGGCGAAAACCACCCTGGCAACCCGTGATCAGGATGTGTGGGCTGGATCGACGCGGCATGGACTCAGCCGCCGTAATACCTGCAGACACACGTCTTTGCAGGCACCGGCGGCGATCAGACGCTTGTTGATCAGGTCATTGATAAAGCCGACCAGACACGAACGCGCAAAAAAGCCAGGCCTCTGCGCGAGCAGAGGCCTGGCTGTGTGGCGTCAATCAGTCAGTTAGTTCGTAGCTACCGATGAGCGCTCGGCCAGGTAGATCTCGACCCGGCGGTTCTGCGCACGGCCGTCGGCGGTGGCATTGCTGGCGACCGGCTCACGTTCACCACGGCCCTGGATCGTGACGCGATTCGGGTTCACCCCACGGGCGACCAGATAGTCTCTGGCGGACTGCGCCCGCTGCAACGACAAGGGGTCGTTGACCGCATCGGCTGGTTGTCGGCAGTTTGCGTCACTGCGACACCGGTACCCTGCGTGGCACGCTCCATTGCAGCTTTCTTGTCGGCCATGTGTTTGGACCAGACATAACCGCCCGCCCCACCCAATGCGCCGCCAATGACCGCGCCCTTGGTACCGCCGCCGATGACAGCGCCGGCCACTGCGCCGACACCGGCGCCAATGGCACTGTCGCGTTGTGTCTTGCTCAGGTTCATGTCGGCACATCCACCCAAGAACAAGGCCGATGCACTCAGCGCCATCACCATTGACCGGGTTGTATTTTGCAATTTCATCATCGGATCCTCCTTGATTTCAAACAATTAGCTGAGCCATTCTGGTCCACTTGACCGGTTCCGCAAACCGGCGTAGTCCGCGACGCCATGTAAGAAATCACGCCGTGCACTCTGGATTCCGACAGGATGGTGCAGGAAGTGAACTGTTGGCCGAGACGTTCGATCAGGGAACCGACTGGTACTTGGCTGGCCGTGTCGCCAATGCCTTGGCAACAATCTTCTCAATGAAGGCCCGCTCCTCGCCCACCAGAGGCAGACGCGGCCGGCGCATATGCTCGGTCCCTACACCGACCAGCAGGTCAATGAGTTTGAGGTTCTGCACCAGCTTGGTGGAAACGTCCAGATGCAACATCGGCGTCATCCACTGGTACAAAACGAGCGCCTCGGCGTACTTGCCGGCCTTGATCAAGTCGTACAACGCTACCGTTTCGCGCGGGAAAGTACACCCCACTCCTGCAAGAAGTCCATCGCAACCGAGCGTCAGCCCTTCAAAAGCGAGGTCGTCCACACCCAGGAACAGCTGGTAACGATCACCCAGCAAGTTGCGCAGATCGGTGATCCTGCGGGTGTCGCCACAACTCTCCTTGATGGCGACGATCCACTGGCAGTCGGCCAACTGCGCCATGTGCTCGGGCTTCAGATCGACCCGGTAGGCGATCGGGTTGTTGTAGACCATGATGGGTCGTTGCGCGGCGTTGGCCATCGCCCGCACGTTGGCCATGGCCTCGCGTGCGTCGGCCACGTAGATGACGGAGGGCATCACCATATAACCAGCCACACCGAGTGCGTTGCCACCATCGATGAACCGCAGCGCCTCGCGCGTGCTGGTCTCGGAAACATTGGCCAGCACGGGTACGCGGCCGGCGCTGGCGTCGAGCGCGATCCGCGTCACCTCGAGCTTTTCTTCGAGCGTCAATGTGCTGGCCTCACCCAGCGAACCGCAAGTGACCAGCCCGTGAATGCCGTTGCGGATCTGGAAATCGATATGCCGGGCGGTGCCCTGCGCATCAATGGACTCGTCGGCGTGGAATTTGGTGGTAATTGCAGGATAGATGCCCTGCCAGCGGGGATTGTTCACAGACTTCTCCTTCAATTGCGGATTGGATGGCGACGATGGTTGTGCGTCTTGAGATGTTAAATATTAACGGACCCGACCTTGTGCGCCGTCAGCGCCGACGGATAAACGCCTGCATGTGAAATGCAGCGTGTGCCGGTGCATAACGCAGCGCGGGTGCCACCGGGCAGGCCCGGCGCGCCAGGCAGCCATCCTGCATGCAGTCAGCGCCCGTCGGTCCATGCAGATGGCTGGCACATGCGCCGACGTCATAAGTCCCGGCGCGAAACGCATCAACCGGGCAAGCCTGCAGACAAGGCTGGCCATCACAGTTCCGGCAGATGTCCGGGTCGACCGACGGCGCAGCCGCCGCCAACAACGTCCCCGCGTCCCCCACGCTCAATTCCGGCAGCAGCAGCGCAAACCGGTAGGCGTGCCACAAACCCCATGACGGATGCATCCGCAGCAACAACGGGCTAGGTTGCAACGGCTCGGCGCGCGTGGCCCACTGCTGAAACGGCGCATACGGCGGCCCGTCGGAAGGGTATACCGCAACGCCGCCGTACTGCTGCGCCAACGCATCGCCGATCGACTGGCTCCAGCGGTCCATCGGATCGGGACCGCCGTCAGCAAAAAAGCGGGATGCCGAAAAGAAAGGCCAGCACTCGGAACCGACCTGACCGACCATCCAGACCACCGCGGCAGTTGCGCCGCCGGGCAATGCAGGCAAAGCATCTTGCGGCGTCGGAATCAAGCCGCCGCGCAGGCGCAGGCCATGGCCGGCCAGAACACACTCAAGCGTGCTGCGCGAAGTTGCCATGGTCAGATGCTGGTCGCGTCCGATCGACCCGGCGCAGTGGTGGCCCCGAGGCGGTGGCGGTGACGCGAGCCTCGAAAAACAAGGAGCCATCGATGTCGTTGTCGACCCGGTTTTCCTGTTGGCTGAGCACCACCTCGGCATGAGCGGCGCCGGCGTCCAGCGCCTGGACCATCGCATCTGCGCTGGCCAGTTGCTGCGCATGCGCGATCGCCGGCTCCAGACTGTCGAAGTCGCATGGACCCGTGGGCGTAAACACCCGGAACACACCGCGCACCGGCTGGGTGACCGTCACATGCACCCGTTGCGATACCGGGGCCAGCACCGCGCCCACCGCATTGGCCACTTCGGCAAACGGCGGCAACTCCAGCGCCATGCCCAGGCCTCGCGCGACTTCCGGGTAATAAATGGATGCGGGAGCACCCACCGCCACCAGCGGCAGATGGGGAGCAAACCGCAGGCTGAACACCGGAGCCGCCGCACCCGGTGCAGAGGTTTGCGCGCCCTGCGTGGCCATCGTCGTCAGCAAAGCGGCGATCTTGCCGGCATTGGTTTCGTTCATCTGGCCGGCGTCGTTCAGACCGGCTTCAATCAGCTTGTGGTGGATGGTCGCAACCACCTTGTCCACGACCTGGCGCGAAGGCGCGAGTGCATCGCCCTGGACCCAGGTGCCCAATCCGTACAGGTGGCGCATCTGGCGCGCCCAGATCCGCGCCCCGAGTACCGCCGCCGGCGCGCTCCAATGCGCCGACAGGCCCAGCACATGCGCCGCATCGCTGGGGGTGAAGCCGCTGTAGATGGCCAGGCCCTTGCGTTCGAGCCGTGCGATCGCCTTGGACAACGCACGGTCTTCGACGTTGGCACGCTCCAGATCCACCGGACCGTCACCCAGGCGTTGCCAGGCCAGGGCCTCGTCAGGCAACAGGCGCGTCACCATCGCCGCATCGGCCTGCAGGCGTTGCGCAAACCGGATCTGACTGGCATGGGGTGTCTCCGTCTGCTGGCGTTCCAGCACCGCCATCACCCAGGGATGCTGGTGCGCCAGCAGACTCAGCGGCACGACCCGGCGCGGACCGATCACCAGGCCTTCACCGCCACCAAAACGCACCTCACTGTCCCCGCCAAGCCCAATCGCGTAGACCTTGACCGCCTCGACCATCGGTCGCCACTGACCGACCATCGCACCGTCAAAACTGAGTTCGGGCCGGCCGCTGCGCACCACAGCGATATCGGTGGTGGTACCGCCCATGTCGGCGACGATCGCATCGGCATGGCCACTGAGCGCACACGCGCCGAGCACGCTGGCAGCAGGACCCGACAACACCGTCCCCACCGGCCTGCGCAGCGCACGCGCGACGTTGACCAGGGAACCGTCGCCCTGCACCATCATCAATGGCGCGTCGATGTGATGCAGAGCCAGCGTCAGACGCACCGCCTCGATCAACTCCTTCACATGCGAGACCATGCGGGCATTGATCGCCGCCGTCAAGGCGCGCCGGGGCGCACCCAGGCTGGAGGCCAGCTCATGGCCGCAGGTCACCGGTTTGTCGCACAAGGCCTGGACCAGCGCGCGAATCTGCAACTCATGTTCGGGATTGCGCACACCGAATCCGGCGGAGACCGCAAACGCTGAAACCCGGGGTGCTTGGCGCACGATCGCGTCCCGGGTCAGCGCTTCGTCGATCGACTGCAGCGGGAATCCACCGGCGTCGTGGCCACCGGGCAAGGACACGATCGCATCCATGCCGAGCAACTCGACCAGGCCACTGACTTTGATCTGCGTCGCGTCATAACCGGCCAGCAATACACACACCGGAGCGCCTTTGCCTTCGACCACTGAATTCGTGGTCAGCGTGGTGGATAGCGACACCATCGCAACTTGCGCCAGCAGTTGCGTCGGCAATCGATCCAGCGCGCCACCAATGCCGATCGACAGGTCGAATGGCGTGGTCAGGTTCTTGGCCGACGCGACGACCTGTCCGCCCGCATCGACCAATACGGCATCGGTGAACGTGCCGCCGGTATCAATGCCCAGGCTGTAAACCATTGACTGGTGCTGCAGCACAGTGACCGTGACGGGGCGCGCTCTCAGCCACCGGCCTCGCACAACCAGCGCACCAGATAGTCGGCAAAACTGCGCCGCACGGTGAGTTCATACTGGATGCCGGCATACATGCAGAGCACGGTGGCGCTGGCTTTAGCGACATGGCTTTGCGCCAGTGCGCCGGTTGGAAAGGCACGTGGATGCAGGTCGAGCGGGCAAGCGCGCGCCAGCAGGTCGGCGCTGCCCGGTCCCTGCAGCAGCAGTGTGGTATTGCCATCACCGACATCGACCACCGCGCTGTGCTGGCCTTGCAAGGCCGCCTGCAAAGCGGCGGCGACGGCCTCGCCCTGGCGATCACGCAGCTTGAGCAACCATTCATCGGGACCCAGCCACAACAACTGGCGCTGCGGGTCGATGCTGGCGGTATTGGAGATGGTCGGCAAAACCATGCCGGTGGTGTCCAGCACTGCCTTGGAAAAGCGTGGGTCACTGGCGTCGCCGCGCAGGTTGAGCATGTCGACAAACGGGATCTCGGCCAGACTGCAGGGTCGGCCATCGACCTGCAGGTCACGCGCCTGGCGGCCCAGCAGGCCGGACAGGGGGCTGTTCAGGACGGCATCAAGCATGAAGGCGTTTCCCTTCCGGATCGTGGAAAACCGTGCTGCAGACGGTGGCCGCCACATAGCGGCCATCTGCCAGCGCAGCATGCACCTTCTGGCCCATCCGCTGCTGGCCGGAGCGCACCACCGCCATCGCGATCGAGCGGCCCAGCGTGGGACTGAAATAACTCGAGGTCACATGGCCGAGCATCGGCACTGGTGGTGGAGTGGCCTGGGATTGTTCGGTCAGCTGCGTGCCTTCGGG
>CAJDWR010000098.1_pt1 | contig 11055 bp, 10 predicted proteins | sample 7391651 | NCBI WGS metagenome assembly CAJDWR01 (sample SAMEA7055720, study PRJEB34461) | soil metagenome | biome: terrestrial ecosystem; feature: Peninsula; material: soil | place: Antarctica | collected 2016
GTAACGAAAGTAGAAGGCGATCGCAAAGCTCGACCTTACGCCGAGAAAACCGACGCGCCGCCCGGCGGCGATAGCCTTCACAGCGGCCTCGATCCGCGCCGGCAGATTGAGACTCACGACCGAACGCACGTCTTCGGTCTGCGCGGCGACGATCTCGTCGTCAAGCCGGCCCATGCAGGCTCCCGCTGGAGCCGTCTGCAGCGCCGAGGCACGCTGTGGCCAAAGCGGCCGTGCGCAGCGACGGCGGCCCGGGGCTGGGCGCCCGTCATCGCGTCCCGGAACGGTCGGCGCAAAGCGGCGGGTAGCACCGCGATATAGTTTGTTAGGCTATGCCGATGCTGCTCAAGCTCATGAACACCCGTGTGCGTGCCGCCGCTCGGCGCGTATCCCTGACAGTGCGGCTGCGTCAATGGTTCCCGCATGTGCCGCTGGCGTTGTTGCTGGCACTGGGGGGGGTCTTGCTGCTCAACAGCGACTTCGGGCAGAACTGGCGTCACTATCTGGAGGATTTCGCGAACGGAAACTTCACGCTCGGCCCCCAATTGCTGCCGCCCCTGCTGCTGGGCGTGGGCATGGTGACGATGGCGCTGGGCTTGCTGCTGCGGTCACGTGTGGCCTGGACCATGGCGTTGCTGCTGGTCGGCACCGCGGCCACCAGCACGCTGTTCAGCCGCCAGGCCGGTGGCGTCGCGCTACTTGCGTACTTCCTGGCGTTGCTGGCAGCCTTGCTGATCGCGTGGCGCGAGTTTGACCGCTCGAGCGTTGCCGGCAGCACACTGTTCGCGCTGACCTCGGTGGCGATGCTGCTGATGTACGCAACCTTTGGCAGCTATTATCTGGGCGCCGATTACAAGCCGCCGATCGGCGACCTGGTCACCGCGTTGTATTACGCCATGGTGACAATGAGCACTGTCGGTTATGGCGACGTCATACCGACCACGCCCGAGGCCAAACTGTTCACGGTGTCGATCATCGTGCTGGGCCCTCAACACCTGCCGCGAGCTATCCCGCCGTGGCTGCCCGGTCACCCGCATCCTGCGCGAAGCGCCCGACGGCGATGCGGATGTGGAAGTTGACACCGTGGTTGGAGATGCGAGCAACCTCGACGTGCTCAAGCAGGCCGGTGCGCACAAGGCCACTGCGGTACTGGCGATGATGGAGGACGACTCCGAGAACGCCTTCATCGTGCTGGCGGTGCGCGAACTCGGAGGCCCCGCGCAGACGATCGCTGCGGTCAACGACGCGCGCCACTTGAGCCGCGTCAAACTGGTGCAGCCCGATGTGGTCATCGCACCCCAGGTGCTGGGCGCCGAACTGGCCGCGATGCTGCTTTCGGGCGAGGCGGTGACGCCGGAATTCATCATGCAGCGCGTATTCCAGCGTGACGCTTCAGCCAAGACAACTACCGCACCGACCACTATTACCGACACGCCCGCCACGCCAACTGCTGCCGGACCGCGCAGCTGAACCGCATCAACAACAACGCAAAGTACGGTTGGCCGCCGCGCCAAGGCGCGGGATCAACGCAAGCAAATGGATGCGTATCCGAACGCCAAGCGCTGCCTGGCGCTCAAGCCAATGCGTCGAGCACTTTGCGGCACTCGCCGACCATCGCCGCGGCGGCCTGTGCGCCGAGGGCCTGATCGAGCATCGGGTACATCATCTGCTCTTCCTTCATGTTGTGCTGCTTCAGGATGTCGTGCAGCGCCTGCGACGCGTCAAGGTAGCTTGCCGCGTCCTTCGCTGCAGCGGCAGCGCGCATCTGCGCGAACAGCGGTTGCATCAGGCTGTGTTCGCTGCGCATGGTCTCGGTCGGCCCGCCGGCGGACATCCCCGTGCCTTCTTCAAAGGCTGGAAAGAGCAGTTCCTCTTCGAGCTTGATGTGTTGGGCGATGTGCGCCAGAAATGCCTCCGCCTCACTTTGCAGCACCGGCCAGTTGGCGTTGCTCGCGGCGTCGGCGGCGCGCTCGAATGTCGCGTCGCACGTCGCGTGGTCTTTCATCATGTAGTCGTTGATCGATTCCATCTGGTTTCTTTCTAGGTGGCAGACGCGGTGGCGACCCGTTCGTTCGGGTCGTTGAACAGCTTGTTGGAGATGTCGTTTCAGGTTACGCCGAGACGACCGCCTCGGGAGGCTTCTTCACCATCTTGATCGACACCACCGGGCATTCGCCGCCGCCGTCCGAGGACTCGGTTCCACACGGCTCGAAGCGCTTGCGTGTCGCCGCCATCGCCGACCAGCGGCGTACCGTCGGCTGCGGCGAGTCCTCGCTTTGTTGGCCCATGGTGGGCGGGATCGGCTTGCCTTCGGCGAGCAGTTTCTCCACCCGGCGCAGCCCCATGAAGGCCGCGCCATAGGCGCCGTTCAATTGGCCCAGGCCGTTCGGTGCAACGTGGAACTTCTCGCCAAGCGTCTCTTCGAGCGCCTTGACCATCGCCTCGTTGCGCGTCATGCCCCCTGTGAGCATGAAGCCGCTTTGCAGGCCGACGCGGCGCATCAACTGGATCGCGCGCCCACCGAGCGAGACCATCGCACCCATCATGATGTCCTCGGCCGGGATCCCGTTGGACAGGTGGTTGATGACCTCTGATTCGGCAAACACGGCGCACACGCTGCTGATCGCCTTCGGCGCGGTCGAGCGCAACGCGTACGGGCCGATGTCTTCGGTCGTCAGTCCGAGGTAGCGGGCCGTCTTCTCAAGGAAGGCGCCGGTGCCGGCCGCGCACTTGTCGTTCAGACGGAACGCCGTGACGCGGCCTTGGCTATCGACCCTGATCGCCTTGATGTCCTGGCCGCCGATGTCCAGGATCGTGCGCGTATCGGGGAATAGATGCACCGCTGCCTGCGCGTGCGCGGTCAGTTCGGTGATCTGCGCGTGGCGAAACGGTACCGTGTAACGCCCGTAACCGGTTGCGGCGACGTAGGTGACGTCTTCGCGCGCCAGGCCGCTGGTCTTGAGCAGCTCTTCAAACACGTTTTCCGCCGCGACTGCGAGCTTGAAGCCGGTACGACACACTGCGGTGCCGACGACTTCGCGCTTCGAATTGAGCGCGATCGCCTTTGTATATGTCGAGCCGATATCGATGCCAACTACATTGAGCATGTTGTTCTCCTAGACTGCCGCGGCAGCCGGTTGAAATGCGTGTTCATGCGCCATCAGCGCTGCGCCGAGCGCGCCGCAGAAGTGCGCATCCGGGCTGACGTTGATCTTCATCTTCACGGCCTTCTCGATCAGTTGGACCATCGCCACGTTGCGGCTGACCCCGCCGGTAAACGTGACCTCGTCGTGGATGCCGACACGCCGCGCCAGCGCAACGCAGCGACTCGTGATCGCCTGGTGCACGCCCATCAAAACGTCTTCGGGCAGGATGCCCTTGGCCAGGTGGCTGATGATCTCGGATTCCGCGAACACGGTGCAGGTGGTCGTGATGCGAACCGGGTTCTGCGACTTCAATGCCAGTGGTCCCAGCTCACCGAGCGACATATCAAGCGCATACGACGCCGCGCCCAGGAATCGACCGGTGCCGGCGGCACACTTGTCGTTCATCGTGAAGTCGGCCACCTGCCCGTCGGGCTTGACGGAGATCGCTTTTGTGTCCTGACCACCGATGTCGATCACGGTGCGCGTGTTCGGGAACAGCGCGACTGCGCCGCGTGCGTGACAGCTGATCTCGGTCACCTGTTCGTCGCCGAAGGTCACGTTGTAGCGCCCGTAACCGGTACCGGCAACACGCACGACATCGGCCCTGTCGATCCCTGCATCGGCGATCGCGGCCTTGAAGGCGTCCTCGGCGACGGTCGTCATGCTGGTTTCCATATCCACCAGGGCGCGCCCGACTATTTTGCAGTTCTCGTCGATGATGATTGCTTTTGTTTGGGTCGATCCGACATCGACGCCGCCAACGTATTTCATGCTTTGCTCCTTTCGGTTTGCACAACTTCCTTAGTCCCGGTCGGCGTGGTGCCCCCGCGCTGATGCAGCGACTCGAAGAACGCATCTACGCGATTCTTGATCTGAGCGTCGGACCAGTAACGTGGGTCGATCAGATCCGACTCGATATACAGGCTCGGCAAGTTCAGCCGCTTGTTCAGGTAGTTGCGCGTATCGGCCATGCCGGACGAGACGAAACGACAGCTCTTGATGCCGTGAAAGACGATGCCGTCAACGTCATAGTCCTTGATCTGCTCGGCCAGCCGCTCATGGGCGAAGAACTGGTTCGACATGCCGCGCTGGGCCGCGAGCGCAGTGACTTCGGCCAGGCTTTGCAGCGGCCGCGAGGTGTCATAGATCATTTCGCCAGCGTCCATCCCGCCGGCGGCAAAGGTGAGGTAGTCCGAGTAGGCGAATACGCCGCCCCAGCTCTCGAAGAGTTCGATCAGCCGGCGCATCGAAACATAACACGGCGTGCCCGAGAACAGCAGCCGAAAGCGCTCATCCTTGACCCGACCTTCGCCGCGTGCGACCTTGGCGCGCAACTGCTCCTCGAGGTTGCGCATGTACTCGACACCTTCGGCCGTGCCGCGATAGACATTCATGATGCCCATATAGGTCAGGCCGTCGAGCATTGCGTTGAACGGCGCTGGACTGGCGCGGTTCAGCGCCATCACATTGTTCCAGTGATAGACCATCTGGTTCACGTACTGCTCGACTTCGGCGAGGCGATCGAGATCGAGGCGCTTGCCGGTGATCTTCTCGCAGCGTGCGATCAGATCGACAAATTGGGATTCAACCCACTGCGAGTCAGCCATGTGCTGCGCGTCGCCGGGCCGCACCTGCCAGTTGCCTGCGCGCTGGCCGGGAAGATCGAGGGTGAAGGTCTGGGTCTTGAGCATGCGCTCCCAGATCTCACCCCACTTGATGAAGGTGCTGCACATGTTCGACGTGATCGCGATGTCGGCATGCGGGATCACGCCGGCCGGGTGCTTCTGCTCGCGCAATATCAAGCCGACGTCGGCCTTCACGTAGGAACACACGTCGGGCGAATAGCCGTAGTCCTCGGACTCGCGCAGATAGTCCTCCGAGACCTTGCGCACGCCGGTCTGCAGCGAGTTGATCTCGGGAAAGACGAGCTGGAAGTCGAAGGCGCGCAGGATCTCGATCGCGTTGCCCATGACGAACACGTTGGCAACTTTCTGGCCGCGTGCCTTGGCCTGCTCAAGGTCGGCATACCATGCTCCCATCAATCGCTGGCCTTCGAGGCGGGCGTCGAATTCGCCGGGGATGCCGCCATTCGGTGTGGCGGCGGCGGCGCTTGTGTGGATCGTTTCGGTGGTCATGTTGTGGCTTTCGTTCAGGCGGTGGCGAACAGGAGAGACTCGGCGAAGGTTTCGAGCTGCATCGCCATCTGCTCGAAAGAGGTCATCTTTTCTTCGAACTCGAGAACCAGATAGGCGGTGCCGACTTCGTCCAGGTGCTTGGACCAGGCGACTTGCTCGTCCAGCCCCGGCTCGCAGAACTTGGCGGCTGTGACGATTGCGGCGTCAGCCTTGCTGGACTCAATCATGTCCATCAGATACCCTTCCTTGGACTTGCGCTCGTCGTGTTGCACCGGACTGGCGGCGCTGCGCTCGACGAAACTCTCGGCCAGTGCCCACATCGGGTCGCCCGTCTCGGGGACATCCGAGGTGATCCAGCGCAGGCCGATCAGCAGATCGTCGTCGACGACGTAGCAGGTGTCGTCAATTGCCTCGAGCATCTCCAGCGGCGGCTGCTCGCAAAAACCACCGACGAAGACGACACGCGGCTTGTCTTGCGCGGTGGTCTTGCGGGCGCGGATCGCCAGCAGTGCGGCCTCGAGCATCTCGTTGTGCTCCTCGCAGGGCATGCGCGTGCGGGCGCGCAGCAGCAGATAGGATTCGGTACAGCCGAGCTTCCAGGGTTCGTCGCGCCGAATCGCGTACATCTCACGCAGCAGCTGGCGATTGCGGTTGTAGATGACGATGCTGCGGCTGAGTGCGGCGTCTTCGACCGGGTGGCCGGTCATCTTTTCAAGCTCGGCGCGCAAACGCTGATATTCGGCGGCGGTGAAGCGCACCGCGCCTGTACTATTGGGGTTTTGCGGCAGGTAAAGGATTTGCGCCGGCTGTTCGGGAAAGTTGCGCGCCCAGATACCGGCCAGGTGCTTGGCGGCGTCGCAGATCGGGTGCGTGACGAAACCGCTCAGGCCCTCAAGAGACCCGTTGAGCCCGAGCTCGGCGGTCGAGCGGCAGATGGAGCACACGAACGAGCCCATGTGGGCATCAGCGTACTTCATCTCGAGCTTGTTGCCACCGCCCAGGACGTTCACCGGCAGCAACCCCGCAGCGTGCGAGATTTCTTCAGGGAAGTAGACCGGGAAGTGGCCGAGCGTGCCGTGGAAGCCCTCAGGCAGGGAACCTTCTTCGGGCATGGGCGACTGGCGCAGGCTATTGCAACGGTCGAGGATCTCGCCAAGTTGCGTTTCGTGGTTGTCCTGGATTGGCTGGTTCACTTCAATCTCCTCGAATACCAATATTGGTATAGCGGTACCATAATACCGTTTTGGATAAATGCAAAGGCAAACTTTTGAAGAGTTCCAGATGTTTGCGCTGGATCAAACTGGACCGGAATTCCCAAAACGCAAGCGTTGGGCCGATTCACCCATTGCAGAGGCATCCGCAGCAATGTCGCTCGCCGCGGCATCAGATCAGTGCACTTGCAAACATCCGGGGCGGGAATCACACCCGCCCGGCGAAGGCCGAACGGGTGTCTTGGGGCTGCTGCCCGAGGTACGCGGCACAGCGGTCTGATTACTTTGCTGCCTTGCGCGCAGCATCCAGCCAGCCGTTTACGGTGGACTGGTTGTCACTGATCCATTTGGAGGCCGCGTCGCTGATGGCTTTCTCGGAGTTCTTGCCTTCGTGCATCTCCGCATTCTGAGCAAAGATAGCGTCGAGCGGAACACTGGCTTCTTCAAACAGCTTCTTGGCTGCCGGGTTCTTGGCCAGGAAATCGTTGTTGGCAATCACCGAGATATCGTTCGCCGGCCAGCCCATCTTGCATGGGTCATGGTCGCCCACGCAACCTTTCACACCGGGTACGTCAGCGTATTGCTCAAGGGCTTTCTGCGCCGGTGGCAGGCTGGTGAACGGCACTTCCAGCCACACCACGTCTATACCCGGCTTCAGGAATGCCACCGTCCAGTTGGGCGTCCAGGTGTAGAAGAAAATTGGCTTGCCCTGTTTGTAGCGCGCGAGGGCATCGGCCATCGAGGCTGCATAAGCCGCCTTGATGGGTTCCACTGTATCGTGCAGTTTGTAGGCGTCGAGTTGCCATGAAATGGTCAACTCGCAGCCCCACCCCGGCGGGCACGCGACCAGATCCGCCTTGCCGTCACCGTTGTTATCGAACAGCTTGGCGATCTTGGGATCGTTGAAGTCCTTGAGATTGGTGATGTTGTACTTGTCGGCGGTCTTCTTGTCGATCAGGTAACCTGACAGAGCGCCTTTCTTCACCACATAACCAACCAGCGATGCTTTGCCCTTGACCTTGTCGATATATTCACTATGAATCGGCACCCAGGCACCGGTTTCAAAATCGATATCACCCTGGGCGATGGACTGAAACAGCACCGGGTTATCGAGCGTGGTCGGCTTGGTCACTTTATAGCCGAGCTTTTCGAGCATCTGGGCGTAAATGGCGGTCTGAAACCAGTTTGTGTCCCAGGTCGGGCGGCCCAATTTGACCGTGGTGCCGGCGCCGGGTTCGGCCGCCATGGCGGCATCAGGCGCCATGGCGACCAGCGCCATGGCGGCTGAGCCCGCCAGCAGGGCGGCGGCGCTGGTGCGCCGGATGGATCGAGTACTGAGCATGGAAAATCTCCTTGTCGTTGACGGTTGATGAAAGGTCCGCCGCAATGAAATGCGGGTGCGGCCAGCCCGCTGTTGAGCACTATCTGGGGCTTCGTCCGGCAGCATCTGCCGCGGCAGATGACGGTCTCGCGTCATCGGAAGGCCTCAAATGCAGCTTGCCAAGGAACCAACCGGTGATCGCCTTATGGCGTGCACTGCTCGTGGCGCGCGCCTTGGGATCGGCCATGGCCTCGGTGATGCGGTCCAGCACAATGGCCATCAAGACGATGCCTATTCCACCCAATGACGCGGTGCCGATATCAAGTCGGCCGATACCGGTGTAGACGTCCAGACCGAGTCCGCCAGCGCCGATCAGTGCCGCGATCACCACCATCGACAACGCCAGCATCAGCGTCTGGTTGAGTCCGGCCATGATGGTGCGCAATGCAAGCGGAACCTGAATCTCCCAAAGCACCTGGCGACGGGAGGAGCCGAAAGCGTAGCCGGCTTCCACCAACTCGCCCTCGACCTGGCGGATGCCAAGGTTGGTCAGGCGCGTTATGGGCGGCATTGCGAAGATGATGGTGGCAATGATGCCCGGTACCATGCCGACCCCGAACAACATGACGATGGGGACCAGATACACGAATGCTGGGATCGTCTGCATGATGTCCAGGATCGGCCGCAAGATCGTCGCAAATCGGTCACTACGAGCAGCGAAGATACCCAGTGGCACGCCGATCAGGGCGCAGAAGAACACCGAGGTCAGCACCATGGACAGCGTGGTCATCGTTCCGTCCCACAACCCCAACAGATCGCACATGATGATCGAAATGAACGTGAACCAGCCGATGCCGCGGCCCGCAATCCACCAGGCAATCAGCAAGCCGCCGATCGCGAACAGCGGAAACGGGATCGTGTGCAAAAAGGTATCGAAACCGGCGAGCACTTGCTGAACCGGCCATTGGAGGGCCCGAAAAAACGGCCGGAAGTTTGGCACCAGCCAGTCCGTCACGAACGTCTCGATCCACTGTCCGAGTGGCAACACGTAGTAGTCGGAGATATTGAACATGGGGGTGCGCTCCTAAGAGGATTGAGCGACCGGCCTTTTCGGCGCGGCGCTCCCGGCAAGTTCAGGATATACGGCAAGCGGGTCGACCACACCCCGCAGCCGACCGGTGTCATCGAGCGTCGCGATGGGCAGGCCCTGCGCGAGCAAAACAAACGCATCGCTGAGGGTGGTGTGGTCGGGCGCGCTGGGAAAGTCTTCACGCATCAGGCCGGCGAGATCGTCCTCATCTGATTGCTGTGTACCAGCGAGGATGCGATCGGTCACAAGGCCGACCGGCTTGCCATCACCGTCGATCACATACAAGGCGTTACGACCCGCTGCGTCGAGTTTCGCTCGCGCGCTCTTGACGGTGTCTCGCGCCAGTGTGAGCGGGGTGGTCGGCTGCATCACCGTGCCGAGCGTGAACACCCGGCTGCGATCCACGTCCTGGGTGAAGGCGCTGACGTAGCTGTCGGCTGGTCGGGCCACGATTTCCTCAGGGGTGCCGATCTGAACCACACGGCCGTCTTTCATGATCGCGATATGGTCGCCCAAGGTCAGCGCTTCGTGCAGATCGTGGGTGATGAAGACGATGGTCATTTTCAGCTGCTTTTGCAGTTCCCGCAATTCGCGCTGCATGTCACGGCGGATCAACGGATCGAGGGCACTGAACGGCTCGTCCATCAGCATGATGTCGGGCTTGACCGCCAGCGCCCGGGCCAGACCGACGCGTTGCTGCATGCCGCCGCTCAGGTTGCCCGGCGGCAAGTCGGCCCAATTTTTCAGGCCCACCATGTCAAGCGCCTCCAGCGCTGCAGCACGCCGGGTGGCCGGATCGACGCCGCGAACCTTGAGACCGTAGGCCGCGTTCTCGGCGACGGTACGGTGCGGAAACAGGGCGAAGTGCTGGAACACCATTGCGATCTTGGTGAGGCGAATCTGGCGCAGCCGCGCGGGACTGGCCGCGACGATATCTTCGCCGTCTACCAATACCCGACCCGCGGTCGGCTTGATCAGCTGATTGATACAGCGCACCAGGGTGGATTTACCGGACCCCGACAGGCCCATGACGACAAACATCTCGCCCGGTTGTATATCGAACGTGACGTCCGACACAGCAACCACGTGGCCGGTTTCCGACTGAATCTCCTGCTTCGACGCGCCCCCCTTCAGACGCTCCAATATCTTCTGCGGCGCATCTCCGAAGATCTTGTAGAGATGTTCAATTCGGAGTTTGGGAGCTTCGCTGGGCATACGGTGTACGAGTGATATTGCGCAATAACCAAGGTGCCGTTTCGACCCTCGACAGAAGCACCGGGCAGCGGCTTGGCCACTGCCATCCGCCCTGGACACTTGCGTGCAAGCGCACCACCCCGGTCGATCCTAGCGCAGGATACTCAACCGGACAACCTGTTTGTGAATCCCTCGGCGATCGATTCCCGGTTCTGTTTGGTCGACTTGCGCGCGGTCAGTCGACGCGGCGGCCGAAGTACATGGCGGGCGCCCAATGCTTGCGCTTCACATACGCGGCAGCGGTGATCGCAATGCGCCAATGGAAATGCCGACGCGCGCGCACCGAACGCGCCCGCTACAAAACCCGCTTCAGATACACGCCGGTATGGCTGTCCGGATTGGCCGCCACATCCTCCGGCGTGCCCTGCGCCACTACCATGCCGCCGCCGGCTCCGCCTTCGGGCCCCATGTCGATGATCCAGTCCGCGGTCTTGATCACGTCCAGGTTGTGTTCGATCACGACGATGGTGTTACCGGCGTCACGCAGGTGCTGCAGCACCTTGAGCAGCATCGCGATGTCGGCGAAATGCAGACCGGTGGTCGGTTCGTCCAGGATGTACAGGGTGCGGCCGGTGTCGCGTTTGGAGAGCTCGAGCGCCAGCTTGACGCGTTGCGCCTCACCACCCGAGAGCGTGGTCGCCGACTGGCCCAGCTTGACGTAGGACAGTCCGACATCCAACAGGGTCTGCAACTTGCGCGCGATCGTTGGCACGCTCTCGAAGAATTGCGCCGCTGCCTCGACCGTCAGGTCGAGCACCTGCGCAATGTTGCGGCCCTTGTACACGACTTCAAGCGTCTCGCGGTTGTAGCGTTTGCCACGACAGACATCACACGGCACATAGACGTCGGGCAGGAAATGCATCTCGACCTTCTTCACGCCATCGCCCTGACAGGCTTCGCA
>CAJDWR010000088.1_pt1 | contig 10870 bp, 10 predicted proteins | sample 7391651 | NCBI WGS metagenome assembly CAJDWR01 (sample SAMEA7055720, study PRJEB34461) | soil metagenome | biome: terrestrial ecosystem; feature: Peninsula; material: soil | place: Antarctica | collected 2016
GCCAAGGTGTCGCCGATGCTCACGCCCACCCGCACCGGGACGCGGCCGGGTTCGCCGGTGAGGTGCCGCAGACCGCCCATGGCTTCGGCAACCACGCCAAAACCGGGGCGATCGCGGTATGGCCCGGTCTGCCCGTAACCACTGATACGCAGCATGATCAGCGCCGGGTTGGCCGCCTGCAACACATCCGGTCCCAGACCCCAGGCCTCCAGCGCGCCAGGCCGGAAATTCTCGATCAACACGTCGGCCTCACGCGCGAGCTTGCGCACGATCTCCTGCGCGTCCGGCTGGCGCAGGTCCAGCGCCACTGAACGCTTGTTGCGCGACTGCACCTGCCACCAGACCGAGGTGCCATCCTTGAGGAGTCGCCATCCACGCAACGGATCGCCACCGGCGCCGCCCTTGCCGGACGGATCGGCCGGCGCCTCGACCTTGATCACGTCGGCACCGAAATCGGCCAGTGTCTTGGCCGCAAAAGGTCCGGCGATCAGTTGGCCGAGCTCGATCACGCGCAGCCCGTCCAGAGCCCCTGACGAAGAACTCATTTCTTGGCGGTCGCCTTGCGGCTGGCGGGTTTCTTGGCCACTGGCGTAGGGGTGTCTGCTGCAGGTTCGGGCACGAGATGATTGAGCATCTGCGTGATCTCGGTCTCAATCCGGCCCTTGAAGGCGCCGATCAGGAAACTGAGTTTCGCATCGAGTTCGAAGCTGTCCCGGGTCACCTGCAATTGCCCCTGCACACCCGAGCGGCTGAAACACACCTTGTCGGCACTTCGCCCCTCTTCGTAGGTGCAGTTCATGCCCAGGTCGCTCTCGACCTGTTCGGCCCAGTTGAACGCGATCTTGCGCGCAGCCGCCAGCCCCAGCGCATGCTTGCGCACGATATGTAAATCAGCCACCCCGGATCTCCCTGTTCATGGTGTTTCCCCTGCGTGCTCCAACGCTGTGCGTCGTTCGGCAGCCGGCAGTGCGGCAAGCTGCTTGACCGCATCATAAAACGCCGGCCAGTCCTGCCCCTTGCGCGCAAACAGCGCCTCGAACTGCGGCACCAGTTCGTCGTAGGCCGCCTGTGCGCCCAGGCTTGCATTGTTGGCGTGCGCAACCCAGTTGTCATAACCGGCATAACCACCCCAGCTGGACTTGAGCGTCGCGTAGCGCGCGCGAAAGTCCTGCATCACCGCCTGCTTGCGCTGACGCAGCGCATCGCGCTCCAGCGCGTCGGTGTTGCGGTACAGCTGCTGCAATTGCGCGCGGGTGGTCAACACCAGCACGCGAAAGTCGTGCCGCCGCGCGTCATAGGCCGCATAGTCCTGGCGCGCACTGTCGGAGGCCTGGGTTTCGAGCCAACGCGTGACGCCGAGGCGCTCGACCGCGGTCGCAAACGACTCGTTGAACATCGTGTCGTCGCGCGCATACAGAACCTGGTGCGCCAGTTCATGGAACAACAACCGGGCCAGTTCGCCTTCCGGATAGTTGATGAAGGTGTTGAGCAGTGGGTCGCCGCCGGCCCAGTTCATCCAGCCCAGCGTGGAATACGCCGGCACCCCATAAACCGTCCCCTCCAGGCCCTGCGCCCGCAGGTCACGCGCCTCCTGCTGTGCCTGCGCCTGGTCGAAATAACCGCGGTATGACACACAACCGAGGACAGGAAAACACCAGGTATGCAGCGTCAGCGACAACTCCGGCGCTGCCACGACGTTCCAGACCACGGCCGAGCGATGCAGGTCGGCATAACTGCGGTAACTGGGGTTGTCCGGCAAGCCGAGTTCCGTCACCGCGAAGTCCCGTATGCGCTGGCTCAACCGCAACCGCTCCTTGAGTGGCGCTGGCGTCTGCGCATCGTTCAGCCACTGGGTCACCGGATGCGCTGCGTGCATCACCTGCAGGTGGCCACTGACCGACTGCCAGTAATAAGCTGTATCGGCACAACCCGCGAGCAACAGCAAGGCACCGATCAACGGCAGCAGCCGCAGGGCCGCCAGGCTGCGCCAGAACGTGGATCGGGTTGCGTCGGGAAGCGGTAGCATGCGCGCATTGTGCGATAAACACCGGTCAGCCCGTTGTGCGATATATCCGGCGGTCAGACGGCGTATCGTCGGCGGGGTTATGCTCAATCCATGCGCCGCCTGACCCAAGCACCCAACCTGGTCATCGCCACCTTGTGGTCCGACGCGCTCAATGCCGAGGGAATCGTGGCCACGGTACAGCGCCAGTACCTGGCCGGTGCCGCAGGCGAACTGCCGCCCGATCAGTGCTTGCCGGAAGTCTGGGTCACGCACCCGCAGCAGGAGGCGCGGGCACGCCAACTGCTGCACGATCTGCAGCATGTGCCGCAGCGCCGCTGGATGTGCAGCTGCGGCGAACTGGTCGAGGGCGGTTTCGAGCAATGCTGGAACTGCCAGGCGCTGATGCCGACGTGATCGCCAAGCTGGCGCGTTCGGCGGCTGACACCACCATCGCCGCGCGCGATCGGACCTGCATCACACAGGTTCAGTCCGGCAACACCGCCGTGACCTCAATCTCGACCTTGGCGCGATCCTCGACCAGCGCGGCCACCTGAACGCAGGTCATGGACGGGAAATTGCGCCCGATCACCTCGCGGTAGACCTGACCAAGCTCCTTGAGGCGGGCGTTGTATTCGACCCGATCGACGATGTACCAGGTCATGCGCACCATGTGCGACGGGTCGGCACCGGCCTCCTTCAGGATCGCCACGATGTTGCGCAAGGCCTGCGCCGTCTGGACGATGAAGTCGTCGGACTCGAACTGCTGCTGTGCGTTCCAGCCGATCTGGCCACCGACAAACACCTGGGTGCCACGAGCGGCCACGCCATTGGCGTAGCCTTTGGCCGGCTTCCAATCGGGGGGTTGTAGAACTTTCATGGGGATTTGAGCCTAAAACGTTGCAATTTGCCGGTCTCGGTACGCGGCAACGCAGTGAGAAACGCGATTTCGCGCGGGTATTTGTAAGGGGCGATGCAGGCCTTCACATGGTCCTGCAGTGTCTTGATCAAGGCGGCATCACCGATGTTGCCGGGCCGGAGCACACAAAACGCCTTCACCCGCATGCCGCGGTCATCGTCCGGTACACCGATGACGGCGCACTCGGCCACGGCGCTGTGTTGGAGCAAAGCATCCTCGACTTCCGGCGCGCCAACGTTGTAGCCCGAGGTAATGATCATGTCGTCGGTGCGCGCCTGGTAGAAGAAATACCCGTCGGCATCCTGCAGGAACGCATCGCCAGAGTAGTTCCAGCCATCCCGAACATAGTCGGCTTGCCGCGCATCGTCCATGTACTTGCAGCCGGTCGGGCCCTTGACCGCGAGCTTGCCAACCACGCCGACCGGCAGGTCGCGTCCGTCGTCATCGACAAGCTTGGCCAGATACCCCGGCACCACCTTGCCGATCGCGCCACGCCGAACCGACTGCGGCGGCGACGACACGAAGATATGAAACATCTCTGTGGAGCCGATGCCGTCCAGGATTTCGATGCCGCTGGCGTCCTTCCACAACTGGCGCGTCGCATCCGGCAGCGCTTCGCCCGCGCTCACGCAGATGCGCAATGACGACTTTCCGCGCAGCGCGGTCTGCGCCTTCAGATGCGGCGCCATCTGGCGGTAGAAGGTGGGCGCGGTGTAACAAATCGTGGCACCCAGGTCAAGCATCAGCTTCGCCATGCCGTCCGGCGTATACGGCTTGCTGGCGAAATATACCGCCGCGCCAGCCCACATCGGGAAAATCAGCAAACCACCGAGGCCGAAGGTGAACGCCAACGGAGGCGAACCCATGACCACGTCCTCGGACGTGGCACACAGGACATGGCGCGGCCATGCCTCGCAGGCCGCCAACACGTCGCGGTGGGTATGCACGGCAGCCTTGGGCTTGCCTGTGGTGCCCGAGGTGAAGGCCAGCAATGCGATGTCGGTTGCTGCGGTAGGCGTTGCGGTGAATGCGCCATGTTTGTCGGTGGCGCGCGCCTCCAGCGAATCCGGTTCTCCCTCGCCGATGCGCGCATTGAAGGCGATCAGCGTCTGCAACACCGGATGGTCGGCTTGCGCCAGTTGCAGTTCCTTGAGCAGCAGCACATCACACAAGGCCACCGCTGGCTCGGACTTGGCAATGATGTTACCCAGTTCACTGGCACGCAACAGCGGCATGGTCGCCACCGCGACCATGCCAGCCTTCATGACTGCCAGCATCGCCAATGCCATCGCGATCGAATTGCCACCACGCAGCAACACCCGATTGCCCGGCACCAGCCCCAGATCCTGCACCAGCACATGGGCGATGCGATCGACACGCACCCGGGCCTCGGCATAACTGAGTGTCTCGGTCTCCGAACGCAACATCGGCCGATCGGCAAAACCTTTCAGCGGTGCCTTGTCCAGCAACTCCTGCACCAGGTTGATCTGAGGGGGAAACTGCAGTTCGGGCGCGTCGAACAGCAATTCGGGCATGGCGTCCGGCGGCGGCAATCGGTCGTGGACGAATCGATCGGTCTGGGCGGAAACGGTCACGGGCGGGTTCATGCTGCTCCTTTCAATACGGCTTTGCCGATGATGAGTTGCTGCACCTCGGTTGCACCTTCGTAGATGCGCAACGAACGAATGTCACGGTACAAATGCTCGACCGTGCTGCCGACACGTACGCCCTGGCCGCCATGCATCTGCAGCGCCATGTCGATCACGCGCTGGGCATTTTCGGTGGCGGTCATCTTGGCCATCGCGGCCTGTGCGGTGTAGGCCTGCGCCTGCTCGGCACTGGCGGTGCCGACGCAATCACGCAACCAGGCGGCGCGGTAGGTCAGCAGCGCCGCAGCGTCGATGAGCGCAGCCATGTCGCCGAGCCTGGCCTGGGTCAACTGGAAGTCGGCCAGACGCTGGCCAAACATCGGTCTTTTGAGCGCATAAGCCACCGCTTCGTGCAAGGCGCGCCGTGCCATGCCCAACGCCGCGCCGGCCACCGATGCACGGAAGATATCCAGTGTCTGCATCGCCAGCTTGAAACCCCCTTCGCGCACACCGAGTTGCGCATCAAGCCCGACCCGGCATTGTGTGAACCGCACGCTGGACAAGGGATGGGGAGCCATCACGTGGATATGTTCGGAGTCGTCCAGCCCCGGCGTGTCGGCGTCGACAATGAAGGCGGTGATACCGCGGCTGCCCTTGGTCGGTTCGGTCTTGGCAAACACGCAGTAGTAGTCGGCGATGCCGCCATTGCTGATCCAGGTCTTCACACCATCGAGCACGAAGCCGTCGCCGTCAAGCCTGGCCTGGGTGGCCATGGCGCCGACATCGGAGCCGGCATCGGGTTCGCTGAGCGCAAAAGCGGCGATCTTCTCGCCCCGCGCCACCGCGGTCAGGTAATGGGTCTGCTGCTGCGCATTGCCGGCCAGCGTGATCGCGCCACTGCCCAGGCCCTGCATCGCAAAGGCAAAATCAGCCAGCGGCGAATGGAAAGCCAGCGTCTCGCGCAGGATCACCAGCGCGCGCGAATCGAGCTTGGGCAAGGCGCCGCCAAAAACAGCCGGCACACAATATCGCAACCAGCCGGCGTCACCGAGCAGTCGCACCCAGTGACGGCACGCGGCGCGATCATCGGACTCGTCAACGCTCTGTGTCGCCACCCAGTCCAATAGCTCGGCGGCCAGGCCTCGGTGCGCCTCGTCGAAAAATGGCACTGCGTAGTGCGCGGGCGTAGCGAGCATGCCTCAGTTTCCCGCGAACACGGGTTTGCTCTTGGCGGCAAACGCCTCGTAGGCACGGGTGAAGTCCTGCGTCTGCATGCAGATCGCCTGCGCCTGCGCCTCGGCTTCGACCGCCTGCTCGATCGTCATCGCCCACTCCTGTTGCAGCATGGTCTTTGTCATGCTGTGGGCAAAGGTTGGTCCGGCTGCGAGTTCGGCAGCAAAAGCCTGTGCCCTGGGCAGCAGCTCGGCACTCTCGTGCAGCGCGTTGAAGAAACCCCACGCCAGCCCTTCCTGCGCGGTCATTGCGCGGCCGCTGAACAACAGCTCACTGGCCCGACCGTGACCGATCACCCGTGGCAACAAGGCACAGGCGCCCATGTCGGCGCCAGCCAGGCCGACGCGGGTGAACAGGAACGCGGTACGGGTGGCCGTCGTGCCGTAACGGATGTCGCAGGCCAGCGCCATCATTGCGCCGGCGCCGGCGCAGATGCCATCGATGGCACCGATGACGGGCTGCGGGCAATTGCGCATGGTCTTGACCAGGTCGCCGGTCATGCGGGTGAACTCCAGCTGCTCGGGCATGGTCATCTTGGTCAGCGGGCCGATGATCTCGTGCACATCGCCGCCGGAACAGAAATTGCCGCCTGCGCCAGTGACGACAACCACCTTGACATCGGTGCTGCGACGCAAGACGTCGAACAACTGGCACAACTCGGCATAGGAGTCGAACGTGAGCGGGTTCTTGCGCTCGGGCCGATTCAGCGTGATGGTGCCAACTCCGTTGCTGCAGGCCCATGAAAAATGGCGGGCCTGGAAAGCTGCAGTGGCGTCGTAGCGACCCCGCATCGGATTGGCGTCGCTTATATAGTGTTTCATGCGGTTTCCTTGTTGCTTGCGTGATGGTGTTGCTTGACCTTGCCCAGTAGCCGGTGCAAGGTGTCGATTTCGCGTTCACTCAAGGCCCCGAACGCGTCGACCACCCACGCCTCATGTTCATGGGCCATTGCCGCGAACTGGGTTCGGCCGCGCGGCGTCAACCGTACCCGGTAGGCCCGCCGGTCGCCGGGTACCTGCACCCGCTCGACCAGGCCTTCCCGCGCCAGTTGGTCGGTGATGCCGGTGACATTGCCGCCGGTGACCATCATCCGGCGCGACAGCTCATTCATCTTCATCCCATCGGGCGCACGCTCGAGTTGCGCCATCAGATCGAAGCGCGGCAGCGTCATCTCGAACTGATCCCGCAGTTCTGCGCGGATACGGGCCTCGACCAGATGGGTACAGGTCAACATGCGCAACCACAGGCGCAGCTCCTGCGGGTGTTCCGCCATGCTGGTGCCGATCAGGCGGGCTTCCTTGTCCATGGCTAGAAACCCTGCGCCCGGGCCTGGGCGTCGGCTTCGGCCACCGCGTTGCCTGGGCTGGCGGACTGCTGCAACTTGGCCGCCTCGCGGTACATCTGGTCGCGCCCGGGCCAATATTGCCTGGGCCACTCGACCTGGGGGGACTGCAGCGCCGCCGTCTCGTGCAGTGTCCAGGCCGGATCGGCCAGATGCGGGCGTGCAATTGCGCACAGGTCGGCACGGCCGGCCGCGATGATGCTGTTGACCTGGTCGGCCTGCGTGATGGCGCCCACGGCGATGGTGCGGATGCCCGCTTCGTTACGAATCCGGTCGGCGAACGGTGTCTGGTACATGCGGCCGTAGACTGGCTTGGCCTCGCGGGTGGTCTGGCCGGAGGACACGTCGATCATGTCGCACCCTGCCGCCTTGAACAGGCGGGCGATCTGCACCGCATCGTCGGCGTCGGTGCCGCCATCGACCCAGTCGTGCGCCGAGACCCGCACACTCATGGGTTTGTCCTGTGGCCAGACCGCGCGCATGGCGCGAAACACGTCGAGAGGGAAACGGCAGCGGTTCTCCAGCCCCGCGCGGCCTTGTCCGCCATACGCATCGGTGCGGCGGTTGGTCAAAGGGCTGATGAAACTGGCCAGCAGGTAACCGTGCGCGCAATGCAGCTCCAGCCAGTCGAAACCTGCAGCTACCGCTCGGCGCGTCGAGGCCACGAAGGCCTCGCGCATCCGGTCGATGTCCTGCACTGTCATCGCAGTCGGGGCCTGGTTGTTCGGACCATACGACAGGCTGCTTGCTGCCAGCAGCGGCCAGTTGGCTTGGGTGTCGGCCAATGGTTCGTCGGCTGCCTCCCAGCCCCGCTGGGTCGAACCCTTGGGCCCGCTGTGGCCGAGTTGAAGGCCGATCTTTGCAGTACTCTGCGCATGCACGAAATCGACGATACGCGCCAGTCCGGCCTGCTGTGCCTCATTCCACAAGCCGGTGCAGCCAGGCGTGATGCGACCCTCGGGCGTCGGGCTGGTCATCTCCACCATCACAAGCGCCGCGCCACCCAAGGCCCTGGCACCCAGGTGCACCAGATGGAAGTCCTGCACCAGGCCATCGACCGCGCTGTAGGTGGCCATCGGCGAGACGACGATACGGTTCTTGAGCGCCACACCGCGCACCTGCAGCGGCAACAACATCGGCGGCAACACCGCTGTGTCGGTGGCGCCAGGCGCTGCCGCCGGCGTGAGCTGTCCGTCCGGTGCGGGCTGGTGGCGTGCCATCCACTGCTCGAAACCGCCAACCCAGCGCGCATCGCGCAAACGCAGGTTCTCATGGCTGATGCGTTGCGAACGCGTCAGCAGCGAATAGGCAAACTGTTCGATCTGCATGCCGGTGTATCGGCTCACGTTCTCGAACCATTCGGTCGAGTTGCGCGCCGCATTCTGGATCTTGAGCACTTCGACGCTGCGCCGGTCCTCGTAATGCTGCAGAACGTCGTCGCGGTCAGCTGCACCCCGCGCCTGACCAAACGCATGCGCCAGATCAATCGCATCTTCCAGCGCCAGCTTGGTGCCGCTGCCGATCGAGAAATGCGCGGTGTGCGCGGCGTCGCCCATCAGCACCACCGGAACCCGGCCATGCGGCAGGTCAACATGGTGCACCCAGGTCTTGCACATCACGCGCGGAAACCGGATCCAGTTGGCCGAACCGCGCAAATGGGTCGCGCTGTTGATCAAGGGTTGGCCGTCGAGGTATTTCGCGAATAGCCGCTCGCAGAACGCCACCGCGTCAGCCGGCTCCATGTCTTGCAGACCATGCGCTTCCCAGACCTCTTGTGGCGTCTCGACGATAAAGGTCGATGTCGTGTCGTCGAATTTGTAGGCATGGGCCTGAAACCATCCGTGTTCGGTCTGCTCAAACGCGAAGGTGAATGCGTCGAAAGTCTTGTGTGTCCCGAGCCAGACAAAACGGCATTGGCGGGTGTCGATATCGGGCTGGTAGACATGCGCATAACGCGTCCTGATGCGGCTGTTCAGGCCATCGCTGGCGATCACCAGATCGGCCTGATATTCGGTAGCCAGCGCCTGGTCGTCCGACACGTCTTTCTCGAACACCAGTTCGACGCCGACTTCCTGGCAACGATCCTGCAGAATGTTGAGCAGGTGTTTGCGCCCGATGCCGCAAAAACCGTGGCCGCTCGATCGTACGCTGCGGCCCTTGAAGAACACCTCGATGTCATCCCAGTGGTTCAGTGCGTCACCGATCAACTGTGCGCTCGGCGGGTCGGCCTGTGCCAGATTCTCCAGCGTCTGGTCCGACAGCACCACGCCCCAGCCAAAGGTGTCGTAAGGTTTGTTGCGCTCGACGACGACGACCCGGTGGGATGGGTCCTGCAACTTCATCAGCAAGCCGAAATACAGGCCAGCCGGACCACCACCGATACATAGGATGTTCATCGAAAAATAGTTTATATCTAAACTATTTAATGTCAACTGCCAATCGACGAGGTAATCGTACAAACTACCGAGCGGCCGTGTGATCAAGCCGTTTGCCAGGCAAGCGTTGGCTATCGCAGCACGCGCGCCTACAGGCAGTACGCAGAGTGTCGGCGGCTACCGATTACCAGCACGCCCGTATCGTTTTCGCGCGAGCAGTTGACGCAATGGGCCAAGATCGCCAAGAATGCGGTCATGGAGCACTTGATCCGAAGCGCCGAGTCCCAACTCGCGCGATTGAATGTCCCGTTGACCCTGCGTTTGCCAGGGGGTCGGCTAATAGGCCCCAAACGCGCCGATGTGACGCTGGAGTTCTCGCGCTGGCCCGCAGTCGGCCTGCTAGCGGCCGGCGAGATCGGCAAGATCGCCGAAGGTTTTGTCGAAGACCGGATCCGCATCGAGGGCACGATGCGTGCCGTAATGGACATCGCAGCCAAACTGTTGTCCGAATCACCGGTACCCAAACATACCAGTTTGTCGCAACGCACTGCGCGGCAATTGCGCTCCGTCATCAAACACTCGATCCAGCGCGACGCGGCCCAGATCCAGTTCCACTACGACGTCAGTGACGATTTCTATGCCTTGTGGCTGGACCCAATGCGGGTTTACTCATGCGCTTATTTTGCGCAGCCATCGTTCACGCTGGCACAAGCCCAGGAGGCCAAACTCGACCATGTATGCCGCAAGCTGATGCTGCACCAGGGTGAACATTTCCTGGACATCGGCTCAGGCTGGGGGGGCTTGCTACTGTGGGCAGCCGAACACTACGGCGTCGATGCCACCGGCATCACACTGTCGAAAAACCAGCATGCGCATGTGACGCAGCTGATCCGCGACAAGGGACTGGAGTCGCGGGTTCGTGTCCTGTTGTGCGACTACCGGGACTTGAAGGTGACACAGCCGTTCGACAAGGTGGCTTCGGTGGGCATGATCGAACATGTCGGGCAAGCCAACCTCAGCAGCTACTTCAACACCCTGTTCAAGCTGCTGGCGCCCGGTGGGCTGGTGCTCAACCACGGCATCACGGCAACCAGCCCCCAATCGGGCGAACTCGGCGCGGGCATCGGCGACTTCATCGAGAAGTACATCTTTCCGGGTGGAGAATTGCTGCACGTGAGTCAATGGCTGCGCGAGGCAGCTGCCGCCGGCCTGGAGATGCTGGACACCGAAAACCTGCGCCCGCACTATGGGCGTACCTTGTGGGCGTGGTCCGACGGACTGGAATCTCAATTGGGTCAGGCATTGGTGGCATTGAGGTCCAACGGCAGCACCCAGGCGCAGGCTGAGCGGGTGTTGCGCGCTTACCGGATGTACCTGGCCGGCAGCGCGATGAGTTTCGAGCGCGGCTGG
>CAJDWR010000148.1_pt1 | contig 10843 bp, 6 predicted proteins | sample 7391651 | NCBI WGS metagenome assembly CAJDWR01 (sample SAMEA7055720, study PRJEB34461) | soil metagenome | biome: terrestrial ecosystem; feature: Peninsula; material: soil | place: Antarctica | collected 2016
ACCAGCATCGTATTGCCGCCGGCCATTGCGCCACTTTCATCGGCTGTCGGACTGCTGGTATTGCTGATCGGCTCGGTCCAATACCATGTGACGCAAGGTCAGCGTGCACAGTTTCTTTCGCGATTCCTGGCGCCGCAGGTGGCCGAACTGGTGACCAGACGTGGCCTCAAAAGTGCAACCGACGAAAAGACCCTGGAGTTGTCGGTGGTCTGCTGCGATTTGCGCGGCTTTACCGCATTTTCGGCAAATACCTCCTCGCGCCGAGTGATCAACATCCTGCGCGAATATTACGACGCGGTCGGAATGGCAGCCGCTGACTGTGGCGGAACGATCAAGGACCAGGCAGGCGACGGTGTGCTGATCCTAGTTGGCGCGCCGATTGCGTTCGCTGACCATGCCCAGCGGGCGATCCGGTTGGCCGGGCAGATCCGGGAGGTCGGCATCACTTTGACACACCAATGGTCGAATCAGGAAATGCAGCTCGGTGTCGGTGTCGGCGTGGCTAGCGGATTCGCCACCGTGGGTGTCATCGGAGGCGCCTCGCGCCTCGAATACACCGCCGTGGGCTCACCGGTAAACCTGTCCTCTCGCCTGTGTTCGGAGGCCGCCCATGGTGAAGTGCTGGTGGACGCGCGCACCGTCGAGTTGCTGCATGACCCAGCCTCCGAAGGCCGGATCGGTGCCGGTCAAACCTTGCAGCTCAAAGGTTTCGCCGCGCCGGTGCAGAGCTATGTGCTGGCGATGGGGTGATGCCGACGTCAGACCGTCGACCCAGTCTCACGCGAGAGGATAGCTGTGGTATTGGCAAGGCGATGGGCCAGACCGCGGATCAGTTCGATCGCTGCGTCCGGGTTTTCGCGGATCACGCTGCGAAACAACTCGGCCGAAATACGCAACACCTCGACACGGGTCCTGGCTGTAGCCGTGGCGGTACGCGGCACCTGACCGAAAATCGCGATTTCACCAATGATGTCATTGGCCCCGACGGTGCTCAGCAACAAGGCGTCCTTGCCGTTGGGGCGGTCGACCAATATGTCGACCTGCCCTTCAATCACGATGTAACAGGCGTCACCGGGATCGCCCATATGAAACATCTCCTGACCGGCGTTGTAGGTCAGCCGCTCACTGCTGAAACACAGCAACTTCTGTTTCGCCGGCGCAATCTTGCTGAAGATCGGAAACCTGCGGATCAGCTCAACCTCCTGTTCCAGGCTCATCAACGTACTCCTATGCCGACAACTTGCCGGGATTCATCAAGTTATGCAGCACCCCGCCGCTGCGCGCTACCAGATCGCCATAACCGCCCTGTTCGACCAGCCTCCCGCGGTCGAGCACCAGCACCTGGTCAAAATCCCTCGCGAACTCGGTCCGATTAAGCACCCAGACCACTGCGCACCCTTTGCGGCTTTTTAACACGCTTTGCATGAGCCTCTCCTGCGCGTGCGCATCCATCACCGCGGTGGCCTGATCAAGAACGAGCACCGTCGGCCGCTTGAGCATTGCACGCGCAAGCGCCACCTTCTGCCTGTCTGTGACCGAAAGGCGACTGCCGCCAGTGCCAACCTGGAAGTCAAGGCCGATACGTAGAACCATGGGCCTGAGTTCGAGCTCGTCCAGTATCCGGTGCAACAATGCGCCGATCTTTGCGCTGCCGCCCGCCTGCCCGCTCGCGATCTTGCCGAACAGGATGTTGTCCTGCAATGATGCGGCGTTGTTGTAGCGCGCCTGGTCGAAGAACTCGATCGCGCCCTGCAGTTCGGTGGGCAGATTGGCGGCAAACAGGCGCCGCGCCTCCAGAATGCGGCTCTCCAGCGCTTCGTCGATCAGCCCAAGCCGGTGCTTGGTCACGATCATCTTGAACGGCAACCCCAACAACAGATTCCGATCGTTGTCCGGCACGCGGCCCAGGCCGACCGAGGCCACCCGCGCCAGAATTTCCTTGACCCTGGGAAGGTCGTCGTAGTCGATGAAGCTGAAGCGCTCGAACAGCTCATGGCCCGGTGGCAGGTCGCTGAACAGCTCCAGCATCGTCTCCGCCAGCTTGTGGCCGACACGGAGCAGGTCATCCGAAAGCCCGGTCTCCTGCAGAACCTCGCGCACATAGGGATGCATCGCCAGATTGTCGGAGTTGAATATCTTGCCCACCGGTGTGCCAAACAGCAGGTTTTCGGCCATGGTTGCGTTGCGGTTGTAACGCGACACATCGAACAACTCGACCAACTCCATCAGTTCAGGCTGCTTGAGACGCTCGCGCATGGTCTGGCGCGCGCGCAGGATGCTCTTTTCGATATGAGGATCATCATCGATCCGGGCGGCGCTGCGCAGCCCGATATCGAACAGCGTCTCCTCGAGGTCGACCTGTGTGACGACCTCCAGCAAGCGCAGTTCCATCGCGGCATCATCGGCAACACCTGCTGCCGCGTAATCCAGCCATTGCGCGCCGACATCGAGTGTGCAGTTGCCAGCCCGCTTGGCCTCAAGCAGATGCAGTTGGTACATGCGCTGCTCGGCGCCTTCATAGACGGCAGGGCTGATCGGCCGATGCTTGAGCCCATACAGCATGTTGTCGCGCACACTGATGGGGAACAGGTAGGCTGAGGCCCCCACGTATCCGGTGGCCCGACCGGTCACGCTTCCTTCGCGTGGCAGATCGGGGGCGTCGATCAGCGCCAGTTGTGCTTCCGGCGCCAGGTTGTCGACCGAGAACTGCTCGATAACCTGACCATACTTGATGCCGGTGTCCATGCGCTCCTGGTCCCAGTCGATCAGTTCCTTGACCGGACCTGGCAAGTCCTTGTAGGCTGCGATGACGGCGACCAACGCTCCAATGTCGAGCCTCCCCACGATTGCCAGGTAACCACCAACCAGATAGAACAGGAACGGCGTGATCTGTGCCAGCAGGTTGTTCAGGAACTTGATCATGAACTTGCGCTGGTAAAACTCGAAGCGGATCAGGAACAGACGCCCCAATCTGTCCGAGAAGTCCGCCCGTTCGTAATTGACGGTATCGTGTGCGTGGATCTCGACCACGCCATCGACACATTCCGCCACCCGTCCAGCCAGTTGTCGCGATGCAATCTGCCGTTCGCGCGACAACACCAGCAAGCGCCGACGCATTTTGGGGATGATGACCGCCTGGACCACCACCATGCCGAACGCGACCAAGCCCAGGTAGATGTGCTGGAAGAGGATGAAAAACAAGGCCGTCAATGCCTGACCACCCAGATACAGCGGCGTGATGACGGCCTCACCGACAAATCCGCCCAGCGGCTCCACCTCATCCTTGATCATGGTGGCCATCTCGGCCGACTTCACGCGCCGGAATGCCGGCAATGGAAAACGCATGATGTGATCGAACAGGTAGTAGCGCAAACGGCGCAACATGCGCTCGCCCATCCATCCCTTCAAGGTATTGATGCGCAACTTGATCAATCCGCTGATGACGATCAAGACCAGGAAGGTCAGCGTCAGCGCGATCAGGTAGTCGGTGCGCTCCAGCGGAAATCCATCGAACAGCTTGAAATCGAATCCACCGAGAAGGTCGGGCAACTTCAAATGCAAACGCAGGAAGTTCGCGGTCGCGCCCGGATTGGCGAAGCCCTTACCTTGAATCGGCTCGTTGATGATCATCTTGGGCAGATCCAGCGAGGCGTAATAAAACACCATCGACAGGACGACCAGCGGAATGATCAGCAGCTGCTCGCGCTTGCTGTACTTGAGGATGAATCCAAACAGGCTGCGTTGCATGTTCGGCGAACTAGTTGTAAGGGTCAGCCGCATCGCGCAGGCCGTCGCCAAGGAAGTTGAACGCGAGCACGACGACCAGCACCGGCAAAACCGGCAGCATCAGCCAAGGATACAGCGCCACCACGTTGATATTTTGCGCTTCATTGAGCAACACGCCCCAGCTGGTGATGGGTGGCCGCAGGCCCAGGCCCAGAAACGACAATGCCGTCTCGCCCAGGATCATGCTGGGGATCGACAGCGTCAACGATGCGATCAGATGGCTGGTGAAGCTGGGCAGCAGATGGCGACCGATCACCCGGGACGGCGAAGCCCCCATCAACACCGCTGCCGTCGCGAAATCCTCCTCGCGCAGCGCCAGAAACTTCGATCGCACCGCCCGTGCCAGACCGGGCCAGTCCAGCAGACCCAAAATGACGGTGATCCCGAAATAGATCAGGATCGGGCTCCATGTCACCGGCAAGGCCGCTGACAAAGCCATCCACAACGGCAATTCGGGAAACGAGCGAACCATCTCGATCAGACGCTGGATCACGTTGTCGATCCAGCCGCCGTAGTAGCCGGAAATGCCGCCCAGTGTGATGCCGATCAGGAAACTGACCGCAATGCCCAGCAAGCCGACCGTCAGGGAAATCCGGGTTCCATAGATGATGCGCGAGAACATGTCGCGGCCCAAGCGATCGGTCCCCATCAGAAAAAACGTGCCACCTTCGGCTGGGCATACGAGATGTCGATCGGCATCGAGCAGACCCCAGAGGCGATATTCGTCCCCCCGACAAAAGAACCGCAGCCGCTGGATCTTTTCCAGATCAGGCGTGAACTCGCGCTTCATCTTCTCCAGGTTCAGCTTCACGCTGAAGCCATAGACGAACGGACCGACGAACTGCCCTTCATGGAACAGATGAAGCTTCTGCGGCGGTGCGAAGATTTGCGACGAGTCCCGGCTGCTGACCTCATAGGGCGCAAGAAACTCGGTGAGCAGCGCCGAACCGTACAACAACGCAAGAATCACCGCGGACACCACCGCGATTCGGTGGCGCCGGAATTTCCACCACATGATGCGCCACTGCGAGGCCCGATAGAACTCCTCCTGCTCGCTGGTCAGCGTCTCGGCCGCTTCCGGTACGAACGGGTCGGACGATACAAAGTGTTCCAGCCGGGAACCATCGGCCACCACCGCGTTCATCGGGCGCCCCTGTCGTGGCGTATCAGCATCCCGGTGCTCGTCATCGAGCGGTCTCTCCGCTGAACCTGATACGCGGATCCAGGGCTGCCAGCAAAAGGTCGGACACAAATACGCCCACCACCGTCAACAAGGCCAGGAACATCAGGAACGATCCCGCCAGGTACTGATCCTGGCTTTGCAAGGCATCGAGCAACATCGGTCCTTCGGTCTGCAATGACAACACCACCGACACGATGGCTGAGCCGGAGATCACGCTGGGCAGCAGGTTGCCGATATCGGCGATGAACGGGTTCAGCGCCATGCGCAGCGGGTACTTGATGAGCAGGCGAGTCTGCGCCATGCCCTTGGCGCGCGCGGTGACGACATACTGCTTCTGCAGTTCGTCCAGCAGGTTGGCACGCAGGCGCCGGATCATGCCGGCAGTGCCCGACGTACCGATCACGAGCACCGGTATCCACAGATGGGACAACACCGACATGAACTTGGGCCAGCTCATGGGTTCCTCCAGGTACTGCGGATCCATCAGCCCGCCAACGGACAGGCCAAACTGCACATTGGCGAAATACATCAACACGAGCGCAAGCAGGAAGTTGGGTGTCGCCAGGCCCAGGTAACCCAGGAACGAAAGACCATGGTCGCCCCAGCTGTACTGATGGGTCGCCGCATAAAACCCGATCGGAAACGCCACCGCCCAGGTGAACAGGATGACCGAGAAATTAAGTACGAACGACAGCAGCATCCGGTCACCCACCACGTCGAGTACCGGCAGGTTGTATTCGAACGACCAGCCCCAGTCGCCCTGCAGCAGGCCCGAAAAACCACTGGGGCCAGGCCAGATGCCGATCCAGGCCGCGTACTGCTCCAGGAACGGTTTGTCCAGCCCAAACTGCTGGCGCAGGAACTGCACCTTTTCCAGCGCTGCCGCGTCTCCCTGGCTGCGCAACTCTGCGATCTGATTCGTCAGATAGTCACCTGGCGGAAGCTGGATGATGACGAAGGTCACGAAGCTGATGACCAGCAACGTGGGAATCATCAGCAGCAACCGCCGCAGCGTATAGGCGAACACGGGTTCAGTTCCTGCGTGCGTCAGTGAACCAGAAGGTATCGGGCCGATACATGCCAAAGAACGCGCCCGGATCCCAGTTGTACAGGCCTTTCTCCGGAACGTTCCTCAAAGCGTTGTTGACCACCACCGGTTGCATCACGTTGTTGACGGTGCCGATCGTGAATTGCTGCTCTGCATGGATGGCCAGCATGCGCTGCCAAATCTTGACGCGCTCCTCGTGGCTGGCTCCATGCCAGACTTGCCACAACGTCATCAACTCGATCGCCTCCGGCATGTCGGGCGCTTCACCCAACTTGCCGGCGGTCTCGAAATACTGGCCGAACTTGGGCCACTCGAGTTGGGCCTGGTTCGTCGGCGCCAACTCATCGGGTGCGGTATCGGCATCCGGAATACCGTTGTCCAGGCCAAAAAACACCGACATCATCGCTTCACCCGAAAAAACCCGGTTGCGCAGCACGTCGCGTTGCGACGGTTTGCTGAACAGCTTGATGCCCACTTCGCGCCAGGTGTCGCGGACCAGTTCGAGCATGTCGGTCTGCTCTGTGCTTTCGCCAGCCGTCTCCACGATGATCTCCAGCGGCCTGCCGTCGGACAGGCGCCGGATACCGTCCGCTCCCCGCTTCAGGCCGATCTCGTCGAGCAGCTTGTCGGCCGCCTTGCGATCGTACCTGGCCCACAGTGTCTGGTATTCCTTCTTGTACAACGGGCTCTCGGGCACCACCGTGTTGTTGCTCTCGGTTGCCAGGCCGAAATACAGCACCTGGTTGATCTGTGCGCGGTCGATCGACATCGACAAGGCACGACGGAAACGGACATCCCTAAACAGCTGGCGCAACACCGGATCGGCCACGTTGAGGTTGGGATACAAGGCGATGTGCGAGCCCTTGCCTGTGCGCCACAGATGAACCTTGAAGCCGCCGGTCTTCTCTGCCTTCTTCAGAAACGTGTAGTTGCTGAACTGCAGGTCACGGGCCTGCAGGTCGGACTCGCCAGCCCCGGTCTTGGCAGGAATCAGCTTGCTGTCGATCACCGGCATCACAACCCGATCGATATACGGCAACTGGCGACCCGCCTGATCGACCCGGTGGAAAAACGGATTGCGTACGGACACGAAACGGTCGGTCGGTGGCTTTGAGGTATTCATCCATGGTTGCAGCGTCGGCAACTTTGGGTTGTCGAACTGGTACATGTTGTCTTCGCGGTTGTGAATCGCGGCCCAGCTGCGCTTGCCGGGTTCGGCCTTCTCCGCCTCGACCACCTTGGGTGAATATTTTTTGTGAAACTGTTTGAGGTAATGCGACGGGCGATAGATCAACAAGGGCGAGGCCCCGGCCAACTGGCGCAGAAAATTCGAATTCGACTTGGCCCAGGTATACCGCACGGTCGTCTTGTCCAGACACTCGACCTTTGGCGGCTGGCCGTCCACCAGCAACGCAGCGGGCGGGCCGGCAGGGCTCAACTCCTTGTCGTTGGCGACGTCTTCCCAGAAATAGCGGAAATCCTCGCAGGTGAAGGGCTGGCCATCGGACCATTTATGGCCAGGGCGCAGCGTCATCGTGAATATCCGATCCTCTTTGACGTCGATGCTCTGCAGGATGTCCGGCGCCAAGGTCAGGTTACGGTCATACCCCACAAGTCGGGCATACCCGTACACCACCATCATGCGTATGTCACGGGCCCGACCGATCAACATGTTGAGTGAGCCCCCGTGTTGCCCGAGTTCCTGTGTCTTCGGGTCCATCGTCACCACGAGCGGCGTATCGGGCAGGCGACTTTTGACTGGAGGCAATTTCTTTGCCATGACATCAGCGCGCAACATGGGTGTTTCCACCAGATTGGCGGGCAAGACTGCCTGTGCACAAGCAGCCGTAGCAGCCAGAGACAACACCATGGGTGTCAGGTATCGCCAAGCCCGCGAACCGTCGCCAGGTAGCCAGTCCAGATGGAAGTTCATCGCTTGAGCTCCGAAATGTCAACATCCGCATGGGCACGGACAAAATGCTTGTCGCCGACGTCGATCATGCCAACCCGCTGGGTTCCGTCAATACGATAGGGCTGAGGCCAGGCGGAAGGAATGGAAGCCTTGCCTTCCATCAGCGCATCAAAGTCCAGTTTGCGATGCAAGTCGGGTTCCGGCACTGCGGCCAGCAACGCGCGGGTATACGGATGCAGCGGGTTGGCAAACAACTCGGCAGACGGCGCAACCTCAACCAACCGGCCGGCGCACATCACGGCGATCCGGTCGGCAAGGTAATGCACGACGGCCAGGTTGTGCGAGATGAACAGGTAGGTCAGGTTGCGCACCTGCCCCAGGTCCAGCAGCAGATTGAGCACCTGCGCCTGCACCGACACATCCAGCGCCGACACCGGCTCGTCGCAGATCAGCAGATCCGGACCGAGCGCCAACGCACGCGCAATGCCGATGCGCTGGCGTTGACCACCCGAAAAGCTGTGCGGATACCGACGCAGATGGCGTACATCCAGCCCCACCAGGCCGATCAGCTCCTTGACCCGCTCGAAGCGCTCATCCGCATCGCCGATGCCGTGAATCACCAGCGGCTCACTGACGATGTCGTAGACCGTCATGCGCGGGTTCAGCGACCCGAACGGATCCTGGAACACGAATTGCACCCGGCGTCGGTACTCGAACAGCTCGGCGCCCTCGAGCGTGAGCACGTCGCGCGAAACGCCTCGGTCATTGAAGATGATCTCGCCACTGTCGGGCTTGCCTGCGCGCAGGATCATCCTGGCCGTCGTGGTCTTGCCGCAGCCCGATTCGCCGACCAGACCCAGACATTCGCCCGGCGCCACGTCGAAACTCACATCGTCGACCGCAATCGTCCCGCCGCCCGGCTTGCCACCGAACAACGACGTCTTGCGCGTCGTGAAACGTTTGCTCAGGTGGCGCACGGACAACATCGGCTGCAATGCATCACCCGGAACAGCCAGATGCGTATGCGGGCGAATCAGGTGGTCGGTCGCGACGTGGATTTCCCGAATCGGCGTGAGCCGCTCGCCAGGCGCCATGTTGAACCGCGGTACCGCGCGTAACAAGGCCTTGAGGTACGGGTGGCGCGGATCTTCGAATACATCCTGCAGCGTGCCAGCCTCCATCACCTTGCCTTGGTAGAGCACCACCACTTCGTCGGCCATGTTGGCCACGATGCCCAAGTCATGGGTGATCATCATCACGGCCATTTGCAGGTCGCGCTGCAATTGCTTGATCAACTTCAGGATCTGCGCCTGGATCGTGACATCGAGCGCCGTCGTGGGTTCGTCGGCAATCAGCAAGGCCGGCCGGCACACCAGGGCCATTGCGATCATGGCGCGCTGGCGCAATCCGCCCGACAGCTCGAAGGAATAGGTATGTTCGGCCCCGGCCGGATCCGGGAAACCCACCAGGCTCAACATCTCGATCACCGCCGCACTGCGCTCGGCCTTGCCGATGCCGCGCTGGTGCAGCGCCAAGGCCTCACCGATCTGGTTGCCGATGGTATGCAACGGCGACAACGCGGTCATCGGTTCCTGGAAGATGATGGAGATGGCGCGGCCCCGGATGGCTCGCATCTGCTGACTGGCCATGTCAAGACGGGCGATGTCGACCATGGTATCGGGCGTGCGCGGGTCACGCAATTCGATCGATCCCTGTTCGATACGCGCCACCTTCGGCAGGATGCCCATGATGGACTGCGCAACGATCGATTTGCCCGATCCCGATTCGCCGACCAGGGCCATCGTGCGCCCCGCCGGAATCCGGAACGATACACCGTCGACAGCCTTGACCAGGCCCGCGTCGACATCCAGATACACCTTCAAGTCCTTGACCGTTAATACGTTAGACATGTCCCGTTGTATGTGACACCCATTGCTCGTGATGCAGCGGGCGCTTGCGAAAACCAGTCATCGACTCCGAATGCGGTCTCGTCAAGCCCCGGGGGCGCCCGCACCTGCGACAGTCCGCCGGCAGTATAGAAGAAGGTGCCTGTTCACTGACCCGGTATAAACACCCGGTACACGGCGAAAACAACAGTCATACCACGGTGCATGATTGCCCCGGCGCGAACAGCCGATCTGCATCCTGCCATACGACAGCACCGTCCTCGCGGCAGAAGGTGAACAGACGCGCCAGGAAATCCCAGCAGGCCGCATCGTGCACCAGATGGTGCGTCAGCCAGCCGGTCGCCTCGTGCGGATCCGCACGGCCTACGCGCCGCGCAACGCCGCATGCAAGGCCTGATCCTCGCCGACGAAGCCACGCGTGCCATGCCAGTCGATGATGTCAACATGGGTGTTGACCTGGACCAGGCCCGGTAATGCCCCGTGGAGCGCACGCGCGCCAAACCGACTCAGGCCTCGGTAACCGGCCTGTGCCAACTGGCCAGGCAAACTGCCGGAGCCAATCCGGTTCCATGGTGGGACCAGCACCCGGATAGCGGCAGGCCCTTGCATTTGCAACCAACCGGCATGCAGACGCGCCAGGAAATCCCAGCAGGCCGCATCGTGCACCAGATGGTGCGTCAGCCAGCCGGTCGCCTCGTGCGGATCCGCACGGCCTACGCGCCGCGCTCACGGCCAGGGCGAGCGGCACCTGTGCCTGGGAAGCCAGTGTCACCAGCCGTGTCAGGGCCGGGTCTACACGGCACGCGTCATCGTCGCGCCACCAGAAGTCGACCACACGGCCTGCGTCTTGCCAGCGCGCGATTTCATCGCGCAAAGCCATCCATGCCAATGTCATCCAAGCGCCCTCACGACCATGTCTGCGACAACCGTTGCGAAACCCAGTGGGCACTGGTATTGACGCCGTCGAAACGAATAGCTGCCGTGCCCGGCGCCGCTTGCGCGCAAAC
>CAJDWR010000090.1_pt1 | contig 10755 bp, 9 predicted proteins | sample 7391651 | NCBI WGS metagenome assembly CAJDWR01 (sample SAMEA7055720, study PRJEB34461) | soil metagenome | biome: terrestrial ecosystem; feature: Peninsula; material: soil | place: Antarctica | collected 2016
GCAAATGCTGCGCCTGCCGCGGCCAACAGAGCTGCGGCCGCGAGCCAGCGCACTGCATGCATCGTCAGGCCTTGCGCGGTTCCACCAGCATGCGGCCTTTCATCTCCATGTGCAACGCATGGCAGAACCACTGGCAGTAGTACCAGTACACGCCGGCCCTGTCCGCCTTGAAGGTGACAGATGCCGTCGCCTGTGGCCCCACCTCCATCGCGATGCCGTAGTTGACGATCGTAAAACCGTGCGTCAGGTCTTCAACCTGGTCCCGATTCGTGACGTAAACCGTCACCTCGTCACCCTGCTTCACCGTGAAGTCGGTCAGGCTGAATGCCGGTGCGACCGAGAACATGTAGACACGCACCTTGTTGCCATCACGGATCACATTGGCGCCGGCTTCGAGGTCGACGCCATCAGCCTTGGCCTGGCGGACTGCGTCTTCAAACATCGGGTCGTCGCGTTTCCAGATGTTGATCGGGTTGACCTTGGAGCGGTGGACGATCGTCGCGTCGTGTGGCTCAGCAAACGACGGGCCATCGTGCACCAGCAACATCTGGTCACCGGAAATATCGATCAGTTGGTCACACTCGGGCTTCAGTGGACCGACATTGAGGAAGCGATCCTTGGAGAACTTGTTGAGCGAAATCAGCCACTTGCCGTCGGCCTCCTTGGTCTGCCCCATCGACGTGTGATTGTGTCCGGGTTGATAGTGCACATCGAGCTTCTGCACGATCGGGTCAACATCCTTGCCGCTGTATTTCTCGACTGCCTTGGCGATCGACCACTTGCAGATCTGGCTGTCGATGAAGAGCGTCGTGTAGGCGTTGCCGCGCCCGTCAAACGCGGTATGCAGCGGACCGAGGCCCAACTCGGGCTCGGCAACGACCGTGTCGCGCGGCTTGATCTTGTCGTCAAACAAGTCGTCAAACTTGCGCACGTCGAACACGGTCACGGTCGGCGACAGCTTGCCGTTGGCGACGGCGTGGATCCCGTCGGGCGCCATGTTCATGCCGTGCGGACTGTTGGCCACCGGGATATAGCGCGTGTAGGGCGAGCCATGGCGGCCATCCAGCACCGGCACGCCGCCAATCGTCTTGAAGTCACCCTTCGCAACGCCTTCCTCGATGCGCTTCAGATTGAACACCGTCACCCAGTCCTGCTCGGCCGCCGTGCTCTCGGCGAGCGTTACGCCCTCCTCCGAGTTGTAGCAGGTGGAGAAGCAGTATTTGCCCTCGTAGTCGGCGTCGACGTTGTCCAGGTTGCCGTCTACCAGCACCTGCCAGGCAACCTTCATCGTCTCGCCGTCAAGCGCGGTGAACACGCACTGGTACTTCTTGTGGTCCGCGACGTCACTGCCGTCGTTGGGAATCGGCACCCGGTCCTCGCCGTTGCAAAACACATAGCCGGTCTTAGGAAACCTCTGCACCCGCAGCCCGTGCACCGTGTGCTGGTTCGGCAGCTCGATGATCTTGTCGACCTTCATGACATCACAGCGCACCCGCGCGACCCGGGTATTTGCCTTGTCATTCATGTACAGATAGCGCCCGTCGTAGGTGCCGTCGGTCATCGACATGTGCGGGTGGTGCAGGTCGCCGTTGACGTAGGTGCCGCCGCGCGTTGCCAGGTATTTCTTGGTCTCTGGCGTCAACCCTTCGGTCAGGATCTTCAGGCTCTCGTTGGTCTGGCCCCAGCCAGTCGCGCTGCAGCGGTTGAAGACCGGCACGCGCATCAGTTCGCGCATCGAGGGCAGCCCCATGATGCGCAACTCGCCACTCTGACCGCCGGAGAAGAAGACGTAGTACTCGTCGAGTTCACCTGGGCCCACGTGCGTTTTCGCGATGGCTGCGGAGACGGCTGAGCTCGACGCCGCAGGCGCCGACGATGCCGCGGCCGAAGCCCCCGGCGCCGCGGCTGCCACCTGCTCCGGCGGCTTCGGGCCGCAACCGGCGAGCAGGCCCCCACCAGCCGCTATCGCGACGGCTTTCGCACTGTTGCCGAGCATCGTGCGGCGGGCCGGATCCTCCGGTTGGATTCGATCGGTCTTGTCACTCATGTCAATACTCCTTGCTGACGAGGTTCGTAAATTCGCGGCATTCGTCACGCCGGTCCGGCCGGAATGATTGGAATCACTGTTTGCTGCATCGCTGTGCGCTTCTCGCGCTTGAGCCTGCGCTGAACGCGCACCGGGCACTTGTGATCGTGGTTGTAGAGAACCTGGCAATGCAGGCACGAGATGCACTCGTTTGGGTTGATTGGCCCTTCCGGGTAGATCGCATCGACAGGACACTCCCTGGCGCAGCGCTGGCACGGGTTGCCGCATTCGCGGTAACGCTTGAGCCAGTCGAACATGCGCATCCGTCCGGGGATTGCGAGACCCGCGCCAAGTGGACACAGATAGCGACAGAAGAAACGTTCAATGAAAAGTCCCGCAAAGAGCAACGCGAGCGCGAACGCGACGAACCACCATTCGCGCATGAAGTGCAACACGATCGCGGTCTTGAACGGTTCGATCTCGGACAGCATCTCTGCGAATGCCAGCGAGCCGAGCGAGACGCCGAACAGACCAAGGAAGATGATGTACTTGATCGACACGAGCCGCTCATGGACGCGGAACGGAACTTTGATCTGCGGTACTTTCAGCGCCTTCGCGAGATTGTTGGTCAACTCCTGCAGCGCACCAAACGGACACAGCCACCCGCAAAACGGCCCACGGCCCCAGAACAACAGCGCCGCGGCCACCGAACACCAGAGAATGAAGACGAGCGGGTCGACGAGGAATTGCGACCAGCTGAATCCGGTGCGCAGCGAATTCGCGAAGGTCAACACGTTGACAACCGAGAGTTGCGCGTGCGCAAACCAGCCCAGCCAGAACAGCGTGACGATGAGGTAGGTGAGACGGATGCGGTTGAAGAGCTTCTCATGCGGGACGATCAGGTCCTGGAAGAAGAAGATCAGCGTCAGCGCAGCGAGCATCACACCGAGCACGCCAATCGATACCGCCTTGCTGCGCCACATACGCAGCCACAGCGCAGGCCCGGCGTCGTCCAGCGCGTCGTCGACCGTGACTGCACCGGGAATGGCTGCACCGACCGCAGGGGCCGTCGAGGCGCCCGGGGCGGCCGCCGGCGTCGAGGCACCAGGCGCTGCCTTGGTATAAAGGTCGGGGATCTTATAAGGCAATTCAAACGTCACGAAGGCTTTTTCGAGTGCGCCAGTCGCGCGTAGCACCAGAAGTTGAAGCCGCCACGGCGCGGCCGGATCGAACTCCGACCCGGGCGGGATCACGAAGACGTCGACCTCCTTGAGCTTCGGTGCGCCAGCGGCGTTCAGCGCGCCGACGCGCCGATGTTCATGGTCACGAAAACGGATCGTCTCGGTCCCCTGGATCAGTTCGATGCGGTCGAAGATGCCGCCGCGAACGTAGCCCGACCCTTTGAACGAATACAGACCGTCACCGGCGACGAGTACGGCTTTCTGACCCGGGGCGAGCATCTGCGAGACGCTCGCGAATTCAGCGTCGCCGAGCAGGCTGCGGCCGATCGCCGGCTGCGAGACGAGCGCCGCATAGAGATCAATGAACGTGGCATCTTCAGGCCCCGGCTCGGGCCGCTTCGCAGCCACCGGGTTGCCGGCGTCGACGAAGGCCTTGTTGATCTGGCCGACGGTCAGGTGCAGGTGGCTCACCGCATTGGAGTCGAGCAGCGCAGCCCAGTCGACGATAGCGCCGGCCTCGTCGTCGACGACGCGCGCGGGTGCGGCCACGGCCGCCGGTCCCGCGACGCCTGAGGCCAGCGCGCGACTCACGCGCACTGCAGAGCGCACGACACTGTCACCCATCACGAGCACGGTGACAGTCGCGCCGCTCACGATATCGGGATGTGGAGGCTTCTCCTTCGCGGCACTGGCGCGCAGTGGGTTGTAGCCAATGAATGACTTCAAGTATGTGGTGACCTTGTGCTCGGGAATGCCGATCAGGACGATCGGCTCGCTATGGGCGACCAGCTTTGCGCCAACGATCGTGCCTTGCGGATCGAGGCCGACCAGAATGTGAATCGGCTTGCCCGAATATCCAGTGGCATCCACATACTGCGAGTTCAGGTAGGCGTAGCCGAGCAACTCGTCTCCGCGATACGCGGGCGCAACGACCGGTGATTCCCTGATCGGGCCGAAGCGATCGGCGCCGGGAACGATATCGGTGGGGGAGACCTTCGTGAGGAACTGCCCCAGTTCGGCCGCGCCGCCTTGCGCCGCCGCCGGCCCGACGCCTCCAATCAGCAAGGCGGCCAACAGCCAAAGTGCCGCCAGGCGGATACGAATAAGAGTCGACATCACAGACAATGGTATGTAAAAATGAAAGTGCATCACAGCATTACGCTGTAGTCTATGTACTTTCAAGCCGAGGGAGATGATGCGGGAACCGCCATTTGAGCGTGCCATTGATAATCATCAAGTCACGCTCGCAAACCTGGTCGAGATCGCCTACGCGATCGAGCACGAGTCCGTGCGTCGCTACGCTGGGCTGGTTGAGACCATGGAGTTGCGCGGAGAGGTCGCCACCGCAGCGGCATTGCGCGTGATGCTCGACGAGGCGCGCGCGCGCATTGATCGCGTCGCCCGCTGGGCTTCCTCTTTGGGCCAGCCGTTGCCGAACGGCGAGACTCACGAACACAGTGTGCCGGTTGATCTGTGGAAAGCTTGGGATGAAGTCGCCGGCAGCGCGCTGTTGACGCCATACCGGGCCTTCGCGATCGCGGCCGACAGCAAGCAAAAGGCCTTCTCGCTGTACAGTTACCTCGCCGCCTACGCCACCGATCCGAAGGTCCGCAAGCAAGCCGAAAAAATGGCGCTGGAGGAACTCGGCCACGCCTCGCTGATGCGTCGCTGGCGCCGCCAGGCGTGGCATCGTGAGCGCCGAGCCATTCGCGAAAGACCGTCGACCGTCGCATCGGGCGAGATGCTGCACACCTTGCTGGCGCGGGGGGAAGCTGAGATCCGTGAGCGCCACCGCGCGATCGCCGCTCGATTGCGAACACTCGGCGATGAAGAAAGCGCACGACTGCTGGAGCATCTCACCGAAACGCCACTGTGGCCAGCAGCCACGCAGAGGGCAGCCGAGGTACAGCCCGTGCCCGGCGGCGACATCCTGCAGCTGCTCATCAGCGCGCAGGAACCCCTGGAAGCGTTCAGTGAAACGTTGGAGGAAGCGCTGCGTACGATCGAAGGCGAAATGTTCGCCAAGGTGGAAGACGCCCTTTCGAACGTCGTCGCCAGAATGTCGCAGCTTTCGCTGCATACCGCGCGCCGGCTTCAGGCGGCACAAGCGCGGAGTGGGCCAAAAACACCCCCCACGGCCGTGCGGCCCGACCCCCACGCAGGCACGGCAGACATCATTGCTTGACAAGCATCGTCAACGCGCAATAGCCGTCAGGCGTTGGGCGGCTCCATGCCGGAGGCCAGCCGCGGCGGCCGATCGAAGTACCACAAAGCCACCACCAATGCCACGGTCATGAACGGCATGCCCAGCGGACGCACCATGCCTACCACCAGCGGCGAGATGATCAGGAAAAACCGCAGCGCCCAGCTGTACAACAGGCCGGCCCGTCTGACGTAGTCCTTGGCCATCGCGTTCAGCGGCGCCCGTTCCTTCGACGCCACCGGCATCGACATCACAAAACCGGCATGACTGAAAAAACGCATGGCCATGGCCGAACAGACGTAAGACGCGAACAGCGTGGCCATGAGCAGGACTTCCAACACGATGCGCAGAGGCGGCGTAACGTCAAAAGTTGATGCATCGATGTTGCTGCTCGCCAGGCTGATGGTGCCCATCAGTGCCAATGCCGCTGTGGAAGCGGCAATCGTCGCCGACATCAGCGAATTGCGCAGCGCCTGAACCGCAACGATCTCGAAGCCCGGTTGGCGACTCAGTGCATCCACCCAGTGCACACGCAGGGTGGCATGGGCCGAACGCGCGATACGGTCGGGACGTCGCAGGCCGACCCACAAAACCGACATTTCGTAGACGGCAAAAATCAGGGTGCTGACACCAAAGGCATACCAGTTCTGGACGGCGTTCATGGCACCAGGCTCCTTTGAATGTCGGCGTTTGAAGGAGACCGTCGCATGAGTGATCAATGCACGGTACACACCCGTGATGGTAACGGCGCCAAGCATTCCGTTGGCAACATCGCGCCTGCGATGCCACAATCGGACAGCAGTACCCCAGGAGACCAAACATGAGCGCTATCGACCACTTGGTAGAACAACGCATACTCGAATCCGAATCGCACCTGCGCCACATCGACGAATTGCTTGCCAAGGCGCGTGGCAACGCAGCCCTTGCGCCACAAACCGCCACGCAGCTGAGCCGGTTCGAGCAGGACCACGAACGCCTGACCCGCGAAGTGGACGCCTTGCGCAAATCGCCTGCGCCAGATGCGGACGAACGCAGCAAAGGGCTCAAGGCCGTTTTGCAGACCCTCGGGCTGGAACTGGAAAAGACACTGACGGCGATTGGCGACAAACCCGACCACTGACGATCAGACAGGCTTGCCGTGACCGGCTCGGCCGTGTCGGCCCTGGGTCAGAGTCAGCCCGATTGCGCGCCGAATTCATCCCAGCGCGCGAGCTTGCCTTTTTCCGGCTTTCCGGTGGGAGTTCGCGGCATCGCAACGATGAACGCCACGTGGCGCGGCACCATGAACTTGGCCATGCGCGAGGCGCAGTAGTCCCGCAGCGTCTGCTCGGACAGGCTGCTCCCCGCCTTGAGCACGACGAAGAGTTTCACGTCCTCCTCGGCGAATTCGCCCGGTATGCCGATGGCCGCGCAATCTTCGATGTCCGGATGCGTCAGCGCCGCTTCCTCGATCTCATAGCCGGAAACCATCTCGCCCTTGACCCGGATCCGCTCGCTCATGCGGTACATGAAATAGAGGCGACCTTCGTCGTCGAGTCGGGCCACATCGCCCGTGTGGAACCACAGATTGCGCCGGCTCTCCAGGGTTTTCTCCGGCATGCCGAAATACCCATCTGCCAATACGCCCGGCTCTCGTCCGCGCACGACCAGCTCACCTGGCACGCCACACGGCAGCAATTCGTCGTTTGCGTCAACGATGCCGACCTCAAAGTGGTCAAGGACAATGCCGCCCTCGTGTTCCCATTGCGGCACTGCGACCCAACCCGCGTCGGTCGACCCATAACCACCACCAGGAACCAGGCGCAGTTGGAAGCGCTCTTCGAATGCTTTGCGCGGCACCGGCAGCGGCGTGCCCCAGGCGATGCGCACCGCATGGCTGGTCTCCAGCGGGCTCGGTGAGGCAGCCCACAACAGTTGCTGCACCGATCCGAGCATCATGAACCAGGTCACACCGTGGCGGTTGATGTCAATCCAGAATGCGCTGACGCTGAATCCGGCGCGCAGAACGACACGTCCCCCGACCATCATCGACGGCAACACGTCGTAGTAGGCCGGGCCGATATGCGACAACGGGTACGGTGAATAAACCACGTCGTTACCGGTCAGCGCGAAAGGCCAAACCATGTTCTCGGCTGTGCGCACTGCATAACGGTGCGACAGCAGGCAACCCTTGGACACCCCAGTCGTTCCGGATGTGAACAGAATTGCAGCCGTGTCGGTGTCGCGGCTGCTGGAGCGGATATGGTCGCAGCGTTGCGACAGGATGGCATCGAATGCTAGAACGTCGAGCGCGGGAAACAGCGTGCGGGCGCGCTCCAGTCCGTCGACCATGACGAGCGTACGAAGGTGCGGCAACTGCTCGCGAACCTGGTCCAGTGCGTCCAGATGGGCGTTCGAACTCAGCAAGATCGACGCCTGGGTCAAGTCGATCATGCGCGCCAGCGCGGCACCACGAAACGCCCGGTTGATCGACACCTCGACCGAACCCGTCTTCTTCAGCGCATAAGAAGTCGCCAGGTATTCGATGTTGTTCTCCAGCATGATCGCCACATGCGACAGAGACTGCGCGAAGCGCTCGATCAAGCCGTGCGCAACCCGGTTCACGAGTGTCTCGAAGGCTGTGTAACTCCAGGTCTGGTTGGACTCGACAAATGTGACGAAGGGTCGTTCCTGGTATTTATCCGCGCACTGGTGCAGCAGTTCGCCGAGCGTGATGCGCAGCCCGGGCGCACCAGGCGCTGGCGGGGTCGGCTGCACATCGGTCAACAGCTGGTGAGCAGGCAGGTTGGCGGCGGCATGATTGGCCGCCTGGCTCGAGCTTGCGCGGCCAAGTATTGGCATGCGATGTTCACCGGTTACTTCGTTCGTCCGCAGGACAAGGTCATCACCCATCCCGTGGACAGCCACTTGCTGGAGATCGCCTGGCACCAGGGGATCAGCGCCGTCAAGCGCGCCTCACCTTGAAACAGACTCTTGCCAAGGTCGGCAAGCCGCTGCACGGCAACGCCGGCAATTGCGCCAACGCCAAGCATTTTTCTTCGCCTCAAGCAAACCGTCAAGCACCTCGTGCAATCGCGTAAAATCGCGCCGATCGCGGGTGTGGTTCAATGGTAGAACGGCAGCTTCCCAAGCTTTAGACGAGGGTTCGATTCCCTTCACCCGCTCCATCAAGCCGTTTCACGCCATCCAACCAAGTCCCGAGAGTTCGTTCCGCGCCGGCTACCATGTCCGGTTCTGAACCAGTAGTTGGGAAAGGAGCGCCCAGCTGATGCCTTCCATCTCCGACACACAAACCCGCCATGACCAGCACGGTCATTACCCCCAGGCCGTCACGGTGGAGGATTTCCGACACAACCTGGCTGCCGTTCGGGCACGCATTGACGCTGCCTGTCAGCGCGTTGGGCGTGACCCCGCACAAGTGCGCCTGCTGCCGGTCAGCAAAACCAAACCCGAAGCGACTCTTCGCCTGGCCTACGCGGCCGGATGTCGCCTGCTCGGCGAAAACAAGGTACAGGAGGCGCACCAGAAATGGGAGGCGATGCAAGACCTGTCCGATCTTCGCTGGTCGGTCATTGGCCACCTGCAGACCAACAAGGCCAAACTGGTGGCGCACTTCGCCACCGAGTTCCAAGCGCTGGACAGCCTGCGCGTAGCCCAGGCGCTGGATCGTCATTTGCAGACCGAGGGGCGTTCGCTGGACGTATTCGTACAGGTCAACACGTCCGGCGAGGCCAGCAAATATGGTCTGACGCCAGAGGATGTGCCCGGATTCATCAAAGAACTGCCGGCGCTTTCCGCGCTTCGCGTTCGCGGACTGATGACGCTCGCGCTGTTCTCCGGTGAGGCCGAACGGGTGCGCCAGTGCTTCATTGTGCTTCGCACCCTGCGCGACCAACTGCGTCAGAGCGCCCCCGCAGGAGTCAGCCTGGATGAACTGTCCATGGGCATGTCCGGCGACTTCGAGATCGCCATCGAGGAAGGCGCGACCGTGGTGCGTGTCGGGCAGGCCATTTTCGGCGCACGCGCCTTGCCGGACAGCCATTATTGGCCGACACCTGCCGATTCCGAAGAATCACCATCATGACGACTCACCTGCCACAGGGAACGTCATGATCGAAGCCACCCCAATCACGGCGCTGCATCCGCTGATGCACGATGTCGTCTCGGTGCAATCGCAAGTGGTCTATGGCCGGGTCGGCAACAACGTCGCGCGCCCAACCCTGGAAGCGCTGGGTCTGACGGTCGCCGCCGTGCCAACCGTCGTGTACAGCAATACCCCGCATTACCCGACGATCCATGGAGGCGCGTTGCCGGTCAAATGGTTCCGCGGCTATCTGGAAGACTTGTCTGCGCGTGGAGCCCTGCAAAACCTGAAGGCCATTTTGGTCGGCTACCTGGGCAGTCCGGCGCAGGCAGCGGTGCTGGCCCGCTGGGTCAAGCGGCAGTTGGCCCAACACCCAGACCTGCGGGTTGTCATCGATCCCGTGATGGGAGACCACGACCACGGTATCTACGTCCATCCCAAACTGGCAGAGGCCTACCGTCAGTACCTGATGCCGTTGGCCCATGGATTGGCGCCAAACGGTTTTGAACTCGCGCACCTGACCGGACAGCCGGTACATGATGTCGAAAGCGTCGTTACCGCCGCCCGCCGCCTGCTGACCGGCAACACCGAATGGGTTGCCGTGACCAGCGCAGCACCCGACACCTGGGCCACTGGCGAGATGAAGGTCGTTCTCGTCACCCGCACGCGGGCCAAGGTCATAACCCATGCGCGCGTGGATGCCTCGCCCAAGGGAACCGGCGACCTGTTCTGCTCCGCCATGACCGGGCATTGGCTGCGCGGCGTGTCTTTGCCGCAGGCGGCAACGAAAGCATGTGCGCAAGTGGTGCAGGCGCTTCGACGAACCAAACAGGCGCAGTGCGTTGAACTGCTGCTGCCCACGGCTACAACCCGTCAAGACATCAACACGGTGCCCATGCGTGCACAGAGGCGGCGACAGGCTGCACGGGACCTGGCGTCGGCCGGCAAGCGCTGACGCCGTTTCTAGATAGGTCCCCACGTTTTAGCTCAGTGGCAGCACGCAGACCAGCAGGCATTCGGCGATTCGGCGATTCGGCGATTCGGCGATTCGGCGATTCGGCGATTCGGCGATTCGGCGATTTGGCGATTCGCCCATCGCACTTCGCTGCTACGCGGACATGACCCGAGTCAAGACGATGTGCCGCGCGTGGTTCAATACTCCCTCCACCTGCACTTATGCAAAGAGTCCCCGACATGCCCCCCGTCCTGCCTCACACGTTCTCGCGCCCAACGACACAAGAGCGCCCGCTGGCGGTCACGC
>CAJDWR010000117.1_pt1 | contig 10589 bp, 8 predicted proteins | sample 7391651 | NCBI WGS metagenome assembly CAJDWR01 (sample SAMEA7055720, study PRJEB34461) | soil metagenome | biome: terrestrial ecosystem; feature: Peninsula; material: soil | place: Antarctica | collected 2016
GCTGACCACATCGCCCGAAAAATAGTTTCGACTGATGCCGTTGAGCAGCCCGACATCATCCAGCGGCAACACATTGGGCCGCATCAGGTGAAAGATCAGGAACATCTCGGCGGTCCAGCGTCCGATGCCGCGGATGCCGACAAGCTCGGTGATGATGGGCTCATCGTCCATCGCGTGCCACGCATCGACATCGATGGCGCCGCTGTCGAAATGCAATGCAAGGTCGACCAGGTACTCGATCTTGCGCGCCGACAGACCGGCCGAGCGCATGTCATCGACCTTGAGCTTGAGCACGTTGGCGGCCGTCATCTTGCGCGGCAGCTTGACGAAACGGTCCCAGACGCTTTGCGCAGCCTTGACCGATATCTGCTGGCCGACGATGCTGCGCGCCAGCGTGACGAACGCATCACCGCGGGTTTGCAGGCAAGCCCCATCAGATTGCGCGATCAGGCGCTTCATCACCCTGTCCTTGCGCGAGAGATGCTTGCAGGCGTCTTCCCAATAACCCGGTTGGGCCAGGGTCGCGATGACGTTATCCACACCGCCCATGTCAGTCGCGCCTCCCTGCAGTGGGACGTTCCGTGGTGCGTGCGTTCATCGTGCCCGCTCCCACTGGGTTCCGGTCGGACCGTCCTTGAGCACGACGCCGGTGTCGGAGAGTTGCTGACGGATCTGGTCTGCCAGCGCAAAGTTGCGCTCCTGCTTGGCTTGTGCACGTTGCGCTATCAACAGGTCGATCTGCGCATTGTCCCGATCCGGGTTGGCAGAACCGGTGGCACGCTTGAGGTAATCCTCGGGATCGCGTTGCAGCAAGCCCAGGCATCCGCCCAGCGCCTTGAGCAGACCCGACAAGGCAGCAGAACGGCTGCGGTTGATTTCGCTGGCCAGGTCGAACAACACGGCCATCGCTTCCGGTGTGCCGAAGTCCTCGTCCATTGCGGCCTTGAAGCGCGCCGCAAACGGCTGGCTCCAGTCCACCTCGGGCACTGATGGCGCTGGCACCGCCTGAAGCGTGGTGTACAGCCGCTTGAGCGCGATAGCAGCATCATCGAGATGCTGGTCGCTGTAGTTCAATGCGCTGCGATAGTGTGTGCGTACCAGGAAGAACCGCACCGTCTCCGCGTCGTAACGCGCAAGCACATCTCGGATGGTGAAGAAATTGCCAAGGCTCTTGGACATCTTCTCGTTGTCGACCCGCACAAACCCGTTGTGAACCCAGAACCGCGCCAACGGTTTGCCGTTGGCACCTTCACTTTGTGCGATCTCGTTTTCATGGTGCGGGAACTGCAGGTCGGCGCCGCCACCGTGGATGTCGATGGTCTCGCCGAGCGTCGCCTCGCACATGGCCGAACATTCGATGTGCCAACCCGGCCGACCTGAACATTCGATGTGCCAACCCGGCCGACCTTTGCCGTACGCACTGGCCCATTGCGCATCGTCGGGTTCGGAGGGCTTGGCCGCCTTCCACAACACGAAGTCCAGCGGGTCCTGCTTGCCTTCGAGCACGGCCACCCGTTCGCCGGCGCGCAATTCGTCAAGCGACTTGCCTGACAACTTGCCGTAACCGGGAAACTTGCGCACCGAGAAATTGACGTCGCCACCATCGGCCTGATAGGCCAGGTCCTTGTCCTGCAGACGACCGATCAGGCGCAGCATCTGCGGCACGTATTCGGTCGCACGCGGTTCGATGGTCGGCGCCTCGATGCCCAGCGCACCGGTGTCGCGATGCATCGCGACAATCATCTCGTCGGTCAATGCCCGGATGCTGATGCCGCGCTCGAGCGCACGCCGGATGATCTTGTCGTCGATGTCAGTGATGTTGCGCACATAGGTGACGCGCAAGCCACTGGCCTTGAGCCAGCGCTGCACCACGTCGAACGCCATCATCATGCGCGCATGGCCGATATGGCACAAATCATAGATGGTCATGCCGCAGACGTACATGCGGACGTGACCCGGCTCGATCGGAGAAAAAGGTTCAACGGCACGCGCTAGCGTGTTGTAGATGCGAAGGCTCATATTTCCGGGTGGGTTCCCCGTGCGGGGGACTGGCACCAGCGACGGTGCGCGCAAAGAAAAATGGAGTTTCGTAGCCCAGCACTGACCTTGTCAAGGCCGGAACATCCCGACCCCTGGGCTACAATCGAAACCAGTATAAGGCCCCCAAAATATGTGGATCGTCTTGTGCCCGCTACAGGAGTCTTCATGATGCATCCCGGCAGCGGCTTCGGTCAGTGCCTACGCTTGTTCTGCCTGGTCGCCCTACTTGCCTTTTCCGTTGGGCCAGTCCGCGCTGACGCATACACGCCGGTGAACCAGCTGCTGCGTGATGGCCAGTTGTCACAAGCCATGGACAAGGCCGATGAATATCTGGTCAACAATCCACGCGATCCGCAAATGCGGTTTCTCAAGGGCCTTATCCAGCAGGATGGCGGCCAACGCGATGCTGCAATCGTCACCTACGAAACGCTGATCCAGGAGTACCCGGAATTGCCTGAACCGTACAACAACGTCGCTGTGCTCTACGCAAGCCAGGGCAAGTTCGAGAAGGCGCGCGAATCGCTGGAAATGGCCATTCACAACAGCGGCAGTTACGCGATCGCTTACGAGAATCTGGGCGATATTTATGCCCGGTTGGCCAGCGAATCCTATCGCCAGGCGCAACAGAACGATGCGGGCAACACGACGGTGGCGCCCAAACTCGCATTGATCCGCCAAATCATCAACAACCCTGCGGCGCGATCAAGCACGCCGACAGCGTCGCCGGCCAAGCGCTGAGCCAACGGGCGTCGTCGTTGCCGGCAACACATCATCCAAAGAGAACATCAACGTGCATCTGTCAGGAATCAGCTTCATGCGCCGCGCCATGCTCGCGGCCGTTGTCACCACCGTTTGTTTCGCTGCTTCCGCGCAGGCGCAAGACACGCCGCAGGTGCGCTTCAAGACCAGCATGGGCGAGTTCGTCGTCGAGCTCTATCCGGACAAGGCGCCCAAGACGGTTGAAAATTTCCTGCAGTACGTGCGCGACAAGCACTACGACGGCACGATCTTCCACCGCGTGATCGACGGTTTCATGGTTCAGGGCGGCGGCTTTGATGCCAACTATGTGGAAAAAAAGACCCGTCCACCCGTCATGCATGAAGGCCGTGAGGCTTTGGCCAAGGGCGGCATGCGCAACGTGGTCGGCACGCTGGCGATGGCGCGCACGAATGACCCGCAGTCGGCAAGCGCGCAATTTTTCATCAACGTCAAGGACAATGCGTTCCTGGACCCGATACTGATCCCGCCCGGCGACCCGGTGCCGAAGTTCGAATACCAGGGGCGAGTCTATGAAAACACGCCCCGGGCAAACCTGGTCAATGCCCCGCAGTTGTTTGGCTACACGGTCTTCGGCAAAGTCGTCAGCGGCATGGACGTTGTCATGAAAATGAAGAGCACTCCCACTGGACGAGGTGGGCCATTCCCGTCGGACGTCCCCAAGACCCCGATCATCATCCAATCCGCAACCCTGGTGAAATAAAAATGAGCAATCCTCAAGTCGAACTCCACATCAAACAATTGGGCGTCATCACGCTCGAACTCGACATGGAAAAGGCGCCCAAGTCGGCCGCCAACTTCCTCGAATACGTCAAGAAGGGCCACTACGACAACACCGTGTTCCATCGCGTCATCCCCAGTTTCATGGTGCAGGGTGGTGGTTTTGAGCCCGGCATGAAGGAAAAGAAAAGCGGCGAGCCGATCACCAACGAAGCCAACAACGGCCTGAAAAACAATATCTATACCGTGGCGATGGCGCGCACCAACGACCCGCATTCGGCAACCGCCCAGTTTTTCATCAACGTCGCCGACAACGTATTCCTGAACCACACCGCACCCTCTGCGCAGGGCTGGGGTTACGCGGTGTTCGGCAAGGTGGTCAAGGGCACCGAAGTGGTCGACCAGATCAAGGCGGTCAAGACCGGCCGCAAGGGTTTCCACGACGACGTTCCCAACGACGACGTCGTGATCGAGAAGGCTGTCGCTCTTTAATACCGATCCAGTGCGGCGCCCCGCCACCGTCGCAGCCCGCGCATCGTGGCAACAGGTCGATTTCATCTCCGACCTGCACCTGCATGCCGGCGATCCGGACACCTTTACCGTCTGGAAAAACTACCTGCGGCATACCACCGCGCAGGCCATTTTCATGCTCGGCGATCTGTTCGACGTGTGGGTTGGCGATGACATCCTTTCCCAGGCTACGGGCGCCGAAACCGACGAAGCCCGCTTCGCAGCCGCCTGCGCGTCGGAAATGCTTCAGGCGAGCCAGCGTCTGGACCTGTTCTTCATCTGTGGCAACCGCGACTTCCTGATCGGCGCGTCTTGCCTGCGCGCATGCGGTATGCAGGGTCTCGATGATCCCTGTGTACTCGACCTGGGTTCGTCGCGCTGCCTGTTGTCGCATGGTGACGCCCTGTGCCTGGACGATGTCGCCTACCAACGGTTCAGGGCGCTGGTGCGCAGTCCAGCCTGGCAGGCCGATTTCCTGAGTCAACCGTTGGCGCAGCGCCAGGCGACCGCACGCGACTTGCGCGCCCAAAGCGAACAGCACAAACGGGCACATCCGGTGCCCTCGCAAGTCGATACGCCGACTGCGTTGGCATGGTTGCGCGAGGCGCGGGCGAACGTCCTTGTGCACGGTCACACCCACCAGCCCGCGGATCACGCGCTGGCCGACGGCAAGCGTCGTATCGTGCTCAGCGACTGGGATGCGCAGGCCACGCCACCGCGCGCGCAGGTATTGCGCCTGACACGCGATGCGTCAGGTGAACCGGCTTCCTGGCTCCGGCTCTCGCCGGCCCAGGCCTGCTGACGGCGCACGGTGGCCATGCTGCGCTGGTTGCGGCAACTCGGTCGCAGGCATCGTGGGCCGCAACCGGACATTGCGGATGCAATCTGGCAACAGACCCTGGCGCAGTTTGCGTTCCTGCGCGTTTCAGACAACACCGCGCTGCGCCAGATGACACGGGCCTTTCTCGACAGCAAGGAATTTCATGGCGCCAATGGTCTGGAAATCACCGATGCAATGGCTGTCGCGATCGCAGCGCAGGCCTGTCTGCCAGTGCTGCGTGTGCAATCCCCACTGACCGGTGTCGCCTGGTATGACGATTTCGTCGGTATCGTGGTACACCCGGGCTCGGTGCTGGCGCGTCGGGAGGATATCGACGAAACCGGTGTGGTCCACCAGTACGCCGAAGTCCTCAGTGGCGAAGCGATGCAGGACGGCCCGGTCACGCTGAGCTGGCAAGACGTCGCCGCATCCGGTGACACCGCAGCCGTTGGTTACAACGTGGTGATCCACGAGTTCGTACACAAGATCGACATGCGCGATGGCATGCCCGACGGTTGCCCGCCGCTGTACGCCGGCTTCATGGGAGCCAGCAGCGCCAGGGCGGCCCGCGTTGCCTGGATGACCACGCTCGAGCAGCAGTACCTGGCATTCTGCGACCGGCTCAGTCTGGCAGAACGTTTTGGCGGCGAACCGGTCTGGCTGGACCCGTATGCCGCAACATCCAAGGACGAGTTCTTCGCGGTGGTCAGCGAGGCCTATTTCGTCAATCGCACGCGATTTGTCGCCGACTTTCCCGACCTGCTTGCGATGTTCGACGCGTTTTTCAATCCGGCAAGTTGACAGTATCGATCTGCCACGGATCGAGAAACTGCTGCGCATATTGCAGGTAGACCTTTTCGGCAACAAAGACGTCGAACAGGTCCGGGTCGATGTGGCCGTTACTCTTGAACTTGTGCATGATGCCCATGGCCTGCGACAACTTCATGCCGGGTTTGTAAGGTCGATCGCTGGCGGTCAGGGCCTCAAAAATATCCGCAATGCCCATCAACCGAGCCTGCACTGACATCTGGTCGCGCATCAGGCCGCGCGGGTAACCCTTGCCGTCCATACGCTCATGGTGGCCACCGGCGTATTCCGGCACATTGCGCAGATGCCGGGGCCAGGGCAGCTGCTCGAGCATGCGGATCGTGGCCACGATATGGTGGTTGATGGTGTTGCGCTCGGACTGCGTCAACGTGCCAGCACGAATGGTCAGGTTTTCGAGTTCGTCGGCGGTCAGGAACTCGGTCTCGACACCGTCCACATTGCGCCAGACCCGATCGGCTGCGATGCGGCGCACCCGGTCCAGGTCGGCGTCCAGGGTTTTTTCGGCACCCGCGTTCGTGGCGCGCAGGAAGGCCCGATCGCCCTCAATGGCTGCGATATCGGCCTTGCACTGGTCCCAGACCTGCGCTTCCGCTGCGGGGTCGGTCTTGCTGCGCAGCTGCAACTGACGGCGCAAGGCGTTGATCTCCGCGTCACGCTTGAGCACCTCGAAACGGGTGTCGACCAGATCGATGCGGTCGAACAAGGTCTGCAGCTTGGTGGCCTTGTCCACCACATGCACCGGCGTCGTGACCTTGCCGCAATCGTGCAGCAGGCTGGCAATCTTGAGTTCGTAGCGATCACGCTCACTCATCGTGAACGACGCCAGTGGCCCCTGCGTGGTCTGGTTCACTGCCTCAGCGAGCATCATGGTCAGCACAGGAACCCGTTGGCAATGCCCGCCGGTGTAATGCGATTTCTCGTCGATCGCCAGGTTGATCAAGTTGATGAAGGACTCGAACAAGGCCTCCAACTGGCTCATCAGCATCCGGTTGGTCAAGGCGATGGCCGCCTGTGACGCCAGCGACTCGACCAGCCTCTGGTCCGAACTCGAGAAGCTCGCCACCTCGGCGCTGCCGGGCCTTTGCGCGTTGATCAGCTGCAACACGCCGATGACCTCACCCTCGTGGTTCTTCATCGGCACGGCCAGGAAGGACTTCGAACGGTAGCCGGTGCGTTCGTCGAACTGGCGTGTGCCGGAAAAATCGAAGTTCGGCTCGGTATAGGCGTCCGCGATGTTGACCGTCTGGTGGTGGATCGCCGCATACGCCGCCACCAGCGAATCGTTGGGTTGGCCCTGTCCGTCCTTCAGTGGCAGATTCGGATAGCTGATGGCAACGCCTGAACTGCCACCCATCGCGATGCGCAGCGAGTCGGTGCGCAAAATCTCGAACCGCAACTCGGCATCGCCGTCGACCATGCGGTACAAAGTGCCGCCATCCGCATGGGTGATGGTCTTGGCCGCCAGCAGGATCTGCTCGAGCAACGGCGTGATGTCGCGCTCCTTCGAGAGCGACGCTCCGATGACGTTGAGCTGCTCCAGCCGGCGCAGCAGGTCTTCGACCGAGTCCAAGGTCCACCTCCGGTTGCGGCCTGGTACGCCCGATAGGCCCGGGCCGCGTTGAACGCAACGATTGTCGCAGGGATCAGGGTCTGAGCAGGACCTTGAGTGCCGCACGCAGGCGACGTTCGGCACCCGGCTCGAAATCGCCCTGGAGAACAGCGCCCACGTCCTGCGCCCATGTCTGCGCTGGTGGCGCTTCATGGCGCTTGGTCAGCAACTGCAACTGAAACTTGCGCCGCGCGTCCAGGTGTTCGGCGGGTGTCGGCACTTCGGCGGCCATCTCCAGCCGCAACAAGGCCGAGTCGGCCACGGCGACGGGCGCAGCGCCCACCGCGTGCTGCCAGCCCGAACGTGCGGCCGAGGCGACCCTGGGGCCGAGGTCCTGCGCCGATGGCACTTGCTCCGGATCACGCGCCTGCCAGGCGCCGAGCAGCTGCGACAAGGCCTCGCCATGCGCCTGCGACGCCAGTTTGCGCAACGCCAACTGGGCCCGCTCCAGCGCATCGCGCTGGGCACGAAAAGCGGCATCGCCAAGGCGAGGGGTTTGCGGTCGATCGTCGCGGCTACCATGATCAAATCGCCCACCGGCGTTATCGCGCGGGGCGCCGAAGTTGCGGTCGGTTCGGTCGCCGCCACGCGGCCCACCCGCGCCAGCGCCACGGCCTGGGCCCCCAGGGCCACCGGGTCCACGTCGCGCGTCTTTGCGATCACCGAACGGCCCGCCTCGCCCACCGGACGGGGCTGCCTGGCTTGGGCGCATGCCCGGACGATCATCGCCTCGCACCGCCACCACCGGCCGCGGGGCCGGTTTGGCGGGCGCAGGCGCCGCCGCCGGCGCAACGGCTTCCGGCACAGCGGCTTCCGGCACAGCGGCTTCCGGCGCCGCATCCGTTGCGGTGGATCCTTCGGCTGCTGGCGAGCCTTCGCCATCGACTGCAGGATCAGCTGATTCGACTGGCGCGTCCGTTGCTGCCGGGCTGGCTGTGGTATCGACTGTCAATGCAGCGACATCGGCTGCAGGCTTGGACGGATCGGGCGCAGCCACCGCATCACGCGCCAAGGCCTGCCCACGCAGTGCAGCTTCCAGTGCTGCAACAGCAGCCCGGATCCGCTGCGCATCGCCGGACTGGTTGGCGCCATCGAGTGCCTTGGACGCGTCGAGCACCAGCCGGTCATGCGCGCCCAAGGACTCTTCCTCCTTCTGGCGCTGGGCCGTCTTGCGCTCGAATGCATCGTCGATCGGCTTGCGGAACGCGTCCCACAGTTTCTGTTCCTGCCGGCGGTCCATCGGCACGGCCTGGGCTTCAGCCTGCCAACGCTGCTGCAAGGCCCGCACCGCATCGACACGCAACGTCGGCGCCTCGCCCAGTGCTGTCGCCTCTGCGATCATGGCCTGGCGCCGCATCACGCTGGCCTGCTGCAAGGCTTCCAGTGGCGCGGATGCCTGGGTGATCGCCGCATGCCACTGCGGTTGCAACTCGGCAAACAACTTCTCGCCAATATGGCCCGCGTCATGCCAACGATCGCGGAACTGGTGCAGGATGCGCGCAAAACCACGCCAGTCGTCGTCCAGCGCGGTGGCATTGGCAGCGGCCCAGGTGTTGACTTCCTCGATCAGTGCCAAACGCTGCGCCCGGTGGACGACGGCATCGGCCTTGGCTTTCTCGATCCAGCCTTCGACAACCTTGTGCGCCTGGTTGCACGCCTCGTCGAAGCGTTTCCACAAGCCATGATTGGGCACACCGCCTTGATCGGTCTGTTTCCATTGCTCGCGAAGCGCCCGCAGCGTTTCCTGCATCTTGCGACCACCGATGGTCTGGCCGGCCGGTCGGTTCAGCAGACCTTCAGCCTTGGCCACCAGTTCCTGGCGTAGCTGATCGGCCCGCCAACGTTGCCAGCCTTCAAGTTCGCTTGCCGCAGCCAGCGCCGCATGGACCTGGTTTTCCAGCGCATCGTCGATGAACCGGCCTTGCTCCTTGAGCGCGTTGCGCAAGGCGGCGGCGGCGCCGGCACTGGCTTTGCCGTGGCCCTGCGCCATTTCATTCTCGAGCGTCGCCAGAACCTGGGCCACCATCTCGTTGGCCTGCTTGCGTTGTTGCGGGTCGATCTGCGGTTTGGCGACCCGGGGCTGCACCGGCGCAGCCTGGCCTCTGGCGGCGCGCAATTCATCTGCCCACATCGGCACCGGTGGCAATGGCGCCCCGGTATCGCCTGCCGCAGCCACCGCCTGCGCAAGGGCACTCTGGAACGCGTCAAAGACCACCAGCAGCTGCGCGCGCGAAGCCTGCAACAAAGGCGGGAACTTCAGGTCGACACTGCCCCAATTGCCGTCGGCTTCAAGTGCCGCAGCCTGCTGCTGCCAATGCGCCACGTCTTCGCGCAGCGCCTCCCAGACGGCCTGGGCTGCACTCCAGGACTTGGTTGACAACACCTCGATACGCTGTGCCAGCAGCACGGCCGCCTCGCGTTGCACCTGCACCGTGTGCTGCAGATCCTCGATCACCCGCACCCGCTCGGCCAGTTGTGCCTTGAGCGAGGCCAGTGGCTCCTTGCTCAGCGGTGCGCCGGCCTTGGCCGCATCCCGTTGCCAGGCCAATGCGTCTGCGATATTGAGCTTGGGTAGCGTCAGCAAGGTCTCGGCCTTGCCGGTCCACTCGGCGGCCACCTGCTCCTGGCCCTTGGCGCGCCGGATCTCGTCCAGACGTTCGCGGATCGGTCGGGCTGCACCCTTGTCGCGCGCGCCCATTTCCCGGAACACCTCCTGCAGCTGCTCGGGCGCAGGATCATGGGACAACCAGGCCCGGATGCGGGTGGCCCGTTCACCCGCAGTCGCGGCGCTGAATGCGCCATCGGTGAGTACGTCGAGTTTCTGGATATCGAGGCTCTTGGGACTTGAGGTCATCGTGACAGTGGATTCCAAACAGGTGGACGGATGCGGCAATCGCGTATTTTCGCCTTGAAACGGGGTCGATTCGTATCATGCGTGTGAAGATGCGGCGCGCAGCTGAGCCAGATCGTCAAAAGCGGCATGACCAGGTGCCCCGATGGGCCGGCGTTCAGTTCGTTCCCAGGGTCAGTTCGGCGCGGGGAGACCACTTCGCATCTGGCTCAGCGAGTTTGGTCGCACCGAGGAACAATCGCTCGGGCGGCAGGTGCTGCCCTATCAGGTAATCCTTCACCACCACGCCGCGTTGCAAGGCCAACGCACGCATCGCCTCGTCGTCGGCAGGAATGTTGGCCAGCAACAACGCCTCCATCTCGGTCGGGGTCAATTCCTTGACCTTGCCCGACAGGTCACGTGGTTTGCTGATGTCGGACCGTGCGAACACCTGC
>CAJDWR010000100.1_pt1 | contig 10574 bp, 8 predicted proteins | sample 7391651 | NCBI WGS metagenome assembly CAJDWR01 (sample SAMEA7055720, study PRJEB34461) | soil metagenome | biome: terrestrial ecosystem; feature: Peninsula; material: soil | place: Antarctica | collected 2016
CGCCAGTTGCTGGCGCAGGGCCGTACCGTGATCAGTGTGCTGCATGAAATCTCGTTTGCGCTGCGTGCCGACGACATGTTGATCGTGGCCCGTGGCCGGGTGCTTCACCAGGGGCCGTGCCGGGATCCGGCCACCCACCGCCAGCTCGAACAGGTGTTCGACCAGCGAATCAGCATTGTTCCGGTCGCAGGGCAATGGGTTGCCCTGGCAAGCGACAAATGACAGTTTCGGCAAGCTCTCGGCGCGCGCGTGCGGTCATGGTTCTGGGTACCAGCAGCGGTGCTGGCAAAAGCTGGCTGGCCACTGCCTTGTGCCGCTGGTATGCGCGCCAGGGCCTGCGGGTGGTTCCGTTCAAGGCGCAGAACATGAGCAACAACGCGCGGGTGGTGGCCACGGCCGGCGCCGATGCTCCGGCTGGAGAGATCGGTAGCGCCCAATATTTCCAGGCGCCATGGCCCGGTCCGGCCAGCATGCGTATTCGGTGATGGCTCCGGCACTGGCCTGGCAACACGCTGCCGGCAACGTGTTGGGTCTGTACCTGCACGGTCTGTTCGAAAACAGCAAGGTCATGCAGGCGCTATTCGGGGTGGACACACCAACGCTCGATGCCGTATTTGACGCTCTGGCAGATCAGGTGGAACGCCATTTTGCCGCCGGTGTGCTGACGGGTCTGGTGGCTGATTCGCAAGCTCAGGCCAGCACCACCTGATCGCGGCCCCGCTCCTTGGCCTGGTACATCGCACGGTCTGCCCGGGCCATCAATTCTTCGACGGAATCGTCGCGCGCACGGTTGGTGGCGACACCGATGCTGACGGTGAACCGCTCCGGATTATTGAGTTCGCCCACCTTGACGCGAATGCGCTCGGCAACGACACCCGCCACTTCGGGGGATGTCTCCGGAAGCACCACGACGAATTCTTCGCCACCGAGGCGACCGATTGCATCGGCGCGCCGCAGCAACGTGCTCACGGCTGCGACGAATTGCACCAACACGCGGTCGCCAGTCTGATGGCCGAAGTTGTCGTTGATGGCCTTGAAATGGTCGATGTCGATCAGCAGGATGGACATCGCGCGGCCGTGGCGCTTGCACCGTTCAAGCTCCAGTTGGCACACCTCGGTCAGGTTGCGCCGGGTCAGGGCATTGGTCAGCGAATCGTGCGAGGCGAGGTGTTCGAACTCGGCGCGCACCCGGTCGGTGGCCATCAGCACCAGGCTGATCGCGCTGAGCAGCATCAGGAACGGATAGCTGAGCATGTAGATCAGATTTTGCGGTGTCGTGTCCAGAATGCCGGTGCCGATGGGCAGCAGCCAGGCGGCGGCAAAACGCAACGCCTGGCTGACCAGGGCACATAGCAGGATCACCACGGCAAAACGATAGGCAAAGCTGCGACCACCGTGGCGCAGGATCAGCCACGCATGCCCGGCAAACAACCACGACATGATGACGATCGAGATCATCAGGCGTGGCAGGTATTGCGGGTCGATCACGGTGAACCAGGCAGAAACCAGCGTCAGCGCACCGATGACCCACAGCCGCGGGGCGAGCCGGGTGTTGCGGCCAAAGAACTGCTCGGAGCCGAAGAATTGGAAGTAGACGCCGCAGAAGATCAGCAAGTTGGCCAGCGTGATCGACACCAGATCGTGCGAATGTCCGCGAGTGGCGGCGGTCAAACCGGCAACAAACAGCAGTGCGGTACCGCCCGCCCAGTACCGCAGGCCCTTGACCGACGGTGGGTAGTTTCGCTGCAGGAAATACAGCACGATGGCCATCAGTCCACCCATGACGCCGGTCAGGAGAACAATTGTGCGTGGATCGACAAAAGGAACGGGTGAACCGGTGCCCATGGATTGATTATGACGGGCAACCGGGCGGCAGCCTATCGACCGACAGGTGGAAAGTGTTGCGCTGCTTGCGCAGGCGCAGCTTCAAGACGCATGGGCAGCCGGATAGTCGCAGAACAGCCGCACCGCGCAGCGCTGGCATTGCGGCTGGCGGGCCAGGCAGACATAGCGGCCATGCAGGATCAGCCAGTGGTGTGCGTTATCCCGATACGCTGCGGGCACCCGCTGCATCAGTGCACGCTCGACCTCGAGCGGGGTGTTTCCGGGCGCCAGGCCGGTTCGGTTGCCTACACGGAACACGTGGGTGTCAACCGCAATGGTCGCCTCTCCAAACGCCGAATTCAGGATCACATTGGCCGTTTTGCGTCCGACACCAGCCAATGCCTCGAGCGCTTCGCGTGTGCGTGGGACCTGACCACCATGGCGCTGGACCAGCATCGCGCAGGTCTGCATCAGATGGCGTGCCTTGCTTCGATACAACCCGATGGTGCGAATCTGCTGTTCCAATGCCTCCAGGCCGAGGTCGAGTATCTCCTGGGGGGTGTTGGCGACAAGGAACAGGCGTCGCGTCGCCTTGTTGACGCCTGTGTCGGTGGCTTGCGCACTGAGCAGCACGGCCACCAGCAGTTCAAACACGCTGGTGTATTCCAGTTCGGTCACCGGCATCGGATTGGCTGCCTGCAGCGTGCGGAAAAATCCCTCGATGGCGTCAGCGTCCATAGGGGTGCGGCCTGGCATCTCAGGACAACTGGCGCAATTCACGCATCGCGACCGACACCGGTGCCAGGTCGGCGGGCTGGGTGGCCACCAGCGTCAGCAGCTTGTTGAGCCGGAGGATCGCAGCATCGTGGCGTTGGCGCCAATCGGACAGTTCTTCCTTGCGCGACAACAAACCCAGCGTGATCTGGCTCGCGATCGAATACACGTCGTCGCGCGCACTGCCGCGCGCCTGCGTCTGCCACAAGGTGTCGGTGGGCAGACGGTTGATCTCGGTGCGCCAGGCGGTCAGGCCGAGTTCGGTATCAACGGCGAAATACGTGCGCGCCGCCAGTTCCAGCGTGGTTTCGGCACTTTGCGCCAGATTGACCAGATCCAGCGCGGGAAAAATGAATTCCAGTGCGCTCAGGTCATGCGCCAGAGCCGTCTCGACCCCCGCTTCACACAATCTGTCAGATGCTGCCTGCCAGCTGATGCGGGCAGCGTCCGGCAGCCAGTCGTCGAGGTGCACGCGCAGGGTGGTGGCGCCTGGCTGGTAGCGGCTGATGAGTTGTGGCAGGTCGGTGTTGTCTGCGCGCGCGCGCAACATCCAGCGTGACGCAGCCTGCGCGATCGCGGTGAGCTTGCTCAGCAGGTCCAGCTGCAGCTGCGCCGGAACCTTGTAGTCGAGCGCGTCGATCTGATCCCACAGGCGTTCGAGGTCGAACACTTCGCGGGCCAATGTGAAGGCGCGCACCACGTCCGCCGTCGTGGCAACCGATTCGGCCACCAGAAAGTTGACGAAGGTAGCCCCGGTGCGGTTCAGGATCGTATTCGCGGTGTAGGTGGCGATGATTTCGCGCTTGAGTGGATGGTTGTTGATGGCGGTGGCAAATCGCTCGCTCAGCACCTTGGGGAAATAGGCTTTGAGCGCGCCGGTGAAATAGGGGTCGTCCGGCAGGTTGCTGGCCAGCAGGTCGTCGAACACCGACATCTTGGCGTACGCCAGCACCACCGCGCCTTCTGGTGCAGTCAGTCCCTGTTTGCGGGCCCGGCGTTGCGCAATCTCCTGGTCGCTGGGCAGATATTCGATGGCGCGGTTCAACCGGCCAGCGCCTTCGAGCCATTGCATCAGGCGTTGCTGGCCGTCGAGCAGGTACAGCGGCCTGTGCGCTGCAATCTCCAGTGCCTGTGTCTGGTAGTAGTTGTCATCCAGCACCAGTTCGGCAACCTCGTCGGTCATCGATGCCAGCAGTTCATTGCGTTGCTTGAGTGTCAGGTCGCCGGATTCAACGATCTGGCCCAACAGGACCTTGATGTTGACCTCATGGTCTGAGCAGTCCACGCCGGCTGAGTTGTCGATCGCGTCGGTGTAGACCAGGCCGCCGCTTTGCGCATACTCGATGCGACCGCGTTGCGTCGCGCCCAGGTTGCCCCCTTCGACAAGCACCTTGCAGCGCAACTCCTTGCCGTCAACACGGAACGCGTCACCGGCCTTGTCGCCGACCTGGGCATGGGTCTCGTGGCTCGACTTGATATAGGTGCCGATACCGCCGTTGTAGAGCAGGTCGACCGGCGCCTGCAGGATTGCGCGCAGCAATTCACTGGGCGCCATCTCGGTGCTGTCGATGTCCAGTACCGCCAGCGCCTGCGGGCTGAGGCGGATGGACTTGGCACTGCGCGGATAGACGCCACCACCTTTCGAGATCAGGCTCTTGTCGTAATCCTCCCAGCTCGAGCGCGGCAATTCGAACAGGCGCTGGCGTTCCTGCCATGAGCGCTCGACGTCCGGTTCGGGGTCGAGGAAGATATGCCGATGGTCGAAAGCGAGCAGCAACCGGATCTTGCGCGATTGCAACATGCCGTTGCCGAAGACGTCACCGGACATGTCACCGATGCCGGCCACCGTGAATTCAGTGGTCTGGGTATTGACGCCCAATGCGCGGAAATGGCGTTTGACCGATTCCCAAGCCCCCCGCGCGGTGATGCCCATCTCCTTGTGGTCGTAGCCGACCGACCCACCGGATGCAAACGCATCGCCCAGCCAGAAGCCGTAATCGGCAGAGATGGCATTGGCGATGTCGGAGAACCTCGCCGTCCCTTTGTCGGCTGCAACCACCAGATACGGGTCGTCTTCATCATGGCGCACCACCTGCGCCGGTGGCACTGGCGTCCCCTTGATTATGTTGTCGGTGATGTCCAGCATGCCCGACAGGAACATGCGATAACAGGCCACGCCTTCGGCCTGCAGGGCCTCGCGCTCGCCCGAAGCAGGGGCCTTCTTGAGCACGAAGCCGCCCTTGGACCCGACTGGCACGATGACCGTGTTTTTCACCTGCTGCGCCTTCACCAGACCGAGAACCTCGGTGCGGAAGTCTTCGCGCCGGTCAGACCAGCGCAGCCCGCCACGAGCGACCTTGCCCCCGCGCAGGTGCACCCCCTCGAAACGCGGCGCATAAACCCAGATCTCGAACGCCGGCTTGGGTTCGGGCACACCTGGCAACTTGCGCGGCTTGAGCTTGAACGACAGGTAGGGTTTGTGCTCGCCGTTTGGCAGTCGTTGCCAGGCATTGGTGCGAGCCGTGGCCCGTACGCTGGCAAAAAACTGCCGCAGGATGCGATCATCGTCCAGACTGGCGACTTCTGACAGGCTGGATTCGAGCTTTTGCTGCAACTGCGTCTGCAGCAGTTCACGATCGCCTTGGTATTGCGGGTCGAACCGGGCCTGGAACAAGGCGATGATGTCCTGCGCGATGGGCGCATGGCGGATCAGCGCATCCTCGATATAGGTCTGGCTGAAGGCAAACCCGAGCTGCTTGAAATAGCGGGTATAGGCGCGCAGGATACTGATCTGGCGCGCATCGAGCGTACTGCTCAAGACCAGCTTGTTCAAGTTGTCGGTTTCGACCTCGCCGCACCATACCTGCACGAACAAGGCCTCGAATCGGCCTTTGATCTCCGATAGATTGGTGCCCGCTGGCATCTGCAGGCCGATGTCGTGGATCCACAGGGCCTCGCTGCCGATGTCGTAAGGGTGTTCGTCGAGCACCCGCGCTCCCATGTGTTCGAGCAAGGGCAAGGAATCGGACAAAGCCACCTTGGCACTGTTGTAGATCTTGAAACGCAATACGTCGGTCGGCGCTTCCATTGGTCGGTACAGGCGCACGATCAGCGGCGTATCAGCGGACAGGGCCACCAGGTTGCTCGCGTCTTCTGCCGCGACAGTTGCGGTGAAGACTTCGCGATAGGACGTGGGAAAGGCGTTGGCAAAGCGGTTGGCCAGCAGCAGCCCCTGGCCTTCGCCATGCGCGCGCAACAACGCGGTGGCACATTCGTCTTCCCAGCGCTGCGCGAGTTTCTCGACCCGGGCCTCCAGCGCCGCCAGGTTGACTGTGGTGGGCGCGCGGCCCCTGGCACGCACCAGGTAATGGATACGCGCCAACGGACTGTCGGTGAGCATCGGCGTGAATTCGAGCGATTCGCCATCTAGCACCGCCATCAGTTCGGCGCCGACCCTGATGCGCAACTCGGTGTTGTATCGGTCACGTGGAACGAAGACCTGGACCGAGGTGAAACGTCCGAACGGATCGCGGCGCAGGAACACCCGGGTGCGCTGACGCTCCTGCAGTCGCAGGATACCGATCGCGTGTTCGGCCAGTGTGTCGGCGTCGATCTGGAACAGTTCGTCCCGTGGGTAGATCTCCAGTATCGACTGCAGCGACCTGGCCGCATGGCTGTCGGGAACCACACCGGCACGTGCCATGACCTGCGCGGCGCGTTGGCGCACCTGCGGGATCTCGTCGATCGACGCGGCATACGCTGCAGACGTGTACAGGCCCAGGAAGCGGGTCTCGCCAACGACAGTGCCTTGCGCATCGAACAGCTTGACCGCGATGTAGTCCAACCAGGCCGGGCGATGGACCGTGGAGCGTGTCATGGCCTTGAGTACCAGCACCACGTCGTCGGTATCGATGAGTGCGACGGCTTCCGGCGGAAGGTGTGTCTCGATGGTCCTGGGCGGGCCCTTGAGTATGCCCAGACCGGAGTCCGCACGCGCGATCAGCGAGGCCTTGTCGCCGTTGCGCAGCAGATCGTAATCCCGCGCGCCCAGAAAGGTGAAGTTGCCGTCTTCCAGCCAACGCAGGAAGGCGATACCTTCTTGCTTGCTGGCGTCGGACACGAGAGACTGCGAGGCCTGTGTGCAGGCCTCGTGCAGCCGCGCCAGGATCGCCTGCCAGTCTTGCACCGCAGCCGTCACATCGCCGAGCACGCGTTCGAGCTCGATCGCCAGCACATGGCGATCAGCTTCAGACACGATGCGGTCGCACTCGACCATGATCAGCGATTCCACCGAACTGGCCTTGCGGCTGGCGCGGTCGGCAGGCACGCGACGGATCTGGCTGGCCAGACCCTTGTCGTCGCGAGTGACCGCCATCAGCGGATGCACGATCCAGTGGGCCGTGCGCCCGCTGCGATTGACCGCCATGGTGACCGAATCGACCAGGAACGGCATGTCCGTGTGCACGATCTGGATCACGGTATGGTCGCTGACGAAGCCGTCTTCGGCCAGTGTCGGATTGAAGACCCGGATGCGCCCGCAGTCGCTCGCTCGTGCGGCCTCCAACAGCCGCCAATGCGCATTGGCGATCGCGAACAGGGTCGACGGGTCACGGGCGGCGATCTCGAACGGATCTGCACTGTCGAAATACGCCTGCACGAACTCGAGCATCCGCACGCCGGCCGGTCCACTGTGGGCCTGCGTGTACGTGATCAGCTCAGCGAGCGCATTTGTGCTCATGTCTCCTCCGTGATGTGAACAGGCTCTGCACGCATGGCATCATGTGGCAGACGATTCTAGGTCGACGTGTCACAGCAGCACGGCAGCACAGCACATCCCTGTGCGTCGCATGGCGTTATGTCGCAGTTGCATCGCGACCCCAAGCCCGCCCCCCGCCCGGGCACTAGCCATATCTTGACAGCCTCTCAGGGCGTGCTGGCGATGTTGATGAATCCGGTTGTGTCGGGGAAACTCGACCTCATCCAGCCGTATTTCAGCTTCAGAGCGTTCATCATGGGCACCGGAAGTGTATCGATCGTGTCGGCGTCAGCGTCGGGTTGGTCGGCCAAAAGACTGGCCAGGTGGAGCACCGCAGCCAAGGGCGAGAGCGGTTGTTGGGTCATGGGCGCTGAGGCCAGCAGCAGCGCGTGGACGAAGTCCGCCGGGAAGTTCCACTGACGGGCCAACTCGGCGGTGACTTCGGCTTCATCGAAACCAACCGCCTCGCGCTCGCGCGCCCAGCGCTGGCCAGGCGCACACGGCAGTTGCTCAATCGGCTCCACCGCCTCAGGTTGGGCCTGCACAATGATCAGTTCGCCCAGTCGCAGCATCAGCCCGAGCAACCAGGCCTGATGGCTGTCCACATCCATCCGGGCGTCCAGTCCTGTGGCGAGCCACTGCGCATATCCAGCACAATCGGTGCAGTAGCGCCAGAAATTGGTGCTGTCGATACCGTCTGGCATGGAAAACGCATTGTGCAGGCATGCCGACAGGGCCAAGGTACGGATGCGCGACAAGCCTACCAGCTTGACTGCATGGTCCAGGTTGTCCACCTTGCGCGCCAGGCCGAATGCGGCACTGTTGGCCAGCGCGAGCAACTTCGCGCTGAGCGTCGGGTCTTGCGCAATCAGCGACTGTATCGTCTCCAAAGTGGTTTTTGGCGCGTCGAGCGTATTGATCAGTGCCAGTCCGACCTCAGGCATGACTGGCAAGGCGACGGACTTCATCAGATCGGCGATATCGGACATGACAACTCCTATGGTGTACCCGCCATCGGCAGCGGGTAGTGCCCTTGCATTTTGACTGATTCGCGCGCCGGCCCCAGTATTGCCACAATAGCGGCTTCACACTTTCATCGCCAATCGCATGCAATTCGCCACCCGCCTACAGAACGTAGAAACTTCGGCCATCCGGGAGTTGTTCAAATTGCTGGGCAAACCCGGCATCATCAGTTTTGCCGGGGGTTTCCCCGATCCCAGCCTGTTTGATGCTCAGGGTATTCGCGCTTCGGCCGATGCCGTGCTTGCCGACCAACCCGGGCCGGTGCTTCAGTATGGAGCGACCGAAGGTTACGGACCTTTGCGCGAGGCACTGTCCGGCTTCATGGCGTCAAAGGGCGCCCAGGTCACGTCCGAGGGCCTGATCGTCACCACCGGCAGCCAGCAGGCGCTCGACCTGATCGGCAAGACAATGATTTCGCCGGGAGACAAGGTGATCGTCGAGGCTCCGACCTTTCTGGCGACGATCCAGTGTTTCCGTCTTTACGGCGCCGATCTGATCGGGGCCCCGATCGACGCCGATGGGGTTCGGGTGGATGTGCTGGAGCAACTGATTCTTGAACACAAACCCAAGCTGGTCTACCTGATACCGACCTTCGGCAATCCGAGTGGCGCCACGCTGAGCCTGGAGCGGCGCAAACGCGTGCTGGAAATCGCCGCACGTACCGGCACGCTGGTGGTTGAGGACGACCCCTACGGCGAACTGTATTTCGGCGAGCCACCCCCGCCGAGCCTGCTGGCGCTCAGCGCGTCGGTGCCTGGCAGCCGCGACTGGCTGGCGCACTGTGGCAGCTTCAGCAAGATACTGAGCCCGGGGCTGCGTGTGGGCTGGTTGATCGCGCCGCCTGAGTTGTTGTCACGCGCAACCATGTGCAAGCAGTTCAGCGACGCCCATACCAGCAACCTGACGCAGGCCATTGCTGCCCATTACCTGGGACTGGGCCGTCTGGGGCCGACGCTTGACGTGGTGCGTCGTACCTATGCGCAGCGGGCACAGGTGATGGCACACTGCCTGCGCAAGGAACTCGGTGACGCGATCACGTTCAACGAACCCCATGGTGGCATGTTTTTCTGGGCCCGGCTGACAGCCGATCGTGATGCAGGCGACTTCGCCAAACGTGCCATCGACAAACTGGTGGCGTTCGTTCCCGGTGCGCCGTTTTTCCCGCAACAGCCCGATCGATCCAGTCTGCGGCTGAGTTTTGCCACCGCTGACGTTGCCAGGATCAAGGAAGGCATCGCCCGGCTGGGTCAGGCCCTGTAGGACGGCCAATCAGGATGAAGCAGCCCCCACGCTCACTGTGTTCGCTGTACGTGCCGCGGCCAGAGGCCACGGCTCCTCGTCCTGTCCGGCTCTGCGCAGGCAGAGTCGGAGCCGCAGGACTCGGCCCCTCGGGTGCCATCAGTACCTTCGGAACGGCCGGGCAGTACTGATATGGAGCCCGGAACCCGTTTGGCCAAAACCGACGCAGGCCGCGAGGAGGTCAACCATCGCAGCCCGCGCCTGAGCACGACCGAGCGGCGCTTGCTCATCTTGGTGGATGGCCACAAGTCGATCAACCAACTGGGCACCTTTGCGCGCGTGGGTGAGTTGGGGCCGGCGCTGGAGCATCTGCTCGCGCTGGGCCTGGTTGCAGTGGACGGTGAGCCGGTGGCGCTGGAGCGGCCGGTTGCCACGGGTTTTTCGGCGCCGGTGCCGCTGGAGCCGGCACGGCCGGCCACCGACTTGCAGGAATTCGATCAGGTGCGGACCGAGGTTGCACGTTTCGTGCAAAACCGGCTCGGCGCGCCAGCCGAACCGATTTGCGCGGCGATCCATCGGTGCCGCAACCCGCAGGAGTTGCGTGTTGCGGGGCATCGAGGTCTTCATCGGCCAGCGGCTGGACCCGGAGACCACTCAGGCGTTTGCGCGGCATTTCGGCAGTCTGCTCCTGTAGCGGGCATTGCCGATTGCACTTGTTCGGCAGGGCGGATCCGATGCCTGTGCGCAGATGCGGGTTCCGATCACGTCAAGTCGGCGCACAATGGGGGTCCATGCTCGACCGGTCGATCCATGGGCCAGTTCGTTTGGAAAGACCATTGCCACTTTGGAGGATGCAACCATGGCACTGATGAAGCGGTTGTTCGGAGGCCAGGCCGAGCCCGGCGGCGCCAGTAGCGAACCGGCGATGGTCACCGACCCGGCGCAGGACTTTGCCGCC
>CAJDWR010000207.1_pt1 | contig 10535 bp, 9 predicted proteins | sample 7391651 | NCBI WGS metagenome assembly CAJDWR01 (sample SAMEA7055720, study PRJEB34461) | soil metagenome | biome: terrestrial ecosystem; feature: Peninsula; material: soil | place: Antarctica | collected 2016
ACAGGCGATCGATCGGGTCGTGGGCCAGTTGCGGCACCTGCTGGGTGGCCCGACACAAGGAATGCCGGCCACAGCTTACCTTTCGGTGCTCCAGGCCAGCGTGGGCAACGTGATCCATATGGTGCCGCTGGATGCGGTCTTGCTGCTGGAAGCGGCGGACAAATACATCCGGGTGCTGACCGCTGACCATGAATACCTGATCCGCACCCCGCTGCGCGATTTGTTGCCGCAACTCGATCCAGACCAGTTCTGGCAAGTCCATCGCTCGGTGGTGGTGCGGGCCGCGGCGATCGACACCGTCACGCGCGACGACGCGGGCAAGCTCTGGTTGCGACTGCACGGGCGCAACGAACGCCTGGCGGTCAGCCGGCTCCATGCGCATCGATTCAAACCGATGTAGTAAAACCGGCAGAACAACCGGAGAAGCCCATGCAAGAGATTGACGAGACCCCCTTGCCGCCTGGCGCGCGTGACGTGCTCGACTTCTGGTTCGGCGATGCATTGACACTGGGCTGGCCGAGCCAGAGTCGCAGCGCCTTCTGGTTTCGCGGCGGCAAGGCGCTGGACGACGATATTGCCCGGCGCTTTGGCACGTTGGTCGAACAGGCGCTTGCGGGCGGTTTGAACGACTGGGAAGGCGGACCTCAACGCCGGTTGGCGTTGGTGATTCTGCTGGACCAGTTCACGCGCAACGTGTACCGCGGCCAGGCGCAGGCGTTTAGCGGAGACAGCCGTGCGCAACACCTGGCGCAGGACGCGCTCGACCGCGGCTGGGATGACCTATTGCCGTTGGCCGCAAAGGTATTCCTCTACATGCCGCTGATGCACGCCGAAGATCCGGCGCTGCAAGACATTTGCGTGCGCCGCTTCGAAACACTGCTGGCCGCAGCGCCACCCGAGCGCCGAAAGGACCTGCAGGGCAATCTCGACTTTGCCCGGGAACACCAGGGCATCATTGCCCGGTTCGGACGGTTCCCTTATCGCAACCAGGCATGCGGGCGGACCGACACCCTGGAGGAGCAGGTGTTCCTGCGCGACGGACCCCGGTTCGGACAATAAGCGCTCCACGGGTCGCGCAAGCATTGCCGCTGGCGGCGCTCATCGCCAGTCGCCGCCTAGAATCCGATGCATGAGCAAGCCTTCTTCCACACCAACCCCGCCGGCGACGACGGCCACTACGGAGTCGGTCAAACCCAGCAACTTCCTGCGCCAGATCATTGAATCCGACCTCGCCAACGGCGTGTACGCCACGCGTCGCTGGGGCGGCAGCCCAGGCGACGGCGCCCATCATGCCGCCGGAGCGTTGGACCCGGCCCGCATCCGGACCCGGTTTCCGCCCGAACCCAATGGCTACCTGCATATCGGCCACGCCAAGAGCATCTGCCTCAATTTCGGCCTTGCCCAGGAATACGGTGGTGTATGTCACCTGCGTTTCGACGACACCAACCCGGAGAAGGAAGACAAGGAATTCGTCGACGCGATCATTGACACCGTGCATTGGCTGGGATTCGACTGGCAGGCCCACGGTTGCAACCATCTCTACCACGCCAGCGACTATTTCGACTTCATGTACCGCGCGGCCGAATACCTGGTCGGCGCAGGCCACGCCTATGTAGACGAACAAAGCGCCGAGGACATGCGGATCAACCGGGGCGACTTCTCCCGGCCCGGCGTCAACAGCCCGTTTCGGGACCGTTCGCAGCAAGACAATCTCGCTCGCTTGCGGGAGATGCGCGATGCGCAACATCTCGATGGCAGCATGGTGCTGCGGGCCAAGGTCGACATGGCCAGCCCCAACATCAACATGCGCGATCCCACCATCTACCGGATCCGGCGCGCCGAACACCACAATACCGGCGACACCTGGTGCATCTACCCGATGTATGCCTACGCGCATCCGATCGAGGATGCGCTCGAGCAGATCACCCACAGCATCTGCACCCTGCCTACGCGCATCCGATCGAGGACGCGCTCGAGCAGATCACCCACAGCATCTGCACCCTCGAGTTCGAGGACCAGCGCCCCTGGTACGACTGGCTGCTGGCACGCCTGATCGAAGGTGGCTTGCTCAACGCGCCACCACCGCGCCAATATGAATTTGCGCGCCTGAACCTGACCTACGTGATCACCAGTAAACGCAAACTGGCAGCCCTGGTTTACGACCACAAGGTCAGCGGGTGGGATGACCCGCGCATGCCCACGCTGGTCGGCTACGTGATCACCAGTAAACGCAAACTGGCAGCCCTGGTGTACGACCACAAGGTCAGCGGGTGGGATGACCCGCGCATGCCCACTCTGGTCGGCCTGCGACGGCGCGGCTACACGCCCGAGAGCATCCGGCTGCTGGCCGATCGGGCTGGCACCAGCAAGGCGGGCGGCTGGACCGAGTACAGCGTGCTCGAAGGTTGCCTGCGCGAAACCCTTGAGGAACACGCGCCCCGTGCGATGGCGGTGCTCGACCCGGTCAAACTGGTGATCAGCAACTGGGACGCTGTCATGGGCACCGAGGCCGACGGCTCCAGCAAACATGACGCGTGCAGCGCGCCGGTGCATCCGCACAAACCCGAACTGGGCCGGCGCGCCTTCTCTATCAGCGGCGAGGTCTGGATCGAACGCGGCGATTTCATGGAGACACCGTCCAAGGGATTCTTCCGATTGTTTCCGGGCAACAAGGTGCGGCTGAAATACGGTCACGTCATCGAATGCACCGGTTGCAGCAAAGGACCGGATGGCGCGATCACCGCGGTGCATGCGACGCTGATTGCGGACACCAAGAGTGGCACGCCAGGATCGGACGCGGTCAAGGTCAAGGGCGTGATCACCTGGGTCGGCGTCAACGACGGTTTGCCTGCAGAGGTGCGCCTGTACGAGCGGCTGTTTACCGAGCCGCAACCCGACGCAGGTGGGCGCGACTTCCTGGCCAGCCTGAATCCAAACAGCCTGCGGGTGGTGCAGGCGATCGTGGAGCCCACGCTGGCCCAGGCGCAGGCGGACGACAAGTTCCAGTTCGAGCGCCACGGCTACTTTGTCGCCGACCGCGTCGACCATACGCCTACCAGGCCGGTGTTCAACCTGTCGGTCGGACTCAAGGACACCTGGGCGAAATAGGCAGGCGCGCGACACACACGATGGGGCATGCCAACATCGTCGGAGGCGCTACATTCTGAAGTAGAATTTTGGCCCAATGCGCCGCCGAATCTTTCTCATGCGCCATGGTTCCGTGGACTATTTCGATGTCGATGGCCGGCCGTTCGAAAGCACGAGCGTTCCGTTGAACGAGGCGGGCCGGGGGCAGGCCGACGCGGCCGGATCGCTTTTGTCAGAGCAGAACGCACAGTTCGATCTCGTCGTCACCAGTGGCCTGCCGCGAACCATCGAGACGGCACGCCGTGTGCTCGCAGCCTGCGGCCAGCCCGACATGCGCTGCGAGGATGAACCGGCATTGGCCGAGATCCTCGGTGGCGATCTGGACAGCATTCCAGAAGACGTTCGGGAGGAGACGTTCACCCGCGTTTTTCTTACCACGGGGGATGTGGAAGGCTTGCGCTACCTCGCTGGAGAGACGATCGGCGAAATGCTCGATCGGGTGCTGCCTGCTTTCGACGCGCTCTTGGCGCGCCAGGACTGGGACTGTATGCTGCTCGTATTGCACGGCGGCGTCAACCGCGCGCTGCTGTCACGCGCATTGATGGGACAACGCGCCTTCCTGGGCCGCTTCGAGCAGGCGCCCGCCTGTATCAACATCATCGATGTGGGACCAAGGGACATGATCGTGCGCGCCACCAACCTCGCGCCCACGCAATGGCTGCAGGGGCAGGACCGGCGAACCTCGATGGAAAAGTTCTACGCGGAGTACGTGCCCCAGCGGTAAAAGCTCAGGGGTCGCCCGACCACTTCGCGCACGCGCTGGCGTGCGTTGAGCGCTGTGTCGGGCATCTGCACCACCATCACTGCCCAGGGCCAGCGCGTGGCCTGAGTAAATCCGGCCGCCGATACCTACTTGGTCGACACCGTCTCCAGTGGAACCCAGGCGCCGCCCTTGACCTCGTAAAACGTCACCGCAGCGCTGCGCAGGTCACCCTTGCTGTCGAACGCGATTGGTCCGGTCACCCCCTTGAAGTTGAGCTTGCTGATCTCCGGCAGATACTTCTTAGGATCGGAAGAGTCGGCGGCCTTCATGGCATTGATCAGCACGTTGGTTGCGTCATACCCGTAGGGCGCGTACATCACGACCTTGCCGTACTTGGCGCCGAAGCGCTTCACGAAACCCGGACCATCGGGCATCTTTTCGATCGCCTGCCCGGAGTCGGCGGAGATGGTGCCTTCAGCCGCGTCCTTGCCGGCGAAGGTGACGAACTCGTCGGACGAAATCGACGAGCCGAAAAACGGTACTTTGACGCCCAAGGTCTTCATCTGGCGTTTGATCGGACCGGCCTGCGCGTTCAGGCCGCCGAAGAAGATAGCCTGTACGTTTTTCGCCTTGATGTTCGTCAGGATGGCATTGAAATCCACCGACTTGTCAGTCGTGTACTCGTGCGTTGCAACCGTGCCGCCCAGCGATTTGACGGTTTTTGCCACCACATCGGCAAGGCCCTGCCCAAACGCCGTGCGGTCGTCAATGACCGCCACCTTCTTGAATCCCAGCTTGGTGACGATGTAGGTGCCCATGGCTTCGCCTACCTGCTGGTCGTCGCCGATCACCCGGAAAGCGGTCTTGTAGTTCTGGCGTGTCAGCGTCGGATTGGTTGCGGCCGGGGCGATCTGCGGAATGCCCGCATCGCTGTAGACCTTGGCTGCCGGGATGGTGGTGCCCGACTGCAAGTGGCCCACGACGCCGGCGACATGCATGTCCACCAAACGCTGCGCGACGGAGACCGCCTGCTTTGGATCACCCGCGTCGTCTTCGGAGACCAGTTCGAAACGTACGGCTTCGCCGCCGAGCTTGATGCCGGCGTCATTGGCTTCGTCGATCGCCAACTTCACCGCAGATTCGAAATCCTTGCCATAGGCCGCCGCACCACCCGTGTACGGACCGGCCACGCCGATCTTGACCACCTTCTGTGCGGCAGCAGGCAGGCTCAGTGAGCCCAGCGCCAGGCTCAGTCCGAGCGCCACCGCAAGATGCGGCAATTTTTTAGAAATTCGTTTCATACAGAAGATCTCCAGTGGGTTTGAGGACGGGGAAAGGATCAGCGCGTTACCGCAAACGCACCTTGATGAGCATACGCTAGCCAGTTGCCGAGATACGGTGCGGTTGGCCTGTCGGCCACCAACCACACGCGTTCGGGGTCCGGACGCAGAAGCAGCACCGGCACGTCGGCCAACCGGCAGCGCGTGGCGCAACCGCTCTGGCGTGGAATAGCCAGCGCATCGACCAGATGCGACAACCAGTCATCGATCTGGGGTCCGTGCAATTCGAATACAGCCAGCGCTTCGGAAAGATCCAGCGCAACCGCGCTCTCGCTGCGCCCGGGCGCCAGCGATTGCAGCACCGCATGCAAAGGCCCCCGCCGCAATCCGATGAGCAGCATCTCCTGTGGGCTGCGCCAGGCCATCCAGGGGTCCTCGCCAGTCAACCGGCCTGGACTGTCGGGCCACACCAGGCCCGCTGCCTGCGTCGCGCTCAGCGCACTGGTATCACCGGGAAAATGGCGGACCGTAACGGCAGAGACGCCCGCCAACAACCTGCACCCGGGGCGACCGGGCCCGGCATCGATGCGCTCATCCATGCAAACGCTCCCCGGATGGGTCGTAGAAAGGTGTGCGTACCACTTCAGCCTCGATCATTTTTCCGAGGTACCAGGCCTGCAGACGCTCGCCGAACCGCTGGCTGCCGCGCTTGACCATGGCCAGCGCCACCGGTTGCTGCAATGCCGGGCTGAAGCAACTGCTGGTCACCAGGCCCTCGGCCGCAGTTGGCGGTTTGCTCAGCGACAAATGCGCGCCGACCGGCAAGCGCGTCTTGCGGTCCACGGGCAGCAGGCCGACCAGTTGCAGGCGATCCGGATCGCAGCCTGCAGGCCGGCTCAAAGAGCGCCGCCCGACGAAGTTCGCTGCTTTCCTGTCCACGCCTCGCGCCATGCCTACGTCTGCCGGCAAGGTGGTGCCGTCGGTGTCGGCGCCGACGTGGATGAAACCCTTCTCGGTGCGCATGATCATGAGCGCTTCAATGCCGTAGACACACACTTGCATGTCCTGCCCTTCAACCCATAGCTGCTCCAGCATGGCTTCGGTATGCGACGCGGGTAGATTGATTTCGTAGCCCAGTTCGCCGTTGTAGCTGGCGCGTAATACGCGGATCGCATAACCGTGCACCGACGCCTCCTGCAGCGTCATGTGTTTCATGGCCGAGGGCGCCAGCGCTGCGTCGAAGCCGGCTTTTTCCAGCAAACGCCATGCGTTGGGACCGGACACGGTGACATTGCCCCATTGCGAGGTCATGGACACAATGAATACGCGCAGTTGGGTGTACTCGCATTGAAGCCATTCCTCGAAGGCCGACACGACCCGGTCGGCACCGCCCGAGGTGGTGTTGACCCAGAAGTGGTCGGGCGCCAGGCGCGCCACGATGCCGTCGTCGAACACGATGCCGTTCTCGTTGAGCAGCACGCCGTAACGCGCACCGCCGATGGGCAAGGTGGACATGGTTCCCACATACATCAGGTCCAGGAACGCCGCTGCGTCGGGACCGACCACCTCGATCTTGCCCAGCGGTGAGCCGTCGAAGAGGCCAACACCACGCCGCAGTTCCAGCGTTTCGCGTTCCGCCGCTTGCTCCAGATCCTCGCCCGGCAGCAGATACGCGGCCGGTCTTTCCCAGCCGCCGAACTCCTCGAACAAGGCACCGCGCGCCGCGTGAAAACTGCGCGCGCTCAGGCGCTTGAGCGGCCTGTAGCGTTCGCCGGTGCGGCCGGCGACCAGCGCATTGATGGTGACCGGCTTGAACGGTGGGCGAAAGCGTGTGGTGCCCACCTGTTGCGGCGCTCGATCGGTCGCCTTGCCCATCAGCACCAGCGCGTTCACGTTGCTGGTCTTGCCCTGGTCGGTGGCCATGCCCATGGTGGTGTAGCGCTTGAGGTGCTCCACCGAGCGGTAGTTTTCACGCGCGGCCAGCAACACGTCGGCCGATGTCACGTCGTTCTGCAAGTCGACAAACTGCTTGGCCGCGCTTTTGCCCCGCGCAGCCAGCGCCGCTGCTGTGGGTTGGTTGTCGGCAGGCACCTGGCCCACGCCGCCATACGGCGCCTCGGGTATTGCATCGCCCGGTGCCATGCGACCTACCGCTTCGGCATGCGCCAAAGCTGCATCCAGATCGAATACGCCGGCACAGGCGCCGACCACCGCGACGCCCGGCAGTTGGCGCTCCGGCACAAACATTGATTCGCTCTCGATCCATGTCAAAGTGCCACCGGCCTGGGAATACAGGTTCACATTGGGTGTGAAGCCGCCCGCGCTGGCCACCACATCAGCCGCAAGAGTCTGCAAGCCACCTCCGGCGGTCCCTGCAACCTGCACCGCCTGCACCGCGCGTGTCCCACTCACACCGATGATCGCGCTCTCATGCAGCACCTGCACCCCGGCTGGGGCACGCACATGCGGGCCGAGCGCACTCGCCGAGCGTCGATCGACAATGGCGGCGACTTGCATGCCGGCCGCGACGAGGGACTGCGCTACGCCGAAGCAACCGGTGGCCAGCACGATCTGTTTCGCCCGGATTTTCCAGAGGCGTTCACGGATGACGGCCGGTGCCAGAGAGCCTTCAAACGTCTCGATGGCAGTAACCAACCGGTGGTCGTACAGCGCAACCGCCGTCGTGCGGGGCTGGACCACCACACCAGCCTGCGCCAGCGCGCGCCGCGTCTCGTCCAGCAATGCGACGGCGTTGCTGTCAGGCCGCAGCGTCTGGCTAACGATCCAGCCACCCTCCTGAACATCAGCCTCGAGCAGCATGACCTGTCTGCCGGCGCGGGCCGCTGACAGGGCCACCTGCATGCCCGCCAGCCCGGCACCGATCACGAGAACCTCCGTATTCACCGAGACCTCGTCGTACCGCTCGGGATCGGGACCACTGCCGGCAACGCCCAGGCCCGCCATGCGGCGAATCACGGGCTCAAACAGGTGCCAGTTCGGCCACATGAAGGTCTTGTAGTAGAAGCCGGCCGGCAGGAACGCGGCCAGTCGTGAATTGATGGCCGCCAGGTCGAACTCCAGGCTCGGCCAGCAGTTGCCGCTGGCAGCCACAAGACCGTCGCGCGCCAGGATGTCGGTGGCACGCGTGTTGGCGCTGCGGCCTGCCCCTTGGCCAACGTCGACCAGTCCGATGGGTTCTTCCACCCCGCACGAGAAAATACCGCGCGGCCGGTGCAACTTGAAGCTGCGGCCAACAAAACCGATGCCTTGCGCCAGCAACGCCGAGGCCACGGTGTCACCCGCAAAACCGTCGACGGAGCGACCGTTGAAGGCAAAGCGAACCGGCTGGCTGCGGCTCAGCCAGGCCCCATGCGGCGCGGCCAGGCGGTAGCCGCTCACTGGGCTACCCTCCGTCCTTCGGACTGCGGGGCTGAGCGCCTTGGGAGCGGCCCGGCGGCGCTCATTGCGCCGGCTCCGGGCCGGTATGCGGCATGGGCGGCGCAGGGTCGGTCATCCGGTAGACGGCCTTGATGTCGTGCGTGACCGTATCGCGCACCACATTGAACCACTGGCTGCAACCGTAGCTGTGGCGCCAGCGCTCGGCATGGTTACCACGCGGGTTGTCGCGGTTGAACATGTAGTCGCCCCAGGTCTCGTCGCTGCAGTCGAGCGGCGGACGCTGGATGTGCGAGGTTCCGCCGCAGTGAAACTCGTTTTCAGGTCGCTCGCCGCACCAGGGGCATGGGATGGTCATCATGATGGTCTACTCTCCCGCTTCAGTGCGCAATGCCGGCTGCGGCGGCTTCGTCGATCAGGCGGCCGGTATGGAACCGGGCGAGCTGAAACGGTTCTGCCAGTTCATGGTTGCGGCCGGTGGCCAGCAGATGCGCCAGTGTCCACCCACCGACGGGAATGGCCTTGAAGCCGCCGGTACCCCAACCGCAGTTCAAGTACAGGCCGGGTACCGGTGTCGCTCCGATGATGGGGCTGGAATCCTGCACCACGTCCACCAGCCCGGCCCACTGGCGCAATATACGAAGCCGCCCGAACGAGGGGAACATCTCTGCCGTCGCTGCCAGTACCTGCTGCGTGGTTGCGAAGCTGCCGCGCTGGGCGAATGACGGAAACAGGTCGAGCCCCCCGCCGATGACCACCTCACCCTTGTCGGACTGGCTCCAGTACGCGCCAACTGCAGGCGACAAAACGACCGTGTCGAGCACCGGTTTGACCGGTTCGCTGACCATTGCCTGCAAGGCGTAACTTGTGACAGGCAGGCGAAAACCCGCCATTGCCGCGAGCTGGCTCGAATGGCCCGACACCGCCGCCGCAACCTTGTCTGCACGGATCTCGCCGCGTTCACCGTTGCGCAAAGTCTGCACGCCCACCACCCGCCCACCTTCATGGAGGAAACCGGTGACAGCGCAGTTCTGCACGATGTCCACTCCCAGCGCGGACGCCCCACGCGCGTAGCCCCAGGCGACTGCGTCATGGCGAGCCGATCCGGCGCGGCGCTGCAGGAAACCGCCGAGGATGGGAAACCGTGCCGTGGGTTCAAAGTTCAGGCGCGGGGCCATTTCCCTCACCTGTGCGGCGCTGAGCATTTCCGCGTCGATACCGTTGAATTGCATCGCGTTGGCCCAGCGCGAGATGCTGTCCAGATCGTGGCGCGAGTGGGCCGTGGTGACCAGGCCGCGCTGGCTGAACATGATGTTGAAATTCAGTGCCTGCGCCAGACCCTCATACAGCTTGACCGAAAAATCATACAGGCGCGCGCTCTCGGGGTAGAGGTAGTTGGAACGCACGATGGTGGTATTGCGAATACGCCGTGGCCAACCCGTGCCCTCCGCCGCCGATGACGATGGCGTCGTAACGCGGCCTGGGTTCGGCGTCACGCCATGCCGGCGCCCAGTCGGACTGCGACGGTCCGGCTGCGAGCAGGTTCCAAGCGGAGTATTTTGTTCTCTGGGCCATCGACGTTCTTGGACTGGATCACCACCGGCACGGCAGGCACAAACCGTTTTGCGCGATCGGAATTATGACATACAGGTCTGTATCTTGAAGGTTAATCAATCAGTTTTTCGCCTGCAATACTTTCCACATAATGTGTGAGGATGCGGTTTTCACGCCCAATGATTCGATGATCATTCCAGAACGGTGCCATTCCAGAAGGGCAAGCGCACCACAAGACAGTGATGTATGCCAATGCATCGGATTTGTGACGCTGCGAACGCTCAGATGTCGAAGCCGATCAGCGCCTTCATGTAAATCGGCTCGAGTCGGCGTCGCTCATGCATGCTTTCATGCATCTCCAGCGCGTAGTAACCGACCTGATGGAAATACATGATGCGCGCGCGCACCAAGGCTTCGTCTCCGCGGTAGCCATACATCTCGATCAGCCGGGTCAA
>CAJDWR010000095.1_pt1 | contig 10477 bp, 7 predicted proteins | sample 7391651 | NCBI WGS metagenome assembly CAJDWR01 (sample SAMEA7055720, study PRJEB34461) | soil metagenome | biome: terrestrial ecosystem; feature: Peninsula; material: soil | place: Antarctica | collected 2016
GAGTGGATGGAGCACACGCCACCGTTCTACTGTTCGGTCGACATCCGCAATGCGGGATTCAAGCTCGCGCCGGTCGATACCAATTTGTATCCCAGCGGCTGGCAGTACCTGACGGCTGCCATGATGCCGCTCGCGGTGCAAGCGGCGATGGCCGCGATCGAGAAGATCTGCCCGGAGGCCCGCAACCTGCTGATCGTTCCGGAAAATCGTACCAAGGACAGCTTTTACCTTGCCGGTGTGGCGCAGTTGCAGCGCATTTTCCATATGGCCGGCATGAACGTGCGTATCGGTTCGATCAACCCCGAGATCACCAAGACAACCACGATCGACCTGCCTACCGGAGAGCAAGTGCGACTCGAACCGGTGATACGCAACAAACGCCGGCTCGGCGTGAAAAACTTCGACCCGTGCACGATCCTGCTCAACAACGACCTGAGCGCCGGGGTGCCGGGCATCCTGGAGGACCTCCACGAGCAATACCTGTTGCCGCCGCTGCACGCCGGCTGGTTCACGCGGCGCAAGAGCCGGCATTTCCAGAGCTATGAAGAGGTCTCCAAACGGTTTGGCAAGTTGCTGGGCGTGGACCCATGGCTGATCAACCCGATGTTCAACAAATGTGGTGAGGTCGACCTCGATACCGACCAAGGAATGGACTGCCTCAATACCAACGTTGATGTGCTGCTCACCAAAATCCGGCGCAAGTACAAGGAATACGGCATCAACGAAAAGCCGTTTGTCGTGCTCAAGGCCGACGACAGCAATACTGGTTTTGGCGTAATGACAGTGCGCGACGTGAAAGATCTGGCACGCTTGCGCGCCGAGGGCAAGACCCGCATGCCGAAGCCACTGGAGGTCATCGTGCAGGAAGGTGTCTTGACCAACGAACGCATGAACGACGCGATGGCCGAACCGGTGGTCTACATGGTTGACCGGTATGTGGTGGGTGGTTTTTACCGCGTCCATGCCGGTAGAGCCAGTGACGAACCCCTGAATGCGCCTGGCTCCAGCTACGTCCCATTGGCTTTTGCCGAGAGTACGCACTTACCTCAACCGGGTGTGCGGCCAGGCGCCAGTGCACCCAACCGCTTCTACATGTATGGCGTGATCGGCCGGCTGGCCATGTTGTCGGCCAGCTACGAACTGGAGGCAACTGACCCGGACGCCGAGGTATACGACTGAGCGTTGCTGGGTTCGTAGCAGTTGCTGCAGTGCAACAAAATGCGCTGAAAACCATGTTTGAGTGGCGCCGCCGGACACCACAAAACGCCGCCCGGGCGCACAATCGCTAGCTACAAATTGCGCAAGTCCGGACCGCCTGGCGGATCGGACTATCTTGTGTCTGCTTCCAAATCCTCACTTGCCGCCCTGACCGTGGGGGCGATCGGCGTCGTTTACGGCGACATCGGCACCAGCGTCTTGTATGCGATGAAGGAGGTGTTCAACTCCGGACACGTTCCCTTCACGACCGAGAACATCTACGGCGTCCTGTCGATCTTCTTCTGGACCTTGACCACCATCGTCTCGATCAAATACGTGGTGTTGGTGCTGCGCGCGGACAACAACGGCGAGGGCGGCCTGGTGGCCATGCTGGCGCTGGCGTCGCAGGCCGTCAAGGGGAATCCGCAACTACGCCGCGTCCTGTTGCTGGTGGGTATCTTCGGCACTGCGCTGTTTTATGGTGATGGCGTCATCACCCCCGCGATCTCGGTGTTGTCGGCGGTCGAGGGGCTCGAGGTGCTCTCGCCGGAGTTCAAGCGGTACGTGGTGCCCCTGACCTTGATGATCCTGTTCGTGTTGTTCGCGGTACAGAAACGGGGTACCCGGGGTATCGGCCAGTTTTTCGGACCGATCACGCTGGTCTGGTTCGGGGCCATCGCCTCCATGGGGGTGTTCCATATTGCGCACGATCCGCAGATCCTGCGCGCGCTCAGTCCGCATTACGCGTTGCGTTTCATGTTCGGCAACCCGCTGGTGAGTTTTATTATTCTGGGCGCCGTGGTGTTGTGTGTGACTGGCGCCGAAGCCCTGTACGCCGACCTGGGTCACTTTGGCAAACGACCGATTCGACTGGCCTGGTTCTCGATCGTGATGCCGTCATTGACGCTTAACTACTTCGGCCAAGGTGCTTTGCTGCTGCGCAACCCTGAGGCGGTCAAGAACCCGTTTTACCTGATGGCACCTGAATGGGCGCTGATCCCGCTGGTCGTGCTGGCAACGATGGCCACCGTGATCGCGTCGCAGGCACTGATCACCGGTGCTTTCAGCGTCACAAAGCAGGTGATCCAGCTGGGTTACCTGCCACGGCTGGATATCCAGCACACCAGTGTGCGCGATACCGGGCAGATCTACATGCCGCTGGTGAACTGGGGCCTGTTCGCAGTGATCGTACTGGCAGTGATGCTGTTCCGCTCATCGAGCAACCTGGCGTCGGCCTACGGCGTCGCAGTATGTACCGACATGCTGATCACGACCATCCTGACCTTCTTCGTGATCCGTTATGAGTGGCACTATCCCTTGGCCTTGTGCCTGGCCGCCACCAGCGTGTTCTTTGTTGTGGATTTCGCGTTTTTTGCGTCGAACCTGATGAAGCTGTTCGAAGGCGGCTGGTTCCCGCTGGCCATCGGCGGCCTGGTGTTCACGTTGATGGTCACCTGGAAGGAGGGGCGGCATCTGCTCAACGAGGCGCTGCGCGCTGACGCAATCGACCTCAAGGCCTTCCTGGAGTCGGTATTCGTGGAGCCGCCCACGCGGGTGGCGGGAACCGCCGTGTTCCTGACCGCCGATACCGGGACGGTGCCCAATGCGATGCTGCACAACCTCAAACACAACAAAGTGCTGCACGAGAACAACCTGTTTGTGACGGTGCGCACCCACGAGGTGCCATGGATCGGCATGGACCGGCGCGCCGAGGTCGAGTCGCTCGGGCACAACTGCTGGCAGGTGTTACTCAATTACGGCTTCAAGAACGACCCTGACCTGCCCAAGGCTCTGCAACTGGTGCGCGCGCGTGGCTGCGAGCTCGACCCGATGACCACGAGCTATTTCCTGTCGCGTGACACGGTCGTGCCCACCATCGGCAGTGGCATGGCGCAGTGGCGCGAGAAGCTGTTCGCCCAGATGCATCGCAACGCGACCGGCGCAGCCGATTTTCTGAACCTTCCGAACAACGCAGTGGTGGAACTGGGCTCGAAGATCGAAATCTGAGGCGTGGCGGACCGCGGGATGTCCTACAGAGGAACGGCTTGATCGACGCTGTTGCAACGGGCATCGGTGCGTTAGCCTTGGCATGTCATTTTCAAAGAGGAGTACCGTCATGAACAGCATTATTTACATCGTTGGCCTCGTCGTCATCATCGGCGTCATCCTTGGCTATTTTGGCCTGCGCTGATACTTGCAGAGCCTTTTTGCCCATGCATGGGGACATGCATTGGGGCTGGTGCACACCGATGTGCCCAGCGCGCTGATGTGCGTGCCGTCGGGTCGGCAAAACTGAAGGTTTTAAACCCGACGTTCGATTGAGGCGCGATCAATGCGGCCTGCGGCACAATCGCGCATGCGATTTTTCCGCGACCTCAGCCTGTCGTCCTTCACCGCCGGTTTTGTTGCGGTCCTCGTTGGCTTCACCAGTTCGGTTGCCATCGTCTTTCAGGCCGCGCTGGCGTTTGGTGCCACACCGGCCCAGGTCGCCTCCTGGATGTGGGCACTGGGGCTGGGCATGGGTTTGTGTTCGTTGGTGTTGTCGCTGCACTGGCGCAAACCGGTGATGGTTGCATGGTCCACGCCCGGTGCGGCGGTGCTGGCCACTGCAGGCGCCGTGGGCGGCTACACGATGCACGATGCCGTAGGCGCCTTCATCGTGTGTGCTGCGCTCATCACCTTGTTCGGCATCACGGGCTGGTTCGAGCAGGCCATGCGGCGTATTCCGATGGCCATTGCATCGGCCTTGCTCGCCGGTGTGTTGACACGTTTTGGATTGCAAGCGTTTGTCGCCGCGCAGACGGCGTTGGGGTTGGTGTTGCTGATGCTGGCCACTTACCTGCTGGGCCACCGGATCGCGCCACGGTATGCGGTGGTGCTGACCTTGGTGGCAGGTGTCGTGTTTGTGGTGTCGCGCGGGCAATTGGAGCCGACCCAGATCAGTGCCGGTTTTGCGATGCCGGTGTTCGTGTTGCCCCATTTCAGCTGGGCGGCTTCCGTCAGCCTGGCAGTTCCCTTGTTCATCGTGACCATGGCGTCTCAGAATCTGCCGGGTGTGGCGGTGATTGAGGCCACCGGTTATGGGGGGCCTGACGGGATTCCCGTGTCCAGGGTGATTACCGTCACAGGTGTCGTAACGTTGTTGCTGGCGCCTTTTGGCGCGTTTGCGCTGAACCTCAGCGCGATTACGGCGGCGATCTGCATGGGTCGTGAGGCGCACGAAGACCCGGCCAAACGCTACACCGCTGCCGTCTCCTGTGGCGCCATCTATGTGCTGATCGGCATCTTCGGCGCTACCGTGACCGGCGTATTGACCGCGTTGCCGGTCGAACTGGTGGCCGCCATTGCCGGGTTGGCCCTGCTCAGTACGATCGGCAATTCCTTGTCGACGGCGCTGCAGGACGAATACCATCGTGAATCTGCGCTGATCACCTTTCTGGTCACGCTCAGCGGCGTCTCGCTGGCCGGTGTGGGTTCGGCTTTCTGGGGTGTGGTGGCTGGCACACTGGCGATGCTGATGCAGGACTATCGTCGACGCGTGCTCTGATGGACGGGGCGCGTCAGGATGTTGCGTCATGACCGGTTCCGACCGCATCTTTGTCGAATCGGCACAATAACACCACTACCGCAACCATCGGCCATGCCGCGCCGCCTGGTTTTGCGCCATCGACCGACCCCATTTCTCATTTCATTTTTGCCATGCACATCCTGTTTGTTTCCGACCCGCTTGAATCGTTCAAGATCTACAAGGACACCAGCTTTTCGATGATGCGCGAGCTGCAAAAACGTGGCCACCGCCTGTCAGCCTGTGAGGTGACCGATCTGTCGTGGGTCCAGGGCCAGCCGGTGTCTGCCGGTGTGCGCGACATCGTGCTCACCGGCGACCCGCAGCACTGGTTTGACGCCGGCGCGACCGGGCTGGATCGCCGGCGCGGTGCACTCAGGGATTTCGACGCTATCGTGATGCGCAAGGACCCGCCGTTCGACACCGAGTTCTTTTATGCCACCCACATGCTCGAGCAGGCCGAGCGTGAAGGGGCGAGGGTGTTCAACAAACCGCGCGCGTTGCGCGACCATCCGGAGAAACTGGCGATCCTGGAGTTTGCCCAGTTCATCGGCCCGACGCTGGTCACGCGCAACGCGACGGATGTACGCCGTTTCCATGCCGAACACCACGACATCATCCTCAAGCCACTCGACGGCATGGGCGGCACCGGGATCTTCCGGGTACGCGAGGATGGAATGAATCTGGGCGCGATCATCGAGACGCTCAACCAGGGCGGCGCGCAGTCACTGATGGTGCAGAAATACCTGCCCGAGATCGTGCAGGGCGACAAGCGCGTGCTGCTGATCGGCGGCAAGCCGGTGCCGTTTTCGCTGGCGCGTATCCCGCAGGGCAGCGAGGTGCGCGGCAATCTGGCAGTCGGCGGCAAAGGCGTCGCACAACCCTTGTCGGCACGCGACCGCGAAATCGGCGAAGCGCTGGGGCCGGTGCTGGCTGCGCGGGGGCTGTTGCTGGTGGGGGTGGACGTGATTGGCGACTACGTCACCGAGATCAACGTCACCAGTCCGACCTGTTTTCAGGAAATCCACGACCAGGCCGGGTTTGATGTGCCGGCAATGTTTGTCGATGCGCTGGAGGCTGCGCTGGCGAGCGCTTGACGCTGGCAATCGGCGGGGAAGTCCGCCGTATTGGCGTGCCGCGCCGTACAGGCCAAGGCCATCCTTCAGCTTGTTGTTATCGCGATCGACCCGTTACCTGCCACCACCTGGGGCGGGCAAGTTCTGGCTTGCGGGTAACCTTGGACAAAGGTCATGAACTCTCCGGGTTGCATCGCAGTCCAGTTCTCGTTCGTTGTCAGGGGTTCGGTGACCACGATGGCCAGTCGGTCCTCGGCACAGTTGTGCTGTGACAGGTCCATCCGGATGTCTTCGTCGCGCAGGTGCACTTCGGCGAACGGATACTGGCGCACCAGGTAATGCAGCTTGGTGCTGGCGTGCGCCCACAAGGCTTGGCCGTTGCTGAGCAGAAAGTTGAATGTGCCGTGGGCTGCGATCTGCGGCACCAGCTCCTGCAGCGTGTTGCTCAGTTCGGCCACGCTGGGAACCCCGGCATGCGACTTGACCATTTCCTGCATCAGCCAGCAGAAGGCCCGCTCGCTGTCGGTGTCACCGACCGGCTGAAAATTGCCGTGCAGGTGGGGCGCATAGTCCTTCAGGTCGCCGTTGTGGGCGAAAACCCAATAACGGCCCCATAACTCACGTACGAACGGATGCGCGTTTTCCAGCGTGATTGCTCCCACGGTGGCCTTGCGTACATGGGCAATCACGTTGTGGCTCTTGATCGGGAAGCTGCGCAGCATCTGCGCCAGTGGCGAGGTGGCTGCGCTTTGCTTGTCGACGAAGTGGCGGATGCCGCGCCCGGGTCTTTCGCCTTCACTCTCGAAAAAAGCGATGCCCCAACCGTCCGCATGGTGATCGGTGGCGCCACCTCGCCGGGCGAAGCCGGTGAAACTCAGGGTCAGGCTGGCCGGTAACCGGCTGTTCATTCCCAATAACTGGCACATGGAGCGATGGCTTCCGGGGCACCGGGGCGAACATCCGCCCGATATGGCGCACGCCAGAGTCTAGCTGCGCCCTGTGCGGGGGCCCGGCATTATTTCTCGGTTTGTTGCGGCGTCGCCGCATCGGCGATGGGTGCGCGCAGTTTCCAAGCCGCGAGCATGGCCAGCACACACAACGCGGTCAGCATCAGGAATGATTCGTTGAACGCCGCCAGCCGTGCCGGGCTGCTGGCCACGCGGGCAAGGTCGTCGCCATGCGCGGCGATCCGCCATTCCAGCACGATGCCGCACAGGCTGACACCGGCCGAGCCACCAAGCATGCGCATGAAATTGATGCTGCTGGCGCCCTGGGCGATCAGGTCCTTTTGCAGGCCGCGCATGGCCCCCAGGTTCAGCGAGGGCAGGATGAACCCCAGGCCGATACGGCCCAGGACGGTGAAGCCCACCACATACCAGACCGGCGTGTCCAGAGTGATCACCAGAATCAGCGCGAATGACACGGCCAGCAAGGCCAGCCCGAAAGTGACCAGGAGATGGGTCGACAGCTTGTCGGCCATGCGCCCAGCCAGTGAAATCGTCACCGCCAGCACAAGGCCCGAAGGCAGCAGGATGGCGCCAACGAACCCCGGCGACCACTCCAGGCCCACCTGCATGTAGACCGGCAGCAGATAGGTCGATCCGAACAAGGCCATGCCGTAAATGAAGGCGACCACGCTGCCCAGGGAGAAACGCGGATCGGCAAACAAGGCCTGGTTCATCAAAGGCGAGCCGGGTTCGCCGCGTGCCATGGCCTGGCTCAGGCGGCGTTGGCGCAGCACGAACCAGACGATGATGACAATCGCTGCGCCCAGCAGGGCAAATGTCTGCGGGCCCAGGTCATTGTGCAGTTGCACCAGGCCATTGAGCAGGCACAGGGTACCTGCGCCTGCCAGCAGCAGGCTGAGCCAGTCCATCGCCGGGGCATTGCTGTTGGCATCGCCACCGCCCGGCGACGACGTCGGCACATAACGTGCCGACAACCACAACGACGCCAGGCAAAACGGCACCACCATGAAGAAGATCGAACGCCAACCGAACCAGTCGACCAGCACGCCACCCAGGCTGGGGCCGAGTGCCGGCGCCAGCACCACGCCGGTGCCGAAGATGCCCATCGCCCGGCCCTGTTCGTGTGGTCCGAAGGCGCGCATGATGACGATCGCAGGGATTGGCTGCACCACGCCGGCCGCAATACCTTCGATGACCCGGGCGATCAGAACGAGCGAGTAGTTGCTGGCCAGGCCACCCATCACGCCACCGACCAACAACAGCCACATGGTGCCGGCATAAGTGCGTCGGTATCCGAAGCGGCCCAGTATCCAGGGCGTCGTAAGCATCGCCACCGTCATTGCCATCATGAAGCCGGAGGCAACCCACTGCGCGCGCTCCTGCCCGATCTGGAAATACCGGCTGAGGTCCGGCACTGCGACGTTGACGATGGTCGAGGACATGATGCCCGCGACCGACCCCACCATGACGGCAAACAGCAGCAGCCAGCGGTACCGCGCACCGTGCCGCTCGCGCATTTCGGGCAGTGTGTTGGCGTGTTTCAACGGGTCTGCGCCATCAGGGTTGGCGCGATGGCTACGGTCAGGTTCTGGGCTCGGACCACAACTTGCCGCCGGTCGCCCAGTTCTCGCGCTTGACGTCGGTGATCAGGATGTCGACCGAATCGGCCGAACCACCCAGCACTTCGACGGTGATGCGGGTGATCTCCTGGACCAGTTTCTTCTTTTGCTCGATGGTGCGGCCTTCAAACATTTCGATGTGGTAAGTGGGCATACGGATTCTTTGTGAGTATTGGAAAAAAACGATGGTCTGATTGAGCCGGAGCGGTGTTCCACGGTGAAACTGCATCGGAAGGCTGATGGTTTTACCGGCCGTTCATTCTCGCGCAAAGGGTCGCAGACTGGTGCAATTGCGTCCATGACGCACCGGCGCCGTGTACCGGACAGGCGACAATGTTGCCCCGACTGCCGTGTCGCTTCTTCTCCTGCCAGTGCGCCGCCTCCTATCCTCTGCCGTCCGACTTGAGACCGCCGCCCTGTGGCAACTGGCCTGGCCGATCCTGATCGGTCAGCTGGCGACCATGGGCATGGGGGTGGCCGACGTGGCGATGGCCGGCCATGCGTCGGCGCAGGATCTGGCCGGTGTGTCCCTGGGCGTGTCGATCTGGCATCTGGTCATCATCACGCTGATGGGCATCCTGATGGCGGTCAATCCGATCGTGTCCCAGCATGTCGGTGCAGGCGAGTTCACACAGATTCCCGGCGTGGTGCGCCAGGCACTGTGGAAGGCTCTGGGCCTGGGCTTGATTGCGATGGTGGTCGCCAATAGCGCGGCGCTGCTGTTCGACCATATGGCAATCGAGCCGCAGGTGCACGATGTGGCCCGCGGCTACGTGCGCGTCATCAGCTTTGCGTTGCCGGCGTTTGCCTGTTACCGGGTCTTGTACGGCTACAGCGCCAGCATGGGCGAAACCAAACCACTGATGTTGATTGCGCTGGCCGCCTTGTTGCTCAACGTCGTCATCAACTACGTATTGATTTTCGGCAAATGGGGCTTCCCACGTCTGGGTGGTGTCGGATGTGCCTGGGCCACATTGCTGTGTGTCTGGTTTGATCTGGTGGCCGCGGTCTGGTGGATCCGACGTGCACCTGCCTACCGCAAGGCGCAACCGTTGAACGCCTTCGAACCGATACGGTGGTCACAGATCCGGGTATTGCTGCGGATCGGCTTGCCGATCGGTGTGACCTATTTTGCCGAGTCGAGCGCGTTCAGCTTCATTGCGCTGCTGATCGCAGGTTACGGCACCACGCAGGTGGCAGCGCACCAGATCGCGTTGAACTTTTCTGCCCTGGCTTTCATGGTGCCGATGAGTCTGGGTATTGCCTTGTTGACGCGGGTGGGGCAGGCATTGGGCGCGCAGGACCCGCAGGCTGCACGGTTCCGTTCGTGGCATGGCGTGGGGCTGGCGTTGTCGGTGGCGATGGTGTCGGCGCTGGGCATCGGGCTTTTTAATGGGCCGATTGCCAACGCCTATACGAGCGACGCAGATGTGGCTGCGTTGGCAGCGCATCTGCTGGTGTTTGCGGCATTGTTCCAATTGCCCGACGCGATCCAGGTCGCCACCAGTTGCGCGATCCGGGCCTACAAGGTCACCCGTCCGCCCATGCTGATCCATATGGCGGCGTTCTGGGGCATCTGTCTGCCACTGGGTGTCGTGCTCGGCCTGGCGCCGCAATGGCTGCCGTGGCGACCGGTCGAGGCCATGGCCGCGCAAGGTTTCTGGATCGCGCTGGTCTTGGGATTGAGCATTGCGGCGGCCGGGCTGGTCTGGTTGTTGAACCGCTTGTCGTTGCAGTGGATGCGCGCGGCGACCTTGCCCGAGGTGGTTGCCACGGTGCATTGAGAAGGAGCACACACGATGGTCAACGGAAACGCAGTACAAGGTTTCGAGGCGGTGCGAGCAGCATTTCAGGCCAATCTGGATAGCGGCCTGGAGCACGGTGGCGCGGTGGCAGTCTGGCTGGACGGCCAGCCGGTGGTCGATCTGTGGGGCGGCACGCGCGACCTGGCCGGCCGCGTTCCCTGGCAAAAAGACACGCTGGTCAATGTCTGGTCTGTCGGCAAGGGTGTGGTGGCGCTGGCCGTGGCGATGCTGGTCGAACGCGGTCTGC